>Ga0210142_1000001_pt1 | contig 117323 bp, 124 predicted proteins | sample Goodyear_PhragC__FD_184869 | JGI IMG/M metagenome (GOLD analysis project Ga0210142, IMG submission 184869) | Wetland microbial communities from San Francisco Bay, California, USA, that impact long-term carbon sequestration - Goodyear_PhragC_D2... | ecosystem: Environmental > Aquatic > Marine >...
GGTCCGGCGACCACGACTACCAGCACTTCTCCGCGAGCGGGCGGTGAACGCGGGCCCGGAGCACCGTTCACGGGATGACGGGTACTGCTCACAGGCAATCGAGCCACTCCGGTCAATCGAAGCCGCCGTACTCTTGGATCGCTCCGTAGAGCTGCTGCACGACCCGCGTCGAGTGAAGACTCAGCCGGCACGTGCCGAACGGCAGACGGTTGAGTCGCTTGCGGGCGCTGTGACGTGAGTGGACGTTCACCGTCGAAGCGCGGAGGCATGTCGCCGGGAGCTCGAGCGTTGCGAGCCAGTGACGCTCGATCCGCCGCTGCTCACGGAGGTGGTCGGCGAAGCGGTTCACGTCGATGCGTACGGCGTCGCGCTCGACTCCGACCTCTGCGACGAGGAAGTTGAGGAAGAACCGGACCATCGCGGGATCGGAGTTCGTGAAGTAGACGGAGTTTCGAGAACGCGATCCCTCGGCCCAGAAGAGCATGCATCCCGCTAGATGGAGCGGACGTCGTTCGCGCGCGCGTCGCATGCCTTCGGCTTGCCATGTCGCGCGACGACGACGGGCACGCTCACTGTGTCGCTTGCCGGCCAACACACGGTCACCTCGATGACGGGCGCGAAGAGTCTGCCGTTGCTGGTGCGTCAGCTCGATGTCTCGAACCCATCGGCTCACGGTCGAGGCCGAGACTCCGAGCGAGCTCGCGATCTCCTTCACCGACAGGCCGTGGTCGACCCTCAGAGATCGAGCGGCCTGTCGCTCCATCGTTCTCACACAAGAAAACGTAACGACTGCACCGGACGAGCGAATCAGAGCGGCCTACCGGAATCGAACCGGTGATTGCAGGATGGAAGCCTGCCGTGATACCGCTTCACCAAGGCCGCGTCACGCCGAAGTAGCGTAGCGCCGTGTCCCCTGGTGCATGGTCGTGGAACGCCGAGGCGCTCGTTCCCGCCGCGCTCGGCGCCCTGTACCTCGTCGCCACCCGGGACGGCCGCGAGAGCGCGAGGACGGTCGCCTTTCTCGCGGGGTGCGCGTTGCTGGTCGCCGCCCTCGTCACCCCGCTCGACACGCTCGCCCGCACGTATCTCGTCTGGGCGCACCTCCTGCAGAACGTCGTGCTCGCCGAGTGGGCGCCGCTCCTGCTCGTGCTCGGAGTGCCGCCGGCCCTTGCGACCCGGCTCTCGCGTCCGCGCCCTCTCCGTCTGCTCACGCAGCCGTTCGTCGCCCTGCCGCTCTGGGTCGCCACGTACGTGCTCTGGCACGTTCCCGCCCTGTACGACGCGGCGCTGCGGCGGCCCGACACGCTGCTCGCGGTCGAGCACCTGACGTACGTCATCGTGGGCGTCCTCTTCTGGTGGTGTGTCTGGCAGGACGCCCCGCACCGTCTGTCCTCGGGTGGCCGCGCCGGCTACGTCGTCGCGGCGTTCGTGCTCTCCGCCCCGCTCGGTCTCGTGCTGGCGCTCGTCCCGCGGGCGATCTACGGCTTCTACGGCGGGGCGCCGGAACGGGTGTGGGGCCTCTCACGGCTCGAGGACCAGCAGCTCGGGGGGATGACCATGGCCGCCGAGCAGTCGGTCGTGTTCTTCGCGGTCTTCGCGTACTGGTTCCTGCGCTTCCTCGGCGAGCAGGAGCGGCTCGAGGCATGACCACGGCGGCGAGCCCGCTCGGCGGCCTCGATCGATACCGAGCCCTCCTCGGCCTGCGGCACGCGCGGGCGCTCGTCGTCTGGTCGCTGCTCGGGCGGCTGCCGCTCGGAATGACCGCGCTCGCCCTCCTGTTCCTCCTTCGCGGCGAGGGATACGGGTACGGCGCCGCCGGGGTCGGGGTGGCCGGGTACACACTTGCCGTCGGGGTAGGGGCGCCGATCGCCGGCCGTCGCGTGGACCGGGTCGGGCCCTCGCGCGTGCTGCGGGTGCGGGGCGTCGCCTACCCAGCGCTGATGGGCGCGGTCGTCCTCCTCGCGCTCGCCGATGCCGGCATCGCCGCGATCGCCGCGGCCGCGACGATCGGTGGGCTCGCCATGCCGCCGCTCCCGGCGACCGTGCGGATCGTCTGGCCCCGACTCGCCCCCGGGGAGCTGCGCTCCACCGCGTACGCGCTCGAGGCGGCGCTGCAGGAGGTCTTCTTCCTCGGCGGCCCCCTTCTCGCAGCGGCGCTGGCGGCGATCGAGCCCACGGCGGGGGTCGCGGGCGCGGGGGTCGCGTGCCTCGTCGGGACGTTGGCGACGGCCGGGCTCCCGCCCGTCCGGGAGACTCCGGCGTCGCGCTCCGAGGGCGCCGGTCTGCTCGGCGCGCTCGGCTCACCGGGGATCCGGACGGTCGTCGTCTACGCGGTCGCGATCGGGGCCGGATTCGGCGCCGTCGAGCTCGCGATGCCCGCCTTCGCCGAGGCGCACGGCTCCCGGGAGCTCGGCGGGATCGCGATCGCCTGCTTCGCGGGCGGCAGCCTCGTCGGCGGCCTGGTCGCCGGGGTGGGCCCGCCAGGCCCGGGCCTCCGGCGCTTCTCGCTGGGCTCGTTCGGGATCGTGCTCGGGCTCCTCGGCCTCCAGCTGGCGTTTTCGGTGCCGAGCCTCTGCGTGCTCGCGTTCGTCGCGGGCTTGCCCATCGCCCCGACGATCGCCTTCGTGTACACGCTGATCGACCGCGCGGCGCGCCGGGGGACGGCGGCCGAGGCGTTCGCCTGGTTCGGCACCGCAATCTCGGCCGGCATCGCAGCCGGCGCGGCCCTCGCCGGCCTGCTGGTCGAGGAGCACGGCGCGGCGTGGGCGTTCGGCCTGGGCGCGGGCGCGGCGCTCGCGGGCGCGCTGGTGGGCTTCGCGCGCCGCAACACGCTCCGCGTCAGCGTCTACGCTCCGCTCGGGCGCCCGTAGCTCAGGGGACAGAGCGGCGGACTTCTAATCCGCGGGTCGGAGGTTCGAATCCTCCCGGGCGCATCTCGCGGGATGTGCGCCAAAGGGGGCGCGGGGCTTGTTGGACGAACAGGCAACCCGCGCCTCCGCTCGAACCTTCACCGGGGCAGCCGACGGCGCATCACGCGAAAGGGGTAGGCATGGCGCACCCGGATCGGTACAACCCGCTCCGTGGCACCGCGGTCGGTCCGCCTCTCGAGCCCGGAACGTGTCCTCTTCCCCGGCGAGGGAATCACGAAGCAGGACGTGTTCGAGTACTACCGGGCAATCGCGCCGGTGCTCGTGCCGCACCTCCGGAATCGCCCGTTCACGATGAAGCGGTTCCCGTACGGCGCGACCGGGGACGTCTACTTCCAGAAACAGGCCCCGAAGGGGATGCCCTACTGGATCCCGACGCGCACCTTCCGCACGTACCCACGCGACGGCGGGTCGCGGTTCGTCGACTTCGCGCTCCTGAACTCGCCGGAAGCCGTGCTCTGGATGGTGCAGATGAACTGCATCGACATGAATGCGTGGTACTCGCGCGTCGACAAGCCCGACCGGCCGGACTTCGTGCTCTTCGACCTCGATCCGCCCGACGGCGGCTTCGCGCTCGCGATTCGCGTCGCCCACCTGATCCGCGAGGAGCTCGAGCGGGCCGGGCTCGACTCGTACGTGAAGACGAGCGGCGCCGACGGGATCCACGTGCTCGTTCCGATCGCGCGCCGGGCAACGTACGACCAGACCTACGCCTTCGCGGAGCGCGTGGCGCGCAGGCTCGAGGAGCGGCACCCGGGGCTCGTGACGACCGAATGGCTGAAGCGCAAGCGGGAGGGGGTCCTCGTCGACCACCGTCAGAACGCGCGGGGAAAGACGATCGCCTCCGTCTACTCTGTGCGGCCGAAGCCGGGTGCGCCGGTCTCGACGCCGCTTCGCTGGGACGAGCTGACGGAGGAGGTGACGCCGCGGCGGTTCGGGATGCGCGAGGCGCTCGAGCGGGTCGAGCGGCACGGCGACCTGTTCGCGCCCGTGCTCGTCGGCGGCCAGGCGCTCGCACCTGCCCTGAGGCGCGTGCGCTAGGAGGTTGGAATCCTCCCGGGCGCATCGACGGCCGGCGCTAGACTCGCGCCGTGCCCGAGGCGCCGCTCGAGGACACCAGCTCAAGCCTCGCGCCGGCCGGCGACGGGCCGTGCGCGATCCTGACGGCGGGCGCCCGGTTGGCAGAGGAGCGGCTCCACTACCCGATCTCGGAGCTCGCGGCGCGCTAGGGAGAGAGCGTGGAGGAGGAGACGACCGACTTCGGGCAGGTGTATCCACGGCTCGAGCCGTCACGGCGGGAGCGGGCCTCGTACTGGGACCGTCTCCCCTGGGCTCGCTGACGCCCGAGCGGCTGCTCCGCGGCGGAGGGAGTAGGCTCGCCGCGCGATGGCGCGGGCGCTGATCTTCGACCTCGACGGGACGCTCGTCGACACGGTCTATGCGCACGTCTTTGCATGGCAGCGGGCGCTCGCGCAGGAGGGGATGCCGATCGACGGCTGGCGCATCCACCGTCGGATCGGGATGAGCGGCGGCCTGTTCGCGCGGGCGGTCGCGCGCGAGGTGGGACGGGAGCTGTCCGCGGAGGAGGTCGAGGCGATCCAGGGCCGGCACGGCGCGATCTTCCGCGAGCTCCTGCCGGAGCGCCGTCCGCTGCCGGGCGCGCTGGAGCTCCTCGCGCGGCTCCGCGAGCGCGGCATCGTGCACGGGATCGCGACGTCGGGACGGCGCCCGGAGATCGACCTCTCGCTGGAGGCGCTCGGCGTCGGGGACGAGACGGTCGTGATCGACCGCGGCCGCGTGCGGCGGGCGAAGCCCGAGCCGGACCTCTTCCTCGCCTGCCAGGAGGCGCTCGGGGTCGAGGCGGATGCGTGCTACGTCGTCGGCGACGCGGTCTGGGACCTCCTCGCAGCGCGGCGCGCCGGGATGCTGAGCGTCGGCCTTTTGAGCGGAGGGTACGGCGCCGACGAGCTCCTCGCCGCCGGCGCGTTCCGCGTCTACGACGACACCAGCGAGCTGCACGCGTCGCTCGACGAGCTCGGCTTCGACGCCTGAGATCCGCGCCGGCGCGGCCCGACGCAGGGTTTGTGTCGACGCGTAGCGTGGAGCGCGTCGATGGCGACGCCACGCTCGGTTCAGCGCACGTACATCGTCCTCATCCTGGGGAACACGCTCGCCGCGTCCCTGATCTGGGGCATCAACACGATCTTCCTGCTCGACGCGGGCCTCTCGAACCTCGAGGCGTTCGCCGCGAACGCGTTCTTCACCGCCGGGATGATGGTCTTCGAGGTCCCGACCGGGATCGTGGCCGACACCGTCGGCCGCCGCGCCTCGTACCTCCTGGGGACGCTGACCCTCTCCGGCTCGACGCTGCTCTACGTCCTGCTCTGGCGGCTCGAGGCGCCGTTCTGGCAGTGGGCGATCGTCTCGGTGCTGATCGGCCTCGGGTTCACGTTCTTCTCGGGCGCGGTCGAGGCGTGGCTCGTCGACGCGCTCGGGGCGACAGGCTTCACCGGCGACCTCGACGCCGTCTTCGCCCGCGGTCAGATCGCCTCGGGCACGGCGATGCTGACCGGCTCGGTCGCCGGAGGCTTCATCGCCGAGCACGCCGGGCTCGGCGTGCCGTTCGTCCTGCGCGGAGCCGTGCTGATCGTGATGTTCGGCGTCGCGTTTCGGCTCATGCACGACATCGGGTTCAGCCCCGACAGGAGCGCGGGCGCGGTCAAGGAGGTCAGGCGGATCGCCTCGAACTCGATCGAGTACGGCTGGCGGGTGCCGGCGGTCAAGTGGCTCATGGTGGAGTCGCTCCTGACGGGCGGCGTCGGGATCTATGCCTTCTACGCGCTGCAGCCGTACCTGCTCGAGCTGTGGGGCGACCCGCAGGCGTACCAGATCGCAGGGCTCGTGGCCGCGATCGCCGCCGGCGCCCAGATCCTCGGCGGCGTCGTCGCCCCGCGCATCCGCCGCCTGTTCCGCCGCCGCACGTCGGGGCTCATCGTCCTCGCCGCGCTGAACGTCGTGACGCTGGGGCTGATCGGGACGATCGACAGCTTCTGGGGCGTCCTCGGGATGATCGTCGTCTGGGGGCTGCTGTTCGCCGCGGCGACGCCCATCCGGCAGGCGTACATGAACGGGATGATCCCGTCGCGGCAGCGCGCCACGATCCTCTCCTTCGACTCGCTGATGAGCTCGACCGGCGGCGTCTGGGCCCAGCCCGCGCTCGGTCGCGCCGCGGACGTGTGGGGCTACGCGCCCTCCTACGTGGTCGGCGCGGGCATCAGCGCGCTGGCGCTGCCTCCCCTCTACCTCTCCCGACGCCAGAACGCGGCGGCCGACACCCTCGCGTCGCGGGGCGCCGAGCCGCCGGAGGCTCCCGACCCGACACGTGCCGCTCAGCCGGCGATCGAGTCCGAGCCGGGGTAGGAGGCGTCGAGCGACCCGGGCGCGGGCGCGGCCGCGCGGCGCGTGGCGAGCACCGATCCGGCGAGCACGAGCGCGAAGCCGATGCCCATCCCGAGAGTGAACCGCTCGGAGAGGACGAGGACGCCGAGCGCCGCAGCCACCGCCGGGTTCACGTACGTGATCACGGTCGCGCGGACCGGCCCGATCTCGCCGATCAGCGCGAAGAACAGGAGGAACGCCACTGCGGTGCAGACGACCGCCAGCCCGATCACCGACGCGAGCGCAGCGGCCGACGGCGTCTCGTCGGGAAGGCGGAAGGCAGCGATCGGGGCGTACACGATCGTGGTGAGCAGGAGCGACAGCGCGATCACGCCGAGCGCCGGCAGGCCGGCGAGCCACCGCTGGAGAATGGCCGGCCCCACCGCGTAGCAGACCGCGACGACGCCGATCTCGGCGAGGGGCAGGACATGCGCCCCCTCGACGTTGACCCCGACGATCGCCGCGACCCCGACCACGCCGAGCGCGAGGCCGAGGCCCGTCGTCGGCCGGAGCCGCTCCGCGCCCGTCGTCGTCGCGATCAGCGTCGCGACGAGCGGCACCGCGGCGATCAGGAGGCCGGTCAGCGAGCTCGACACCTGGGTCTCGGCCGCGCCGAGCAGCACCCACGGAAGCGCGATCTCGATCGCCGCGAACGCGACGAGCGGGATCCAGAACGGGAGCACGGGCCGGAGCTCGCGCCGATAGGCCGCGATCGGCAGGAGCAGCAGCGCCGCGATCGCCGTCCGGCCGAGCACGAGCGCGGCGGGGCTCAGATCGTCCACTGCGACCTTGATCAGGAGGTACGGGATTCCCCAGATCAGGCACATCGCGGCGAAGAGCAGCGCGCCCCGCCGGGTCATCGCGCCGCTCATGGGCCGGGTGTCGTGCACCGTGCAACGCTACGGCTCGGAGCGAGGGCCGCGCGGGCGGAAACCCGTACCCCTGATCCCCTCTCGCGGCGCGTGGTACCACTTGGCCGCACGTGCGCGGAGGCCGCTGGAGCTTGCCCCTGAAGACAGCCGCGGCCGACCGGCTGGTGACCGGGGCCGCGTTCCTCGTCGTCCTGCTCGCCGCCTGCCTGGTCGCCGCGATCCCGATCTACGCCGACGCGGTGGCGGAGAGCAGCCTGAGGGCGCGTCTCGCACGCGTTCCGGTGGAGGACGCGAACGTCCAGCTCGTCGTCGACGTGTTCGCGGGCGGCGCCGAGAGCGGCCTCGACCGGCGCGTGCGCGAGCGCGTCCACGACACATTCGACGGCGTCCCCGTGACGACGTTCGCGAGCGGCGAGTCCGAGCCGTTCCGCGCGGAGCAGGGCACGATCGCATTCGGTTTCGTCGACGGCCTCCCCGCGCACGCCGAGCTCGAGGCCGGCCGGTGGCCCGCGACGCGCGCGAGCCCCGTCGAGGTCGCTCTGCAGAGCGCGGTGGCGGCCGACCTCGGGCTTCGCGTCGGCGACGTCTTCGACGCGCAGAGCCGGCTCGACCCGACGCATCACGTGGCCGTCCGCGTGGTCGGGACGTACCGTCCGGAGCGCATCGCTTCGGCGTTCTGGTGGGGCGACCCGCTGGCGACCGCGGGCGCCGGGCCGTTCGTCACCACGCGCGAGAGCTTCGACGCGCTCGGGCTCCGGGACCAGAGCCTCCGCTGGCGGCTCGAGCCGGACACCGCGCGGCTCACGCTCGACCAGGCGGGCGCCGTCAGACGCCGGCTGGCGAGCCTCCCCACACGCCTCAACGAGGGCCGGCCGGCCGGACAGCAGTTCGACGTCCAGACGAACCTGCCGAGGGTCCTCGACGAAGCCGACCACTCTCTCCATCTCGCACGGGCCGGGGTGCTGGTGCCGTTCATCCAGCTCGCGCTGCTCGCGGCATACGGGCTGATCGTCACCACCGCGCTCCTGCTCGAGCGCCGCTACCGCGTGACCGAGACCCTGCGGCTGCGTGGGGGGACGGCGCTCCAGATCACGGCGCTCGCGCTCGTCGAGGCGACCCTCATCGCCGTGCCCGCGGTCGTCCTCGCGCCCTGGCTGGCGGCCGGCTCGCTCCGGGCGCTCAACCACGTCGGGCCGCTCGCGGACGTCGGCGTGCAGCTCGAGCCGCACGTCACGGCCACCGCGTACCTGCTTGCCGCAGCAGCGGGCGCAGTCTGCATCCTCGGGCTCGCGCTTCCCGCTCTGCGGGCGCGGCGGGTCTCGGTCGCACGCCAGCGGCGCCGGCCCGCCCTCGCGGGGCTCGCCCAGCGCGCGCACCTCGACCTTCTCGTCGGGGGGCTCGCATTGCTCGGCTACTGGCAGCTGCGTCGGTACCACGGGACACTCGTCTCGCACCAGGGAAGCCTCGGCATCGACCCGTTTCTCGTGGCCGCTCCGGCCTTCCTGCTGCTCGCGGGAGCCCTGCTCTCGCTGAGGGCGGTCCCGCTCGCGGCTGCGCTCGTCGAGCGGTTCATGCCCGGGTCGCGCGGGGCCGTCTCGGCGCTCGGCTTCTGGCAGCTCGCGCGCCGCCCCCGTGCCTACTCGCGCTCGGTGCTCCTCCTCGTGCTCGCGGTCGCGATCGGAGTCTTCGCGACGACGTACGCGAGCACCTGGCACCGGTCCCAGATCGAGCAGGCCCAACACGCCGTCGGCGCCGACGTGCGGGTCGAGCCGTCGGCCGTCGCGGGGGCGCCCTCACCCATGGGGCTCGCCTCCAGCTACGAGCAGCTTGGGGCCGCGACGGCGCTGCCGGTGGCGAGCGACACCTTCGCGGTCGGCAGCACCGGAACCGAGACGGCCACGTTACTCGCGCTCGACGCCCGCCGTGCGCGGTCCGCCGTACGCGTCCGCGGCGACTTCGCCGCGCGCCCGCTCGACGAGCTGCTCCGGCCGCTCGCCGCCGGTCGCAGCGCGGGCGCGTCTCTCGTGCTGCCCGGAAAGCCGACCCGCCTCGCGCTGTCGGCGCGTCTCTCGTTCGCGCCGTGGCGCCCGGTCGCCGCCCGCGACGTCGGCTACGTCGACACGCGCTCGCTCGTCCTCTACCTACAGGACGGCGACGGGCTGTTGTTCTCGTACCGGCTCCCCCTGTCCGGAGACAGAACGGCCAGGCTCGAGGTGGAGCTCGGCGGCCGCCTCCGTGGCGGCCGGACCGTCACACCGCGATATCCACTCTCGGTCGTCGGCATCGAGGCCGACGTGGCGGCGCTCTACCTCGTCTCCCGTCAGGCGACACTCGACGTCGCGTCGCTCGAGGTCGCCTCCGGGGCGGGCGACCCGTGGCGTCGGGTCCCGCTGACCTCGGGCTGGCAGGGGGACGTGTCGGGCTTCGACTTCCCGTACCTCGCGCCTCGCGTCATGGTGGCGCGACGGCGGACCGGCGTGCTGCGCGCGGAGCTTCGCACCGGCTCGAGCGCCACGACGGCGAACACCGCTGGGGGCTTCTCCCAGACGGGGCCGCGACCGGTCGTCCAGTTCTTCCTGCGCCCCGGGCGGAGCGAGCAGCCGCAGCCATTGCCCGTTCTCGCGAGCGACGCATTTCTCTCCGCGACGAACTCGGCGGTCGGCGAGACGGTCCCGCTCGCGCTGTCCGCCGGCACCCGGCCCGCGCGCATCGTCGGCAGCTTCCACCGGTTCCCCACCCTCGACCCCGAGACGCCCGCCGTCGTCGCCGACCTCCCCACCTATCTCGCGTCGACGTTCGCGGCCGACCACGTCCTCCTCCAACCCTCGGAGTGGTGGCTCGAGACGTCCGCCGACCGCAGCGTTGCGGAGCGCCTGCGCGCAGCGCCGTTCCGGAGCCTCTCGGTCGTCTCGCGGAGCGAGTCCGAGCGAGCGCTGCTGGACGACCCCGTGGCGCTCGGCGTGATCGGCGCGCTCGCGCTCGGCTTCACCGTCGCCGCGGTCTTCGCCGCCGCGGGCTTCGCTGCGAACGCTGCGTCCGAGACACGCTCGCGCGTGGTCGAGTTCGCGGTGCTCCGCGCGCTCGGGCTCCAGCGAGGCCAGCTGACCAGCCTCGTCGGGCTCGAGACGGCCCTCGTCGTCTTCGCAAGCCTCGTCGGCGGCGCGGTGCTCGGCCTCGTCGTCTCGCGGCTCGTGCTCCCGTTCGTCGGGCTCGGCACGTCCGGGGCGGCACCGGTCCCGCCCGTCCGGCTCGTCGTACCGTGGACGACGCTGGTCGTGATCGAGCTGGCCCTGTTCGCGGCGCTGGTCGCGATCGCGCTGGTCCAGGTGGAGGTCGTCCGCCGACTACGGCTCGCGCCAACCCTTCGAGCGGGTGAGGGCGTGCCGGCCCCGTGAGCGTCGCCCGTGCAGGGACGGAGCCGCGGCGCCGCGGGCGCGGGCTCGCGGTGGTCGGCGCGGGCCTGAGCCTGATCGTCCGCCGCGTCCGGCTCGATCCGGGGCCTCCGCTGACGATGTTCCTCCTGGTCGGTGCGACCTGTTTCCTGTTCGCGGCGCTCCCGCGCCTGTTCGCCGCGTTCTCGGACGACGGGCTCCGTGCGGCCTTCGCGAACGCGCCGGTCGCCGCTCGGAACCCCCGGCTGCTCGAACCGGCCCGCGTGCCCGCCGGCGCGACCGCCGACCCGCTCTCGGAGGTCGACCGGCGCGCCGAGCGCTCGCAGCACGAGGCGCTTCCCGCTGCGCTCGACGACCTCGTGGTCGACCGGTCCTTCGTCGTGCGCTCTCCGTCCTACGTCCAGCCGGTCGGAGAGGGCCTCGTGCGCTACCTGAACCTCCGCGTGCCGGCGGCGGGCGTTGAGTCGCAGATCCGCATCGTCGCCGGACGGCTGCCAGGGGCGACGCGCGCGCGGGTCCGCGCCGTCGACACGGACATCCCCGAGCGGCCGCGGGCGACCCGCGTGCCGCTGCTCGAGGTCGCGCTCTCCAAGACGACCGCACACGAGCTGCAGCTGAGCGTCGGGAACCGGCTCGTGCTGCAGCCCGACCGCGCGGAGCCCGACGTCCGTCACTCCCCGCAGTTCGACCAACGCCCCCTTGCCGTCGTCGTCACCGGCATCTTCGGGGTTCGCGATCCGCAGGACGGCTACTGGTTCGGCGATCGATCCCTCGACAGCCCGAACGTCGCGTTCACGCCGACCCTGGACACGAAGCTCGTCCACGGGCAGGCGCTGATCTCCCCTGCGCAGTACTCGACCCTGCTCGCCGCGACGGCTCCGCTCCGGCTCGCCTACGAGTACCGCTATCTCCTCGACGGAGATCGGATCGACGTGGGACGGCTGCCGGGCCTGCGCGACGCCGTCGACCGCGTGGACGCCCGCTATGCGGCGGCGGGGCCCAACGAGCGCCGGGTAGAGCTCGGTCTCGGGCCCGTGCTCGACCGTTTCCGCTCGGCACGGTCGCAGGCGGAGACGCTGCTCGCGGTCGCGGCGATCGGCCTGCTCGCATGCGCGCTCGCCAACCTCGGTCTCCTCGGCGTGCTCTCTTACGACCGCCGCGTCGCCGAGACCACGCTCTCCCGTGTGCGCGGCGCCTCCCCCGCACAGACGCTCGGTGGCCAGCTCGTCGAGGCGGCGCTGATCGCGGTGCCGGCGGGAGTTCTCGGCTGGGCGCTCGCGGTCCTCACGATCGACGCGCGCGGCAGCTCGCTCTCGGGCTGGCTCGCCGCCGCCGTGGTCGGCGGAACGTTGGTGCTGCTCGTGGCGTCGATCGCGGGCGTCGCGAGACGCCCGCTCGGGTCGCTCGCGCCGGCGGACGTCGTCCCCGAGCGCCCGGGGCGCCGCAGGCTCGCGATCGAGGGCCTGGTCGCGATCGCCGCGCTCCTGGGCGTCTACCTCGTCCGGCGCCGAGGCGTCGACAGCGCGGGCTTCGGGGCCTCGGGCCACCTCGACCCGTATCTCGCCGCGATCCCGGTCCTCCTCGGACTGGCCTGCGGGATCGCGGTGCTGCGCCTCCATCCATACCCGCTGCAGGGGGCTGCCCGGCTCGCCCGACGCACGAGGGGCCTCGCGCTCCAACTCGGCCTCGCCCGCGCCGCGCGGCAACCGGACACCACGTCGCCGCCGGTGCTCGTCCTCGTCGTCGCCCTCGCGATCGCGGCGTTCTCGGCCGTGGTGGCGAGCACGATTCGAAGTGGACAGGAGGCGACGGGCGTGCGCGCGATCGGGGCCGACGTGCGGATCGACGCGGCCGACGGCTCGAGCCTGCCGGAGGGCCTCGTCACGCGTCTCGGCGGGGACGGGAGGGTCGCCAGGGCCTACGTCCAGGAGGCCGGGCTGAGCACGGGGACGGAGGCGCTCCTCCTGGCGCTCGACGCGCGCGCCTACGAGTCCGTCGTCGCTGGAACCCCGGCGGCCGTCCCTCTGCGAGCAGCGCTCTCCACGCCGTCGCCGATCCCGACGCTCGTGTCGGCGGTCGTGTCGACCGACTGGCCGACGGGCGGGAACTTCCAGCTGCCGCTGCCGAACCAGACGGTCAGCTTCCTGAGCGTCGGCGACCGGCGCACGCTCCCCGGAATCCCGCGCGGCACGCCCTTCGCCGTCGTGTCCCTCGACGCGCTTCGCGACGCGGGGGGCGAGGCTCCCGTCAACCGGCTGTACGTCAGCCGGGTCGACGAGGGCGCCGTGAGCGAGGCCGTGCACGAGCTTGCGCCCGGCGCCAGGGTCAGCACGAGCGCCGCCGTCGCGCGTGGCATCCGCGACGCACCGCTCGTGCACGGCGCCCTCCGGGGCTTCGACTGGGCCGTCGTCGTCGCGTCGCTCTACGCCGCCGTCGCGGTCGCGCTGCTCGTGCTGATCGCCGCCCGCTCTCGCGCACGCGACCTGGCCCTCGTCCGGACGATGGGCGGCGGCGGCCGGGACGTGCTCGTGCTCTCGCTGGTCGAGCTCGCCCCGCTCGTCGTGCTCGGGGTGGGGCTCGGCCTCCTGCTCGGGATCGCGATCCCCTACCTGATCGAGCCCGGTCTCGAGCTCGCGTTCTTCACGGGATCCGGCTCCGCGTCCATCGTGATCCCCGGCCGCATGTTGCTCGGCATCGCGCTCGGGCTGCTCGTCTTCCTCGGCGCGGCGGTCCTCCTCGTGGGGCTGCGGACGCGACGGGCGAACCTCGGACGCGCCCTCCGGGTCGGTGAGCGATGAGCGCCGCCTATCCTGCCGCCGTGGAAGCCGCCCCGCCGCAGCACGCGATCCACTGCGACAACCTCGTGAAGATCTACAAGACGGCCGAGCTCGAGGTCGTCGCGCTCCAGGGTCTCGACCTCGTCGTCGAGCCGGGTGAGCTGATCGCGGTCGTCGGCGCCTCGGGCAGCGGCAAGTCGACGCTCCAGAACATCCTCGGCGGCGTCGACACGCCCACCGCGGGACGCGTCGAGGTCGCCGGCACCGACCTCGGCTTCCTGACGGAGCAGCAGCGAACGGCCTACAGGCGCAACGTCGTCGGCTTCGTCTGGCAGCAAACGGCTCGCAACCTCCTTCCATACCTGACCGCGGCCGAGAACGTCGAGCTGCCGATGACGCTCGACGGCGTCGGGCGCCGGGAACGGGACGCGAGAGTGGGCGAGCTGCTCGAGCTCGTCGGTCTCTCGCACCGGGCCGGCCATCGCCCCGACGCGCTGTCGGGGGGAGAGCAGCAGCGCGTCGCGGTCGCGATCGCGCTCGCGAACCGGCCGAGCGTCCTGCTCGCCGACGAGCCGACGGGCGAGCTCGATACGCACAGCTCGAACGAGCTGTTCGCGACGTTGCGAGAGGTGAACCGGGAGACCGGCGTGACGATCGTCGTCCTCACGCACGACCCACTCGTCGCCGAGCAGGTGCAGCGCACGATCCTCATCCGCGACGGCCGCACTGCGACCGAGACGCTGCGGCGGCTCGAGGTCGGGTCGGAAGGGGAGGAGCTCGTCGTCGCCGAGGAGCTCGCGGTGCTCGATCGCACCGGCCGGCTCCAGCTCCCCCCGGACTACATCGCCGCGCTGACGCTCGAGCGTCGCGTCCGGCTGGCGCTCGAGCACGACCACATCTCCGTGTGGCCGCAGGAGCGGCGGAGCGACGGTGCCTGAGCCGCTCGTCGCGCTCGACGCGGTGTCGAAGGAGTACCGCACGGGCGCCTCGACGGTGCACGCGCTGCGCGACGTGTCGCTCTCGCTGCGGACGGGCGTGCTCTGCGTCGTGCACGGACGCTCGGGCTCGGGCAAGACGACGCTCCTCAACATGATCGGCGGGCTCGACCGGCCGACCTCGGGGCGGGTCGAGGTCGACGGCCGCGAGGTCTCCTCGCTCGGCGAGGAGGAGCTCGTGGTGTTCCGGCGGGACGTCGTCGGCTTCGTCTTCCAGGCGTTCGGGCTGCTGCCCATCCTCACGGCGGCGGAGAACGTCGAGGTGCCGCTCCGGCTGCGCCGGACCGACCCCGCGGTGCGCGACGCCAGGGTGCACGAGCTCCTCCACCTCGTCGACCTCTCGGACCGCGCCAACCACCGGCCGCCGCAGCTCTCCGGCGGGGAGCAGCAGCGCGTCGCGATCGCCCGCGCCCTCGGCAACGAGCCCCGCCTCCTGATCGCCGACGAGCCGACCGGCCAGCTCGACTCGCATCGTGCGCAGCTGGTCATGAGCCTGCTCGGCCGGTTGGTTCGGGAGCGCGCCGTGCTCGCGATCGTCGCGACGCACGACCCGCTCCTGATCGAGATGGCCGACCACCTCGTCGAGCTTCGCGACGGCGAGGTGGTCGGCGAGGAACGCCGGGCCTCGAGGCTCGACGGCGAAGGCACCGGCGCGGTGGCCGCGCCGCCGGGCGGCTGAGCGACACGGTGGTCGTCGGCGTCGTCTCGGCCGGAGCGATGGGCGGTGCGCTGGGCGCGCGGCTGCGTCAGGGAGGAGCGAGGGTCGTCGTGACGCTCGAGGGTCGCAGCGACCGCACGCGGCACCGCGTCGAGGCAGCCGACCTGGAGGACGTCGGCTCGCTCGCGGCTTTGACGAGCGAGGCAGCCGTAATCTTGAGCGTCGTCCCGCCCGAGGCGGCGGAGGAGGCCGCAGCCACTATCGCGCGGGCCGCCGGCGGCGGGGGCCCGGTGGTCGTCGACCTGAACGCGATCGCGCCGGCGACGATGCGCCGGATCGGCGACTCGCTCGCGGCGGCCGGGCTCGACGCTGTCGACGGCGCCATCTCCGGCCCGCCGCCCCACGGCCCGGGAACGACCCGGATCTACCTGTCGGGGCCGCGCGCGGCGGAGGTCGCCGCCCTGCCGGTCGAGGGAGTCGAGCGGATCGTCGTGAGCGACGTCGTCGGCGACGCGTCCGCCGTGAAGATGTGCACGGCCTCTGTGTACAAGGGGCAGGTCGCACTCGTCGCGCAGGCCCTGCGGACGGCGCGCGCCCACGGCGTGGTCGGTCACGTCGTGGCCGATCTCGCCGCGGCGGGCCTCGTCGACCCCGGGCGGACGCCGACGGCGCTCGGCGTGGCGTCGGCCAAGGCGTGGCGGTACGTCGCCGAGATGGAGGAGATCGCGGCCACACAGGCTGCGGCGGGGCTCACGCCCGAGCTGTTCCGCGCGCTGGCCACGGTGTTCGCCGAGCTCGCGGAGCGTCCGGTCGCGGCGTCGCCCGAGGACGTGCCGGACGGGCTCTCGTTCGAGGAGCTCCTCGACCGCCTCAGCGGGGGAGCCTGAGCCCGAGGCGCCTCGGCAGGCCGGCGAGGAGCCGGGTGAGCGGGCCGGGCCGCCGGCCGGCGTCTTCGGCTGCGTCCGCCCGCACGAGCGCGGCGCGGATCGCCGTACCTCCCGCCCAGCGGAGCGGCTCGGGTGGCATGAGCGCCCGGTCGGGGTCGACGAGCGCGAGACCGGTCAGCTCGTCGCGCCGGTCGAGGGCGAGCCGCGCGAGGATCTCGCCACCGAGGTAGGACGGCCCGACGCCGTTTCCCGTGAAGCCGAAGCCGTGGTGCAGGCGGCCGCGGCTCCCGAAGATCGGCAGGTGGGTCGGCGAGACGTCGATCGGGCCGCCCCAGGCGTGCGTGACCCGACGTCCGGCGAGCTGCGGGAAGAACCGCAGCAGGTCGGCGCGAGCCGTCGCCGCCGCGCGCGGGTCGAGCTCGAGCCGGGCGAGACGCCGTGCGCCGAAGCCCATCCGTCCGCCCCCCCAACCGAATGCGATCCGGCCGTCGCGGGTCGTGCGCAGGTAGTGGAGTAGCGTGCGGCCGTCCGCGATCGGCTCGCCGCCCGTCCAGCCGAGCTCCTCGATCACGTCGGGCACCGGCTCCGTGATCACCATGTGGCTCGACGCGACCGCGTGGGCGAGGCGCAGCCCGGGGAAGCCGCCGGTCGCGCTGTTGACGGCGAGCACCGCGTGCCCGGCTCGGACGCGACCGGAGCGCGTGGCTGCGACGGCATCCCGCGTGAGGCGGCGCACGGCAGTCCTCTCGTGGAGCCGCACCCCTGCCTCCATCACCTTCGCCCGCAGCCCCAGCGCGAGCCGCGCGGGGTGGACGGTGGCGGACGTCCGGATCAGCGCCCCGCCGAGGAAGCCCGCGTCGCATCGTTCCCGCAACTCGTCCTCGCCGAGCGCCCGTACCTCGTCGGGAGCGCCGAGCGCGGAGCAGGCCTCGATCTCGTCGCTGGACGCCCCGAGCTGCGCAGGACTGGTCGCGACGACCAGGGTCGGGGCCGGCCGATACCAGGCGTCGACACCCTCGCGCTCGCACCACTCGCCGATCCCGTGGACGCCCCGCTCCGACGCGCGGGCGACCTCGAGCGCCCGCTCCCCGCCGACACGGTCGCGGAGGATCGGCAGGTCGTCCCAGAGGGTCGAGACGAAGCCGCCGTTTCGGCCGCTCGGGCCGTGCCCCGCCAGCCCTGCCTCGAGCACGACCACGTCGGCCGCGGGCTCCAGCCGCTTCAGCTGCCAGGCGGTCCAGAGGCCGAGGTAGCCGCCGCCGACCACCACCACGTCGGCGGTCGTGTCGCCCTCGAGCGGGGACGTGGGCTCCACCGAGCCTGCGTCCTCGAGCCACCAGCCGTACCGCGTGTGCCGCATGCCGGTCATGTGCGCGCAGCATTCAACCCGGGCCGCGCTGTCGCCTGCTGCGGCGGCCGACTTCTCCGGCGACAGAACTGAGGGGGCGACAACGCTTGTGTTGAATCAACACAAGCGTTGTCCATCGTGGGTCGTGCTGCGTCGGCGGTGCGGTCGAGGCGGAAGGTCGGGTCCCCGCTGGCGCCGTGACTGGGCCGGGTCCACGCGTCGGCGGTGCGGTCGAGGCGGGAAGGTCGGTCCGGTGGCACCGCGGCTCGGCCGGATCCGCGTGTCTCGGCTGGGCCGGATCCGCGGGTCTCGGCTCGGCCCGATCCGTGCCGCGTCGGTCGGGGGTATCCTCTGTGGCCGCGCGGTGGCGGTAGCTCAGCTGGTAGAGCCCCGGGTTGTGGTCCCGGTGGTCGCGGGTTCGAGTCCCGTCCGCCACCTCTTCGTCCCCGCGTCTACGATCGACGGCACCCGGCCCCGTAGCTCAGCGGATAGAGCGGCAGGCTTCGAACCTGCGTGCGGAGGTTCGACTCCTCCCGGGGCCATCGAGGGTGGTCGCTGGGCACGTGGCCCGACCGTGGCCCCGCCGCGCCGTTGGCGTTCCCCGCCGGAGAGCGACTGAGATCGTCGCGGCGATCCGCGTCTCAAGCGCGCGCGGGACGTGGCCGATACGACCTTCGTGCAGCTGCAGCGGTCGTGGGCCGGCCTGGCGTTGGCATCCAGCTTTGCGGTCTTCGCCGTGTACGCGACGGTCATCCTGCTGACGACCCCGTCCGGCGGGCTCAACGTCTTCGCGACCGGCTGGCTCTACCAGGGGCTGATCGCGGGCGCGGCGTTGATCGCGGCGGCGCGTGCGGCGGTCGTCGCGCGGGAGCGCCTCGCCTGGGCCCTGATCGCCCTGTCGCTCGCCTGCACGAGCTTCGCCGAGCTCTACTACATCGCCGTACGGCCGGACGGATACCCGTCACTCTCGGACGGCGCCTGGATCGCCTTCTATCCGCTCTTGTACGTCGGCATGGTGCTGCTCGTCCGCCCTCGCGGGCGGCCCGTCGCCGGGGCGCTGTGGCTCGACGGGCTCACGGCCGCGGTCGCGGCCGCGGCCCTGGGCGCAGCCATCCTGCTCGAGGTCGTGCTCCGCACCGCGGAGGGCTCCCGGGCGGCGGTGGCGACCAACCTTGCGTACCCTGTCGGCGACGTCCTGCTCCTCTCGGCCGTGTTCGGCGTCTTCTCGCTCACCGGGTGGAGGATCGAGCGACGCTGGCTGATCCTGGGTCTCGGCGTCCTCGCGACGACGGTCGCGGACGGCATCTACCTTTTCCGGGTCGACTCGTACCAGGAAGGCTCGAAGCTCGACATCCTCTGGCCGGCGTCCTCCCTGCTGATCGCAGCGGCTGCCTGCGTCCGGGCACGCGACGAGCGGAGCCTGCGGATCGAGGGGCGCCCCCTGCTGGCCGTCCCATCGGCGTGCGCGCTGGCCGCGATTGGGATTCTCGTGTTCGACCACTTCGGCGGCGTGAACCTCGTCGCGGTCGGCCTCGCGACCCTGACGCTGCTGCTCGTCGTCGTCAGGCTCGCGTTCACGTTCCGCGAGAACGCCAGGCTGTTCGCGCTCACCCGCCACGAGTCCATGACCGATGCGCTCACCGGGCTCGGGAACCGGCGCAAGCTCGTGACCGATCTCGAGCGGCGCCTCGAGGGCAGACCGACGCCCGAGACCCTGCTGATGATCTTCGACCTCGACGGCTTCAAGGGGTACAACGACAGCTTCGGCCATCCGGCCGGGGACGCGCTGCTCGTCCGCCTCGGCGAGAAGCTGGCGGCGGTGCCCGGCGAGCGGGGCAGCTCGTATCGCCTCGGCGGGGACGAGTTCTGCCTGGTGGCGCGCGTCGCCCCCGGAGAGACCGAGCTGCTGATCGACCGTGCCTGCGCGGCGCTGGCGGAGCGGGGCGAGGGCTTCGACGTCGGGAGCTCCTTCGGAGCGGTCCTGCTGCCGGACGAGGCGGGCGACGTGAGCGCCGCATTGAGTCTCGCCGACGAGCGGCTCTACGCGCAGAAACGGGATCGGCGCGGAGACGTCGACCGGGGAATGGACGCCTTCCTCGAGGCGCTCGCCGCCCGAGAGCCCTCGATGCACGCGCACCTCGAGGGAGTCGCCGGTCTCGCGGTGGAGGTCGGGCGGGCGCTCGGGCTCGCGGACGAGGAGCTGCACGAGCTGGCCCGTGCGGCACAGCTGCACGACCTGGGCAAGGTGGCCGTGCCGGACGAGATCCTCGTCAAGCCCACGGCGCTCGACGAACGCGAGTGGAGCTTCATCCGCCAGCACACGGTCGTGGGCGAGCGCATCCTGCGGGCCTCGCCCGCGTTTCGCGGTGCTGCCGCCATCGTCCGCTCGAGCCACGAGCGCTGGGACGGGACCGGCTATCCGGACGGCCTCGCCGGCGAGGAGATCCCGGTCGCGTCGAGGATCGTGTGCGCCTGCGACGCCTTCGAGGCCATGACGTCGACCCGGCCGTATCGCGAGGCACGTCCCGTCGATGCCGCGCTCGCCGAGCTCGAGCGCTGCTCCGGCACGCAGTTCGATCCCGCGATCGTCGAGATCCTCGTCTCGGTCGCGCGGGCGCGTCGCGACGGAGGCGGGCTGCGGGACGGGCGCCCGGCTCAGTCCGGCGAGCGGACGAGCCCGGCGAGGTAGGCCGCCGCGCCGGCGACGAGCAGGGCCGCCTGGGCAGAGCGCGAGCCACCCGAGCCGTGGGTGATGAGCCCGACGATCCCGGAGGCGGAGGTGAGCGCCGCGGCCACCCAGCCGTAGACGCCCACCCGGCGGCGATACCACGGGGCACGGTCACGCATGGCCCAAGAGTGCCCGTGCGCCTCGGATGGGAGCGCCCGGTCGCGCCCCCACCCGTGGACAGGCGGGTTAGCCGCTCGTGGTCGCGACCGCGGGCTCTTCGGTCAGCTGCCGCGTCAGGCCGGCGACGTTGGCCAGGCACCAGTAGCCCTGGAACACCCCATCCTGGACGCGGAACACCTCCGCGCTCTCCGCCGAGATATGCCGCCCGGTGGGCTCGATCCCCTTGTAGTCGCCGTCGTGCGTGCCGGTCATGGTCGAGCGCACGAACACCCGGTCGCCCTCGGCGATCAGCTCCTCGAGGCTGACGTGGAGGTCGGGGAACGCGTTGAAGTATGCGAAGCACCCCCGCCGGATCCCTTCGACCATCCTCGCGTCCGCGAAGAACTCCTCCACCGCGTCCAGGTCGCGGCCGTTGATGACGCGCGCGTAGTAGTCGCGCACGACCTGCTTGCTCTGCTCCGACATCGTTCGGTCCTTTCGCTCGGTGACGTCCAGACGATGCGCCGCCCGGGAGCTCTGCGGTAGGGGAGAAACCCCTATTCGACCCCCTCGGTTCGCACGGCGAAGGCGGCGGCCTCGGCCCGTGAGCGCAGGTCGAGCTTCTGCAGGATCCGCCCGACGTGGTGCTCGGCCGTCTTCGGGCTGATGAAGAGACGGCTTGCGATCTGCGCGTTGGACAGTCCTTCCCCGAGCAGGCGGAGCACCTCGGTCTCCCGCCGCGTCAGGAGCTCGCGGGTGCGCGGCCCGGAGCGGCTCTTGGCGCCGAGCGAGCGGAGGAGGGCGGAGGCCGCGGAGGCCTCGCCGGTCGCGCCGAGCGTGTCGAGCTCGCGGTGCGCGCGGCGGGCGACGTCGACCGCGAGCGCCGGCTCGGCGCGGCTGAGGGCCCGTGCGAGCTCGAGCCGGGCGCGCGCCGCGTCGAGCGGCAGGTCGACGCGTGCGTAGCGCTCCGCGGCATCCGCGAGCAGCGTCTCGGCCCGCGGGTCCCCGTCGACGGCGGCGACCCGTCCACGGGCGAGGAGCGACGCGGCCTCCGAGCGGCCGCCCGGGACGGCGATCGCCGCGAGCGTCTCCGCGTCAGCGCGCGCCCCGGTCGTGTCGTCGAGTGCGAGTCGTGCCTGGACCAGGAGCGCGAGCAGCGGGACCGCGACGAGGTTCGTCCGACCGAGCTCGGCGACCCGGCGCTCGAGCAGGGCCGCGGCGGCGGCCGGCTCGCCGCGTGCGAGCCGGAGGGTCGCGGCCGCCTCGACCGCCTCGGGCGCGCCGTCGAGGCCGGCGAGCAGCTCGTCGGCCTCCTCAAATCGCCCCTGGAGCACTCGGATCGCGGCGAGCTTCGCGGCAGGGTGCGCGCAACGTGACCGCTGGCCGGCCGCGGTGAGCTCGCGGATCGCGAGCACGAGCTCCGTCTCGGCGTCGTCGACGCGGCCCGTCGCCGCGTACAGGTCGGCGCAGCAGGTGCGGCAGAACGCGAGCAGCGGAACGTGCTCGTACCGGCGCAGGAACGCGTCGACGACCCTGCTCCACTGACGCGGCCGCTCGCGGTCGCCTGCGAGATCGCACGCGAGAATGAGCGTGCAACACACGTCGGCGTACGTCTCGAGCGACGCCGACTCGCCAGCGCTCGCGGCCGCCATCGCCTCGTCGAGGCGCCCGAGCCCGTCGTCGACCGCTCCGGCCGACACCTCCGCGAGGCCGAGCTGGGCGAGCGCTCGTATCTCGAGATCGAGGTCGCCGGCCGCGGCCGCGCCGGCGAGCGCCGAAGCGGCGAGCCGCACCGCCTCGGCCGGATCGCGCTCCCGCTCGGAGCGGGCGAGCTCCAGCCACGCCTGCCCCGCGCCCGGGGCGGCGTCGCGCAGCAGCCGTTCGGCCCTGGAGAGCCAGCCGCGCGCGGCGGCCTCGTTCCCCCAGACGGTCGCGTACTCGCGGGAGAGCCAGAGGGCCAGGCGGGCGGCCCGCGCGAGCTCGCCTTCCCGTCTGAACGCCGAGTACGCCCGCTCGCGGCTCGCGACCGCCCCCTCCGGGTCGCGCAGCCACCAGAGCGCACGACCGAGCCCGTCGAGGGCCTCCGGGTCGGCGTCGCCTCCCGCCTCGAGCCCGGCGGCGAACGCGTCGCGAGCGCCTTGCCAGTCGCCGCTTGCCAGCGCGTGATGGCCGTCGGGGACGCCGGCGGCCGCGAGCGCGGTGTCCACGGCCGCAGCGTGGCACAGACGAGGAACCTGGACAACCCACCCGGGCCGCGGTCCGGTCCGTCCGGGGCTGGTCCTACCCTCCGGCCATGACAGTGGGGATCGTCGTATTCGGGCTCGTGTTCCTCGGTGGACTGATGGTCGGGACGAAGACCCGGCGCCCGCTCGCGACCGCCGCGGTCGTCGTGGGCGCGTTCTGCGCGCTGCTCGTGATCCAGACCAACGAGCCGTTCGTCGCCTTCGCGTCTTTTGCGCTGATCGCGCTCGCCGGGCTCGTCGTCGACTCGGTGCGCGAGACGCTGGGTCTCCTGCTCGGCCGCTGAGGGACGCCGAACGCCACGCTACGCTCCGACCGCGCGGGCGTGGCGGAATGGCAGACGCTCCGGGTTTAGGTCCCGGTGGGCTTCGGCCCGTGGAGGTTCGACTCCTCTCGCCCGCACTGCCTCGGCCCGAGATCGCCGGTTGACCGACGCCCGACCGCTCGTGGATGCTTGCCCGGTGGACGTCGAGATCCTGATCTGCCCGTCGTGCGGGCGCGAGAGCTCCCCCGACGCGGCGTTCTGCGCGGGGTGCGGGACGTCGCTCGAGGCTCCGAGCGCGCACGAGTTGGAGGAGCGAAAGGTCGTAACCGTCCTCTTCGCGGATCTCGTCGGCTCCACCGCCAAGGCGGAGAGCCACGATCCCGAGGAGGTGCGGCGGATCCTCACCGCGTACTACGCGCGTCTCCGCGCCGAGCTCGAGCGGCACGGCGGGACGGTCGAGAAGTTCATCGGCGATGCGGTGATGGCGGTGTTCGGGGCGCCGGTCGCGCACGAGGACGATCCGGAGCGCGCCGTCCGTGCGGCGCTCGCGATCCGCGAGGCGCTCGCCGAGTCGGCGGTCGACGTCCGGATCGCCGTTCACACGGGGGAGGCCCTCGTCGCCCTCGGGGCGCGCGTCGCGGCGGGGGAGGCGATGGTCGCAGGCGACGTCGTCAACACCGCGGCGCGGCTCCAGGCCGCCGCGCCGGTCAACGGCATCCTCGTCGGAGAGACGACGTACAGGGCCACGGAGCACGCGATCCGCTACGGGCCGCCGACCGAGGTGCACGCCAAGGGGAAGTCGGAGCCCGTGCCGGCGTGGGAGGCGCTCGAGGCCAAGTCGCGGGTCGGCGTCGACGTGGAGCGCGGCGCGCTCGCGGAGATCGTCGGCCGTGAGGACGAGGTCGCGCTCCTTGCGGGCGCCCTCGATCGCGTGCGGCGCGAGCGGGAGCCGCAGCTCGTGACGCTCGTAGGCGTGCCGGGGATCGGAAAGAGCCGGCTGGTTGCCGAGCTCCTGTCGCTCGTCGAGGCGCTGCCAGACCTGATCAGCTGGCGACAGGGCCGCTGCCTGCCGTACGGGGAGGGCGTCAGCTTCTGGGCGCTCGGCGAGATGGCGAAGGCGCAGGCGGGCGTGCTCGAGTCCGACTCCGCGGAGGTGGCGGACGCAAAGCTGGCGGAGTCGGTCTCCGTGGTGGTGTCGGACCCGACCGAGGCGGGGTGGGTGCTCGAGCACGTGCGACCTCTGCTCGGCCTCGGGGGCGAGGAGCGCGCGGACGACCGACGGACCGAGGCATTTGCCGCGTGGCGGCGCTTCTTCGAGGCGCTCGCCGATCATGGTCCCACCGTCCTCGTCTTCGAGGACCTCCACTGGGCCGACGACGGCCTGCTCGACTTCGTCGACCACCTCGTCGAGTGGGTCCGCGGGGTGCCGCTGCTCGTCGTCGCGACTGCGCGGCCCGAGCTGCTCGAGCGCCGACCGGGCTGGGGCGGGGGCAAGGCGAACGCGTCGACGGTGTCGCTCAGCCCGCTCTCCGACGTGCAGACCGCACGGCTCGTCGGGCTCCTGCTCGACCAGGCGGTCGTCGAGGCCGACCTCCAGGCGACGCTGCTGGCCCGTGCCGGCGGGAACCCGCTCTACGCGGAGGAGTACGTCCGCATGCTGCGGGTCGGCCGCTCCGCGGCCGAGCTCCCCGAGACGATCCAGGGGATCATCGCGGCCCGGCTGGACGGGCTGTCGGCGGACGAGAAGCTCCTGATTCAGGACGCGGCCGTGATGGGCAAGGTCTTCTGGGCGGGCGCGCTCGCTGCGCTCGGCGAGCTTGCGCAGGAGCTCGTCGAGAACCGACTCCACCAGCTCGAACGGAAGGAGTTCATCCGCCGCGACCGGCGCGGCTCCATCGCAGCCGACACGGAGTACGCATTCCGGCACGTCCTCGTGCGCGACGTCGCCTACGCGCAGATCCCGCGCTCGCGCCGGGCCGACCGGCATCGGCGCGCGGCCGAGTGGATCGCCTCGCTCGCCGACGACCGCTCGGCCGACCGGTCGGGGATGGTCGCACACCACTACGAGGCGGCCCTCGAGCTCGCGCACGCATCCGGTGAGGACACGACCACGCTCGAGGCGGATGCCCGCCGTGCGTTCCGCGAGGCGGGGGAGCGGGCAGTGCGCCTGAGCGCGTTCGGTTCGGCGGCGCAGTTCTTCGCTCGCGCTGTCGCGTTGACGCCGGAGAACGATCCGGAGTGGCCCGACGCCGTGCTGAGCGAGGCGAAGGCGGACCTGCTGGTGAGGCAGGGCGGCGAGTTCCCGCTCGTCCCGCGGGCACTGGAGCGATTGCTCGCCGACGGCCGTGAGGAGCGGGCGGCCGAGGCCGAGGTTCTGCTCGCCGAGGCCGACTGGTTCGCAGGCCGGAACGACTCGACGTTCGCCCGCCTCGAACAGGCGCGCACCCTGCTCGCCGAAACCGGGCCGTCGTGGACCAAGGCGAAGTTCTACGCGGAGTCGTCGCGGTTCCTGATGCTGGCAAGCCGGAACGCCGACGCGATCGGGACCGGTCGCGAGGCGCTCGCCCTCGCCGAGGAGCTCGGCCTTCGCGAGCTCCAGGCCCACGCGCTCACCAACATCGGCACCGCTCGCGTCTGCCTGGGCGAGCGCGAGGGGTTCGCCGATCTCGAGCGCGCCTACGCCATCGCCGCGACGATCAACTCGGGTGAGGCGGTCCGGGCGTTGGGCAATCACGCCTCTCTGCTGGGCGACCTCGGCGACCTCGTCGCTGAGCGCGTGCTCTACGAGCAGGTGGACGATCTCGCCCGAGCGCTCGGCATCTCCGGGTTCAACCTCTGGACGCTGCCGGAGCTCGCACTCCTCGACTTCAGAGCCGGCAAATGGGCGGAGGCAGAGGCGATCGTCGAGCGGTACCTCGCCACGAAGAGCGGCGCACACTACCTCGAGTCGGTGGCGCGGGGGATCCTTGCCGAGGTGCTCATGGGCCGAGGCGACGAGGCCGGCGGCATCGCGGAGTCGAGCCGAGCGGTCGAGTTCGCGCGGAGCGCGAAGGACCCGCAGAACCTGTATCCAGCGCTCGCTTCCAGGGCGAGGCTGCTCGCCGGCGTCGGTCGCCCGCAGGAAGCCGGAGACCTCCTGTCCGAGCTGACCACCCTGCTCGCGGAGCGGGCGTACCTGCCGACGGCGTGGGTCCTCGACGTGGCCTTCGCGGTCGAGGACCTCGGGCGCCCCGTCGACACGGCGACCCTCATCTTCGGACAGGAGCCCCGCACCCGCTGGCTCGACGCGGCGACCGCGTACGCGCGAGGTGAGCGGCTCGCAGCCGCCGAGATCCTCGCCGAGATGGGCGACGCGACGGACGAGGCGCACGCGCGTCTCCGCGCTGCCGAGCTGGGCGGTCAGCGGGAGCAGATCCTGTCCGTGCTCGCCTTCTACCGTGGCGTCGGCGCCTCCGCGCTCGTCCGCCGGGCAGAGGCGCTGCTCGCGGCGAGCGCCTGAGCCGGTCGCCCGGGCGGCCTCTGCTTGAATGGCCGCATGAGCCAGGTCGAGGAGCTCGGCGGGAACCGCGTCCGCCTCACGGTCGACGTCTCGCCGCACGAGCTCGAGCACGCGGTCGAGCATGCCGCCTCCGACCTCGCCGGCTCGGTCCGCATCCCGGGTTTCCGCAAGGGCAAGGTGCCGCGACAGGTCCTCCTCGCGAACGTCGGCCGCGATCGCCTCTGGGTCGAGGCGGTGGAGTCCCACATCGGCGGCTGGTTCTGGAACGCCGCGGCGCGCTCCCGCCTGCGCCCGGTGGCGACGCCCGAGTACGACTTCGAGCTGCCGACGACCGAGAGCGAGCCGTGGAGCTTCAGCGCCACGGTCGAGGTGCAGCCGACGCCCGAGATCGTCGACTGGACGACGCTCGAGGTGCCGCGCGCGGAGTCGGTCGTCCCGGACGAGCTCGTGCAGCACGAGCTGGACGCCCTCCGTCACTCCGTGGCCGAGCTCGTGCCGGCGGACGACCGGGCCGCGCGCGAGGGCGACACGCTCGTGGTCGACCTCACCGGCGCGAACGGCGACGGTCAGCCCGACACCGTGATCGAGCTCGGCTCGGGGCGTCTGCTCGGCGAGATCGAGAGCGCGCTCGTCGGCGCGCGCGCCGGCGAGAGCCGCACGGTGCGCTACGCGCTTCCCGACGGCGCGGAGACGTCGGTGGAGGTCGCGGTCAAGCACGTCAACGAGAAGGTGCTGCCCGAGGCCGACGACGAGCTTGCCCGCTCGGCGAGCGAGTTCGACACGCTCGCCGACCTCCGGGCGGACATCGAGGGTCGGATCCGTGCGGCGGTCGACGAGCGGATCGATGCCGACTACCGGGCCGCCGCCGTCGACGAGCTGGTGCAGGCATCGAACGTGCGGGCGGCCGGGCCGCTCGTCGAGGCGCGCGCCCGCGAGCTCCTGAACGGGTTCGTCCGCTCGCTCGCGAGCCGCGGCATCACCCCCGAGGCGTACTTCCAGACCACGGGCCAGACGCCCGAGGTGCTCACCGCACAGGTCCGAGCGGAGGCGGCCCAGTCGGTCGCGCGCGAGCTCGCGCTCGAGGCGCTGGCGGAGAAGGCGGGGATCACGATCTCCGACGGCGACGTCGAGGAGTTGATCCGCGAGCAGACGACGGCGTCCGGCGACGACCCGGACGAGGTGATTGCGGACGTCTGGGCGCACGGACACCAGGAGAGCCTCCGCGATGACCTCCGTCTCCGCGCCGCGCTCGACAGGCTCGCCGCCGACGTGAAGCCGATCGCGCCGGAGGCCCACGCCGCCCGCGAGGCGATCTGGACGCCGGACAAGGAGAAGCCCGCCGGAGAGACGAAGTTGTGGACCCCCGGCGATCCTGCTCCGCAGGATCGCTAGGACGTGCGAGAACGAAAGGACGCGATGCGCACCACCGCAAGCCCAAGCTCTTCCAGCCACTTTCCGACCGAAGGGAGGGAAGTGGCATGCCGCTGATCCCGATGGTGATCGAGCAGACGTCCCGCGGCGAGCGATCGTTCGACATCTACTCGCGCCTGCTCAACGAGCGGATCATCTTCCTCGGCACGCAGGTCGACGACCAGATCGCGAACCTGATCATCGCGCAGCTCCTGCACCTGGAGTCGGAGGATCCCGACAAGGACATCTTCCTCTACGTCAACTCACCCGGCGGCTCGGTCTACTCGGGGCTCGCGATCTACGACACGATGCAGTTCATCAAGCCCGACGTGTCGACGATCTGCGTGGGCATCGCGATGAGCATGGGCGCGCTCCTGCTCGCGGGCGGCGCCGAAGGGAAGCGGATGGCGCTGCCGAACTCGAAGATCCTCATCCACCAGGTATGGGGCGGCTACCAGGGCCAGGCCTCGGACATCGAGATCCACGCACGGGAGACGATCGCCCTCAAGCGCAAGTTGGAGGAGATCATGGCCCACCACACCGGCCAGGAGACCGAAAAGGTGCGAACCGACATGGACCGCGACTACTTCATGACCTCGGAGGAGGCAACCGAGTACGGGATCATCGACCGGGTGATCACGCACCGTTAGCGGCGATTCGACCTGGATCCGGGTAGCCGAATCAGTGCTTTCTTAGTAAAAGAGGAGATCAGTGGCCCGAGCGAGCGAGGGAAACGAGCAGCTGCTCTGCAGCTTCTGCGGTAAGAGCCAGCGGCAGGTGAAGAAGCTGATCGCCGGCCCCGGCGTCTACATCTGCGACGAGTGCATCGATCTCTGCAACGAGATCATCGACGAGGAGCTCACCGCTCCCGCCGCGCTCGACCTCGACAACCTCCCGCGCCCGCGCGACATCTACTCCGTGCTGAACGACTACGTCGTCTCGCAGGAGGAGGCGAAGCGGACGCTCTCGGTGGCCGTCTACAACCACTACAAGCGCGTCCGGATGGGCCAGGCGGACGAGGCGGACGTCGAGCTGCAGAAGTCGAACATCCTGCTGCTCGGCCCGACCGGCTGCGGCAAGACGCTGCTCGCGCAGACGCTCGCACGGATCCTCAACGTCCCGTTCGCGATCGCCGACGCGACAGCGCTGACCGAGGCGGGCTACGTCGGCGAGGACGTCGAGAACATCCTCCTCAAGCTGATCCAGGCCGCCGACTTCGACATCAAGAAGGCCGAGACCGGGATCATCTACATCGACGAGGTCGACAAGATCGCCCGTAAGGCCGACAACCCGTCGATCACCCGCGACGTGTCCGGCGAAGGCGTCCAGCAGGCGCTGCTCAAGATCCTCGAGGGCACCGTCGCGTCGGTGCCGCCGCAGGGCGGTCGAAAGCATCCGCACCAGGAGTTCCTCACGATCGACACGACGAACGTCCTCTTCATCTGCGGCGGCGCGTTCGCCGGGCTCGACAACATCATCGCCCGCCGGATCGGGAAGAACGCCGTCGGCTTCGGCGCCGAGGTGCGCTCCAAGGCCTCCGAGGAGTCGGCGGAGCTGCTCTCGCAGGTGATGCCCGAGGACCTGATGAACTTCGGGCTGATCCCCGAGTTCATCGGCCGGCTGCCGGTCGTCTCCGCGGTGCACCAGCTGCGTCGCGACGACCTCGTGCGCATCCTCACCGAGCCGAAGAACGCGCTGGTCCGCCAGTACCAGCGGTTCTTCGGCTACGACACGATCGAGCTCGTGTTCACCGACGACGCGCTGTGGGAGATCGCCGACAAGGCGCTCGCCCGCGAGACCGGCGCGCGCGGCCTCCGCTCGATCATCGAAGGCGCGCTGCTCGACGTGATGTTCGAGCTCCCGTCTCGCCGCGACGTCTCGAAGTGCGTGATCACCCGGGAGACGATCGCGAAGGGGCTGAACCCGACGCTCGTCACGCACCGGGTGCCCGACGAGCTCGACGCCGTCGCGGACGGCACAGGCTAGGTGTCCCGCTTCGCGGGCCACCTGGAAGTTCCCCAGGTGGCTCGCGTCGGCGAGACACCCGTGCACGTGATGACCTCCAGGACACGCACCACCACCTGGAGCGACCCGCGCGACGTGGTCGCCGGCATGGCCACGCTCGAGGGGATCGAGGCGCTGCGAGGCATGCTCGCCGGCGAGCTCCCCTACCCACCGATCGCCGACACGATCGGGATGCGCATGCTCGAGGTCGAGCCCGGCCGCGTGGTCTGGGAGGGAGCCCCCGGCGAGCACCTCTACAACCCCATCGGCACCGTCCACGCGGGCTTCGTGACGACGCTGCTCGACTCGGCGATGGGCACCGCGTTCGTCTCGGTGGCCGAGGCGGGCACACGGTGGACGACGCTCGAGCTGAAGGCGAACTTCACGCGCCCGATCACGGCGGAGACGGGCGCGGTGCGCTGCACCGGCACGGTCGTGCACCGGGGAGGTCGGGTGGTGACCACGGAGGCGCGGGCCGAGGACGGACACGAGCGGCTCCTCGCCCACGCGACCAGCACGATCCTGGTTCTGGAGGTGTCGCGCTGACCCGCGCCACGGGTGTCGCGCTGGGCGCCACGGGTGTCGCGCTGACCCGCGCCACGGGTGTCGCGCTGGCGCGCGCCACCTGGTAAAGCTTTGTCTAGGTGGCCCGCGAAGCGGGACACCCTCTCTCCGTAGACTGCCTCGGCGATGGAACCCCTGTACGACCCGACGGGCGTCGAGCGGCGCTGGCAGGAGACATGGGAGGCGGACGGCCTCTACGCAGCCGGCGCGGGTCGGCAACGGGACGAGGCGTTCGTGATCTGCGTCCCGCCTCCGAACGTCACGGGAGACCTGCACATGGGGCACGCCCTCAACGGCGCGATCCAGGACGCGCTCGTCCGCTGGCACCGGATGCAGGGGTTCGACACGCTCTGGCAGCCCGGCTACGACCACGCGGGCATCTCGACCCAGAATGTCGTGGAGAAGCAGCTCGTCGCCGAGGGCACATCGCGTCGGGAGATCGGCCGCGAGGCATTCGTGGCGCGCACCTGGGACTGGCTCCAGCGCACGGGCATGACGATCATGGGCCAGTACCGCCGGCTTGGCGCATCGCTCGACTACACGCGCGAGCGCTTCACGATGGACGACGACTACGTCCGGGCCGTGATGACGTTCTTCGTGCGCCTGTGGGAGCGGGGCTGGATCTACCGCGCGAACCGGATCGTGAACTGGTGCCCGTTCCACGAGACCGCGATCTCCGATCTCGAGGTCGAGCACGTCGAGATGGACGACACGCTGTACCGGATCGTCTACCCCTTCGCGGACGGCGACGGGGGGATCGCGATCGCGACCGTGCGGCCGCCGACGCTGCTCGCGGACGTCGCCGTCGCCGTGCACCCGGACGACCCGCGGTACGCGGACGCGGTCGGCCGCGACGTCGTCGTGCCGGTCGTCGAGCGCCGGGTGCCCGTGATCGCCGACGCCCGCGTCGAGCCGGACTTCGGCACGGGGGCCGTCAAGATCACCCCCGGCCACGACCCGCTGGACTTCGAGATCGGACGCGACCACGGCCTGGAGACGCTCACCGTGATCGGGCCGGACGGGCGCATGGTCGCGGCAGGCTTCGAGGGTCTCACGCAGGACGAGGCGAACGAGCGGATCCTGGCGTGGCTCCGTGACCGTGGGCAGCTCGAGCGCCGGGATCCCTACCGGCACGCCGTGGGGACGTGCGAGCGCTGCCACACGCGGATCGAGCCGCTCGTCTCCCCGCAGTGGTGGTGCCGGATGGACGAGCTCGCCGGTCCCGCGATCGAGGCCCTGCGCGAGCACAAGGTGCGCTTCCACCCGGAGAGCCAGCACCGCTTCGCGATCGAGTCGCTCGAGCAGGCGCCCGACTGGTGCATCTCGCGGCAGCTCTGGTGGGGTCACCGGATCCCGGTCTGGACGTGCGAGAACGGGCACCAGCTCTCCACCTGGCCGCCGCCCGAGGCGTGCACGGAGTGCGGGTCGGAGGGGCTCGAGCGCGACCTCGACGTGCTCGACACGTGGTTCAGCTCGGCGCTGTGGCCGCTCGCGACCCTGGGCTGGCCCGACGAGACCCCCGAGCTCGCGCGGTACTACCCCGGGAGCGTGAGCTCGACCGCGCGCGAGATCATCCGGCTCTGGGAGAACCGGATGATCTTCGCCGGGTTGTTCCTGCGCGGCGCGGTGCCGTTCGACGACGTGATCATCCACTCGACCGTGCTCGCCGCAGACGGCCGGCGGATGTCGAAGAGCCTCGGCACAGGGGTCGACCCGATGGAGCCGGTCGAGGCGCACGGAGCGGATGCCACAAGGTACGGCCTCTTGAAGATCTCGTCGACCCAGGACGTGCGCTACGCGATCGGGGCGATCGAGGAGGGCCGCAAGCTCGCGAACAAGCTGTGGAACGTCGCGCGACTGATCCTCCAGCAGGCGGAAGGCGTCGAGCCCGACGAGCGACCCGCCGCCCTCGAGGAGCGCTGGATCCTCGCGCGACTCGACGCCGCCCGGGCGGCGGTCGAGGAGGCTTGGGGGCGATTCGACTTCGCGGCCGCCACCAGCGTCCTCTACCACCTCACGTTCGACGACTTCTGCGACTGGTACGCGGAGGCGGTCAAGCCGCGCCTCTACGACGGGGACGACGACGCCCGAGCGACCGCGCTCGCCGCCCTCGCCCGGCTGCTCGCGCTCCTCCATCCGCTGATGCCGCACGTGACGGAGGAGATCTGGTCGCACCTGCCGGAGCGGGAGTCCCGCCTGATCGTGTCGCCGTGGCCCCAGCCTGACGCGACCCACGCGGAGGCGCTCGCGGCACTCGACCGCGTGCAGGAGGCCGCGCGCGTGTTCAGGCGCAGCGGCGTGCGGGTCGAGCTCGGCGGCGACGAGGAGCGCCGTGTGTTCGAGGCGGTCGTGCGTCCGGAGCGTCACCGTGCCGCCGGTGACGCCGACTCCGAGCGCGAGCGGCTCGGCCGGGAGATCGCACGGGCCGAGGGCATGCTCGCGAACGAGCGCTTCGTGCGGAACGCGCCGGCTGAGGTGGTCGACGCGGAGCGGGCGAAGCTCGAGCGCTACCGCGGCGAGCTCGCGCTCCTCGACGGGTAGGGCGTGGCCGGGGACGCGGACGTCGCCTGGCTCGAGGGTCTCTCGCCGTGGCCCGTCGGCGGCTTCGGCCTCGAGCGGATGCACGCGCTGCTCACCGCGCTCGGTGACCCGCAGTCCGGCCTTCCGGCCCTGCACGTGGTCGGCACGAACGGCAAGTCCACGACGACGCGGCTGATCGAGACGCTCTTGCTCGCCCGCGGTGTGCGCGCGGGCGCGTACCTGTCGCCGCACGTGCGCGCCTGGGCGGAGCGGATCAGGGTGAACGGGGAGGAGGCCGATCTCTCCCCGGTGCTCCGAGCGGTTCGGCCTGCGGCCGAACTGCTCGAGGCGACACAGTTCGAGGTCCTGACGGCGGCAGCATTCGTGGCGTTCCGCGCGGCGGGAGTGGAGGCGGCGGTCGTGGAGGCCGGTCTCGGCGGGCGCCACGACGCGACGAACGTCCTCGACGAGACGCGGGTGGTCGTGCTCACGAACGTCTCGCTGGAGCACACCGACGTGCTCGGCTCGACCCGCGAGGCGATCGCGGCCGAGAAGCTCGCCGTCGTCCATCCGGGCTCGGTGGTCGTGGTCGGCGAGCGCGAGTGGGAGCCGGCGGCCCTGCGCGCGGGAGCAGGCTCGGTGCTCGTTGCGGAAGGGGGGACGGCGGATCTCGCCGCCGCTGCGGCTCGGGCGTTCCTCGGCGCAGACGTCGACCCGCGCGTGCTCGAGGGGGTGACGCTCCCCGGGCGCCTGGAGCGGCGCGCACACGAGGTCCGGGACGGCGCGCACAATCCCGAGGGCGTGCAGTGGCTCGTCGAGCACCTCGACCGGGAGGGCTTCACGGTGACGGCGTCGATCCTGGCCGACAAGGACGTGGAGGGAATGCTCGGCAGGCTGTCGGCCGTCGGTGAGCGGTTCGTGGCCACCCGCTCGTCCAGCCCGCGCGCGCTGCCCGCCGACGTGCTCGCGGCTCGCGCACGACCGTTCTTCGCGACGGTCGAGGCGCGCGACGACCCGGTCGACGCGCTCGCGCTCGCACACCTGCTCGGCGACCCGGTGCTCGTGACCGGCTCCCTGTACCTCCTCGCCGACCTCGAGGCGCGCGGAGCATGACCGCCCGGCGGGCGCGGGAGCGGCTGACCGTGCTCGGCTTCGCCGGGTTCGTGCTGCTGGCGATCGTGGGAACGGCGTTTGCGCTCGGGTATATCCTCGGCAAGCTCCTCCTCTAGTGCCATATGACACTCGCCGCGAACGACAGCCTCTTCGACTCGGGTACCTGGGACGTTGCGCGGAACGTGGCGATCCTGCTCGGCGTCGTGTTCTGGCTCGCGACGGTGTACTGGGTCTTCAAGGACGCGAGACGTCGGATCGAGGACCCGTGGCTCGTCGCGATGGCGACCGTCCTCGGCGCCGTGCCGCCGTTCCTCGGCCCGCTGATCTACATGCTGTTCCGGCCGCCGGAGTACCTCGAGGACGTGCGCGAGCGGGAGCTCGAGATGCTCGCGATGGAGGAGCGGCTCGCCGAGCACGACCTGCGCTGCCCGGTCTGCCGGGGGGCGGTGGAGGCGTCGTTCCTCGTCTGCCCCGTCTGCACCACACGCCTCAAGCAGGCGTGCACGGAGTGCGCGGCGCCGCTCGAGCCGATCTGGCAGGTCTGCCCGTACTGCGCGACCCGGGTGCCGCCGGGCGTCGTCACGGGTGAGGACGTGCTGCAGCCGGTTCGCCCCCGGCGGTCCCGTCGAGCCGGTTAACCTGCCCGGCGCGATGGCGGTCGAGACCACACTCGTGCTCGTCAAGCCCGACGGCGTCCGCCGCGGCCTCTGCGGCGAGGTCGTCGCGCGCCTGGAGCGCCGCGGCTACGAGCTGCGGGGCGCGCGGCTGATCCGCATCACGAAGCCGCTCGCGCGCGAGCACTACGCCGAGCACCGCGGGAAGCCGTTCTTCGGCGACCTCGTCGACTTCATCACCTCGGGGCCGGTGCTCGCGCTCGCCGTCCGCGGCGAGGACGCGATCGGCGGTGTCCGCTCGCTGATGGGCGCAACCCATCCGAAGGACGCCGCGCCCGGCACGATCCGCGGCGACCTCGCGACGCTCCTGCAGGAGAACGTCGTGCACGGCTCAGACTCACGCGCGAGCGCGAGGCGCGAGCTTCGCCTCTTCTTCCCGGACGGCGTGCTCTGAACCGGTGTCGGACTCCAGTCCGACACCATCTCCTCGACGCCCGCCCGTAGGCGCCCGCGCGGAGGTGTCCGACTGAAGTCGGACACCACGTCCTCGGCCCCGAGGCTCCTGCTCGCGTCGACGTCGCCGCAGCGTCGCGCGATCCTCGAGCAGCTGCGCATCCCGTTCGAGACGGTCGCCCCGCGTTACGTCGAGCACGATCCACCGGACGCGGACCCGGTCGAGCTCGTCCGCGACCATGCGGCGGGCAAGGCGCGGTCGGCCCGCGCCCCCGGGCGCGTGACCCTGGGCGTCGACACGACCGTCCATCTCGACGGGCGCGTCTACGGCAAGCCCGGCGACCCCGCCGAGGCGGCCGCGATGCTGCGCGAGCTCTCGGGGAGGACGCACGCGGTGCTCTCGGGCGTCTGCCTGCTGACGGATCGGATCGAGCGGGTCGAGCACGCGGAGACCCTCGTCACGTTCCGCCCGCTCGCCGCCGACGCGATCGCGCGGTACGTGGCGAGCGCGGAGTGGGACGGCCGCGCCGGCGGCTACGCGATCCAGGGGCTCGGCGGCCGGCTCGTCGAGCGGCTCGAGGGCGACTACCTGAACGTCGTCGGGCTCCCCGGCGCGCTGCTCGTCCGACTGCTCGAGGAGCACGCGCCGGCTCTGCTCTAGGCGGCGCCGCGAAGCGGCCGCACCCCCGGAGCTACACTCAGCCGACCGATGAGCATGTTCCGCTCGATGACCGGCTTCGGTGGCCGCGACATGGCCGTCGACCTCGGCACCGCCAACACCCTCGTGTACGTGCGCGGCCGCGGGATCGTGCTCTCGGAGCCCTCGGTCGTCGCGATCGACCAGAGGACGGGAGACGTCCACGCGGTCGGCGTCGAGGCGAAGCGGATGCTCGGCCGCACGCCGGGCTCGATCTCGGCGATCCGGCCGCTCAAGGACGGGGTGATCGCGGACTTCGACGTCACCGAGCAGATGCTGCGCCACTTCATCCAGAAGGTGCACCAGCACCGCTTCGCGCACCCGCGCGTCGTCGTCTGCGTCCCCTCCGGTGTCACCGGCGTCGAGAAGCGCGCGGTCGAGGAGGCGACGCTGTCCGCCGGCGCGCGACAGGCCTACCTGATCGAGGAGCCGATGGCCGCCGCGATCGGCGCAGGCCTCCCCGTGGCGGAGCCGACCGGGAACATGATCGTCGACATCGGCGGCGGCACGACCGAGGTGGCCGTGATCTCGCTTGGCGGCATCGTCGTCTCGCAGTCGCTCCGTGTGGGCGGCGACGAGATGGACGAGGCGATCGTCAACCACATCAAGAAGGAGTACAAGCTGCTCGTCGGCCAGCAGACGGCCGAGGAGATCAAGCTCGAGATCGGCTCGGCGTTCCGGCTCGCCGACGAGATCCAGGCCGAGGTGCGCGGCCGGGACATGCTCACCGGCCTGCCGAAGACCGTCGTGATCACGACGGAGGAGATCCGGCGCGCGCTCGACGAGCCGGTGTCCCAGATCGTCGACGCGATCAAGTCCACGCTCGACAAGACGCCCCCCGAGCTCGCCGCCGACATCATGGACCGCGGCATCGTGCTCGCGGGCGGCGGGGCCCTGCTGCAGGGGCTCGACGAGCGTCTCCGGCACGAGACGCAGATGCCGGTGCACCTGGCCGAGAGCCCGCTGACGTGCGTCGCAGTCGGCTCGGGTCGCAGCCTCGAGGAGTTCGAGGTGATCCACCGCTCCAACAGGTCACGCGCTCGGAGGAACGGCAGCCGGCGCTAGGGTGTCCCGCTTCGCGGGCCACCTAGAAGTGCCTTTGATCTCCAGCTGGCAAGTGCCTTTGATCTCCAGGTGGCGCGCGAAGCGCGACACCAGGCGCCGCTACACTCCGGCGGTGCCCCGGAACCGCACCGCACGTCAGGCGGTGCTGGGCGCGAGCGTCCGGCGCCCCGCCGTCGTCCGGCCTACCTCACGAACCTCCGCAGCGCTCAGGCGGCGGCTCGTCGTGGGGGGCCTCGTCGCGCTCGCGCTCGTGCTCGTCACGATCTCCTTCCGCGAAGACGGCAGCGGCCCCCTCGCCGACGCGCAGTCGGCGGCGGCGTCCGCCCTGCGGCCCCTCCAGGTGGCCGCCGACCGCGTCGCAGAGCCGTTCCGCGACGCGTACGCCTGGGGCGAGGGCCTCGCCCACGCGCGCACCGACGCCAAGCGGCTCCAGCGGGAGAACGAGGTCCTGCGCCAGCAGTACGTCCGCGCCCGGCTCGCCGAGCAGGAGAACGCGCGGCTCCGCTCGCTGCTCCGCTTCCGGTCGGGCCCCCGGTTCCCCGAGGGCTTCGAGGGCGTGGCGGCGGAGGTCATCTACCGCCCGCCGGGCGCGTACGCGCAGGCGATCGTGGTCGCCGCGGGCCGTGACGACGGCATCCGCGTCGACGACCCGGTCGTCACCGCGCAGGGTCTCGTCGGCACGGTCAGCCGCGTGGGCAGCCGGACCGCCCGCGTGACGCTGCTCACCGACGACCAGAGCGCCGTCTCGGCGACCGTGCTCGGCACGGAGGCCGCCGGGATCGTCCGCCTCGGCCAGGGCCCGCGCGCCCCGCTCCGGCTCGTCCGCGTGCCGAAAGAGGCGGTCGTGAAGGTCGGTGACACGGTCGTCACGGCCGGCTGGCGCTCGCGGCGCTTCTCGTCCCTGTACCCGCAGGGGATCCTGATCGGCCGGGTGACGAGCGTCGGTCGTGCCGACACCGACCTCTTCACGCAGGTGCAGCTCGAGCCGTTCGCGGACCTCTCGTCGCTCGAGGCCGTGCTCGTGCTCGTCCCCTCCGACCGGGCCGCGGGCACGCCGTGACCGTCGCGCTGCGGGTCGCGGTGCTCGTCTTCGTCGCCGCCGTCTTCCAGGTCGGAGCGGTCGCCGGGTCGCGGGTGCTCGGCGCGGAGCCCGACCTCCTGCTCGTCGTGCTCGTCGTCGTGGCACTCCTGGCGGGGTCGATCACCGGCGCGATCGCCGGCTTCGCGGGCGGGCTGCTCGTCGGCGTGATGACGCTCGACACGCTCGGCACGACCTCGATCGTGCTCACCGTGGCGGGGTACTGGGCCGGACGGTACGGCGAGACCACCGGGCGCGGCCGTCCGTACGCGGCCCCGCTCGCCGCGTTCGCGATCACGGTGCTCGCCACGCCCGCAAACGTCGCTCTGCACTTCCTGCTCGGTCAGCCGGTCTCGGCAGGCGCGGCGTTCGCGACGCTGATCCCGACCGCGATCGTCAACTCCGCGCTCGCATTCGGCCTGTACCCGCTCTGCCGCCGCTTCCTCGCGTCACCGGACCGCCTCGGCGGCCGTGCCCGGGAGGTCGAGGTTGTCTGACGCGCCGTACGGCGAGCGGCGCGCGCCGTCCTCGCGCTTCCTCCCGCCCGACCCCGGTGTCGAGGCGCCGTACCGGCTGACCCCCGGTCTCGCTGTCCGCGTCGCGATCCTCGGCGCGATCGCGCTCGCCGTGTTCGCGGTCCTGTTCTTCCGGCTGTGGTCGCTCCAGGTCCTCTCGGGCGACACGTACCTCGCGGCGGCGCAGGGGAACCAGCTGCGGACGATCCGCATCGAGGCGCCGCGCGGCACGATCCTCGACCGCGACGGCCGCGTGATCGTCGACAACGTGCCGGGGACGGCGGTGAAGCTCTGGGTCGGCGACCTCCCCGCGAAGCGTCGCTACGAGGTGATCCGACGGCTCGCCTGGGTGCTCAACGTCCGTCCGGTGCGGCTCGCGAAGGAAGTCGACGCCCGGATCAACGATCCGCTCGACCCGATCACGGTGAAGACCGCCGTCGGCGAGGACCAGATCTCGTACCTGTACGAGCACCAGGCCGACTTCCCGGGCGTGCAGATCCAGCAGACCTATCTGCGCCATTACCCGTACCAGTCCCTCGCGGCGCAGATGCTCGGCTACGTGGGCGAGGTCTCCCAGCAGGAGCTCGACGCGCGCCCGAAGGTGTACGCGCCGGGCGACAAGGTCGGGAAGACCGGGGTGGAGTCGAAATACGACGAGTACCTGCGCGGCGAGGCCGGCGAGGCCCAGGTCAGGGTCGACTCCCTCGGCCGCCCGCGTGGCGCGCTCCAGCCCAAGCTGGAGGCGCGTCCCGGGAGCGCGGTGCGTCTGACGATCGACATCGGCCTCCAGCGCGCGGCGGAGCGCGCGCTCCGCCTCGGGATCCAGACGGCCCAGGCGAACGGGTCGTACAACGCGGACGGCGGCGCGCTCGTCGCGCTCGACCCGCTCGACGGCGCGGTGCTCGCGATGGCGTCCACGCCGACGTACAAGCCGTCGGTGTACGTCGGGCGGGTCGACCCGAAGAAGATCAAGCCGCTCGTCGACGACACCGCCGCGAAGGAGGCGAACTACCCCGGCATCAACCGCGCCACGAGCGGCGTCTACCCGCCCGGCTCGACCTGGAAGCCGGTCACCGCCCTCGCCGCGATGCAGGAGCACCTGCTCGAGCCCTACCAGGCGCTCCAGTGCACCCCGAGCGCGACGTACGGGCTCGACAAGCAGGTGTTCAAGAACTGGGACCCGTACGTCAACCAGGCGATGACGCTCCCGGAGGCGCTCGCCCGCTCGTGCGACACCTACTTCTACCAGCTGGGCTACGACTTCTACCTCCAGGGCGACAAGGCCCGGTCGCGGATGCAGGACTGGGCGCGGAAGTTCGGGTTCGGCCGGCCCACCGGCTTCGACCTGGGCGGGGAGCAGACCGGCCTCGTCCCGACCCCTGCCTGGCGCAAGCAGCACTTCGAGACCGACTGGGACCGCGCGTGGAACCCGGGCGACTCCATCCAGCTCGCGATCGGGCAGAAGGACATCGCGGTGACGCCGCTCCAGATGGCCCGCTTCTACGCGATGATCGCGAACGGCGGCAAGCTCGTGACGCCGTACGTCGTCGCGCAGGTCGAGACGCCCGCCGCGCACGGCCAGGCACCGGTCGTCCTCCGCCGGTACACGCCCGCCCCGCCCGAGTCCGTCGGCGTCGACCCCGCCGCGCTCCAGGTCGTCCGCGACGGGCTCTACCAGGCGACCCATGCCTCCTACGGAACCTCGTCCGGCGTGTTCGCGAGCTTCCCGGTGCCGATCGCCGGCAAGACCGGGACGGCGGAGAAGGTCGTGCCGCTCCCGGGCTACCCGCCGGACCATCTCGAGGACCAGTCGTGGTGGTGCGGGTACGGCCCCGCCGAGACCGAGGTCCCGCGGATCGTCGTCTGCGCCGTGATCGAGAACGGCGGGCACGGCTCGACGGCCGCCGCCCCCGCGGCGCTGCGCGTGTTCGAGAAGTTCTTCGGCGTCCACGGCGGCTACCAGAGCCTGGTGAAGACCGATTAGCAGGCGGATGCACGCACCGGCCCCGCAGTCTCGGGCGCACGACGAGCGCCGCTGCGCGTCGTCGTCCCTCGCCCCGCCCCCGGCATGGCAGGCGCGCCGATGATCGTCGAGGCCGGCCGTCAGCGGATTCCCCTGCGGGCACGCGACGCCGTCGACCTCGGCGCGCTCGTCAGGCGGCTCGACCTCGTGCTGCTGCTCGCGGCAGCAGCCCTCGTCGGCTACGGGCTGTGGGCCGTCTCCGGCATCACGCGGTTCGACGTGGCCGGCGAGCCGGGCTACTTCGTCGTCCGGCAGGCGATCGCCGCTGCGCTCGGCGCCGTCGGCCTGGTCGCCGCGATCGCGATCCCGCCTTCCCTCTACCGCCTTCACTGGCGGGTGGTGTACGGCGGTGCGCTCGTCCTGATGGTCGTCGTCTACGTGTTCGCAGAGGCCGTTCGCGGCTCGAAGCGGTGGATCGACGTCGGCCCGTTCCAGTTCCAGCCGTCGGAGTTCGGCAAGCTGCTGTTCGTGCTCGCGATCGCGGGCTTCCTCGCCGAGCGCCACCGCCAGCTCGGGCTCCTGCGGACGGTGCTGAGCGCGATCGCCCTGGGCGTCGCGCCGATGCTCCTCGTGTTCCTCCAGCCGGACCTCGGCACGGCACTCGTGTACATCGCCGCACTCGCAGCGGTGCTCTTCGTCGCAGGCGTCCGCTGGCTGCACCTCGCGCTGCTCGCGGTGCTCGCCGTGACGCTCGTCGCGAGCGTCGTGTGGCTGCTCCCGTCGGCGGGCATCGAGGTGCTGAAGCCGTACCAGACCGCCCGTCTGACCGGGTTCACGAACCCCAACGCGGACCCCAGCGGCCTGACCTACAACCTCAACCAGTCGATCACCGCGGTCGGCGCGGGCGGGATCGACGGACGCGGCGTCGGCGAGGCGAGCCAGACGCGGTTCGACTACCTCCCCGAGCATGCGACCGACTTCGTGTTCGCGTCGTTCGCCGAGCAGCGCGGCTTCTTCGGCGCGGCCGTCCTCCTCCTCCTCTACCTCCTCGTCGTCTGGCGAGGTCTGCGGGTCGTCACCGTCGCGGGCGACCTCTACGGCGCGATGGTGGCCGGCGGGATCGTGTTCGCGTTCATCTTCCAGGTCTTCGTCAACGTCGGCATGACGATGGGGATCGCGCCGGTCACGGGCATCCCGCTGCCGTTCGTCACGGTCGGCGGCTCGTCGATGGTCGCGAACCTCGTCGCGATCGGCGTCCTCCAGGCGATCCACGCCCGCGGCCGGCCGGATCTGTTCCGGTGAGGCTCCTGGGGATCGGGCCGCGCGAGCTCGTGGCGCTCGCGCGGTACCAGCGGCGGGCCCGGGACGTGCCCGGCCCCCTGCTCGTCAGCGGCGTGCTGGCCGAGCAGCTCGCCCGCGAGCTCCGCCGGGGCGGCGACCAGGAGCTCGTGCGCACGCGCGGGGAGCCCACCGAGGCGGCGGCGCTCGTCCGTGTCGTCGCGGGCGCCGCGACCGCCGAGGACGAGCGGCTGCTCCGCTCCGCGACGCGCGCACTCGTCCCCGTGGTCGTCGTGCAGACCGCCGACGTCTCCGTGCGACTGCCGTACGTCCTGCCGGAGGACGTCGTGTGGTGCAGCCCGGGCAGCGGGTTCCCGGTCGGGGAGATCGCCGACCGGCTCGCCGCGGGGCTCGGCGACCACGGGGCCTCTCTCGCCGCGCGCCTGCCCGTCCTCCGCGACGCCGTCGCGCACCGCAGCGCGATCGACGGGGCGGTCTCGGCAGCGTTCCTCGCGACGCAGAAGGCGGCAGCGGGCCCGCGGCTCCCCGTGCTCGCGCTCGCCCAGGCGCGGATGTTGTCCGACCTCGCCGTGACCGACGGGCGCGAAGGCGACGGCGAGAGCGGGAGCGAGGCCGCGGCGCAGGCGCTCGCCCTGCCGCTCGGCGCCGCGCTGGGAACGGGTCTCGCCGCGCGGGCGCTCGTCCGCCGCCTGCCGCGGCACGCGCGGCTGGCCGACGGGCTCGCCGCGGCGGGCGCGACGTTCGCGCTCGCGGCCGCGTTCCGCCGTCTCCCGCACCGCTAGGCGCGCGGGTCACTCCGTCCGGTCCGGGTCCTACGATCGCAGGCGACCACGGTCCCGATCCAATGGAGGTCGAGGTGCCCGAGACCGAGCTTGCGGAAGAGCTGCTCCAGATCGAGGAGGCGGATGCCTGGTTCGAGTACCTCGAGTCGACGCGGGGTCAGAGCGAGACCCGCTACCAGGAGCTCGAGCCCTGGGCATGGGCCCGCCTCTCCCAGCGGCTGCGCGCGGTCCGCGCCCGCCGCGCGCGGCTCCGCCCCGCTGCCGCCTGAGCGTCTTCCGAGCGCGAACCCGCGAGAGGCCCCGCTGGTAGCCTTGCCGCAGGCAATGGCCGCCGCTTTCGACACCCGAAGCTGCGCGAGGCGCGCCGCACACGCGGTTGTGCGCCCGCGCGCTCTGACACGAGGAGAAACGATTCTTGCCCTGGTTCCGGTTTCGACGACGCAAAGAGGAACACCCGGCGGAGGAGTCCGCCGGCATCGCAACGCTCGAGGCGCCGGCTCCCGCTGAGGAGCCGCCCGCCAAGCACGACGAGAGCACCCGCGCGGACGGCGACGCGCCGCGCAAGCGGCGGCGGCGCGGCAGCCGCGGCGGTCGCAACCGGCGGAAGCCGGGTGCGGCGGGCGGCTCCGCTCAGCACGACGACCAGGCGGAGCCTGCGGCGGGGAAGGACGAGCCGGAGCGGGACGCGGGCCGCCAGAAGGAGACCCGGAAGCGGTCGGGCGGCCAGGCGCGGCAGGGCGCGAAGGAGCGCCGGCGCCAGCCGCAGCGCCGTGCGCCGCTGCCGGCCGCGAAGCGCGAGCTGCTGATCACCGTCGACGTCGGCGAGCAGCGGGTGGCGCTGCTCGAGGACGACCGGGTCGCGGAGGTGTATCTCGAGCGACCGGAGCGCCGCTCGATCGCCGGCAACATCTACCTCGGCACGGTCGACAACGTGCTCCCCGGCATGGAGGCCGCGTTCGTCGAGATCGGTCTCGAGAAGAACGGCTTCCTCTACGTCGACGAGATCGTCGTCCCCGAGCTCGAGGGCCGCCGCCACGGCAAGAAGATCACCGACCTGATCCAGCGCGGTCAGCAGATCCTCGTGCAGGCCGTGAAGGACCCCATGAAGACGAAGGGGGCGCGGCTCACGACGGAGATCTCGCTGCCGGGCCGGTTCCTGGTCTACGTCCCGAACGGCGAGGGGCTCGGGGTCTCGCGCCGGCTCGACGACGGCGAGCGTCAGCGGTTGAAGGACATCCTCAAGGACATCGCGCCGTCGGAGGGCGGCGTGATCGTGCGCACCGCCGCCGACGGCGCGTCGGCCGAGGACGTCGAGCGCGACCTCGTCTTCCTCCAGCGCCTCTGGAAGACCATCCAGCAGCGTGCCAAGGCCGCGAGTGCCCCCGAGCTCGTCTACCAGGAGGCCGAGCTGCCGCTGAGGATCGTCCGCGACCTCTTCGCGGGCGACTTCGTCGCCGCGCACGTCGACTCCGACCGTGCGTACAAGCGGATCATCGGCTACCTGAAGAAGACCTCGCCGCACATGATCGACCGCGTCCACCGGACGAAGGAGAAGGAGCCGCTGTTCGAGCGCTTCGGCGTCGAGCAGGAGATCGCGTCGACGCTCGATCGGCGCGTCGACCTGCCCTCGGGGGGCTACCTCGTCTTCGACTACGCGGAGGCATTCACCGTGATCGACGTGAACACCGGCAGGTTCGTCGGCTCCCGCTCGAAGAGCTCCGCGCAACGGCTCGAGGACACGGTCGTGAAGAACAACCTCGAGGCCGTGAAGGAGGTCGTCCGTCAGCTGCGCCTGCGCGACATCGGCGGGATCATCGTCATCGACTTCATCGACATGGCGAACCCCAAGAACCGGCAGGCGGTCGAGGACGCGTTGCGCCAGGAGCTGGAACGCGACCGGACGAAGACCTACGTCGTCGAGATCTCGCCCCTCGGGCTCGTCGAGATGACGCGTCAGAACGTCACGGACGGGCCCCGCGAGGTCATGACCCGCAAGTGCCCCACCTGCGCCGGCGACGGGATCGTCGTCTCGGACCCCACGATCGCGCTCGAGATCGAGCGCAAGCTGCGCACGCTCGCCGCGGCGGGCGCCGGCTCCCGTGTCCAGGCGTACCGCGTCGCCCTCCACCCACGGACGCTTGCACTGATCGCCGGGCCGGGCGGTTCGCGCCTCGCGGCGCTCGAGGAGGTGACCCGGCGGCGGTTCTACCTCGTTCCGGCCGAGGGGCACTCGCACGCGGACCACTTCGAGGTCCTCGCCGAGGGCCGTCGCGACGACCTCGCGCCGAAGGCCCCGGTCGAGGAGGGGGCGGAGGTCGCCGTGAAGCTCCTGGAGATCGACCGCCACGAGAGCACCGCCGCGGTCGGCAGGATCGACGAGCTCGACGTGGTCGTCGCCGGCGCGGCGAACCGCGTGGGCAAGAAGGCGACCGTGGTGATCGGTCGCGTGCTCGAGGGGCAGGCGTTCGCGACGCTCGTCGACGGCGCGGCCAGGGAGGCGCCGATCACGTTCGAGAGCGAGGCGGAGAAGCCGACGCGCGCGCCCGCGAAGCGCCGCGCCGGCGAGGCGAAGCCCGAGCCGCCCGAGCAGACGCTGGAGGACGCGACTGCCGCGGAGCCCGAGCCCGAGCCCGAGCCCGAGCTCCTCGAGGCGGACGGCGCCCCGGAGAGCGAGGACCACGAGGGCGGCGAGGAAGCACCCGCGACACCGCGCAAGCGGACGAGGCGTGGGTCGCGCGGCGGGCGCCGCCGCAAGAAGCCTCCCGCGGGCACGGGCGAGCCGGGAACGGCAGAGAGCTCGGAAGTTCCGGAGCCCGAGCCCGACGCGTCGGGCGGAGCCGGCACGCCTCCGGAGGGCGGCGATCGGCCACCTCGACCGCGGAAGCGCGCACCGAAGATCCACGTCCCCGTGGCGGGCGGCGAGGCGCCGGCCGCGGGCGTCGACGGGAACGACGCGGGGCCGGTGCCCGATGAGGCGGTCGCCGAGAGCGTGGAGCCGGAGCCGTCTGTGGGCGATGCGCCCGTGAACGGGGCGCCGGCGGGCGACGGGGCGCCGCCGAAGAAGCGCACCCGCCGAGGCTCCCGCGGAGGTCGAAACCGCAAGCGCAAGCCTGTGGCAGCCGCTCCGGAAGAGGGCGATGCCGCCGTCGCCACCGCCGAGCCCGAGGGCGGCGCAGCGGACTCCGTCTCCGGCGCAGCCGACTCCGTCTCCGGCGAGGACGGCTACGTCCCCATGTCCGAGTGGATCGACGAGCTCGAGCCCTAGCCCCGGCGAGCCTCCCCATGGCGTTCGCTACAATCGCCGGGCTCGCGGGCGCTGCCCGCGTTTTCCACGTCCGAAGGCCTGAGCCATGAGCTACGCGATCATCTCCGTCGGTGGCAAGCAGTACCGCGTCCGGGAGGGCGAGCGGCTGCTCGTCGATCGGCTGTCGCTCGACGACGGCGCGACGTTCGCGCCCACGGTGCTGCTCTCGGGCGGCGACGGCGAGCCGCAGATCGCGCCCGCCGGCGTCGTCGTCACCGCGAAGGTCGTGGCGCAGGCGAAGGGCCCGAAGCTCACGATCGGCAAGTACCGCAAGCGCACCGGCTACAAGCGGCACACGGGCTTCCGCGCGTCGCTCACGCAGATCGAGATCGAGTCGATCGGCGCGGCCGGCCGGCGAGACGCCAAGCAGGCGGCGAAGACCGAGAGCGCTCCCGCCGCGGAGGCGCCGAGCGGCCTGCCCTCGGGCTACGCGGACCTCACGGTTGCCGAGCTCAAGCAGGCCTCCGCCGGTTGGGACTCCGCGGCGCTCACGGCCGCCCTCGAGTACGAGCGATCGCACGCGAAGCGCAAGGGCGCCGTCGCAGCGCTCGAGTCCGCGATCTCGGAGGCTGACTAGGTGCTCCCTCCGGCAATGGCATCCGCACGTCTGGCGGCTGCAAAGCGACGCCATGCGTCGTCCTCAGTCGCGTCCATATCGTCTGATATGGACGCTCCCTGCGTCCTAGCCTGGCGTGCTTTTCGCGCGCCAGACGCACGGCGACATCACCGGAGGGAGCACTAATGGCACACAAGAAGGGTCTGGGCTCCTCGAAGAACGGACGCGACTCGCAGAGCAAGCGCCTCGGCGTGAAGATCTTCGCCGGCCAGGAGGTCAAGGCCGGGATGATCATCGTGCGCCAGCGCGGCACCCGGTTCCGCCCCGGGCCCGGCGTCGGGATCGGGCGCGACGACACGCTGTTCGCGCTGCGCGAGGGCGTCGTCGAGTTCTCCCGCAGCGGAGACCGGCGCTCGGTCGCGGTCAACGCGCCGGCGGGACCCGCCTAGCCTCGCGCGCCGCGCGGCGTCCCGACGCAGTGCCCCGTGTTCCACGACCGCGTTCGCATCGTCGTCCGCTCGGGCCGGGGCGGGGACGGGGCGCTCGGCTTCAGGCGCGAGAAGTACGTCCCGAAGGGGGGGCCCGACGGCGGTGACGGCGGCCGGGGCGGGGACGTCGTGCTCGTCGCCGATCCCGCGCTGAGAGACCTCTCGTCGCTCCGCGGCCGGCCCGCGTTCGCCGGAGCCCGCGGCGGCCACGGCCGCGGCGGCCGCCGGCACGGCGCCGACGGCGGCGTCGTCGAGGTCCGGGTGCCGCTCGGCACGCAGGTCCGCACAGAAGAGGGCGAGCTCGTCGCCGACCTCCTCGCGCCGGAGACCCGGGTCGTGGTCGCCGCCGGCGGAGGGGGCGGGCGCGGGAACGCGCGGTTCGCGACACCCACCCGCCAGGCACCCCGGTTCGCCGAGACCGGGCTGCCCGGGGAGACGCGGGTCCTCGAGCTCCGGCTGAAGCTCGTCGCGGACGCTGCGCTCGCCGGGCTTCCGAACGCCGGCAAATCGTCGCTGCTGCGACGGCTCTCGAACGCGACGCCGAAGGTCGCGGACTACCCGTTCACGACCGTGCAACCCGTGCTCGGCACCGTCGAGGCGCCCGACGGCGCCCAGCTCACCGTCGTCGACGTCCCGGGGCTGATCGAGGGCGCGAGCGCCGGTGTGGGGCTGGGCCACGAGTTTCTCGCACACCTCGAGCGTGCGCGGCTCCTCGTGCACGTGATCGACGGCTCGGAGGGCGACGCCGACGCGCGCTTCGGCGCGATCGACCGCGAGCTCGCCCTCTACGGCGCCGGTCTCGCCGAGCGCCCCCAGGTCGTGGTGCTGAACAAGGCGGATCTGTCGCCGGAGCCGGCGCCGTTCGGGATCGCGGACGACCGAATCGTCGCCGTCCACCGCATCTCGTGCGTCACCGGCGCCGGCATCGACGCGCTCCGGCAGGCCCTGCACGCGCTCTGCCCTGCCGCGCCGGAGCCCGGGGGCGACGGGGAGGAGCTGCCGGAGTTCCTCGAGTACGCCCCGGCGCCACCGGCGCGCCGTACCTTCCGGATCCTGCGCACCGACCGTGGCTTCCGCGTCGTCGGGACGCCGCCCGAGGGACACGAGCTGGAGGACGCGCTCCGCGGCGCGGGCGTGCGCAAGGGCGCGCTCGTCGAGATCGGCGACGAGGAGCTCGAATGGCAGCCGTGACCGGTCGGCACGGAGCGACGTCGTGAGCGTGGGCGTGTTCGGCGGCGCCTTCGACCCGCCGCACCTCGGTCACGTCGCGCTCGTGCGCGCCGGAGTCGAGCGGTTCGGGCTCGACCGTCTCCTCGTCAGGGTCGTCGCGGACCCCGGGCACAAGCGTGTGGCGACCCGGCCCGACGTCCGGCTCCACCTCGCCGAGCTCGCCTTCGCCCCGCTCGGAGTCGCCGAGACGGCGCTCGACCCGTTCCCCCGGACGGTCGACTCGCTCGAGGCGCTCGACCTGCCCGACCCGGTGTTCCTCGTCGGAGCCGACGAGTTCGTGTCCCTCCCCACGTGGAAGCAGCCCGCGCGGGTCCTCGAGCTGGCGCGACTGGGCGTCGCCACGCGACCCGGGATCGACGGCAAGCAGCTCGACGCCGTCCTGGAGACGCTCGAACGGCCGGACCGCGTGCACTTCTTTCCGATCGACCCGCTCCCGGTCTCCTCGTCGGAGATCAGGGCCCGGGCGGCGAGGGGTGCTCCGATCGACGCCTTCGTGCCCGCGCCCGTGGCCGAGGAGATCGCCCGGCTCGGCCTCTACCGCGGCGTTGAAACAGGAGGGGGCGGGGGTATGCTTGGTGAGGACCCGACCGAACGGACGACACCGACCTGACACCCCTCGAACACGCACGTCGCATCGCCGCCCTCTGCGAGGAGAAGCTGGCGACGGACGTGGCGATCCTCGACATGCGCTCGGTGTGCGACTACACCGACTTCTTCGTGCTCGCGACCGGCAAGAACCCCCGTCAGACGCACGCGATCCACGAGGAGGTGCTCGGGCGACTCAAGACCGAGGGGCGCCTCCTGCCTCGGTCGACGAGCGGCCTTCCCGAGGCGACCTGGATCGTGGACGACTACCTCGACGTCGTGCTGCACGTCTTCACCCCCGAGACCCGGGAGCACTACCGCCTCGAGGACCTCTGGAACGACGTGCCGAAGCTCGAGGCCGCTGCGACGGCCTGAGCCGTCGGAGCCCGCTGTCCGACTTGGAGTCGGGCACCCGGGCTCGGCGGCTAGGATGTGGCCTTCAAGGGGCCGTAGCTCAGCTGGGAGAGCGTCGCGCTGGCAGCGCGAAGGCCACGGGTTCGAGTCCCGTCGGCTCCACTGGTGTGACCCTGCTGGAGCGAAGACCTCGCTGATGGTCGTCCGCTGGTTCGGCCAGTCGGCGTTCCTGCTCTCGGGCGCCAGGACCGTCCTGATCGACCCGTTCGGCCCCGCCGTGCGGGACCGCCTGGCCGCGCGCGGGCTCGGGTTCCGCTACCCGCCGATCGAGGGCGTGACGGCGGATCTCGTGCTCGTCACGCACGAGCACGGTGACCACAACGGAATCGAGGTCGCGGGCGGCACGCCGGCGGTGATCCGCTCGACCGCCGGCCGGCTGGACTCGCCGGTCGGCGAGGTGATCGCGATCGCCTCGGAGCACGATGCACAGGCGGGGACGGCACGCGGGCCGAACACGATCTTCTGCTTCGCGCTCGACGGCCTGCGCATCTGTCACCTCGGCGATCTCGGGCAGAACGCGCTGCGGCCAGAGCAGCGCGAGGCGATCGGCGTGGTGGACGTCCTCTTCGTCCCCGTGGGCGGCTCCCCGACGATCGGCGCCGACACCGCAGCCGACACCGTTCGCGCCCTCGCGCCGAGGCTGGTCGTCCCGATGCACTACCGAACCGCCGCCGTCGACTTCCTCGAGCCGCCCGATGCCTTCCTCGACGCCCTCGACGCGGACGTGGTGCCGAGCGCGGGAAGCGAGGCCGACCTGGACGGCGTCCTCGGATCACCCGACGCGCCCGTCGTCCTCCTCCTCGCGGCGCCAGGGTCGGCGTGAGCGCCGGACCCGATTCACTCCCGGCCCTCCCGTTCACGCTGCGCCCGCTCGTACCCCCGGTCGTCGCGGAGCGCGACGGCGACGCGCTCTCGATCGCGGCCGGCCCGCGAACCGACTGGTTCGTGGATCCCCGCACGGGGGACGCGGTCGCGGACGCGCCGGCGCTCGTCGGGACGGTCGAGGGGGACTTCGTGCTGTCGGCCCGCGTCGAAGCGACCCTCGGCGCCGCCTTCGACGCCGGCGCGCTCGTCGTCTGGCGGGACCGGTCGACCTGGGCCAAGCTCGCGCTCGAGCTCTCGCCCGGGGGCGACCCGATGGTCGTCTCCGTCGTCACGCGCGGCGTCTCGGACGACTGCAACTCGCACGAGGTCGACGGAGCAGCGACGTGGCTCCGGATCGGCCGGATCGGCTCCGCGTTCGCCTTCCACGCGTCGGCCGACGGGCGCCGCTGGTCGTTCGTGCGCCACTTCCGCCTCGGTGCGGAACCGTCGGTCGACGTGGGCCTCCAGGCTCAGTCGCCGTCGGGGAGCGGCTGCACCGCCCGGTTCGACTCGATCCGCTTCGAGGAAAGGACGCTCGACGACCTCCGGTCCGGCGCCTGACAGGCCCGAGGCCGGCCCCGGCGGCGTCGCGTGCGGCGTCGTGACGAGACCCGCCCCGAGGGCCGAGCCCCTGATCCGGCAGGATGAAGAGCGCATGGCGTCGAAGGGACACCCCGGCCTGGAGCGGCTCGAGCGCCGGCTCGGGCCACGGACACGCGGCAGGGCCGCCTCGACGGCGCTGGGCACGCTGCTGGGCCTCGCGGGAGTCGGGCTGGGCGTCCTCCTGCTCGGCATCACCTCCGGGGCGTCGTACGCGCAGCTCGTCGCCGCCGTCGCCCTCGCGATGCTGCTGGGTGGGACGCCGGCGGGCGTCGCTGCGACCGTGGTCGGCTGGGCGCTGGGCGCGGTCGTCCTCGGCGAGCCCCGCGGGCAGCCCGTCTTCGGCGACCGGGACGAGCTGTTGCGCTGGGCGACCTCCCTCGCCGCCGCGCTGGTCGTGGTGCTCGTCGGGTCGTCCATGCGGCGGGGGCACGAGCGCGCGGCCGTTGCGGCCGTCGAGGCGGAGCGCTCCCGGAGGCGGCTCGAGGCGATCCAGGAGCTGACCGCGAGCCTCTCCGCCGCCGTGCGTCCGGCGGACGTCGCAGACGCGCTGGCGCGGGGGGTCGCGGAGGCGCTCGGCGCCGAGGGAGGGGCGTTCGGCCTCGTCGACGGCGACGAGCTCGTGGTCGTCGAGGCCGGCGCCGACGACGCGCCGCAGCGCGCCGTGGTGCCCGGGACGCGGGTGCCGCTTTCGTTGCGGGCGCCGATCGCGGTGGCTGCCCGCGAAGGGCACACCGTCTGGGTCGACCGGCACGCGGAGCTCGTGAGGGCGTTCCCCGACGCCGCCGGGCTCGCGGGCAGCGCGCGGAGCGCGCTCGCCGTCCCGGTCCGCCGCGGCGAGACGGTGATCGGCTCGATGGCCTTCGCCTTCGCCGAGCCGGGGGCGGTCACGCTCGAGCGTCGCGCGGTCGCGACGCTCGCGGCGGAGCTCGGCGGTCAGGCGCTCGAGCGCGCCCGCCTGTACGAGCTCGAGCGACTCGAGGCGGAGCGCACCGGCCGCCTCCAGTCCCTCACCGCCGCGCTCGCCGAGAGCCTCGTCCCAGCCGACGTCGGCGCGATCGTGCGCGAGCACGGCATCGGCACCGCCGGCGCGGACGCGGTTGCGATCCACCTCGTCTCGGAAGGCGGGGACACCCTGCTGCTCGACGGGGCGAGCGGCGTCGACACGGCGGCGGTCGAGTCGCTCGAACGGCTGCCGCTCGACCGCGGCGGCGCGCTCGGGACGGCCTACACGCGCGGGCGCGCATCCTTCCATCCGTCGCTCGATGCCCTCCAGCGCGACGATCCGATACTCCCGGCGCTCGGGGCCGAGGGCATCGTGTCGGCCGCGATCTTCCCGTTGGGCGCCGCCCGGCGGGTACACGGCGTCCTGCTCCTGGGCTGGCGCTCCGTGCAGTCCCTGGAGCCCGACGAGCGCGCGTTCGCGGGCACCTTCGCGAGCCAGTGCGGGCAGGCGCTCGACCGGGCGATCCGCTACGAGAGCGAGCGCACGATCGCGGAGACGCTGCAGCAGAGCGTCCTGCCGGAGGCGCTCCCCGAGGTCGACGGCGTGTCGTTCGCGGCCCGCTACCTCCCGGGCGCGGCGGCGGTCGACGTCGGCGGCGACTGGTACGACGCGTTCGCCCTCCCGGGCGGCCGCGTCGGGCTCGTCGTCGGCGACGTGGTGGGCAAGGGGGTGGGTGCGGCCGCCACGATGGGCCAGCTCCGCAACGCGCTCCGCGCCTTCGCCTCAGAGCACGGCGACCCCGGCGAGGTCGTCCTCCGGCTCAGCCGGATGGTCGACGGCCTGCCGGAGGCCCCGTTCGCGACGCTCGTCTACCTCGTGCTCGACGTGCGCGCGCGAACCTGCCGCTACGTCGTCGCGGGACACCCTCCGCCGCTGGTCGTCGACGCGTCCGGGCGGGCCGCGTTCCTCGACGACGGCAAGACGCTGCCCCTCGGGGTGGACGGGGACGCGCCGACCCAGGCCGCGACGGCGATTCTCGAGGCCGGGGCCACCCTCGTGCTGTACACCGACGGGCTGGTCGAACGACGCGAGAAGACGCTCGACGAGGGCCTCGAGCTCGTGCGCGAGACGGCGGGCTCAGTGGACGCCGGGCCGGACACCCTGGTCGACCACGTCCTGCGCCGGGTGTTCGACGAGGCGGAGCGCGAGGACGACGTCGCGATCCTCGCGGCGCGCCTGGAGCCGCTGGAGCAGGACGTGCTCGATCTCACCTTCACCGCCGACAGGAACGGTCTCAGGCGCATGCGCGACACCCTGGAGCCGTGGCTCGTGGAGCTGGGAGCGCAGGCGGAGGTGCGCCACGACGTCCTGCTCGCGGCGTGGGAGGCCTGCGCGAACGCCGTGGAGCACGCGCAGGGGCCGGCGAGGGCGACGTTCAGCGTCAACGCGGAGCACGAAGGCGACCTCGTCCGCCTGCGCGTGGCCGACACCGGCCGCTGGCGCGTCGCGGGCGGCGGCGCTGCGGAGGAGCGAGGGCTCGGTCTGCCGCTGATGCGCGGGCTGATGGACCGCGTCGACGTCGTCCACGCGGCCGCCGGCACGGTGGTCGTGCTGGAGCGTCGCCTCGGGTGGGGCGCGAGGGACGCTTCCGGCGACCGTGTTTTCGACCCGTCGGGCGCGGGTAGGAGACTGCCGTGACCGCGAACACGGGCGACCTCCCGACGACACACGAACAGCCTGCGATCGAGGCGATCCGCCAATCGGCCGACGTGGCCGTGCTCGTCGTCCACGGGCAGGCGGACCTCCACAGCGCGCCGGAGCTCCGCGAGCGGCTGCAAGGCGTGATCGACGACGGCGCGTTCCACGTGATCGTCGACCTGACGGACGTCAGCTTCGTCGACTCGATGACGCTCGGCGTCCTGCTCGGCGGGGTCAAGCGGCTGCGGCCGCAGGGCGGTCAGCTGCGCGTGGTGGTCGACCGGCCGGGCCTGCGGAGGATCTTCGAGGTCACGCTCCTCGACCGCGTCTTCACGCTCTTCCCGACGCGCGCCGAGGCCCTCGATCGGCTGTAGACGCTCACCGCACCCGCGACGGCGACGATCTAGGGATAATCGCCCGGCTCGATGGTGACGATCTCGTTCAGCCCGGAGATCTCCAGCACCCGCGCCGCCTGCGGTGAGGGTCGCGCGACGGCGAAGCCGACGCCCGCCTCCTGTGCGTTCCGGCCGGCGTCCGCGATCGCCTTGAGCGCGGACGAGTCGAGGAACGTGCACTCCTCCAGGTCGAGCACGGTCGGCTCGCCCGTCGCGATCGCCTTCTCGAGCGCCGGCTTGAGGCTCCCGACCGTCGCGAGGTCGAGGTCGCCACGCACGGCGATCCGGGTCCCGGATTCGGACGTGTCCGTCACGAGCTCGAACTCCATGCTCTCCACGGCGCCGAGTCTACGCGTGTGCGCCGGGCGTCACGTCGGGGGTCGGAATCGATGAACGACGTCGTGTCGCTCACCCTGCCGACGGGGCCCGGCTGGACGGGCGTGGCGGAGCTCGTGCTCGCCGGCCTCGGGGCCCGTCTCGACCTGCCGTACGACCGGATCGACGAGCTCCAGCTCGCGACACGCGCCGCCCTATCGGATGCGGTCGGTCCAGACGTGCGGGTCGATGCGACCGCAGGCCCCGACGCCGTCGACGTCCGCCTCGGCCCGCTCGTCGCCGACGCCGCCGCGGATCCGGGTCGGAGACGGGTCCTCGACGCGCTCGCCGACCGGGTCGAGCTCGATCCCGTCGAGGACGGGGTGACGTGGGCCGTGCTCACGTTCGCCCGCGGTGGAGCCCGGTGACGTGGCGTCCGACGACCAGCGCGCGCTTCTCGTCGCGTATCTGCAGGAGGGAGACGCCCGCGCCCGCGACCGGCTCGTCGAGGACATGATGCCGCTCGTGCGCTCGCTCGCGAACCGGTACGCGGGGCGAGGCGAGCCGACGGAGGACCTCGTGCAGGTGGGTGCGATCGGGCTCGTCAAGGCGATCGACCGGTTCGAGCTGGAGAAGGGCGTCGAGCTCTCGACGTACGCGGTGCCGACGATCGTCGGCGAGATCCGGCGCCACTTCCGCGACAGGACCTGGGCGATCCACGTGCCCCGGCGGCTCAAGGAGCTGTCGATGCGGCTTGCCCGCATGCGGGACGAGCTGTCCGCGGAGCTCGGGCGCTCGCCGACCGTGGCCGAGCTCGCCGAGGCGGTCGGCGTCGACGAGGAGGAGGCGATCGACGCGCTCGAGGCGTCGAAGGCGTACGCGCCCCGCTCGCTCGACCAGCCGTACGACGAGGACGAGCCGGGTCGGGTGCCCGGCCTGGCCGACGAGGAGCTCGGGTACGAGTCGCTCGAGCGCGGCTCCGTCGTGCGTCAGGGGCTCGACGCGCTCGACGAGCGCGAGCGCCGGATCATCGTCCTTCGCTTCCTGCGCGGCATGTCGCAGTCGGAGATCGCCGCCGAGGTCGGGATCTCCCAGATGCACGTCTCGCGTCTCCTGCGCAAGGCGCTGGAGGTCATGCGAGGCCGGCTGGAGGAGCCCGAGGTGACGGCATGAGGGGACGCGTCGTGCTCGAGGTGCCTGCGAAGGCGGAGTACCTGCTGCTCGCACGGCTCGCGGCGACGAGCGTCGGGCGCTCGGCGGGGGCGTCCGAGGAGACCATCGCAGACCTCAAGCTCGCGATCACGGAGGCCGTCGCGAACGCCGTGCGTCACGCGTATCCCGAGGGAACGCCGGGGCGCATCACCGTCGAGCTGGTCACCGCTCCGGAGCGCCTCGAGATCGTCGTCTCGGACACCGGCCGCGGCCTGACGGAGGCGGACGTCGCGCTGCCGGACGACGACGGCCCGGCAGAGGGCGGGATGGGCCTCTCGATCATCCGGGCGATCGCCGACGAGGTGGAGCTCACGCCCGGCCCCGACGGACAGGGGACCAGGGTGCGCTTCGCCTGCGTCCTCTGAGTCGACCCGGGTCAGAGGGCGGCGGCCGTCACCCGCGCGCGAGCGCCTCGCCGCGGTCGTCGCAGAGGTCGAACACCTCGTCGAGCCCGGTCAGCTCGAATGCGCGGGCGACGAGCGGCGGTGGCCGCACGATGCTCAGTCGACCACCGCCCTCCTGCATGCGCCGGTGCGCCCCGACCAGCGCGCCCAGCCCGGCCGAGTCGATGAAGGTGACGTCCGCCAGGTCGACCACGACATGCCGCGCCCGGCCGTCCGTCGCCTCGTGGAGACGGGCCCGCAGCTCCGGCGCCGTGTAGGCGTCGAGGTCACCCGTCTGATGCAGGACGACCGCGTCGCCGGGGGGACGCTCCCGGCCGGGGAGCTCGGAGCCGGTCATCCTCCCGTTGTACCCGGACAGCCGGGACGACGCGGCGCCCGCTCTCCTCGGATACACGGACGACGACGTCAGTCGACCTGTTCCTCGCGCACGATCGTGCCGCCCGGGCCGCTCTCCACGGACTTGCGGTGGGTGCCGAAGCCACCCCAGCTCGACCAGAACACGAGGGACAACACCACGCCCAGGCCACCGACGATCATGAGGATCACGCCGACCGTCTGGAGGTCGATCCCGGACGTGTCCGCACTGACCGCCCACGTGAGGACGGCCCCGGCTGCGATCAAGAGCAAGCTGACACTGACGCCCATCTCCGGACTCCTTTTCTCTAGGACGAAACTGGCCGGCCCGTGCCACCTGCTGCCCGCGCACGTGCCGACGCTCTCGGGGAGCAGCCTTCCCGTTGCCGGGTCGGGCGAAACCCGGCCCCGCAACGGGAAGGAGAAAGGTGGGGCGGCAACTGCCCGCCCCACCCGGAGAGGGCTCAGGCGCCGGTGACGGTGATCGTGCGGACGATCTCCGCGGTCGTGGCGGTGTTCGCCGCGACCTGCACCCGATAGGTCTTCTTCTTGGCGATGGTCAGCCCGTTGACGCGCAGCCGGACGGTGCAGTCGATGCCGAGCGGCGACGCGCCCTGTCCGACCGACATCAGCTTCGTGCCGAGGAATCCGCGCACGGTGTAGCCGACGGTCGCGCCGGCCGAGTTGTTCGCGCAGTACTCGCGCAGGAACACGGTGACGAGCGGGTTGCGCGTGCCGCCCTTCACGGTCATCTTGCCGTTCACCGGGTCGACCGGCCCGGCGACGACGCCGAAGCGCGGCTCGGCCCGCTTCGGGGTTCCGTCGAGGCGGTAGATGCCGCTCTGCCAGAGGCTCCCGGTCGAGTCCTGCATGACGAACCAGACGAACATGTCGACGCGCGGGTCCTTGCGGGCCATCGCCATCGCCTGGGGGAGGTACTTGGACTGCTGCGCCTCCGTGACGCCATGCGGCTCACCCGGCCGGGTCTCGTTCCCGTACTCGGTGATCCACACCGGGATCTTCTTGCGACCGAAGGCCTTGTCGAGATCCTGCTCGAACTGCGGCATGGTGCGCAACGTGACGTTCGGGTAGCGCACCCGCTGGGTGGGCTTCTGGGCGACCGGGAACGGATACGGGTGGTGCGCCCAGGCGTCGAACTTGAGCCGGAGCTTCTTCGCCTGCGAGGCGACGCCCTTCATGAACGTCGCGGGCGCCACCGTGTCGGTGTACCCCTTCTTCGGATGGTCGCGGCCGTGCGACGACGTCTCGCCGATCGCGACCAGGGCGCTCTTGTTGCCCTGCTTGATCCCGGTGTAGCCGGCCTTCGCGAGCCGCGCGTAGTTCCGCGCGCTGACGATCCGGCCCCGCTTGTCGAACTGCGGGCGCAGGAACGTCGCGAGGTTCGACTCGTTCCAGATCGAGAAGAAGCGCACGTACGGGTAGCTCGAGAAGCGCCCCGAGTAGCGCGAGGCGATCGCCTGCGCGAAGTTCTGGAAGTCGCGCATGTTCCGCGGCGGCACCTGCGGCGCCTGCCCCCCGTTGGCCCACTTCGGCGTCCCCCAGAGCGTGATCAGGACCTCCATGCCGCGCTGCTGCGCGTTCCGCACGAGCTCGTCGACGTCGTCGAGCTTGTAGGCGGGGTCGAACGGGTCGGCCGGGCTCGCAGGCCGGTCGGGCGCCGCCTGCGACCAGTCGACGACCGTCCGCACGATCCGCGCGTCGTTGCTGCGCGCCCGGTCGATCGCCGTCATCCGGTCGGGATCCCAGCGGAACATGGGGTCGTCCTGGAAGCCGACCCACATCCGGTCGGCGGCTGCCGCGGCAGGCGCGAGCACGGCTGCGGCCAGACAGGCGATGACGATCAGGCGGGCGGTGGATCGCACGAGAACCTCCTTGGGGGCGGGTCGGGAAGTGGGCACGGTAGCCCCACCGCGTAAGGGCCGTGTGAAGGTGCGTCCACCCGACACGTTCGCCGCGAAGCCCCGGATCACCTGTCTCATCCTGCCCGGCCCGACGGACGATCACGTAGACTCGAGGCGCATGCTCTGGGAGGCCGTCTTCCTGCTGCTCGTCTTGAAGATCCCCATCGTCTACATGTGCCTGGTGGTGTGGTGGGCGATCCGGGCCGAGCCGGGCGACGAGCAACCGGCCACGCTCTCGACGGTGAGCGACACGCCGTCCTCGCCGCCCCCGTTCGCCCCCGCGGTCGGTGCACGACGTCGGCCGCCCGGGCCGAACCGGAGGGACGGCAGGCCGCGGCGTGACCGCCTCGGGCCGCGTCCGGCCGCGGCGCGCGGCGAGGCTCGACGGTGAGCGCCGTCGAGGACCCGGGGGCCGCTCGGTCGGCCGCGCGCGACACCGTCGCCGGGCTGCTCGCGGCCGCGTCGATCGTCCTCTCGGGGATCGCGATGGGTTTCGGGCTCCTGCTCCAGCTCGACGCCCACCCGGCGCGCATCGCGCCGGTCGCGATCGTGATCGCGCTCGTCGCCGCCCGCATGAGCGCGCGCTACCAGTCGCTCGCGCTGAAGGCCGCGCTGTTCGGCGGGTTCGCGTGGGTGGTCGGGATGACGGTCGCGGTCGTCACCGACGGCCCGCTCCTCTAGCGCGCCGCCTCGGCGGCCGCAGCCGCTGATACAACACGTCTGCGATGGCAGCGACCGAGTCGAGGGGCTTGAACGCCGCGTACGTCGCCCAGCTCCACGAGGACTACCTCGACAGCCCGGCGAGCGTGCCGGACGAGTGGCGCAGGATCTTCGAGGGGGACGGGAACGGCTCCGCGGCCGCACCCGCGCGGGACATCACGGTGTCGCCGGACGAGCGCACCGTGCCCGAGGCCCCTGCCCCCGTCCCTCCGACCGCGGCCCCGTCGCCGGCGCCCGCGGCAGCCACACCGCCGTCGCCCGCCGCCGAGCCGCCTCCGGGAGCGCCGTCCGACGGCACCGCCGACCAGGAGCTGCTCGCGGGGGTCGCCGCCGCGATGGCGCTCGTCAAGGCCTACCGGATGCACGGACACCTCGCCGCCCGTCTCGATCCACTCGGCTCCGAGCCGCTGGGCGACCCGGCGCTCGACGAGTCCCGGCTGCATCCCCCGCTGACGCCCGAGCTGCAGGCGCGGATCCCCGCGCGCCTGCTCCGCCTCTCGGTACCCGGCGAGACCCTGCTCGAGGCGCTGCCACGCCTCCGCGACGTCTACATGGGCTCGAGCGCGTACGAGATCGAGCACATCTCGGACCACGCCGAGCGGGTCTGGCTGCGAAAGGCGATCGAGTCGGGGCGCTTCCGCCTCGCGCCGACACCGGAGGAGCGGATCGCGCTCCTGCGCCGCCTCAGCCAGGTGGAAGGCTTCGAGCACTACCTCCGGCGGTCGTTCCTGGGGCAGAAGCAGTTCTCGCTGGAAGGCCTCGACGTGCTCGTGCCGATGCTCGACGAGACGATCGAGCTGGCCGCGGCGGGCGGCGCGCACGAGGTCGTGATCGGGATGGCCCACCGCGGCCGGTTGAACGCGCTCGTCCACACGGTCGGGCGTTCGTACGAGTCCGTGCTGCGCGAGTTCGAGGGCGAGCGCTCCTACGACGCCCTGGTGGTCGACCCCGAGGGCGGCAGCGGCGACGTGAAGTACCACCTGCCCGCGTCCGGCACCCGCATCACGGCCGGGGGCGAGATCGAGGTGACGATCGCGCCGAACCCGAGTCACCTCGAGGCGGTCGACCCGGTGGTGGAGGGGTGGGCCAGGGCGGAGCAGACCGATCGCTCGGGCGGCGCCGGCCTCCATGATCCGGCCGTCGCGCTGCCCGTCCTGATCCACGGCGACGCCGCCTTCGCCGGGCAGGGGGTGGTGGCGGAGACGCTCAACCTCCAGAGCCTCGACGGATACTCGACGGGGGGGACCCTGCACCTGATCACGAACAACCAGGTCGGGTTCACGACCGATCCCGCCGAGGGCCGCTCGACCCGCTACTCCAGCGACCTCGCGAAGGGGTTCGACATCCCGATCGTCCACGTGAACGCCGACGACCCCGAGGCTGCTCTCAGCGCGGTCCGCCTCGCGCTCGCGTACCGCGAGGAGTTCGGGCACGACTTCGTGATCGACGTGGTCGGCTACCGGCGGTTCGGCCATCAGGAGCAGGACGAGGCGTCGTACACCCAGCCGCTCCAGGCGGAGCGCATCGTGTCGCAGGCCACGGTGGGCGAGAGGTACGCGGCCAGGCTCGTCGAGGAAGGCGTCGTCGGCCGGCGGGACGTGGACGACGTGGTCGAGGAGGTCGTCGCGACGCTCCGTACCGCCCACGCGGCGCTCCGCGCGTCGATCTCGGAGCCGCCAGCCCCCGCCGCCGAGCCCCTCTCGAGCGGCGGGACGGGCGACGCGGTCGAGACGGCAGTCGACGCCGATCGCCTCCGGGCGCTCAACGACGAGCTGCTCCGCGTCCCCGACGGCTTCACGGTCAACCCGAAGCTCGCCCGACAGCTCGAGCGTCGCCGCCAGACGATCGAGGAGGGGGGCATCGACTGGGGCCAGGCCGAGGCGCTCGCGTTCGCGTCGCTGCTCGAGGACGGGATTCCGATCCGCCTCTCGGGACAGGACACCGAGCGTGGCACGTTCTCGCACCGTCATCTCGTGCTGCACGACCCGCACACGGGCGAGAAGGTGGCGCCGATCCAGCACCTCACGGGCGCGGCGGCCTCGTTCGAGGTCTACAACTCGCCGCTGTCGGAGTACGCCGCCCTCGGGTTCGAGTACGGCTACTCCGTCTCCGCTCCCGAGGCGCTCGTCCTCTGGGAGGCGCAGTTCGGCGACTTCGTGAACGGCGCGCAGATCGTGGTCGACCAGTTCGTCGTCGCGGGCCGCTCGAAGTGGAAGCAGACGTCGCGTCTGACCCTCCTCCTCCCCCACGGCTACGAGGGCAACGGGCCCGAGCACTCGAGCGCGCGGCTCGAGCGCTTCCTGCAACTCGGGGCGCAGGACAACATCCGCGTCGCGAACTGCACCACGGCCGCGCAGTACTTCCACCTCCTCCGCCGGCAGGCGCTCGACGCGGTCGCGAGGCCGCTCGTGCTGATGACCCCGAAGGGCCTGCTCCGCCTGCGCCAGGCCTCCTCCGCGCTCGACGAGCTGGCCGCCGGCAGGTTCGAGGCGGTGCTCGACGACGCAGGCGCCGACCGGGCGGCGGTCGAGCGGCTCGTGCTGTGCTCGGGAAAGGTCTACTACGACATCGTCGGGCACGACCGACGGGACGCCGCCCGGGCCGTCGCGGTGGCCCGCGTCGAGCAGCTGTACCCGTTCCCCGCGGACGCTCTCGCCCGGACGCTGGGCGCGTACCCCCGCCTACGCGAGGTCGTGTGGGCCCAGGAGGAGCCACAGAACATGGGCCCGTGGCGCTCGATCCGCCACCGGCTCGAGGAGGCCGTCCGCTCGGCGTCGGCGGAACGCCTCCAGTACGTCGGGCGCACCTGGAAGGCGAGCCCGAGCGAGGGCTACCCGACCGCGCACCAGCGCGAGCAGGATCGCATCGTCCGCCTCGCGCTGGGCGAGGCGTAGACGCCGTCTGCCGTCCGGCTAGCGCGTGCGGAAACGCCGGCGGGCGTGCGTGGTCGCGGCGGCCGCGGCGCCTGCGGCGAGACGGGGGCCGTGGGCGCGGGCGAGACCGACGACCATGCGGCGCTGCGCGGGGCTCAGGCGCGTCCACACGCGGAAGAGCAGGAACGCGAGCGCGAAGGGGCTTCTCGAGATGCGCGGCATCTCCGAATCCAAGCACACGGTCGTCTGGCTGCGACCGAGGCGGCCTCCGTCGTCTGCGCGGTCCTCGATCGGGGCGCGGCTACACTGCGGCGTGGTCCACGACGGTCTTGCCAGTGCGGCGTGATACACGACGACTCTCCACCGCGGCGTGACACACGCGAGACCGATCACGAACACGGAGAACCCATGGCGACAGACACGCGGATTCCGGACAACCCGTTCACCGAAGAGCCGCGCGAGACGGACGACGCCTCCTCGCTCTCGCGGGCGATCCAGGAGCACCTCGACCTGAAGCAGCGCAACGCCGAGCTCGACCGCGCGATGCCGCTCGAGCGCTACTCGGTCGAGGATCCGTTCGAGAACCACCCGCTCTTCAAGTCGGAGGAGCAGGCGAGGCTCGAGGAGACGCTCGACGGCGTCGAGGCCCCGGAGCCGGCCTCGGTGCTCCCCTGGCCGGGTGAGGACGACGTCGCGGAGGGCGCCGCCCTCGACGAGGGCCTCTGGGGCCGCTCGCGCGACTTCGACTGGGGCGAGTAGCTCCGTTCGACCGCGGCTGCGGGCAGCTGCCTACGCGACGCGGCGGAGGTCGGCACCCTCGAGGGTCGTCGCGAGCCGTCTGAAGGGCCCGTCCGCGCCCATCAGCTCGTCGTACGTGCCCCGCTGCGCGATCCTGCCGTGCTCGAGCACGACGATCTCGTCGGCCCGCTTCACGGTCGCGAGCCGGTGGGCGACGATCAGCGAGGTGCGACCGCGGAGCAAGGTGTCGAACGCCTGTTCGATCAGCACCTCCGTCGGCCGGTCGATGTTCGAGGTCGCCTCGTCGAGGATCAGGATCCGCGGGTCGGCGACGAGCGCGCGCGCGATCGAGATCAGCTGCCGCTCGCCGGCCGAGAGCCCCGCTCCCCCCTCGCGGACGACGTGCTCCAGACCGTCCTCGAAGCGCGCCGCGACCCGGTCGACGCCGATCGCCCGCGCGGCCTCGGCGAGCTCCGCGTCGGTCGCCTCCGGCCGTGCGAACCGGAGGTTGTCGGCAATCGTGCCGCTGAACAGGAACGGGTCCTGGAGCACGACTCCGAGCTGGCGGCGGTAGGAGCGCAGGCGGACCTCGCGCAGGTCGACGCCGTCGACGCGCACCGCCCCCGCGTCCGGGTCGTAGAATCGCGCGACGAGCTTCGCGGTCGTCGACTTGCCGCCGCCCGATTCGCCCACCAGCGCGACGCACCCTCCCGCCGGGACGTCGAGCTCGAGGCCGTGGACGACCGGCTCCTGTCCGTACGCGAAGACGATCTGGTCGAGCTCCAGCCGCCCCTCGATCCGCCCGAGGTCGCGCGCCCCCGGTCGATCGGTCACGTCGTGGGCGGCGTCGAGCACCGTCGCGATCTTCCCCATCGCCGCGCTCGCGGCCTGCACCTGGCCGTAGAGCTCCGAGAGCTCCTGCAGCGGCTGGAAGACGAGCGAGAGGAGGCCGGCGGCGGCGATCAGCGTTCCGATCTCGAGGGAGCCGCCGTCGATCAGCCGGGCGCCGGCGTAGAGCACGGCGACCTGCGCGACGACGCCGAGCAGTTCGATCGCGGGGAAGAAGACCGAGGAGAGCTTCTGCGCGTGCACGTTCGAGACGCGGTTTGCCTCGTTGAGCGCCTCGAACTCCCGCTGGAACGCTCGCTCGCGCGTGAATGCCTGGACGACCGCCATCCCGGCGACGGACTCCGCGAGCTGCGCCGTGACGGCGGCGATCCGCGTACGGACGTCCGAGAAGGCCGCGTGCGAGGTCCGCTGGAACCACCGGGTGACGAGGATCCCGGGCGGCAGGACGAGCAGCGCGACGAGACCGAGGCGCCAGTCGAGCAGGAACAGGCCGCCGACCGCGGCGACGAGCGTCAGCGTGTTGACGACGAGCGTCGTCAGCCCCTGGTTGAGCACGTCGGAGAGCGCGTCGACGTCGCTCGTCAGGCGCGCGATGATCCAGCCCGCCCGCTGCTCCGAGAAGTAGCGCAGTGAGAGTGACGTCAGGTGCTCGAACAGGTCGCGGCGCAGGTCGAGCACCATCCGCTGACCGACCGCGGCGAGCATCAACCACGTCGCGGTGCCCAGCACCCAGGCGGCCGCGCCGATCCCGACGTAGACGGCCACGTCGCGCACGAGGCGTGCGTCGTCGCCGGCGCGGATGCCGTTGTCGATCGCGTCGCCGACGACGTGCCATCCGGCCACGGGCGCCGCGGCGGACATCCCGGCGAGCAGGAGGACGACGCCGAGACGCCGACGGCGCCCCGCCGTGTACGGGAAGAGCCGGGACAGCCCGTTCCTGGGCACGCGGGCGCTCATGCCGCGAGCGCCTCCTCGCCGAACAGCTCGGCGAACGCGCCACCCGCTCGGAGCAGCTCCTCCGGGAGCCCCTGCTCGACGATGCGCCCGTCGCGGATCACGACGGCCCGGTCGGCGACGAGCACCGTCGAGAGCCGCTGGCCGGAGATCAGCACCGTGCGGCCACGGACGGCCGGGCGCAGATGCTCGACCAGGTGTCGTTCGGTCTCGGTGTCCACCGCCGACATCGGGTCGTCGAGCACGAGCACGCGCGCGTCCGCGACCAGCGCCCGAGCCAGCGCCACGCGCTGGCGCTGTCCGCCCGAGAGGTTGACGCCGCGCTCGCCGATCAGCGTCTCGTAGCCGTCCGGGAGCTCGTCCACGAACGCGGCCACCCCCGCCGCCTCGCAGGCGTCGAGCACGTCGCCCCAGTCGGCGTCGGGCCTGCCCGCGAGCAGGTTGTCGCGCAGCCGGATCGAGAAGAGGACGGGCTTCTGCGTGACGATCGCGACCGAGCGGCGGAGCTCCGCGAGCGGAACGTCGCGCACGTCGACGCCTCCGAGGAGCACGTGGCCCTGCGTCGGGTCGTAGAAGCGCGGCACGAGGTTGAGGAGCGACGTCTTGCCCGCCCCTGTCGGCCCGCAGACGGCGACGATCTCGCCCGGTGCGGCCTCGAGGTCGATGCCCGAGAGCACCTCGCTCCCCGCCGCGTAGCGGAAGTGGACGGCCTCGAACCGCACGGGGAGAGGGCCGTCGGGCAGCGGCACGGCGTCGCCGCGCTCGACGAGCGGCTCGATCCCGTCGAGCCACGCGAAGCTGCGCGAGGCCGCGGCGGTCGCGCGCTGGCCGAGGTTGATGATCCAGCCGAGCGCCTCGAGAGGCCAGACGAGCTGCAGAAGCAGCGTCACGAACAGCGTGAACTGCCCGATCGTCAGGTTGCCGTCGATCGCCTGGCGGCCGCCGACGAGCAGCACCGCGGCGATGCCCAGGGTCGGGAGGAAGATCAGCCCGGGGAGGAACCGCGCCTCGACCGACGCCTGGCGCATGGTCTCGTGCCGGACTGCCTCCGCGCGCGCGTGGAAGCGGTCGCGGACGTCGTCCTCGCGGCCGAAGGCCTGCACCATCTCGATGCCGACGACGGCCTCGTCGGACGCCTCGGTGAGGTGGCCCTTCCGTCGCTGCACCTGTCGCGAGATCGGGAACACACGGTGCGCGAACAGGTACGTGAGGATCGCGATCGGCGGCATCGCAAGCGCCGCGGTGAGCGCGAGCACGGGGTTGACGAGGGTGAGCACGATCGCCGCGCCCACCAGCATCATCATGCTCTGCATCGCCTGGACGACGCCCCACCCGACGAAGTAGCGGACGGGGTAGATGTCGTTCGTGGCGCGCGAGATCACCTCGCCCGTCGCGTGCCGGTCGTAGAAGGCTCGCGGATAGCGGAGGTAGGCGTCGTAGAGCAGCGAGCGGAGCCGCGCCTCGACCGCGATCCCGACGCGGGCGGTTGCGAACCGCCGGGTGAAGTTGACGCCGAACCGGAGCGCTGCCACCGCGACGATCGCCGCGAGGTACGGCACGAGCAGCGACTGGTCGGTTCCGTCGATCGCGTCGTCGATCGTCCGCTGGACGAGCACCGGGATCGTGAGCGTCAGGCCGGTGAACGCGAGGGCGCAGGCGAGGCCGAGCGAGACCAGGCGCCACTGGGCCCGCCACAGCGGGTAGAGGTGCCTGATCGTCTGCCAGAGCGGGAGATCGGGTGGGTCGACCGGGTTCACCTGTCGGGATGCTCCTTCGCGCCACGCGCATGCCTGAGGACGGTCGTGCGACCGCCCTCGTGGAGGTGTCCGACGGGGGCCTGCGTCGGGTCGGACGCGCTCACACTATCGGCGGCGGTTCCCGTGTCGCAGTGCGGCTATCCCTACCCGCTGCCGAGCGAAAGCGTCTCGCCGGGCTGCAGCACGCGGACCTCGACCTCGGGCGCGACGGCCGCCGCCGCGCGGACGAAGCGTCCCGGTGGCTCCTGCAGGTAGGCCGGGACCTCGCGCAGGCCGAGGTGGAGGGGGTGATAGGTGCCCCAGTGGATCGGCACCGCGACTCGGGGCGCGAGCAGCGTCAGGGACTCGGCCGCGCGCTCCGGATCCATGTGCTTGCCTCGGCCGAGGGACGGCCCCCAGCCCCAGATCGGGACGAGCGCCAGGTCGAGATCGCCGCCTGCGAGCTCCGCCATGCCGGGGAAGAGGTCGGTGTCGCCCGCGAAGTAGATCCGCCTCGAGCCGGAGAGGACGAACCCGAGCGCGGGCCCCGCGACGCCGAAGGGGCCGCGGCCGCCGTCGTGCTCGGCTGCGGTCGCCGTCACCGAGACGGCGCCGACCGAGATCGTCTCGCCCGGATCGACCTCGACGACGTGCGCGAAGCGCTTCCTGCGGAGCAGCGGCCCGCATCCTCGCGGCAGCACGACGGGCGTCGAGCGGCCGAGGCGCTCGAGCGACGGGACGTCGAGGTGGTCGTAGTGCGCGTGCGAGACGAGCACTGCGTCGATGCCCCGCAGCGCACGCGCGTCCACCCGCGTACGGCGGCGGAGGTGCGCCACCCGTGTGCGGAGCAACGGGTCCGTGAGCAGCCGCGTGCCGTCGAGCGCCAACTGGACGGTCGCATGTCCGACGTACGTGACCTGGGCCTCGTTGATGGTCCACACAACACCACAGCGTCGGGCGCCGCGTCGCGTGACGAACCCGCCGGCGCACATTGGCGCTTGACAGACATCAAATTGACGTCATACTGACGCAGATGGAGATCCACGTCGATGCGATCCGCCGCGACCTCGCGGCGACCGCGAGCGTCCTGGGGGACGAGTCGCTCGTCGAGGCGCTCCGCCGCCTCGTCGACGCCTCCGAGCCCGCGCTGCGCCTGCATCTCATCGACGTGCTCGCGGAGGCGGCCGTCTCGCTCAACGGACAGCTCGTCTCCGGGCATGTCGAGGTGCGTCTCGCCGGGCGCGACCCCGAGCTTGTGTACGTCGACGAGCCCGACGTCCCCGACGAGCCTCCCGCTCCCGGGGACGACCCCAGCGCACGCATCACACTCCGGCTGCCCGAGTCCCTCAAGTCGAGCCTCGAGACAGCCGCCGCCCGCGAGGGCGTCTCTGCGAACGCCTGGATCGTCCGCCTGCTCGCGCGTGCCCTGGAGCCGCGCGCCGTGCGCCGGTCCTCGAACCGGCTCCAGGGCTTTGCCCGGAGCTAGACGGAAGGGAGTCCCCATGTTCTCGTTCGTGCTGTTCGACCCCCGCGACCCTGACGACGCGGACCGGCGCCGCCCGCCCCGCCTCGCGGACGTCCGCGGGGACGTCCGCCCCGTCCTTCCGCCCCGCGTCCGCCGTGGCTGAGCCGAACAGCCACTCGTTCGAGACGCCCGGCCGGGTTCGGGTGCGCGTCGAGATCCCGGCGGGCGTGGTGCGGGTCGAGCCCTGGAGCGAGCCCCGCGTCGAGATCGACGTCGCAGCCGCGCGCAACGACGCCCGTTCGACGCAGGCGGCCGCCGACAGCGAGGTCACCGCGTCGGAGCGCGGCGGCCGGCACGAGATCGTCGTCCGTGCCCCGAAGCGAAGAGGGCCGGAGCTGGCGGTCACGATTCGCTGTCCCGACGGCACCGACCTCGACCACGCGACGCACAGCGCCGATCTCGAGGCGCATGGTCGACTCGGCGCTGTCTCGGCGCGGTCGGCCTCGGGCGACGTTGCTCTGGGGGCGACGGAGGCGCTGATCGTCCAGACGGCGAGCGGCGACATCACCGCCGGCGCGGTCGCCGGGTCGCTCACCACGAAGTCCGCCTCGGGCGACCTCGACGTCCGCTCGATCGGCGAGACGGGGTCGGTCGGCACGGTCTCGGGCGACATCCGCATCGGCGAGACCCGTGGAGCTCTGGCCGTCAAGACCGTGTCGGGAGACGTCGAGCTCGAGGCGGTCGGGGCGAGCGTCCGCGTCGGCTCGGTCTCGGGCGACATCGAGATCGGGGCGATCCCGGGGCTCGTGCTCTGGATCGACGCCCAGTCCGTCAGCGGGACGATGACGTCCGAGCTCGACGTGGGCGACGACCCCGCCGCCGCGGGCGAGGAGGCCGTCGAGCTCCGCGTGCGCACCGTCTCCGGCGACGTCAGGGTCGCGCGCAGCGCCGTGCCCGCGCGCTGACGCGACACGGCTCCGCGTCGGCTCGCGCCGACGCGGTCGCGCTCGTCCGCCCGCCGCCCGCGCACCCCGATGGGGAGCCGAGAGCGCCTAGCGGCAGTCGCCGCAGGTGCCGCGCAGCACAACCTCGTGCTGCATCGCGTAGCCCAGCCGGCCGGCGGCCCGCGCCAGAGCCTGCTCGAGCGGCTCGTCGGTGAACGGCTCGACCCGGCCGCAGTCGTCGCAGACGAGGTGGTGGTGATGGTGGCCGTCGTCCGCGCCGACGGGCTCGAACCGGGCGATCCCGTCCCCGACGTCGACGCGCTGGACGAGTCGCAGCTCCACGAGCGTGTCGAGCGTCCGGTAGACGCTCGCGACGCCGACGGCGCCGCCGGTCGAGACGATCCCGTCGTGGATCTCCTGCGCCGACCGGCAGCAGTCCTGCCGGGCGAGGAAGTCCACCACCGCCCGCCGCGCGCCGCCCCGGCGCAGGCCAGCGTCGCGGAGCGATGCCAGGGCGCCGGTCGACCAGCTCATCCTGCAGATGATATCGATTCTCATCCTCTGCTAGCCTGCGACCCGTGCTTTCGAGAATCGTTCTCTTGTGCGCGGGATGTTTGTCGGCCGCCGCCCTGACGGGCTGCGGCGGCGGGGCCTCCTCCGCCGGAACCGGCGCAATCGTCGTCTCGTTCTATCCCCTCGCCTTCGCGGCGGAGCAGGTCGCGGGCCGCGACGCCGACATCGTCGACCTCACGCGCGGGGGGCAGGAGCCGCACGATCTCGAGCTGAGCCCGCGCGACATCGCGCGCGTCCACGACGCACGGCTCGTCGTCTACGCCGGCCACGGGTTCCAGCCGGCCGTGCAGGACGCCGTGCGGGGGCGGAGCGGCCCGTCGCTCGACGTCCTCTCGGGCATGCGGCTGCTGGGGACGGGAGACGACGTCGACCCGCACTTCTGGCTCGATCCGCAGCGGTACGCCGCAGCCGCGCGCGAGATCGCGACGGCGCTCGGTCGACCGGCGCGCGCCGACGCGCTCGTGCGGCGCCTCACGGCGCTCGACGCCGAGCTGGCCCGCGGATTGCGCCACTGCGCGCGCCGGACGCTGGTCACCAGCCACGCGGCGTTCGGGTACCTCGCGGAGCGGTACGGCCTCCGCCAAGTCGCCCTGGTCGGGCTCGCGCCGGAGGTCGAGCCGGGGCCGGGCACCGTCGCACGGCTCGTGGACGAGGTGCGGGCGACCGGCGCGACGACGGTGTTCACCGAGCCGCTCGTCTCGCCGGCGCTCGCGCGGGCGGTCGCCCGTGAGGCAGGAGCGCGGACGGCGGAGCTCGATCCGCTCGAGACCTTGACCCCCGCACAGGAGGCGTCGGGCGGCGACTACTTCACGGTCATGCGGCGCAACCTCGTCACCCTGCGTGAAGCTCTCGGATGCACGTAGCGTCGACGGTGCCGGCGGTGGAGCTCGAGCGGGTGTCGTTCGCGTACCGTGGCGGGCCGCCCGCGCTCGAGGACGTCTCGCTGACGGTCGAGCCGGGGGCGTTCGTCGCGATCGCCGGGCCGAACGGCGGGGGCAAGACGACGCTCCTGCGACTCGTGCTGGGTCTCGAGCGCCCGCGCGCCGGGTCGGTGCGGGTATTCGGCCTGCCCCCCGGTGCACGCGCGGCGCCCCGGGTCGCGTACCTCGCACAACGCGCGCAGCTCGCGTCCGGAACACCGGTCACGGTGCGGGAGATCGTCGAGGCAGGGCGGCTCGCGGTCCGCGGTCCGCTCGGGCCTCTGCGCGCGGACGACCGACGTGCCGTCGCCCGGGCGATCGACCGAGTCGGCCTCGCACAGCGGGCGGGGTCGCCGCTGCGCAGCCTGTCGGGGGGGATGCAGCAGCGCGCGTTCATCGCGCGGGCGCTGGCGGCGGAGCCGGCGCTGCTGGCTCTCGACGAGCCGACCACCGGCGTCGACGCCACGGCGCAGGAGTCGCTCGCCCGGTTGCTCGCGGACCTCCGCCAAGAGCTCGGCGTCACGATCCTCTACGTCTCGCACGAGTTCGGCGCCGTCGAGCACGTCGTCTCGAGGCTCGTCCTCGTCCGCGGGAGCGTCGTGTTCGACGGCGAGCCGGCGTCGCTGCCGGCCGTCTGGCACGACCCGTCCCACGTCCACCGGCTGTGAGGAGCCGCTGATGCTGGAGCTCGAGTTCATGCGCCTCGCATTCGCCGTCGGCGCCGTGGTCGGGGTGCTCGCGCCGGCCGTCGGGTTCTTCCTCGTCGAGCGACGGCAGTCCCTGGTCGGCGACGGCCTGGGGCACGTCGCGTTCGCCGGGGTCGCCACCGGCTACCTGCTGGGGGTGTCGCCCGTGCTGACCGCTCTCGTCTTCGCGGTGGCCGGAGCGCTCGCGATCGAATGGCTGCGAGCCCACGGCGGAGCGGCGGGCGACCAGGCACTCGCGCTCGTCTTCTACACGGGCATCGCGCTCGGCGTCGTCCTCGTCTCGAGCGCCGGGCGCCTCGACGTCAACCTGTTCGAGTTCCTGTTCGGATCGATTCTCAGCGTGACGTGGGGCGACTTCTGGCTCGTGCTCGCGCTCGGCCTCGGCTCGCTCGCCGCGATCGCGATCCTCTACCGAGGGCTCGTGGGCGCCGTGCTCGACGAGGAGGGAACCCGTGTCGCGGGCGTGCGCGTCGGCCTCCTCAACACGATCGTCGCGGTGCTCGCCGCGCTCACGATCGGGATCTCGATGCGGGTCGTCGGCATCCTGCTGATCGCGGCGTTGATGGCGCTGCCGGTGCTCGCCGCCCAGCGCGTCGCGTGGAGCCTTCGCTCGACCCTCGGGCTCGCGATGGGGATCGGTCTCGGCTCCGTCACCTGCGGGCTCGCGCTCTCGTACTACGGCGACCTCGCCCCGGGCGGGACGATCGTTCTGCTCGCCGCGGGAGCGTTCGTCGTCGCAGCGCTCGCCGGCGCCCTCCCCCGCGCGCGCTGACCCGGTGCGGGCCCGGCCTGCGGGCGAGGTGCTCCCGCAGGCCGGCCCCGGGATCTCAGGTGAGGCGGTTCGCCTTCAGGAAGGCGGCCGCGACGGCCTCGGGGGACTTCTTGTCGATCCCCACCGCGCGGTTCATCGCAGCGATCGCCTTGACGGTCAGGAGCTTCGTGACCTTGTTGATCGTCGAGGTGAAGCGCGCGCCGTACTCGGAGACGAGCTTCTTGTCGACGACGGGCGCGACGTGCTGGAACCCGAACATGTTCTGGGGGTCGCGCAACTGCACGTACTTCTTCGACAGGAGCTGCGGGTCCGTCGTGAACACGTCCGCGGCCAGCACCTTGTGCTGGTCGAGCAACGTGTACGCGGAGATCCCTGCGAGCGGGACGAAGTCGAACCCGCTCACGCCGTAGCGGTTGCCGATCTGGTCACGCCACCGTGACTCCCACTCCGGGAACGCGGCGATGTTCAGGTTGGGCACCTTGCGCAGGTCGCGGAGGGTCTTGAGGCCGTACTTCTTGGCCGTCGCCCTGGTCACAGCGATCACGTCGACGTCCTGGAACGGCGTCTGCCGGAGCAGCGTCTGCCCGCGTCGTCCGTAGAGCTTCTTCGCGAGCGTGTACGTCGCGGCGGCCGTCTTCGGAAGCGTCTTCCGCTTGAACGTGACCGAGAGCATGATTCCCGTGTACTCGGGGTACATCGTGACCTTGCCGCTGCGGAGCGACGTGTCGATCAGCTCGGTCGAGGCGATGTTCTCCTTGTACTTCACCTCGAAGCCCTGGGCCTCGAGCGCCTGCTTGTAGAGCTGTCCGAGGACGTACTGCTCGGGGAAGTTCTTCGTGCCGACGATGATCGGCGTCGCCTTCTTCCCCGCCTGTGTCGCGGAGGTCGTACCCGCGGCGAACGCCGCGGTCGCCAAGCCGAGGATGAGCGCGACCCCGAGCGCGATCGAGAACGCGGCCTTCGCGGCGCGCCTGTTGTGCTTGCGGATCACAACACTGCCCCCTTCCGGGTCGAGGGTGTCTGTGGAACTCGTGTGACCCTAGAGGATCGGGGCCGCCGACCTTCGGCGTCCCTCAACTTTTGGCACCGAGCTGCTCGAGCGTCGCCTCGGTCGCCGTCACGACGTCGGGCTCGAAGGCCCGCGCCTCCGCGCGGAGACCCGCCGGGGTGAGGAACCGCTGCAGGAGGCCGACCGCGGCGTCGGCCAGGAGGGCGAGGACCGACACGCAGAGCGCGGCCCCCACCACGCCCTCGAGGCCGTAGCCGGCCTGGTTCACGATGATGTCCCCGAGCCCCCCGCCGCCGGCGACGGCCGCGATGGTCGCGGTCGCGACCACGAAGACGGTCGCCGTGCGGATCCCGGCGAAGATCAGCGGCAGCGCGAGCGGCAGCTCGACCCGCGTGACGATCTGCCGTCTGGTCATCCCCATCCCGCGCGCCGCCTCGACGGCGTCGGTCTGGACGCCGTCGACCGCGACGTACGTGTTGGTGAGGATCGGCGGCACCGCGAGCACGACCAGCGCGAGCGCGACGCTCCAGAACCCGACGCCGAGGAAGACGAACCCGACCGCGATCACGGCGAGGCTCGGCAGGGCACGCCCGAGGTTCGCGACGTTGACAGCGAGGAACGAGCCGCGATGGAGGTGCCCGAGCCACACGCCCAGCGGGAGCGCGATCGCCGTGGCGATCGCCAGGGCGGCGCCCGAGAGCAGGAGGTGCTCCCACGTCTTCTCGAGGATCAGCCGCCGCTCGTCGAACACGAACTGCAGGGCGTCTCCGAAGACGTGCAGGTCGAGCCCGGCGATCACGTGACCCTCCGGGCCCTGGCCCAGGGGGTGAGCGCGCGCTCGGCGACCACGAGCAGCGCGTCCGCGACGAGCGCGAGCGCCACGGCGAGCGCGCCGGCGACGAGGATCTCGGTGTTGAAGGCCTCCCGGAGCGCGAGGAAGATCGGGTAGCCGAGACCCTTGGGAACGACGAGCGCCGCGACGGTCGCGAGCGCGATCGTGGAGACGACGGCGATCCGCAGCCCGGCCATCGTGGCCGGCACCGCGAGCGGCAGCTCGATCCGCCAGAGGGTCTGCCGGCGCGTCAGCCCCATGCCGCGGGCGGCCTCGAGCACGTCGGGCGGGACGCTGCGCAGCCCCTCGAGGATGTTCCGGTAGAGGATGAGGAGGGTGTAGCCCACGAGCGCGACCTCGACGGTCGTCACCGTCAGCCCGGTGACCGGCACGAGGAGCTGGAAGAGCGCGAGGCTCGGGACGGTGTAGACGACGGCCGAGAATGACCCGAAGGTCCGCTCGAGGTGCCTGTAGCGGTGCGTGAGGAGGGCGGCCGCGAGCGAGAGGACGAAGCCGACCGCGACGGCGATCAGGGTCAGCTCGATGTGCTCGACGAGCGCGGGCTGGAGCACGCTCGACCAGTTGTCGCGCACCCAGTCGGGGCAGAAGAGGCGGTTGTCGACGACGCAGTCGCTCCCCTCCCCGAAGTCGGGGATCACGGGGCCGCCCTGCGCGACCAGCTGCTCCCCCAGCGGCACGGTCATGCCTCCGAGTCGGTGAGCGCCTCGAGCGTGACCACGCCCTGCGGCTCACCCGCGCCGTCGGTGACCACCAGCGACCGCGCGCCGGCGGTGATCATCTGCGAGAGCGCGTCCTTGAGCGTCGTCGTGCTCACGGCCGTCGGCCCCACGGCCCCGTCGAGCGGGCCGAGCGCGAGCTCGTCGAGTCGGCGCAGCGCGAGCAGCTTGAGACCGCGGTCGGCGCCGAGGAACCGCGCCACGAACTCGTCGGCCGGGTGCGCGAGGAGCGCCGCCGGCGTGTCGTACTGGGCGAGTACGCCGCCCTCCCGCAGGATCGCGATGCGGTCGCCGAGGAGGATCGCCTCGTCGATGTCGTGCGTGACGAACACGATCGTCTTGTGAAGCTCGTGCTGGATGCGCAGCAGCTCGTGCTGGAGCCGCGCCCGCGTGATCGGGTCGAGTGCCCCGAACGGCTCGTCCATCAGCATCACGGGCGGGTCGGCAGCGAGCGCGCGGGCGAGCCCGACCCGCTGCCGCTCGCCGCCGGAGAGCTGGGCGGGGAAGCGGGCGCGGTAGTCCGCAGCGGGCAGCTCCACGAGGTCGAGGAGCTCGTCGACCCGTGCGGCGATCCGGGCCTTCGGCCAGCCGAGGAGGCGCGGCACGGTTGCGACGTTGTCGGCGACGGACATGTGGGGGAACAGGCCCACCTGCTGGATGACGTAGCCGATGCCGCGCCGGAGGCCCGTGACGTCGAGCGAGCGAACGCTCGTGCCTCCGATCGTGATGTCCCCCTCGGTGATGTCGATCAGCCGGTTGACCATCTTCATCGCGGTCGTCTTCCCGGCACCAGACGGCCCGACGAGGCAGCAGATCTCGCCCGCGGGAACGGTCAGCGTCAGCTCGCGCACGGCCGGCTCCGCACGGCCGGGATAGCGCTTTGTCGCACGGTCGAACGCGATCTCCGCGGCGACGCCGCTCACGCGAGACAGCCTACAAGCGGGTCTGTCGCGCCCGAGGGTGTAGACATCGGGGGTGCCGTCCGGGGCCTCCTCGACCGTCCGCGCCGCCGTGCTCCACGAGCCCGGCGACGTCCGCGTCGAGCGCGTCGAGCTCGACCCGCCGGCGCCGGGTGAGGTGCTCGTGCGGCTCGCCGCGGCGGGCGTGTGCCACTCCGACCTGCATCTGGTCGACGGCCTGCTCGGCGACGGGCGCTGGCCGATGGTGCTCGGTCACGAGGGGGCCGGCGTGGTGGAGTCGGTCGGCGCCGGCGTCGACCACGTCGTACCGGGCGACGAGGTCGTGCTCTGCTGGGTGCCCTCGTGTCGCGCGTGCGACGCGTGCCTCGCCGGGCGACCGACGCTCTGCGCGACGGCCGCGGCGCACAGCCTCGCCGGGACGATGCCGGACGGGACCTCCCGGTTGCGTCTGCCCGACGGGACGACGCTCCAGCACGGCCTCATGACGGCGTGCTTCGCCGAGCGGACCGTCGTCCCGGCGGCTGGGGCGATCCCGCTGCCCGGCGGGTTGCCGCTCTGGCAGGCGGCGCTCCTGGGATGCGCCGTGATGACGGGGTTCGGGGCGGTCCGCAACGTCGCCCGCGTCGCGCGGGGCGAGAGCGTCGTCGTGATCGGGCTCGGAGGGGTCGGGCTCCAGGTGCTCGCAGCCGCGAAGCTCGCCGGCGCCGAGCCCGTCGTCGCCGTCGACCGCGATCCGGCGAAGCTCGAACGTGCCCTCGAGCGCGGCGCCGACGCGGCGGTCGACACCTCCCGGGAGACGAGCCCGGTGCGCGCTCTCCGCACCCTCACGGGGGGAGGCGCGGATCACGCCTTCGAGGTGGTCGGGCTCCCGGAGACGATGCTGCTCGCGTGGAAGGCCCTCCGACCGGGGGCGACGGCCGTCGTGATCGGCATCGCCGCGAAAGGGGCGGAGCTCTCGTTGCCCGCCCTCGAGCTCGCCGCCGGCAAGGGGATCCGCGGCTCGTTCTACGGCTCGGGCGACCCGGCGGTCGACCTGCCGCAGCTCGCGCGCCGCGCGGCCGCCGGCGAGCTCGACCTGGCGGGCGTCGTCACACGCGTGGACGAGCTCGACGGGGTCGGCGAGGCGCTCGAGCGGCTCCGGCGCGGCGAGGGGGTCCGCACCGTGCTCGTGCTCGACCCGGCACTCGCCGGGCTCCAGGCCGGCGCCCCGCCCTAGACGTACCCCGCCCGCGTGGCGTGGGCCGCGGCCGCCGCCCGCGACGACTGACCCAGCTTCCGCAGGACGTTGGCGACGTGCCGGTGGATCGTGTGCTCGCTGAGCACGAGCGACGAGGCGATCTCCCGGTTCGAGAGCCCTGCGGCGACGAGTCGGAGGACCTCCGTCTCGCGCGGGCTGAGCGGCGTGTCGCCGTTCGACCCGGCCGGGATGCCGTCGCCGAGGAACCCGACCAGGGCCCGGCGCAGCGCGCGCTGATCGTCCAGCCACGGCAGGTGGGAGTCGCCGGTCAGGGCGACGAAGCGCGCGCTGGGCAGGAGCGCGGCGAGCTCGCGACCGTGCGAGATCGGCACCGTCCTGTCTCCGCGCCGGTGCAGCACGAGGGCGGGGGTCTGCACGCTCGGCAGGAGGGCGCGCGCATCCGCCGTGAGGTCGAGCTCGAGGAACGCCGCCGCGGTCTCGGCGTCTGCCGAATGGCGCTGGTACCTGCTCAGCGCGTCGATCGCGGCTCCGTCCGCGTGCGGGACGATGAGCCCGGCCAGCATCTGGGCGGCGAGCGGCCAGTTCGTCCGCACGAAGTCCACGAGCGAGCGGCGCGTCGCGTTGGGGACGTCCGCCCGGGTGACGTAGCTCCCGAAGAAGACGAGCCTGTCGATCCGCTCCGGCGCCACGCTAGCGACATGCGCCGCCGCCACGCCCGCGCACGAGCAGGCGAAGAGGGCGGCGGGCCCGCCGGCGCATGCGTCGAGCACGGCGGCGAGCGTGCGCGCCTCCGACTCGACCGTCGGGGTCTCTGCCGGGCGCCGGTCCGAGAGGCCGGCGCCGAGCCGGTCGTACCGGACGACGCGGTGGGTGCGGGCGAGCTCCTCGAAGAAGCTCCGGGCGCTCGGATCCTCCCACTCCTCCTCCAGGTGGGTCACCCAGCGGCCCCCGAACACGAGCAGTGGCCCCTCGCCGACCGTCGCGTACGCGACACGCCGGCCGTCCAGCGCGCAGAAGCGGATGTCCTGCTCCACTGACCCGCCAGTCTCATGGCCCGATCGGGCCATGTCAAGAAGATGGCCCGCCGAGGCGACGCGCAGCCGGTGCCCGGGCTGCACCATCCGGTGATGCAGTCGCGGTTTGTCGAGGGAGTCACCATCCGCCCGCTGCGGGACGGGGACACGGTGACGGTGGAGGCGCTGTTCGCGCGGCTCGGCGACGGCTCGCGGGCCCGCCGCTTCTGCGGGGCGAAGCCTCGTCTCTCCGACGCCGAGCTCGCGGCCCTCGCACGCGTGGACGCGACGCACCACGTCCTCGTCGCCTACGTGGACGGCGATCCCGCGCCGGCCGGCATCGCTCGGCTCGTCCGCATCGGCCGGGGGGCGGAGATCGCGTTCGCGGTCGCCGACGATCACCAGGGCCGCGGCGTCGGCTCGGTGCTCGGGCGTGAGCTGGCGGCGGACGCCCGGGCAGCGGGACTCACGGAGCTCGTCGCGACCGTCTGCGGCGACAACGAGCCGGTCGTGTCGCTCCTCCACCGTCTCGCGCGCTCGGTCGACGTCCGCTGGCGAGGCGGCGAGCGCGAGTTCGTGCTCTCGCTGGTCGGTCAGCCGAGCCCGACGTAGCCGGCCGGGGCCGAGCTCCGGCGCGTCCTCCACGCGCGCAGCCGCCGACTTGCACGACGGGCGCGAACGGCTACGTCGGCTTCGCCTACACGGGCGCGAACGAGGGCCGGCGCGGGCCGCGGGAGTGCCGCTACGCCACGAGTTGCACCGCGTCGACGCCGGGCTCGTGGCAGTCCCGGCAGCGGGCCTCGTACGTGTCGAGCGCGCCCACCACGATCGTCTCGCCGGAGTACGGCGCCGGCCGCCCGTCGACCAGTCGCTGCGTCGTCGTCGCCGGGCCGCCGCAGCGGTGGCACACGGCCTGCAGCTTGTCGACGAGCTCGGCGCGGGCGAGGAGCTCGGGGAGCGGCCCGAACGGCCGGCGGCGGAAGTCCTGGTCGAGCCCGGCCACGATCACCCGCGCACCCCGCTCCGCCAGGGCAAGCGCAGAGTCCACGATCGCGGGCTCGAAGAACTGCACCTCGTCGATTCCGACGACGTCGGACGACCGCGCGCGGGCGACCAGCTCCGCGGATCCGTCCACCGGCACGGCGGACATGCGCACCCCGGCGTGGCTGACCACGTCCGCCGCGTCGTACCGGTCGTCGATGCGGGGTTTGAAGAGGATGACGTGCTGGCCCGCGATCTCGGCCCGGCGGAGGCGGCGGATCATCTCCTCGCTCTTGCCGGAGAACATCGGGCCGCAGACGACCTCGAGCCATCCTCCACGCTGCGGCGGGACCCGGATCACGACGGCGATCCTAGAGACGCGTGCGGACGGGCTGTCCGGCGCGTCCGTCATGGCCTGGAACCGGTGACGGGCCGGTGCCGGAGTGATGGGTCAGTAGGCTCTTTCGCGCGGGAGGCGGGAAAGAGCCTTGCTACACTGCGCCTCGGCTGGGCGGCGTAGCTCAGTTGGTTAGAGCAGCGGAATCATAATCCGCGTGTCGTAGGTTCGAGTCCTACCGCCGCTACCTTTCGCCTTCCCTTTCCGCCCCGACGAGACCGAGAGAACATGGCCACCGGAGTCCGAGTCGCGATCACGCTCGCCTGTACCGAGTGCAAGCGGCGCAACTACCAGTCGCAGAAGTCCAAGCGGAACACGCCCGACCGTGTCGAGCTCCGCAAGTACTGCCGCTGGTGCGGCGGACACACGCTTCACCGCGAGACGCGGTAGCGAGGGAGGGAACCGGTCATGGCACGGGAGACGAGACGTCAGCGGCGCGACGCGCGCCGTGCAGCGGGAGAGCAGGCGCCCGTCCGGGCGACGCCGCGCCCGGTCGCCGCGGGCCCCGAGCCGAGCGTCGCCGTCGAGCATCCGCGACGCGGCGGCTTCGTCCGCGAGTCGATCGCCGAGCTGCGGAAGGTCGAGTGGCCCAACCGCGCACAGGTCATCCAGGGGACGATCGTCGTGATCGTCGCGTGCGTGATCGTGGGCGCGTACCTCTGGGGCGCCGACCAGATCCTGCGCCCGTTCGTCCGCGACGTACTGCTGGGACAGTGAGCGGGAAAGGGAGCACATGTTCCACTGGTACGTGATCAACACCTACTCCGGACACGAGAACAAGGTCAAGGCGAACCTGGAGCACCGGATCGTCTCGATGAACCAGCAGCCGCGTTTTCGGCGCGTCGTCGTCCCGACCGAGCAGGTGATCGAGACGAAGGACGGCCAGAAGGTGCAGATCGAGAAGCGCGTGCTGCCCGGGTACGTGCTCGTGAACATGGATCTGAACGACGACGCGTGGACGGTCGTCAAGGGGACGCCGGGCGTCACGGCCTTCGTCGGCGCGGGCGCGAAGCCCTCGCCGTTGTCGCAGGCCGAGGTCGACCGCATCCTGCACGTGGGCGGCGGCCCCGGCGCCGCCGCGCCGCGGGCCCAGGTCGAGTTCTCGCTCGGCGAGTCCGTCAAGGTCACGTCGGGCCCTCTGTCCGACTTCGACGGCGAGATCGTCGACGTGAACGCGGACGCCCAGAAGCTCAAGGTGCTCGTGGACATCTTCGAGCGCCAGGTTCCGGTCGAGCTCGCGTTCGACCAGGTCAAGAAGATCGACTAGCGGGTGTCTTCGCTTCGCGAAGCCACCTAGATTTAGGTGCGGCGCGAAAGCGCTGCACCCGACAACCGGAAAGCAATGGCCAAGAAGATCCTCACTCTCATCAAGCTCCAGATCCCGGGTGGGCAGGCGAACCCTGCCCCGCCGGTCGGCCCCGCGCTCGGTCAGCACGGGGTCAACATCGTCGAGTTCACGAAGGCGTTCAACGCCCAGACGGCGCACGAGAACGGCCGGATCATCCCGGTCGAGATCACGGTCTTCGAGGACCGCTCGTTCACCTTCATCACGAAGACCCCGCCCGCCGCCGTGCTGATCAAGGAGGCGCTCGGGCTCGAGTCCGGGTCGGCCGAGCCGAATCGCACCAAGGTCGGCAAGCTCAGCCAGGCGCAGCTGCGCTCGATCGCCGAAACCAAGATGCCCGACCTCAACGCGAACGACGTCGAGGGTGCGATGCTCGTCATCGCCGGTACGGCGAGGAGCATGGGCGTGGAGGTGGAATCGTGAGATTCCACCGGAGCGGCCATGGGAAGGGTGCGGGAAACATGGCGGTTTCCCGCCTCGCGGGCGCCGGGCTGTGCCCGGTGGCCGCAGAGAGGCGCGTGGAGGTGGAATCGTGAGATTCCACCGGAGCGGCCATGGGAAGGGTGCGGGAAACATGGCGGTTTCCCGCCTCGCGGGCGCCGGGCTGTGCCCGGTGGCCGCCAAGAGCTGTGTGGAGGTGGAATCGTGAGCGCGCACGGGAAGCGGTACAGCGAGGCGCGGCAGGCGATCGACCGCGAGAAGGCCTACCCGCCCGCGGAGGCGATCTCGCTCCTCAAGAGCCTGCCCACCGCGAAGTTCGACGAGACCGTCGAGGTGCACTTCCGGCTCGGCCTGAACGTGCGCCACGCCGACGAGCAGCTGCGCGGCACGATCATGCTGCCCCACGGGACCGGACGGTCGATGCGGGTCGCCGTGTTCGCCGAGGGAGACAAGGCGCGCGAGGCGGAGGAGGCGGGGGCGGACATCGTCGGCTCGGCCGACCTCGCCGCGAAGATCGAAGGCGGCTTCCTCGACTTCGACGTGGCGATCGCAACGCCCGACCAGATGGGCAACGTCGGCAAGCTGGGGCGCGTCCTCGGGCCCAGAGGGCTGATGCCGAACCCGAAGACCGGCACCGTGACCTTCGACATCCAGAAGGCGGTCTCGGATGCGAAGGCGGGCAAGCTCGAGTACCGCACCGACCGGGGCGCGAACGTGCATCTGCCGATCGGGAAGAAGAGCTTCGGCGAGCGGCAGTTGCTCGAGAACTACGCGGTCGTGGTCGAGGAGATCGCGCGTGCGAAGCCGGCCGCCGCCAAGGGCCGCTACATCAAGGGCATCACCCTGACGACGACCATGGGGCCCGGCCTGCACGTCGATCCGACCCGGACGAGAGACGTGGCCGAGTCCGCTGGTGAGGCAGGCTCCGCAGGCGCGGAACCTGCCAGGGACGACGCGGAGGCTGCTACCGTCTAGCACGTTCACCAACAAGCCACCGAAGACAACCGGCATCCCCACGGGGAGGAGGTCCGGTCGAGGTAGGTCAGGAACACCGCCGGGCACTATCCCGCGGTCTCTGGGCCCACCTCGCGAGGTGGGTCTAGTCGTTTCCAGAGGAAACGACTTTCCAAAGGGAACGACATGGAGAGGACCGAGAAAGAGAGAGTCGTCGCCGAGCTGGCGGAGCAGCTTCGCTCGACCGAGTCGTTGATCGTCGCCGACTACCGCGGCCTGACGAACGCCGACCTCGTCGAGCTCCGTGCGAAGGTGCGCGGCAGCGGAGGGCGCTTCCAGGTCGTGAAGAACACGCTGACGCGGCGCGCGGCCGACATGGCCGGCACCGAGTCGTTGCTGGCGCTGCTCGAGGGGCCCACTGCGATCGCGTTCGTCGAGACCGACGGCGATCCCGTCGCGGTGGCGAAGGCCCTCGCCGACACCGCGAAGGACACGAAGGTCCTGACGCTCCGTGGGGGCATCCTCTCGGGCCGCACGATCACCGGCGCCGACGTGGACGAGCTCGCGAAGCTCCCCGCGCCGGAGGTGGTCAAGAGCCAGCTCGTGGGGGCCGTGGTCGCGCCGTTGACGCAGCTCGTCGCGCTGCTGGCCGCACCACTCCGCGATCTCGTCGGCCTCATCGACGCGCGGATCGAGCAGCTCGGGGAAGGCACTTCTGCCGGCGCAGAAGCGCCAGGCGGCGAGTCGACCGAGACGGTTGCGGCGGCGACCGACGCGGAGCCCGTCGGGCTGGAAGTCGCAACCGAAGCTCAAGAAGTCACAACCGAAGATCAAACGGAGTAGCTGGCACCTTCGCGCAGCGAAGTGCCACAGGAGCGAAAGGACCCCTCTACATGGCAACGGACACGTCCAAAGTGCTCGAGACCCTCGGCAAGATGACCGTGCTCGAGCTCGTCGAGCTGAAGAAGGCGATCGAGGAGGAGTGGGGCGTCACGGCCGCCGCTCCGGTCGCAGTCGCCGCGGCGCCGGCGGCCGGGGGCGACGGCGCTCCCGCGGCCGAGGAGAAGGACTCCTTCGACGTGGTGCTCACGGGCGCGGGCGACAAGAAGATCCAGGTGATCAAGGTCGTCCGCGCGGCGACGGGTCTCGGCCTGAAGGAGGCGAAGGACCTTGTCGACGGCGCCCCGGGCACCGTGAAGGAGTCGCTCGCGAAGGACGAGGCGGAGAAGCTCAAGACCGAGCTCGAAGAGGCCGGGGCAGCTGTCGAGCTGAAGTAGTGCCCGGTGTCGGACTTCCAGTCCGACACACCTGCGCCGACCACACTCGAGGGCCGAGGCGTCCGACTTCGTCGGACGCCTCGGGCCCCTTTCCTTCGCCCGTCCGGCGAGCCTTGCGCCGTCAGCTATAGTTCTGGGCGGACTCTCCGCCGCGCCACGAGGTTGCGGTGGAGCAAGCCTGTCCGCTATTCTTCCCTGTTCCGCCCCGAGCCTGGCTTCGACTTCTGCCCGTCTCCATCATCGACCGCCGTTACTAAGGGAGGCTGTTCTTGAGCAGCACCGCCGTCGCGCCACGCGCGCGCAAGTCGTTTTCGCGCCTGAAGCACGTCCTCGACCTCCCCAACCTGATCGACATTCAGAAGGCGTCCTTCCAGTGGTTCCTGGAGGAGGGCCTGCGCGAGACCATCGACGACATCTCGCCGATCACCGACTACACCGGCACGCTGGCCGTCGAGTTCGGCGACTACGAGTTCGGGCCACCGCAGCACTCGATCTCGGAGTGCCGTGAGAAGGACCTGACGTACCAGGCGCCGCTGTCGATGACCGTCCGCTTCGTGAACACGGAGACGGGCGAGATCCGCGAGCAGCGCGTCTTCATGGGTGACTTCCCGATGATGACCGACCACGGGACTTTCATCATCAACGGCACGGAGCGCGTGATCGTGACGCAGCTCGTGCGCTCGCCCGGCGCGTACCTGATGGAGCCGAAGGACGCGACGAAGCAGGTCTTCACCGCCAACCTGATGCCGTCTCGCGGCTCGTGGCTCGAGCTCGAGATCGACAAGAAGGGCATCGTCTACGCGCGCATCGACCGCAAGCGGAAGCTGCCGATCACGACGCTCCTGCGCGCGCTGCCCGCAGAGGACCCGACCACCGGGTTCGCGCTCGACACCACGACCAACGAGGCGATCCTCGCGTTGTTCGACGAGTCGGCCAGGCCGTACATCCAGAACACGCTCGACAAGGACCCCTCCACGCGGGAGGAGGAGGCGCTCGTCGAGGTCTTCAAGAAGCAGCGCCCCGGTGAGCCGCCGACGCTCGACAACGCACGGAACTTGCTGCGCTCGCTCTTCTTCGACCCGAAGCGCTACGACCTGACGAAGGTCGGGCGCTACAAGCTGAACCAGCGGCTGGGCGTCGGCGTCCCCGAGGACACGCGGGTGCTCACGACCGAGGACATCCTCGCGCTCGTCCGGAAGCTCGTCGACCTCCCCGGCAAGCTCCAGCTGCCCGAGGACTCGAAGGACTTCGCGGCCGACGCCGCTGCGCTTCCGCGCGAGCCGATTCGCGGCGAGCTCGACGAGTACGAGCACTTCGGGAACAGGCGCCTGCGCACCACGGGCGAGCTGATCCAGGAGGCGTTCCGTGTCGGGCTGTACCGCATGGAGCGCGTCGTCCGCGAGCGGATGACGACGGAGGACGTCGACACGATCACGCCCCAGACGATCATCAACATCCGGCCGGTCGTGGCGGCGCTGAAGGAGTTCTTCGGCTCCTCGCAGCTCTCGCAGTTCATGGACCAGACGAACTCGCTCTCCGGTCTGACGCACCGGCGCCGCCTCTCGGCGCTCGGCGCGGGCGGTCTCACCCGCGAGCGCGCGCCGATCGAGGTGCGCGACGTCCACCCGACGCACTACGGCCGCATGTGCCCGATCGAGACGCCGGAGGGCCCGAACATCGGCCTCATCGGCGCGCTCGCGTCGTACGCGACCGTCTCGGAGTTCGGCTTCATCCAGACGCCGTACCGGGTCGTGAAGGGCGGGAAGGTGACGGACGAGATCGAGTACCTCGACGCCTCGCAGGAGGCGCTGTTCACCATCGCCCAGGCGTCCGAGGCGGTCGACGCGAAGACCGGCAAGTTCGAGAACGACCAGGTGCTCTGCCGCTCCGCGGCGGGCGAGGCCGTGATCTCGAGCGCGAGCGAGGTCGACTACATGGACGTCTCTCCGGCACAGATCGTCTCCGTCGCGACCGCCCTGATCCCGTTCCTCGAGCACAACGACGCGAACCGCGCGCTCATGGGCGCGAACATGCAGAAGCAGGCCGTGCCGTTGATGATCCCGCAGGCGCCGCTCGTCGGCACGGGCCTCGAGTACCGCGCGGCGGTCGACACCGGCGATGTCGTGCTCGCCCGGAACCCCGGCTCGGTGATCGACGTCGACGCCGAGAAGATCGTGATCGAGGGCAAGGGCACGCGCGACGAGTATCCGCTGACGAAGTTCATGCGCTCCAACCAGGGCACGCTCATCCACCAGAAGCCGGTCGTGTCCCTGGGCGACAGGGTGCAGAAGGGGGAGGTGCTCGCCGACGGCTCGGCCACCGATCGCGGCGAGCTCGCGCTCGGGGCGAACCTGCTGGTCGCCTTCATGCCCTTCGAGGGCTTCAACTTCGAGGATGCGATCGTGCTCTCGGAGCGCCTCGTCAAGGACGACGTGCTCAGCTCGATCCACATCCACGAGTACGAGATCGACGCCCGCTCGACGAAGCTCGGCGACGAGGAGATCACGCGAGACATCCCGAACCGCTCGGAGGAGTCGCTCGCGAACCTCGACGAGCGCGGGGTCGTGCGGATCGGCGCCGAGGTCGGGTCAGGCGACCTGCTCGTCGGCAAGGTGACGCCGAAGGGCGAGACCGAGCTGACCGCCGAGGAGAAGCTCATCCGCGCGATTTTCAAGGAGAAGGCGCGCGAGGTGCGCGACACCTCGCTGAAGGTGCCGCACGGCGAGGGCGGCAAGGTGATCGGGGTCAAGACGTTCTCGCGCGACGCGGGCGACGACCTGTCCCCCGGCGTGAACGAGCTCGTCCGCGTCTTCGTGGCGAAGAAGCGCAAGATCGCCGAGGGCGACAAGCTCGCCGGCCGGCACGGCAACAAGGGCGTGATCGCGAAGATCGTGCCCGAGGAGGACATGCCGTTCCTCGAGGACGGCCGCTCCGTCGACGTCGTGCTGAACCCGCTCGGCGTGCCGAGCCGCATGAACATCGGCCAGATCCTCGAGACGCATCTCGGCTGGGCCGCGGCGCACGGGGTGTTCGAGGACGGTGAGCCGGTCAACCCGCGCGCGCCGATCAACGCGCCCGACCCGAGGGCGGTCGCGACACCCGTCTTCGACGGCGCCACCGAGGCGGACGTCGACGATGCGCTCGTGTCCTGGGCCGGCGCGAGCGACACGATCGCGATGAAGGTCGACGAGCGACGGGCGGAGGGCCGGCGCTGCTCCGGGAAGGTGCAGCTCTTCGACGGGAAGTCGGGCCAGCCCTTCGAGCAGAAGGTCACGGTCGGCTACATGTACATCCTCAAGCTGCTCCATCTCGTCGACGACAAGATCCACGCGCGGTCGACGGGTCCCTACTCGCTCGTCACGCAGCAGCCGCTGGGCGGGAAGGCGCAGTTCGGCGGACAGCGGTTCGGCGAGATGGAGGTGTGGGCACTCGAGGCGTACGGCGCGGCGTACACCCTCCAGGAGATGCTGACGATCAAGTCCGACGACACGATCGGCCGTGTCAAGGCATACGAGGCGATCGTCAAGGGCGAGAACATCGCCGAGCCGTCGATCCCCGAGTCCTTCAAGGTGCTGCTCAAGGAGATGCAGTCCCTCTCCCTCGACGTCCACGTGCTCTCGGACGAGGGGCGCGAGGTCGAGGTGCGCGAGGAGGACGACGAGCTGCTCCGCGCCGCGGAGGAGCTCGGGATCGACCTCTCGCCGGCGAGCGTCCGCCAGGCGGCGGCCGACGTGCGCAGCGCGCAGGAGGTCGAGGAGGGCGCGCCCGAGGAGGGGGCCGACCTGTCGGTCGCCTCCGACGAGAACCTCGACGAGGAGCCGGCGGAGGAGGCGCTCGCGCCGGTGGACGTGGAGACAGAGGAATAAGGAGCACCGGGTGCAGCATTTCGCGCTGCACCTAGAAGACCGAAGAGCCTGAAGAGACGAATGGAGAGCCTCCTAGGTGGCTCTCCGAAGGAGAGACACCCTTGGCGCAGATCGACATCAACGACTTCGACGCGATCCGGATCGGTCTCGCTTCACCGAAGCAGATCCGTGACTGGTCGATGGGCGAGGTCACGAAGCCCGAGACCATCAACTACCGCACGCTCAAGCCCGAGCGCGACGGCCTGTTCTGCGAGCGCATCTTCGGCCCCACGAAGGACTGGGAGTGCTACTGCGGCAAGTACAAGCGCGTCCGCTACAAGGGCATCATCTGCGAGCGCTGCGGCGTCGAGGTGACGCGCCAGAAGGTGCGGCGCGAGCGCATGGGTCACATCGACCTCGCAGCGCCCGTCTCGCACATCTGGTTCTTCAAGGGCGTCCCGAGCCGGATCGGCTACCTGCTCGACATCGCGCCGCGGGAGCTCGAGAAGGTCCTCTACTTCGCCGCCTCGATCGTGACCGGTGTCGACCGTGAGAAGCGCGCGGCCGACCTGGCCGACCTCGAGGACAAGGTGCGGGGCGAGTCCGAGCAGATCAACGTCGACCGCGACGAGCAGCTCGCCGCCCTCGACGACCGCCTCTCCCGGCGACGCGCGTTCCTCGCGCAGGGCAAGGACAAGGGATTCGACGAGGACGACGAGTTCTGGGCCCGCGGCCTCTCCAACTGGGCCGAGGACCAGGCGCTGCCGTCACTCGAGGAGGGACGCTCGCTGGCGAGCGGCATCCTCCCGGGGCTCGCGAAGACGATCACGAGCGAGGACCCGAAGCGGCTGCGCGAGCTCGTCAGGCAGGCGGCGACCCGCGATGACCGGCGTCTCGCTCCGCGCGAGATCGAGTCGGTCGCCACCGCCGCGGTCGAGATCCGCGCCGCGCTCGAGCCGCTCCGCTCGGAGCTCGAGCGCTCCTCCGGCTCGAAGAAGGGCGCGATCACGAAGCACCTGCACCGGCTGCTCGACCAGCTGCTCGGCGGCGAGGAGCTCGCCGAGGAGGACGCGGGGCTCGTCGCGTCCGTCGACGCGAAGAATCTGGAGCGGGCCCGCGAGATCGGGGCCGGGCTCCTGCGCGACGTGCTCGAGCACGCCGAGGGGGACGCGACCTCCGACCAGGTGCGCGAGCTCGCGTACGACCGCTGCCTCGTCGAGGGCGCCCGCAAGGAGGACCTCGAGGTCGTCCAGCAGTGGGCCGCCAAGGTCAAGGAGATGGTCGCGGACATCGAGAGCCGGCGCGCCGACGCGCGCGACGCGGCGGTCGAGGGCGTCCGTCGGCTCGAGGAGACGTGGAAGCTGTTCCGCGAGCTCGACGTGAAGCAGGTGGTCAACGACGAGCAGATCTTCCGCGAGCTCAAGGACCGGTTCGGGTCGCCGTACGGCTTCGGCGTGTACTTCCGCGGCGGCATGGGCGCGGAGGCGATCCGCGAGCTCCTGCGCGACCTCGACCTCCAGCAGGAGTCGGTCACCCTGCGCGACGTGATCAAGACGTCGAAGGGGCAGAAGCAGCAGCGCGCGATCAAGCGCCTCAAGGTCGTGCAGGCCTTCATCACGTCAGAGAACAAGCCCGAGTGGATGGTGCTCGAGGCCATTCCGGTGATCCCGCCGGAGCTCCGCCCGATGGTGCAGCTCGACGGGGGCCGGTTCGCGACCAGCGACCTCAACGACCTCTATCGCCGGGTGATCAACCGGAACAACCGGCTCAAGCGGCTGCTCGACCTCGGGGCTCCCGAGATCATCGTCAACAACGAGAAGCGGATGCTGCAGGAGGCCGTCGACGCGCTGTTCGACAACGGCCGCCGCGGCCGCGCGGTGACGGGGCCCGGCAACCGCCCGTTGAAGTCGCTCTCCGACATGCTGAAGGGCAAGCAGGGCCGGTTCCGCCAGAACCTGCTCGGCAAGCGCGTCGACTACTCGGGGCGCTCGGTGATCGTCGCGGGGCCGAACCTGAAGCTGCACCAGTGCGGCCTGCCGAAGCTGATGGCGCTCGAGCTGTTCAAGCCGTTCATCATGAGCCGGCTCGTCGAGCGGAAGTCGGTGCAGAACATCAAGGCGGCGAAGAAGTACGTCGAGTCGATGGTGCCCGAGGTCTGGGACGTGCTCGAGGAGGTCATCGCGGAGCATCCGGTGCTGCTCAACCGGGCGCCGACGCTCCACCGCCTCGGGATCCAGGCGTTCGAGCCGGTGCTCGTCGAGGGCAAGGCGATCCAGGTGCATCCGCTCGTCTGCCACGCGTTCAACGCCGACTTCGACGGCGACCAGATGGCCGTCCACCTCCCGCTCTCGGCCGAGGCCCAGGCGGAGGCGCGCATCCTGATGCTCTCGTCGAACAACATCCTCTCGCCGGCCCACGGGCGGCCGCTCGCGACGCCGACGCAGGACATGGTGCTCGGGGCGTACTACCTGACGTACTGCGAGCACGACCTGACGGCGTCGACGTCGGAGGACCTCGCCAAGCAGCTCGGCGTCAAGGGTCTCCGGCGCTACGGCTCCGAGGAACAGGTGGAGTTCGCGCTCGAGTCCGGCCAGGTCTCGCTGCAGTACCCGGTCGAGTTCCGCTCCGGCGACGAGGTTCGCCTCACGACCCCGGGTCGGGTGATCTTCGAGAGCGAGATCGAGCGCTCGCTCGTCGACGCGGTCAAGGACGGCCGGCAGGAGCCGTTCGTCGTCGACCGCGCCCTGACGAAGCGCGAGCTCGACGCGACGATCGACCGGCTCGTCGGCGAGTACGGCGCATACGTCGTCGCCTCCGTGCTCGACACGATCAAGTCGCTCGCGTTCCGCTTCGCGACACGCGCGGGGATCACGGTCTCGAAGAACGACATCGTGATCCCGCCCTCGAAGGAGGAGATCCTCGCGCGCTACGAGGAGGAGGTCGCCAAGGTCGAGCGTGAGTACGAGCGCGGCCTGATGACCGAGGAGGAGCGCAAGGAGCGGGTCGTCGCGGTCTGGACGGAGGCGACCGACGAGGTCGCCGACGCGATGAAGGACAACCTGCGCCAGACGAACTCCATCTTCATGATGGCCAACTCCGGCGCCCGCGGCTCGTTCAACCAGATCCGCCAGCTCGCCGGGATGCGCGGCCTGATGGCCAATCCGAAGGGCGAGATCATCGAGCGGCCGATCAAGGCGAACTTCATGGAAGGCCTCTCGGTGCTCGAGTACTTCATCTCGACCCACGGCGCCCGCAAGGGCCTCGCGGACACGGCCCTGCGAACGGCCGACTCCGGCTACCTCACCCGCCGCCTCGTGGACGTCTCACAGGACGTGATCATCCGCGAGGACGACTGCGGCACCGATGACCACGTCGAGCTGCCGGTCATCCTCGACGGGCAGCCGAACCTGAACGCCGCCGGTCGCGTGCTCGCGGCCGACGTCCGCAAGCCGCTCCGCGACGGCAAGCCCGGGAAGACCGTGCTCGCGGAGAAGGGCGAGCTCCTGACCAAGCCGCGTCTCCATGAGGTCGCGGAGCAGCTCGAGGAGCACGCCGACGAGGTCATGCTCCCCGTGCGCACGGTGCTCAAGTGCCGCAGCGACGTCGGCGTGTGCCGCGCGTGCTACGGCACGTTCCTCGCCACCGGCGACATGTGCGAGATCGGCGACGCGGTCGGCATCGTCGCGGCCCAGTCGATCGGCGAGCCCGGCACCCAGCTCACGATGCGGACGTTCCACACGGGTGGCGTCGCGGGCGCGGACATCACGCACGGGCTCCCGCGCGTGGTCGAGATCTTCGAGGCGCGCAACCCGAAGGGCGCCGCGACGCTCGCGGAGTACGGCGGGAAGGTCTCGATCGAAGAGCAGGAGCGGACGGTCGTCGTGACCGTGACGCCGTCCGAGCTCGATGCCGAGGGCGAGCCGCTGCCGGTGAAGGAGTACGCGTTCCCGAGGCGGACGCGGATGCTCGTCCGCGAGGGCGACGCCGTCGCCCAGGGTGACCCCCTCAACGAGGGATCGCTGAACCCCACGGAGCTCCTCGAGCTGCACACGAGGGCGGCGCGGGGCTCGACCCCGACCGAGCAGTACCTCGTGGGCGAGGTGCAGAAGGTCTACAAGTCGCAGGGCGTCGACATCCACGACAAGCACATCGAGCTCATCGTCCGCCAGATGATGAAGAAGGTGCGCGTCGACACGCCTGGCGACACCGAGCTCCTGCCGGGCCAGCTCGTCGACAAGGTGGTGCTCGAGCACGCCAACCAGGCCGCCCGGTCCGGGAAGGGCGAGCAGGCGACCTTCGAGCCGCTGATCCTCGGCATCACGAAGGCCTCGCTCGCGACGGAGTCCTTCCTCTCCGCGGCCTCCTTCCAGGAGACGACCAAGGTGCTCACGGACGCCGCGATCGAGGGCAAGGTCGATCGCCTGCTGGGGCTGAAGGAGAACGTGATCATCGGGAAGCTGATCCCGGCCGCCACGGGCCTCAAGAAGTACCGCGGCATCGACATCGAGCCCACGGAGCCGCTCCCCGCAGCGATGTTCGGGGGCGGCACCGAGGCAGAGCTGCTCGCCGCGCTCGAGGAGATCGGCGACGGGGACGGGCTCGACCTGTCGGCCCTCGGGCTCGGCTACGACGTGGAGCTCCCCGAGCTCCCCGAGCTGCCCGAGCCGGGCGCCTCGGACGACGACGCCTGAGCTGCGCGGGCACGCTTCGGCTCGGGCCCGCCCCCGCGGGCCCGAGCCGACCTTGCGCCTTCCTCAGGCGGCGCCTTCGCTGTCGCGCGACGGGCTCGCGAGCAGCCGTGCGACCAGCTCGACGGCGCTCTCGTCTGCGTCCCACTCGATCGAGCTGCCCGTCGAGGGCGTCAGTGTCTCGATCCGTGCCAGCGCGCCCAGCCCGCCCGCGCGACCGAGCGCCGGCAGCGTGAACGCCGCGGCACCAGGACCGACCGCGTAGACGGGCCTTCCCGTCGCCTCGCGCGCTGCGGCGACGAGGCCCTCGGCCGTCGTCTCGCCCGAGGCCCGCACGAGCACGGCCGTGAGGCGGGTGCGGCGCGAGCGCGCCCGCTCGACGTCGGCCCCGACCGCTTCGAGCAGCGCCGCTCGTCCCGGCACTCGGTCGGCGACGAACGGCGCGTCGCCGTCGGCCGGGCCGTCGCCCGACCCGGGGGGCGGAAGAGCCCGCGTCCGAGGCTCGGGAGCCGAAGGGATCGGCGAGCGGAGCTCGCCGAGCGAGGCCTCGAGCCGCTCGGCGAGGCGGCCCAGCTCGGCGACGCGTCGCGCCTCGCGCGCGGCGGCGCGGCGCCGGGTGGAAGCGCCCACCACGACGCCCACGAGGACGAGCACGAGCGCGACGAGCGCGAGCAGCCAGAGGGCCATCGGAGGACCGTGGCCTCAGTCATCCCCGGCGGAGGGAGTCTCCCGCGGCGGCATGGAGGACGAGCGTCGCGCGAGGTGCGTCGGGGGCGGCGTCGAGCACGATCGTGCTCCTGCCGTTCTGCTTCGCCTGTCGAAGGCCGGCGTCCGCGCGGGCTGCGAACGACTCGGCGTCGTCGCGCGGGACCAGCTCGGCCACGCCCGCCGAGAGGGAGACCGCGTCGGCGTCGCCCTCGACCGGCGGTGTCCTGGCGAGGTCGGCGCGGAGCGCATCGTAGAGCTCCTTGGCCTGGCCTGCCTCGGATCCCGGCCGCAGCACGGCAAATCGCCCTCCGCCGAGACGGAACGTGTAGTCGAGATGGTGGATCGAGCCCTGGAGCCGCTTCGCGAGCTCGTGGAGGACGCTGTCGGCCCCGTCGATCCCGAACCGGCCGTTGAGCGTCGTCAACCGGTCGACGTCGAGCACGAGCAGGGAGAGGGGATGCCCCGCGAGCCGCGCGCGCACGATCTCTCGGTCGAGCACCGCCTCGAACGACTGCCGGTCGAGGAGGTTGGTCAGGACATCGATCTCGGGCACCACGTCGGGCTCGCGGAGATTCAGGGCCCGCGCGACGGGCGACCGCGCGATGCGCACGACCGCGTCGAGGGCGTCGACGTCCTCCTCGCTGAAGTGCCGTCCCTTCTCGCGCGTCAACACACCCAGCAGGCTCTGTGCCTCGCCCTCCTCGAGCAGAGGCAGGACGAGACCGGCGCCCACCGGCGCCGACCCGTCCGGTGCGGGAAGGTCGCCCGCGAACGCGATCTCGATCGCGCGAGCGCCCCGATAGTCGGGGAAGCCCATCCGCGCGATGTGGTTCGTCTCGGACTCCGAGAGCCCCACGGTCGCGACGATCGGCGGGCCGTTTCCACCCGCCACGAGCGCAATTGCGCCGTCTGCGCGCGTGCGCTCCCGCGCGAGCTCGAGGGTCCGCACCATCGGCTCCGGGTCGTCGGCGAGGTCGGAGGTGCCGAGCGCCGGCGGCGCCTGGAATGCCGCGAGGGCGTCGTTGAGCGTCTGCGCGAAGTCCGCGAGCCGGTCGTCGTAGCGACGCAGCATCGTCACGGTCACCTCGGCCTGACGGACGAGCAGCCGCCGGATCGTAAGCACGAACAGGACGAGCGAGACGCTCGCGAGCGCGACTGCGGCCAGCGCGAGCTGGGTGGTCGTCACGTGCACGCCCGCCCCCCGGGTCTGCTGGACGAGCGGCGTCCCTCCATCGGGCCAACCCTACAGAGGGGTGTGGCTGGACTCCGGCGCGCGGACGACTGCCGGGGAGGGAGTCGTCAGCAGCCGGGGCTATCCTCGCCCCGTGGTCCGGTCGGCGTCAGCGGAGCTCCTCGCCCCAACGGCGGGCGGCCCGCTCGACGCGACCCCGGCTGCACGCGTCGAGCTCGCGCCCGTCGACCTGCCGCGCGCACGGCGGCCGGGCTGGCCGACCCTCGCCGCCCTGGCGATCGCGGCCGGGCTCGTCGCGATCGGGCTCGGCGTGTGGGCGATCGTCGCGGGCGCCGACCCGGCGCCGCAGACGGGCCTGAGGGGCTCTCGCCTGGACCGGGCGCTCGCGGTCCTGGCCGACTCACGCGCGGTCCGGCTCCCGCTCCGGGGCTCGGTGGGCAGGCTCGCGCTCGTTGTTGCCCCGGACAACAATGCCGTTCTGGCGCTCGACGGCCTGGGGCTCGCCCCCCCCGGGCGCGAGTACGAGGCATGGGTCGTCCCGCCCGGGTCGGCGACGCCCGTCTCCGCCGGGACGTTCGACGCCTCGGATCGTGTCGTCCTCCTCTCCCGCCCCGTCCCGCCCGCCGCGCTCGTCGGGGTGACGCTCGAGGCGACCGGCGGGGCCGACCGGCCCACGCGGCCGCTCCGCCTCGTCGCCGAGCGGCCCTCGTAAGCGCGAGCCGCCTACTCGGCCGCGGTCGTCGCGCGATCCTTGCCAGCGTCCTTCGAGTGCCGCAACGCCGAGTCGGCGCGTTCGAAGAGTCCGGCCGCGGTCTCGCCGTGGCGGAGCTCGGCGATCCCTGCCGAGAGCCTGACCTGCTGGCCGCCCGGCATCGGCATTTTCGCGACGCCCTCGTGCATCCGCTCGAACAGCTGCGCCGCGTCGTCTGCCGTCGACTCCGGCAGGACGACTGCGAACTCGTCGCCTCCCACCCGGCAGCCGATGTCGACGGAACGGATCTCGTTCCGCAGCTGCTCCGCCACCTGCGCGAGCACCGCGTCGCCCGCGAGGTGCCCGATCCGGTCGTTGACCGCCTTGAAGTCGTCGAGGTCGAGGATCAGGAGCGCGAGGCGACGGTCGTAGCGCTGAGCGCGCAGCGCCTCGCGGCGGAGCATCTCGTGGAAGTAGCGCTGGTTGAAGAAGCCCGTCAGCGCGTCGGTCTCCGCGAGCTGGCGCGCCTCCCGGTAGCGTCGCGCGTTCTCGATCGCGGGGATGCACGTCTCGGCGATCTGCTCGACCGCGGAGATGCGGTCGGGAGAGGGCTCGTAGCCGGGCGTGCGCCAGAACAGCGCGAGGCTGCCGAGCTGGTTCCCCTCCCGTCCGGCGAGCGCGAGGAAGAGGCCGCCCCGGATCAGGTTGGTATCGGCGGCGCCGGCCGCTCCGTAGCGGTAGCTGACCGTCACGGGCCCCGCCGGCAGGACGCCTCCGGCGCCGGACGACGGAGGGTGCGCGGCCTCTTCCGGAGTCAGGCCGCGGGTCGCGACCGTCGCCTGTCCGCCGGTCTCGTCGAGCGCGACCATCGCGGCGTCGAACCCGGGCAGCTCGAGCGCGGCGTCGAGCACGCGATCGAGTAGCTCGTCGAACTCGATCGAGCTGCCGAGGTCGCTCAGGAAGCGGTTGCGCCGGCTCTCGCGCTCCGCCCGCTCGAGTGCCTCCGAGAGATCCCGTCCGAGGTCGTCCATCCGCGTGCGCATGTCGTCGACCGCTCGCACGAGCCGGTCGTCGCGCTCCACCGGCTGCCCTCGCCGCTTGACGATCTCGAGCGCGACGAGACCGAGGCCCACCAGGGCCGTCGCGGCGATGATCGTGCTGATGGTTCCGCTCGAGATCTCCGGTTCCCCCACCTTCCCCGCTCCGCACTGTAGTCCGGCATCCCCCTTTCGGCCATACCCGCGCGGGAGAGGAGAAACTGGCCCCGGCCGGTGCACGCACGCCGCGGCTTTCGGCTACCATTGCCGATCCCGGGCTGGAGGACGTCGTGCCTGCCGGCCCTATCCGTGCGACAAAAGCTACGACCGAGTTCGAGGAGCCGCGTGCCCACCGTCAATCAGCTCGTCCGCAAGGGGCGAAAGACCCCCAAGACGAAGGTCAAGACGCCCGCGCTGCGCGGGGCCCCCCAGAAGCGGGGTGTCTGCACGCGTGTCTACACGACCACCCCGAAGAAGCCGAACTCGGCCCTGCGCAAGGTCGCGCGCGTGAAGCTGACGAACCAGATGGAGGTCGGCGCGTACATCCCCGGCGAGGGGCACAACCTGCAGGAGCACTCGGTCGTCCTGATCCGCGGCGGCCGCGTCAAGGACCTGCCGGGGTTCCGCTACAAGGTGATCCGCGGCGGCCTCGACACCTCGGGGGTCTCGGAGCGTCGGCAGGGCCGGTCGAAGTACGGCGCGAAGAAGGGCGGCTCGTAGTCGTGGCTCTTCAGGCAACACTCAGGGCGCCTCTCGCGCGGCGCATCGCCGCGTCCTCGGTCGTGTCCGTATCAACGGATACGAACGCTCCCTGCGTCCTTGCACCGCTTCCGTCTTGCGCGCCGGCGACGCGAGACCGTCACCAGGAGAGCCACTGATGCCGCGCCGCGCGCAGATCCAGCCCCGCACGGTCGAGGCGGACGCCGTCCACGGCTCCGTCCTGGTCACGCAGCTCGTGAACCGCGTGATGCTCGACGGCAAGAAGTCGATCGCCGAGTCGATCGTCTACGACGCGCTCGCGCAGGTGGCCGAGAAGACCGGCAAGCCGGCGCTCGAGGCGCTCGAGGCCGCAGTCAAGTCGGTCACGCCGGTGCTCGAGGTCCGCTCGCGCCGGGTCGGCGGCGCGAACTACCAGGTGCCGGTCGAGGTGCCGTCCCCGCGCGGTCGCACGCTCGCGCTCCGCTACCTCGTCACGTACGCGCGGGAGCGCCGCGAGAAGGGCATGGAGTCGAAGCTCGCGGCCGAGTTGACAGACGCGATCAACCAGCAGGGCGGAGCGTTCAAGCGCAAGGACGACATGTACCGGATGGCGCAGGCCAACAAGGCGTTTGCGCACTACCGATGGTGAACCAGAGGCAATGAGCACCACGGCAACACAGGTCGCGCTCGACCGCGTTCGCAACATCGGGATCATGGCCCACATCGACGCGGGCAAGACGACGACGACCGAGCGGATCCTCTACTACACCGGCCGCACCCACAAGCTGGGCGAGGTGCACGAAGGCGCGGCGACGATGGACTGGATGGCCCAGGAGCAGGAGCGCGGGATCACGATCACCTCGGCCGCGACGACGGCGTTCTGGCGTGACCATCGCATCAACATCATCGATACTCCCGGACACGTGGACTTTACGGTGGAGGTCGAGCGCTCCCTGCGGGTGCTCGACGGTGCCGTCGCCGTGTTCGACTCGGTCGCCGGGGTGCAACCGCAGTCCGAGACCGTCTGGCGCCAGGCCGACCGCTACGGCGTGCCGCGGATCGCGTTCATCAACAAGATGGACCGCACCGGCGCGAGCTTCGCGAACGCCGTCGAGTCGATGCGCGAGCGCCTCGGCGCGAACCCCGTGCCGATCCAGCTGCCGATCGGCGAGGAGGACAAGCACGTCGGCGTCGTCGACCTGGTCGAGCTGCAGGCCATCGTGTACGAGGACGAGCTCGGCCAGTCGTTCACGGTCGGCGAGATCCCCGCCGAGTACGCCGCTGCCGCCGAGGAGGCGCACCACGCGCTGATCGACGCGATCGCCGAGCACGACGACGAGCTGATGGAGGCGTACCTCGAGGACGAGAGCTCGGTCACGCCCGACATGATCCGGCGCGCGCTCCGCGCCGGCACCCTCGCCGACGCGATCACGCCGGTGCTGCTCGGCTCGGCGTTCAAGAACAAGGGCGTGCAGCCGCTGCTCGACGCGGTCGTCGACTACCTGCCGAGCCCGCTCGACGTCCCCTCCGTCCAGGGCACGGACCCGGGGACCGAGGACGAGATCACGCGTCCCGCGTCGGAGGATGCGCCGTTCTCGGCGCTCGTGTTCAAGGTCATGTCCGACCCGTACGTGGGCAAGCTGACGTACTTCCGTGTGTACTCCGGCAAGGTCAAGGCCGGCGGCCGGGTGCTCAACACGACGAACGGGCGCACGGAGCGGATCGGTCGGATCCTGCAGATGCACGCGAACCACCGTGAGGAGCGGGAGGAGATCGGGGCAGGCGAGATCGCGGCCGCGGTCGGCCTCAAGCAGTCGACGACCGGCGACACGCTGGCCGTCGAGGCGGCGCCGATCGTGCTCGAGTCGATGACCTTCCCCGACCCGGTGATCTCGGTCGCGATCGAGCCGCGGACGAAGGGCGACCAGGACAAGCTCTCGCAGGGCCTGCAGCGTCTCGCAGAGGAGGACCCGACCTTCCGCGTCTCCTCAGACGAGGAGACCGGGCAGACGCTCATCGCCGGGATGGGCGAGCTGCACCTCGAGATCATCGTCGACCGCCTCATGCGCGAGTTCAAGGTCGACGCGAACGTGGGCCGCCCGCAGGTCGCCTACCGCGAGACGGCCTCGCAGGCGGTCGAGAGGATCCAGGGCCGCTTCGTCCGGCAGACGGGCGGCTCGGGCCAGTACGGCGACGTCGTGATCAACCTCCTCCCCCAGGCGCCCGGCGAGGGCTACGAGTTCGAGGACAAGATCGTCGGCGGGAAGATCCCCAAGGAGTACATCAAGCCCGTCGACGACGGGATCCAGGAGGCAATGGGCGCCGGCGTGCTCGCGGGCTACCCGGTGGTCGACGTGAAGATCCAGCTCGTCGAGGGCTCGTACCACGATGTCGACTCGAGCGAGCGGGCGTTCAAGATCGCCGGCTCGATGGCGTTCAAGGAGGCGATGAAGCGCGCGAAGCCGAAGCTGCTGGAGCCGATGATGGCGGTCGAGGTCGTCACCCCCGAGGACTACCTCGGCGACGTGATGGGGAACCTCAACGCGCGCCGCGGGCGTGTCGAGCATCTCGAGCCGCTCGGCAACTCCCAGACGATCAAGGCGAGCGTGCCGCTGTCGGAGATGTTCGGGTACGCGACCGACCTGCGGTCGATGACCCAGGGGCGTGCGACGTTCACGATGCAGTTCGACAGGTACGAAGACGTGCCGGCCACGATTGCTGAGACAATTGTGACCAGCCAAACGGACTAAAAAGCAGAATGTTCCTGTAATTCTAGTTTTTTTCCGGAGGAAAAAAACATGGCCAAGCAGAAGTTCGAGCGCACCAAGCCGCACGTCAACGTCGGCACGATCGGGCACATCGACCACGGCAAGACGACCCTCACGGCCGCGATCACGAAGGTGCTCGCCGAGCAGGGCGGGGGCACGGCGGTCGCGTTCGACGAGATCGACAAGGCGCCGGAGGAGAAGCAGCGCGGCATCACGATCCAGACAGCCCACGTGGAGTACGAGACCGAGAACCGGCACTACGCGCACGTCGACTGCCCGGGGCATGCCGACTACATCAAGAACATGATCACGGGCGCCGCCCAGATGGACGGCGCGATCCTCGTGGTCTCCGCCGCCGACGGGCCCATGCCCCAGACGCGTGAGCACATCCTGCTCGCCCGCCAGGTGGAGGTGCCCGCCATGGTCGTGGCGCTCAACAAGGCCGACATGGTGGACGACCCCGAGCTGCTCGAGCTCGTGGAGATGGAGGTCAGGGAGCTGCTCTCGAAGTACGAGTTCCCCGGCGACGACATCCCGATCGTGCAGGTCTCGGCGCTGAAGGCGCTCGAAGGCGACCCCGAGTGGACGCCCAAGATCCTCGAGTTGATGGCGGCGGTGGACTCGTACATCCCGGAGCCGACCCGCGACACCGACAAGCCGTTCCTGATGCCGATCGAGGACGTGATGACGATCCCGGGCCGCGGCACGGTCGTGACCGGCCGCATCGAGCAGGGGAAGATCGAGACCGGCAACGAGATCGAGATCGTCGGCATCCACGAGAAGACCGAGAAGACGGTCGTCACCGGCCTCGAGATGTTCCACAAGACACTCGACTTCGCGCAGGCGGGCGACAACGCCGGCGCGCTCCTGCGGGGCACCAAGCGCGAGGAGGTGGAGCGCGGCCAGGTGCTCGCGAAGCCGGGCTCGATCACGCCGCACACCGGCTTCAAGGCCGAGGTGTACGTCCTCTCGAAGGACGAGGGCGGGCGCCACACGCCGTTCTTCAACGGCTACCGGCCGCAGTTCTACTTCCGCACGACGGACGTGACCGGCTCGATCAAGCTGCCCGAGGGCCAGGAGATGGTCATGCCGGGCGACAACACGAACATGGAGATCGAGCTGATCCAGCCGATCGCGATGGACCAGGGCCTCCGCTTCGCGATCCGCGAGGGCGGCCGCACGGTCGGCGCCGGCGTCGTCACGGAGATCGTCAAGTAGGTGTCGGGCTGACGCCCGCCGCTTAAAGAGACCAAGACATGGCACAGCAGAAGATCAGAATCCGCTTGAAGGGCTACGACCACCAGCAGGTCGATCGCTCCGCCTCCCAGATCGTGGAGACGGCGCAGCGGACCGGTGCGACCATCACCGGTCCCGTGCCCCTGCCGACCGAGAAGAACGTCTACTGCGTGATCCGCGGCCCGTTCATCGACAAGGACTCGCGGGAGCACTTCGAGGTGCGGACGCACAAGCGTCTGATCGACATACACAGCCCCACGCCGAAGACCGTCGACTCGCTGATGCGGCTCGACCTCCCGGCCGGCGTCGACATCGAGATCAAGCTATGACGGTCGCCTTCCTCGCATCTCGCACTCGCTGCGCGGCTGCAACGCGTCGCATCGCGGCGTCCTCGGTCGCGCCCGTAGCCTCGGGCTACGACCGCTCCCTGTGTCCTTGCGCTGCTCGCGTTTCGCCGGCAGCGAGCACGATCTGCTCGGGCGGCGACCGGCGGTGAAGGGCATCCTCGGCAGGAAGCTCGGCATGACCCAGATCTTCGATCCGGAGACCGGGAACGTCGACCCCGTCACCGTGATCGAGGCGGGCCCGTGCCCGGTCGTCACCGTGCGCACGGAGGCGGCCGACGGCTACGAGGCCGTGCAGCTCGCGTTCGAGTCGGTCGCGGACCGGAAGCTCTCGAAGGGCGAGCTCGGGCACCTCGCCAGGGCGGGCGTGGGCGGCCACCGGCATCTCGTCGAGTTCCGCGGCCCGAGCGAGCTCCAGCAGGGAGAGACCGTGACCGTCGAGGCGTTCGCACCCGGCGACCGGGTCAAGGTGTCGGGCGTCTCGATCGGGAAAGGGTTCCAGGGCACGATCAAGCGGCACAACTTCGCCCGCGGCCCGATGAGCCACGGCTCCCACAACGTCCGCAAGCCAGGCTCCATCGGTGCCTCGGCGACGCCCTCGCGCGTGTTCAAGGGCAAGAAGATGGCAGGCCACATGGGCGCGCAGCGCGTCACACAGCTCGGGCTCGTGATCCACGAGGTGGACCCGGAGCGAAACCTGCTGCTCGTACGGGGCGCCGTGCCCGGGCCGAAGAGCGGCCTGGTCGAGATCCGGGGGGTGGAGCGTTGACGCTCAAGGCGACGGTGCTCGGAGGATCCGCGAACGACGTCGCGCTCGACGCCGTGGTGTTCGAGGCCGAGCTCAAGCCTCATCTCCTGCACGAGACCGTGCGGGCGGAGCTGAACGCGGCCCGGCGCGGCACCCGCGGCGCCAAGAGCCGGGGGCTCGTCTCCGGCGGCCGCGCGAAGCCCTGGCGCCAGAAGGGCACCGGGCGCGCGCGCCAGGGGACGATCCGGGCGCCGCAGTTCACGGGCGGCGGCGTCGCGTTCCCGCCCGGGATGCGGAGCTTCGACGTGAAGGTGAACCGCAAGGCGCGGCGCGCCGCCCTCCGTGGGGCGCTCTCCCACCACGCGGTCAACGACACGCTCGCCGTGCTCGACGGGAGCTCGTTCGACGCTCCCTCCACGAAGCAGGCGAAGGGCGTGCTCGACGACTGGGGCAAGGCCGCGCCGGTGCTCGTCGTCGCCCAGGCGGACGAAGAGTCGGTCGTGAAGTCGTTCAGGAACCTCGAGCGCGTGCTCGTGACGGTGCCCGAGGAGCTCGAGGTCGCCGCGATCGTCTGGGCGCGCGCGGTCGTGGTCACCCAGGCTGCGCTTCCCCAGGTCGAGCAGCGCGCCGGCAAGGAGGCGTCCCCGTGACGGGCCTCACCAACGAGCAGATCCTCCTCGCGCCCGTGGTCTCGGAGAAGAGCTACGCGGGGATCGCGGAGGGCCGCTATACGTTCAGGGTCCATCCGGACGCGCACCGCATGCAGGTGCGCCAGGCGATCGAGCAGCTGTTCGAGGTCCACGTCGAGCGCGTGAACATCGTCAAGGTGCAGCCGAAGCCGAAGCGCCGCGGCCTGTTCAAGGGCACGCGTCCGGGATGGAAGAAAGCGATCGTGCAGGTCCGCGAGGGCGAGACGATCGAGATCTTCGAAGGCGCACAGGTCTAGGGGAGACACATGCCGGTGAAGAAGTACAAGCCCACGAGCGCCGGCCGTCGTCAGATGGCCACCTCGTCGTTCGACGAGATCACGCGCACGACCCCGGAGAAGTCGCTCCTCGAGCCGCTGCGCCGGACGGGGGGCCGCAACAACAACGGCCGCATCACGACGCGGCACCAGGGCGGAGGGCACAAGCGCCGCTACCGCCGCATCGACTTCAAGCGCGTCAAGGACGGGGTCCCCGCGAAGGTCGCCTCGATCGAGTACGACCCGAACCGGTCGGCGCGCATCGCGCTGCTCCACTACGCGGACGGGGCGAAGGCCTACATCCTCGCCCCCTCGGGCCTGCGGGTGGGGGCGACCGTGCAGTCCGGCTCCGGGGCCGACATCAGGCCCGGCAACGCCCTCCCGCTCTCGGACATCCCGACGGGCACCAACGTGCACGCGGTCGAGCTTCGGCCCGGGCAGGGCGCGAAGCTGGCCCGCTCGGCAGGCTCGGGCGTCCAGCTCGTCGCGAAGGACGCGCCGTACGCGGTGCTCCGCCTGCCCTCGGGCGAGATGCGCCGCGTGCTGCTGACCTGCCGGGCAACGGTCGGCGAGGTCGGCAACAGCGACCACTCCAACGAGTCGAGCGGGAAGGCGGGGCGCAGCCGCTGGCTGGGCAAGCGTCCGTCGGTCCGCGGGACCGCGATGAACCCGGTCGACCATCCGCACGGCGGGGGCGAGGGCAAGTCGAAGGGACACCACCCCGTGACGCCGTGGGGCGTGCCGACGATCGGGAAGCGCACGCGACCGAAGCACAAGGAATCCGACAAGCTGATCGTCCGCGGCCGTCGCCGTGGCAAGGAAAGGCGCTAACCAGACATGAGCAGATCGTCCAAGAAGGGGCCGTTCGTCGAAGAGCGGCTGATGGGCCGCATCGAGTCGATGAACGCCGCGGGCGAGAAGCGGATGATCCGCACCTGGTCGCGCGCCTCGACGATCTTCCCGGAGATGGTCGGGCACACGATCGCCGTCCACGACGGCCGCAAGCACGTCCCGGTGTTCGTCAGCGAGCAGATGGTCGGGCACAAGCTCGGCGAGTTCGCCCCGACCCGGACCTTCCGCGGCCATTCCGGTGACCGGCAGGCCCAGGTGAAGAAGCGGTGAGAGCACGCGAGCAGACAGCGGAGGTGCAGGTGCGCGCCCAGGCGAAATGGGTGCGCATGTCGGCGCGCAAGGCGCGGCTCGTGCTCGACAACGTGCGCGGCCGGACGGTGCCCGAGGCGCGGACGGTGCTGGCCTTCACGCCGCGCGCGGCGGCGCGCGAGATCGACCGCGTCCTCGCCTCGGCCGTGGCCAACGCGGAGTCCGCCCACGGCCTCGACGGTGACGAGCTCGTGGTCGTCGGCGCGTTCGCGGACGAGGGCCCGACCCTCAAGCGCTGGCGCGCCCGCGCCCGCGGTCGGGTCAACCGCATCCGCAAGCGGACGTGCCACATCACCCTCGTCGTCGAGCCGGTTTCCGGGCGGCCGCGCCGCGACCAGGGTCGCAAGGCGCACGCCGAGCCGACCGAGGCGCCCGTGACCGAGACCGACAAGCCTGAGACAACGCCTGGTGCCGAGCCGAAGGCTCGGCGCCCGCGCAAGCCGAAGACCAAGGAGGCCGTAGCTTAATGGGCCAGAAGGTGCATCCCGGCGGACTGCGCGTCGGCGTCATCCACGACTGGAAGTCGAACTGGTGGACGGGCAAGAAGGAGGTCGCCGACTACCTGCTCGAGGACATCCGGATCCGCGACCACATCAATGGCAAGCTGGCGCACGCGGGGCTGTCGGACATCCTGATCCGCAAGGACAAGCAGCGGGTCACCGTCGACATCTACACGGCGCGGCCCGGAATCGTGATCGGCAAGTCCGGGGTCGAGGTGGACGCGCTCCGCAAGGACCTCCACGCGATCACGGGCAAGAGCGTCCACATCAACATCAACGAGATCAAGCGGCCGGAGCTCGACGCGCAGCTCGTCGCGCAGTCGATCGCCGAGCAGCTCCAGAACCGCGTGGCGTTCCGGCGGGCGATGAAGCGATCGCTCGCATCGGCGATGCGGTCCGGCGCACAGGGGATCAAGATCCAGTGCGGCGGGCGACTCGGCGGCGGCGAGATGAGCCGCAGCGAGCGCTACACCGAAGGGCGCGTCCCGTTGCACACGATCCGGGCGGACATCGACTACGGGTTCGCCGAGGCGAAGACGACGTACGGCCGGATCGGCGTCAAGGTATGGGTCAACAAGGGTGAGATCATGCCCGAGGGCTACGAGGGCTCCCTCGGCCGCGAGCGCATCAGCGAGGCCGACGGCTCCCGCCGCCGCCGCGGCTCCAACAGCGAGGGGCTCGGCGCCTCCCGCGAGGGAGGCCGCGGCAGGGGACAGGACCGCGAGGGGCTCGGGCTCGTGCAGAAGCGCCGTCGGCCGGGCGGCCGCGGCCGCGGCCAGGGTCGCGGGCCGGCGCGGGAGCGCGCGGCCGCGCCCGAGACGCAGGCGCCGCCCGTCGACCCGGCGCCCGAGACGCCTCGCACGGATGCAGCACCCGAGGTGGCGCCGAAGAGCACGCCCGAGGCCACCCCGGAGACGACGCCCGAGAGCGGAGGCGAGTCCTGATGTTGATGCCGCGCAAGACCAAGCACCGCAAGCAGTTCCGCGGGCGCCGCGCGGGCTTCGCCAAGGGGCAGACGGACGTGCAGTACGGCGACTACGGGATCAAGGCGCTCGAGACCGGCTGGGTCACGAACCGGCAGATCGAGGCCGCCCGTATCGCGATGACCCGCAAGATCCGCCGCGGCGGCAAGGTCTGGATCAACCTGTTTCCGGACAAGCCGTTCACGAAGAAGCCCGCCGAGACCCGCATGGGCTCGGGCAAGGGCTCACCGGAGGGCTGGGTCGCCGTCGTCAAGCGCGGGCGGGTGATGTTCGAGCTCTCCGGCGTGCCGGAGCCGCTCGCGAAGGAGGCGCTGCGCCTCGCCGCGCAGAAGCTGCCGATCAAGGCGAAGTTCGTGAAGCGGGAGGCTGATCTCTTTGAAAGCTGAACAGCTGCGCGAGCTGAGCGACGAGGAGCTCGAGCAGAAGCTTGGCGAGAGCCGGCAGGAGCTCTTCAAGATCCGCTTCCAGGCGGCCACCGGCGCGCTCGAGTCGAGCGCGCGGCTCCGTCACGCGAAGCGCGAGATCGCACGGATCCTGACGATCAAGAACGAACGGACGATGACTCATGGCTGACGAAGACGTGAAGGGCACTTCCGCCGACGCGGAAGCGCCGGAGGAGGACGAGAACGTGTCGCAGGAGGGCACTTCGGCTGCCGCAGAAGTGCCAGAGGAGCCTGCCGAGGCAGATACGGCGGTCGAGGAGCCGGAAGACGAGGCGTCTGGCGCTCCTGCGGAGGCGGACGCGTCGGAGGCTGCCGACGCGCGTGGGGCCGAAATCGAGGTCGAGGCAGCGGCGGAGCCCGGGGCGGAGGAGCCTGCGGCCGAAGCAACCGACGAACGCGCGGCCGACGCAACGGAGGAGCCTGCGGCCGAGGCTGCCGACGAGCCCCCCGCCGACGAGGCTCATGCCGACGAGCCCGCGGCCGCCGAGCCTGCGCCGGCGACCGGCCCGAAGCCGAAGCGCAAGCGGCTGCCGCGCGCGCTCCGGCCCAAGAAGACGCGGCCGGCGCGCGTCCGGTCGGCCGAGCGCAAGCCGATCGTCCGCCTCGAGAAGCCCGAGCACGAGCGCGGCCGGCGACAGGAGCGCCAGGGGACGGTCGTCTCCGACGCGATGGAGAAGTCGATCGTCGTCGAGGTGGTCGTCGTCAAGGCGCATCCCCGCTACAAGAAGGTCGTGCGGCGGAGCGTGAAGTTCCAGGCCCACGACGAGCGCAGCGAGGCGAAGGTCGGGGACATCGTCCGGATCGTCGAGACCCGGCCGCTGTCGAAGACGAAGCGCTGGCGGCTCGTCGAGATCCTCGAGGCGGCGAAGTGACGCTCGCGACCCGAACCAACGGGGGGCGTCGGTGATCCAGCAGGAATCCCGCCTGAAGGTGGCCGACAACACGGGCGCGCGCGAGCTCCTCTGCATCCGCGTGGTCGGCGGCTCGCGGCGAAGATATGCCCGCGTCGGCGACGTGATCGTCGCTACAGTGAAGGCCGCAACGCCCCAGGGCACGGTCAAGAAGGGCGAGGTCGTGAAAGCGGTCGTCGTCCGGACGAAGAAGCCCTACGGGAGAGGTGACGGCACGTTGATCGGCTTCGACGAGAACGCGGCCGTCATCATCGACAACCAGCTGAATCCGCGCGGGACGCGCATCTTCGGGCCGGTCGCCCGCGAGCTGCGCGAGAAGAACTTCATGAAGATCGTCAGCCTTGCCCCCGAGGTGCTCTGAGAGATGGCCACGAGAATGCGAATCAGGAAGGGCGACCTCGTCCAGGTGCTCGCCGGGAAGGACCGCGGCAAGCAGGGACGGGTGCTCAAGGCGAGCCCGCGCGAGCGGCGCGTGATCGTCGAGAACCTGAACCTCGCGAAGCGCCATACCAAGCCGCGTCCGGTGCGCGACTCGTCGCGCATGGGGGGCGCGGCGATGATCCCGGGCGGGATCGTCTCCACGCCGACCCCGCTGGACGTGTCCAACGTGATGCTCGTCTGCCCCACGTGCAAGCAGCCGACCCGCGTGGGCGTGAAGCTCAAGGACGTGAAGGGCGACACGGTCCGCGTCCGCGTGTGCAAGCGCGCAGGGTGCGGCCAGGAGATGGACGGCTGATGGCCACCGCCGTGGAGACCGTCGTGCCGCGCCTCAAGCAGCGGTACCTCGGGGAGATCCGCCCTGCCCTCCAGGAGGAGCTCGGCCTCTCGTCCGTGATGCAGGTCCCCGCCGTCTCCAAGGTCACGCTCAACATGGGCGTGGGCGAGGCGAAGACGGACGCGAAGGCGCTCGACGCGGCGATCGAGGAGCTGACCACGATCACCGGCCAGCGCGCCCAGGTGCGCCGCGCGCGCAAGTCGATCGCGAGCTTCAAGCTGCGCGAGGGCATGGCGGTCGGCGCGCGCGTGACGCTGCGCGGCGCCCGCATGTACGAGTTCCTCGACCGGCTCGTGTCGATCGCGCTGCCGCGGATCCGCGACTTCCGGGGGCTCGACCCCGACTCCTTCGACGGCCGCGGGAACTACTCCCTGGGCATCCGCGAGCAGATCATCTTCCCCGAGATCGACTACGACTCGGTCCCCGCGATCCGGGGCCTCGACGTCGCGATCACCACCACCGCGGCCAACGACGAGCAGGCCCGCGCGCTCCTGCGCGCCCTCGGCCTGCCGTTCGCCGCCGAACGCAGAAGGGACTCGTAGCCTTGGCCAAGACCTCGCTCCGCGTGAAGCAGAAGCGCGCCCCGAAGTACGAGGTGCGCGGGTACACGCGCTGCAACCGCTGCGGCCGGCCTCGCGCCGTGTTCCGCAGGTACAAGCTGTGCCGGATCTGCCTGCGCGAGCTCGCGCACGACGGCGCAATCCCAGGTATGACGAAGAGTTCGTGGTGACGGGCACTTGCTTCGCAAGTGCCAGGGAAAGGGCACGTTCATGACATCCAGCGAAACGCCAACCGAGGTGCCGGGGCCTGTGTGCCCTAGCACTTCTTCCGGAGGAAGAAGTGCTCACTGACCCGATAGCGGACATGTTGTCTCGGATTCGCAACGCGAACCGCGCGATGCACGACACCGTCTCGATGCCGACCTCTCGGATGAAGGAGGAGATCGCGCGCCTGCTCCACGACGAGGGCTACATCAAGGGCTTCTCGGTCGCCGAGGCCGAGCCGGTGAACCAGCTCGTGATCGAGCTCAAGTTCGGGCGCAACCGCGAGCGGGTGATCACGGACCTGAAGCGCGTCTCGAAGCCCGGACGGCGCGTGTACGCGAAGAAGGACCGCCTCCCGCGCGTCCTCGGCGGGCTCGGCACCGCGATCCTGTCCACCTCGACCGGCGTGATCACGACCCGCCAGGCCGCCGAGCGCGGCGTCGGAGGGGAGGTCCTCGCCTTCGTTTGGTGAGCGGCGGGCACTTCGCTGCGCGAAGTGCCACTGAAGAGCAGATGAGACAGACATGAGTCGAATCGGAAGAAAGCCCATCGAGATTCCCGGCGGCGTCACCGTCGAGGTGTCGCCCGGCGGCGCGGTCACCGTGACCGGCCCGCTGGGGACGCTCTCGCAGCGCGTCCCCGCCCGCATGCAGTTTGCCCAGGACGACGGTGTCCTCACCGTCACCCGGCCGACCGAGCGCGGCGAGGACCGGGCGCTGCACGGGCTCACACGCAGCCTCGTCGCGAACATGGTCGAAGGCGTCACGAAGGGATTCGAGAAGCACCTCGAGATCCAGGGCGTCGGCTACCGCGCGCAGCTCAAGGGCTCCGACCTCGAGCTTGCGGTCGGGTTCTCGCACCCGGTGACGATCACGCCGCGCGAGGGGATCAGCTTCGACGTGCCCCAGCCGACGCAGGTGATCGTGAAGGGCACCGACAAGCAGGTCGTCGGGCAGACCGCGGCCGAGATCCGCAAGGTGCGCCCACCCGAGCCGTACAAGGGCAAGGGGATCCGCTACCAGGGCGAGCACGTGCGGCGCAAGGTTGGGAAGAGAGCGTGACGATGGTCGAGCTCGCCGGTATCCGAGCCGGGAACATGCCAGGCACCCGGTTCGCTGGTCCGCTGTCGCCGACCCTCGGCTTCGCCGCCGGGAGGCGCGCATGAGCGTCTCCGTCCGCGAGGCACGCCTCCGCCGCCACCGGCGGGTGCGTGGCAAGGTCTCGGGCACGGCCGAGCGGCCGCGTCTGGTCGTGTTCCGCTCCAACCGCGGGATCTTCGCCCAGCTGGTCGACGACCAGGCGGGACGGACGCTCGCGTCGGCGAGCTGGCTCGCCCAGCGCTCGCGCAAGGGCACGAAGACCGAGCAGGCCGCCGACGTGGGCAAGGCCCTCGCCGCCGCCGCCAAGCAGGCGGGGATCGAGCGCTGCGTGTTCGACCGGGCCGGGTACCTCTACCACGGACGCGTGAGGGCCCTCGCCGAGGGCGCGCGCGAGGGAGGGCTGACGTTTTGAGCACCACCGTTGACGTTGCCGAGTCGCGCGAGCTGAAGGAGCGCGTGATCGAGATCAACCGTGTCGCGAAGGTCGTCAAGGGCGGACGGCGTTTCTCGTTCACCGCGCTCGTCGTGATCGGCGACGAGGTCGATCGGGTTGGCGTGGGCTACGGGAAGGCGCGGGAGGTGCCGCTCGCGATCTCGAAGGCCGTGGACGACGCGAAGAAGAACCTGTTCACCGTGCCGAAGCACCACACGACGATCACCCACGAGATCACGGGGGCGTTCGACGCCGCCCGGGTCGTCCTGCGTCCGGCCAGCGAGGGCACCGGCGTGATCGCCGGCGGCGGCGTACGGGCCGTGCTCGAGCTTGCGGGGATCCGGGACGTGCTCGCGAAGAGCCTCGGCACCACGAACCCGATCAACATGGCGAAGGCCACGGTCGACGGGCTCAAGCGGCTACGCCGGCCCGAGGACGTGGCGCGCTCGCGCGGCAAGTCGATCGCCGAGGTCCTGCCGTTTCGGCCTTCGGCCGAACCGGCTGTGAAAGACGACGAGGAGCTGGCGCAGACTGACGAGGAGACCCCAGGTGCGGCGCCGGAGGCGACGCACCCATGACGAGCGTCCGCATCACGCAAATCCGCTCGGCGATCGGGCAGACGCGCAAGCACCGTGGGACGCTGCGCTCGCTCGGCCTCGGACGCATCGGCAGGAGTGCCGAGCACGCCGCCGGGCCCGAGCTCGAGGGCAAGCTCCGGCACGTCGCGCACCTCGTGACGGTGGAGCCGGCGAGCGGCAAGGGAAAGGACGAGTAGCACGATGGCCGACGAGCTGAACCTCCACTCGCTCCAGCCGGCCCAGCCGCGCCGGGCGCGCAAGCGCATCGGTCGCGGCCTCGGATCCGGGAAGGGGCGGTACGCCGGCCGGGGGCTCAAGGGCCAGAAGGCCCGCTCCGGGTCGCACAAGATGCCCGCCGGGTTCGAGGGCGGCCAGATGCCGATCGACATGCGGCTCGGGAAGCTGCGCGGGAACACGTCCGCGGACGCGATGCCGATCGGGCCCTTCCGCACCTACACCCAGCCGGTGAACCTGCGCGACCTCGAGGAGCGCTTCGAGGCAGGCGCGGAGGTGACTCCGGAGGCCCTCAAGGAGAAGCGGCTGATCCGCAAGCTGTCCGTCGACGTCAAGGTGCTCGGCGTGGGCGAGCTGTCGAAGGCGCTGTCGGTCTCCGCGCACGGCTTCTCGAAGACGGCCAGGGAGAAGATCGAGGCGGCCGGGGGGAGCGTGACCTGGCTACGGGGTGCGCCCGCTGACACGGTCGCACCCAGGAAGAGCAAGAAGCGGGCCAAGGCGCGTGCCGAGAGCGACGCCGATGCAGAGGAGCCTGAGCCCACGTCGGCGCCCGAGCCGAGCGACACCGAGGAGGAGGTCTAGGCGTCGCGCTAGCGCGACGCTCTCGCGATGCTTTCTTGGTTGGCGAACGCCTGGCGGGTCCCGGAGCTCAGGCGCCGCCTGCTCTTCACCGCGCTGATCCTGGCGCTCTACCGGCTTGGCTCGTGGATCCCCTCGCCGGGGGTCAACGCCGACTCGATCGACCAGTACCTGTCGCGCACCGGCGGGATCTTCAACCTGCTGAACCTCTTCTCGGGCGGCGCGCTGTCCCAGTTCTCGGTCTTCGCGCTCGGGATCATGCCGTACGTCACGGCGTCGATCATCCTGCAGCTCATGACGGTGGTCGTCCCCCGGCTCTCGGAGCTGCAGAAGGAGGGCGAGTCCGGCTACGCGAAGATCAACCAGTACACCCGATACCTGACGGTTGTGCTCTCGGCCGCGCAGGCGCTCGGCTACGCGTTCCTGTTCAAGAACCAGGGCGTGCTCCAGGCAAACGCCGGCCGGATGGTGCTGATCATCGTCACCCTGACGGTCGGCTCGACGCTCCTGATGTGGATGGGCGAGCAGATCACGAAGCGAGGCATCGGCAACGGGATCTCCATCCTGATCTTCGCCTCGATCCTGACGAGCCTGCCCCTCGGCGTCGCGGCCTGGTGGAACGGCGGGCCGATGGAGCGGATCTTCTTCCCGCTCATCGCGGTCGGCATCGTGGCGTCCGTGGTCTTCGTGCAGGAAGGGCAGCGGCGGATCCCGATCCAGTACGCGAAGCGCATGGTGGGGCGGCGCATGACCTCCGGCGGGTCGACGTACCTCCCGCTCCGCGTGAACATGGCGGGCGTGATCCCGGTCATCTTCGCCGCCGCGGTGCTCGCGTTCCCGCCCACGATGGCGCAGTACTTCCCCGCCACCCAGGACTTCGTGAACACGTACTTCCAGCCCGGCGACTGGCTCTACCTGGTGATCGAGGGCGGGATGATCGTCGTCTTCGCGTTCTTCTACACGGCCGTGCAGTTCAACCCGGTCGACCAGGCGGACAACCTGCGCAAGCACGGCGGCTACATCCCGGGCATCCGGCCCGGCCCGCCGACCGCGCAGTATCTCGACCGGGTGCTGACCCGGCTGACGCTTCCCGGCTCGCTCTTCCTCGCCGCCGTCGCGATCGCGCCGAGCCTCTTCATCCGCTACGGCGGCTTCTCGCAGGCGACCTCGCGGGCGCTCGGCGGCACCTCGGTGCTGATCGCGGTCGGCGTCGCGCTCGACACGATGCGCCAGATGGAGTCGCAGATGATGATGCGCAACTACGAGGGGTTCCTCCGCTGATGCTCCGCCGAGCGGCGCGGGGCTGGGCGGGTCGCATCCCGCCCTTTGTTGCCTCTGGGGGCGGCACGTGAACCTCCTGGTGCTCGGCCCGCAGGGGTCGGGAAAGGGCACGCAGGCGGGCCGGCTCTCGCAGGGCCACGGGATCCCGCACGTCTCCACGGGTGAGATGTTCCGCGCCGCGGTGGCCGCCGAGAGCGAGCTCGGAAGACGGGTCGGGCCGATCCTCGCAGCGGGCGAGCTCGTCCCGGACGACCTCACGGTCGAGCTGATCCGCGAGCGGCTCGCCGAGCCGGACGCCGAGCACGGGTTCGTCCTCGACGGCTTCCCGCGCACTCTCGCGCAGGCGGAGGCGCTCGACGCGATGCTCGCCGAGATCGGGCGCACCCTCGACGCCGTGCTCTTCTTCGACCTCTCCGACGAGATCGCGCTGGAGCGCCTGCTCGGACGGGCCAGGGACGAGGGCCGCGAGGACGACACCCCCGACGCGATCGGGCGCCGGCTCGAGATCTACCACGACCAGACCGAGCCCGTCGTCGAGCGGTACCGGGCCGGCGGGAAGCTCGTGCCGCTCCACGCCGAGCGCTCGATCGGCGAGGTCGCAGCCGAGATAGCAGAGGCGCTCGAGCTGCTCGACGAGGAGGCGGTCGCGTGATCATCCGCAAGGGCGCGGCGGAGATCGACCGGATCGGGCGGGCCGGCGACCTCGTCGCGCGGACGATCTCCCACGTCGGCGAGCGGATCGAGCCGGGGATCACGACGCTGGAGCTCGACCGGATCGCGGACGAGTTCATGCGCGCGAACGGCGGCGTTCCCACTTCGCTCGGCTACCGCGGGTTCCCGCGCGCGATCTGCATCTCCGTGAACGAGGTCGTCGTCCACGGCATCCCTGACGAACGGGTCGTCCGGGCGGGCGACCTCGTGACGATCGACGTCGGTGCCACGGTCGACGGCGCGATCGCGGACAGCGCCTACACCTACGGGGTCGGGGCGATCGAGCCGGAGGCGCAGCGCCTGCTCGACGTCTGCCAGGACGCGCTCGCGGCGGGGATCGCCGAGGCGCGCCTCGGGAACCGGATCGGAGACATCTCCCACGCCGTTCAGGCCCTCGTCGAGGAGGCGGGCTTCGCCGTCGTGAAGAGCCTCGTCGGCCACGGTGTCGGGCGCCACTACCACGAGGACCCCCACGTGCCGAACTTCGGCGAGCCCGGGCGCGGGCCTCGTCTCTCCGAGGGGATGACGATCGCCATCGAGCCGATGATCACGATGGGCGATCCCGACGTCGTGCTCGCCGACGACGGGTGGACGATCTCGAGTCGCGACGGCTCGCTCGCGGCGCACTTCGAGCACACCGTCGCGATCCTGCCGGACGGGCCGCGCATCCTCACGCCGCGCGTCGGGATCGCGACGGAGCGGGAGAGCCTCGCGGCGCTCGGCCGCCGCGCCTCCGCCTGAGCGGGAGGCTCCCCACCGCATGTTTGCTACGATGAGCGGCCCGCGCCCCCGCGTGTCGGTCGTGCGCGGAATCTCATGAACACCCACGACGGGCAGGGCGCGAACCCTGCGCGAGGAGTCGGTTGGCAGTCAAGGAAGAGAAGATCGAGGTCGAGGGCGAGGTGGTCGAGGCCCTGCCGAGCACGATGTTCCGCGTCGAGCTCGAGGGCGGCCAGACGGTGCTCGCCAAGATCTCCGGGAAGATGCGCAAGCACTACATCCGGATCCTTCCGGGTGACCGGGTGAAGGTGGAGCTCTCCCCATACGACCTCACGCGCGGCCGCATCACCTTCCGCCTCAAGTAGCCGACACGCCGACGACTCAGGAGTCCACGTTGAAAGTCCGTCCTTCGGTCAAGCCCATGTGCGAACGGTGCCGCGTGATCAAGCGGCACGGCCGCACCATGGTCATCTGCACGAACCCCCGTCACAAGCAACGGCAGGGCTAAAGGAGATCCACTGACTTGGCACGCATCGCAGGCGTCAACCTCCCCAATCAGAAGCGGCTCGAGATCGGCCTCACGTACATCTACGGGATCGGCCAGCCGACCGCGCGCAAGGTGTGCGTCGAGCTCGGCCTCGACCCCGACGAGAAGGTCAAGGACCTGACCGACGACGAGGTCACGAAGCTCCGCACCTACATCGACACGAACCTCGAGGTCGAGGGCGACCTGCGGCGCGAGCGCACCCAGGCGATCAAGCGCCTCTCCGAGATCGGCGCCTATCGCGGCGTCCGCCACCGGCGCAACCTCCCGGTGCACGGCCAGCGGACGAAGACCAACGCGCGCACGCGCAAGGGGCCGAAGAAGACCGTCGGGCGCGGGAAGAAGGCCAAGTGACGGCGGCCCACCCACTCGCAGCCCGTGGCCGCACGGGCGCTGCAAAGCCTCGCATCGCGTCGTCCCCGGTCCCAGTCTGCGTGCGAGGAGACCGCTGATGGCCCCTCCGCGCAAAGCCGCCGCGCGCGGTCGCACGCGACGCCGCGTCAAGAAGAACGTCGCGATCGGGCAGGCCCACATCAAGACGTCGTTCAACAACACGATCGTCTCCCTGACCGACACGGAGGGGAACGTGATCGCGTGGGAGTCCGCCGGCTCGGCCGGCTTCAAGGGCTCCCGCAAGTCGACGCCGTTCGCGGCGCAGGTCACGGCCGACAACGCGGCGCGCAAGGGAATGGAGCACGGCCTCCAGAAGGTCGAGGTGTTCGTCAAGGGTCCGGGCTCGGGTCGCGAGACCGCGATCCGCTCCCTCCAGGCGGCAGGGCTCGAGATCCTCGGCGTGAAGGACGTCTCCCCGCAGGCCCACAACGGCGTGCGTCAGAAGAAGCGGAGGCGCGTCTAGTGGCGAGAGACCTGGGACCGAAGTGCCGCCAGTGCCGCCGCGAGGGGCTCAAGCTGTTCCTCAAGGGCGAGCGCTGCCTGACCGAGAAGTGCGCGATCGAGCGGCGCTCGTACCCGCCGGGCGAGCACGGCCGCGGGCGCATCAAGCAGAGCGAGTACCTGCTCCAGCTGCGCGAGAAGCAGAAGGCGCGCCGCTACTACGGGCTGCTCGAGAAGCAGTTCCGCAACACGTACCAGAAGGCCTCGCGGCGCACGGGGCCGACGGGCGAGAACCTCCTGCGGATGCTCGAGACACGGCTTGACAACGTCGTGTACCGGCTCGGCTTCGCCGGGTCGCGGGCCCAGGCCCGCCAGCTCGTGCGGCACGGCCACTTCCTCGTCAACGGACGTCGGGTCAACATCCCCAGCTTCGGCGTCCGTCCCGACGACGTCATCTCGCTCCGGCCGAACAGCCCTGCCGAGGCGATCGTCCGCGACGCCACCGACCTCACCGCGGCGGTCACGCCCTGGCTGCAGGCGGATCATGACGGGCTCACGGGCAAGATGCTCAAGTGGCCCGAGCGCGGGGAGATCGACACGCCCGTGCAGGAATCGCTGATCGTCGAGCTCTACTCGAAGTAAGGGCCCCGGCCCTTCCCCACCCGGATCTGCCAGAACCACCCGAAAGGATCACATGGCCACCCGTTCCAGCCTGATGGAGTTCCAGACGCCCAGGATCTCGTCCGAGGATGCCGACGAGCGCTCGGGGCGGTTCACGATCGAGCCGCTCGACCGGGGCTTCGGCTACACGTTCGGGAACTCGCTCCGGCGAGTCCTCCTCTCCTCGCTCGAGGGCGCGGCCGTCACGGCCGTCAAGATCGAGGGCGTCTCGCACGAGTTCACCACGCTGCCGGGCGTCCGCGAGGACGTCACGGACATCATCCTCAACCTCAAGAACCTCGTCTGCCGCCTGCACGGTGAGTCGCCCGAGATCGAGGTGCACGTCTCGAAGCGCGGCTCCGGTGCTGTCACTGCCGCCGACATCGAGGCACCAGCCGACCTCGAGATCCTCAACCCGGAGCTCGAGCTCGCTCACCTCGCCGACAAGGGCAAGCTCGAGATGACGCTCACGATCGGCCGGGGCCGCGGGTACGTCCCTGCGGAGCTGAACCGTGGGCCCGACACCACGATCGGCGTGATCCCGATCGACTCGATCTTCTCGCCGGTGCGACGGGTCTCGTACGAGGTCGACGCCGCCCGTGTGGGGCAGCGCACCGACTACGACAAGCTCGTGCTCGACGTCTCGACGGACGGCTCGGTCGCGCCGAAGGACGCGATCGCCGAGGCCGCCGAGATCCTCATCCGCCAGCTCGCGATCTTCACCGACCTCGACAAGATCGACATGGGCGAGATCACGGCCACCGAGGCCGAGGTGCCGTCCACCTCGCACGGGATGGAGAACTTCCCGATCGAGGAGCTCGAGCTCGGCGTCCGCTCCTACAACTGCCTCAAGCGTGTGGGGATCGAGACGATCGGCGACCTCACCTCGAAGTCGGAGGGCGAGCTCGCCGCGATCCCGAACTTCGGTCGCAAGTCGATCGAGGAGGTGCGCGAGACCCTCGCCGCACACGGCCTCACGCTCAAGGGCGAGGAGCTCCCCGCCTAGGGGCACCGATGCGCCACGCACGCTCCGGCAAGAAGCTCGGGCGCGACTCCGCGCACCGCAGGGCCCTCTACTCGAATCTCGCCTCCGCGCTGATCACGCACGGGCGCATCGAGACCACCGAGGCGAAGGCCAAGGCCGTACGCCCGTACGCGGAGAAGATGATCACCCTCGGCAAGCGGGGCGACCTCCATGCGAGGCGCCTCGCGATGGCCGAGCTGCGCTCCAACGACGTCGTCCACAAGCTGTTCTCCGACGTCGCGCCGCGATTCGCCGAGCGGAACGGCGGCTACACCCGGGTCGTCAAGCTCGGGCCGCGGCAGGGCGACGCCGCCTCGATGGCGTTCCTCGAGCTCGTCGACTTCGATCCGGCCGCCTAGCAGCGCTATCCGGTGTCCGACTCGAAGTCGGACACCTTGCGGCGCAGGCCGTACGCTTCGTTCGTGCTGACGATCGCGGCGATCGTGCTCGCCCTGACGGTGCTCCCCTCCCCGTGGGGCGCCCTCGCGGTCGGCCTGGCGGCCGCCGTCGACGTGGGTGAGACAGCCGTCTTCGTACGCTGGTCGAGGCGGCGCAGGGCGGTCGTGGGCGTGGAGACACTCGTCGGGCGCACGGCCGTCGTCGTCCGGCCGCCGGCGCCGCGTGGGCAGGTGAAGCTCGACGGCGAGGTCTGGGAGGCGCGCGGCCCGGACGACCTCGCGCCCGGCAGCGAGGTCGTCGTCACCCGGGTCGACGGCCTCGTCCTCGAGGTCGAGCCCGCGTCGCCCGAGCAAGGCCCGGTGGGGGGACGGTCTACCGCGCCGTCGCTTCTTCGGGGATCTCGCTGAACGGTCCTCGTTCGGGCGTAGCGGGTACAGCACCTCGTAGACCTCAAGGCGGAGGTCGGTCGCCTCGTACGCCGCGGGGATCGTCTTCGCCAGCCCGCTCTCACGGAACGCGTCGAGGGCGGCCCGCTCCCGAAGAAGTAGATTCCGCACGGGTCGCCGCTCACCGGGTCGCGGCCGTAGACCTTCTGCAGCGGACCCGGCACCTCGAGAAAGCGCGGCTTTCGCTCGAGGAGCCGTCCAGAGAGCTCCCCGGGTTCCAGGTCGGAGCTGATACGGACGAAGAGGACGGTGGGCATCGGCCGTCCTCCCGCGTCTTGGGTTCAATCGGATCACGATACGCCAACGCCCCCTGTCACCGCCGCGAAAGCCGTGTGACCGCGAGGGCTCCTGCACGTATCAGTGTGTTACAAGCCAGGTCGTGGCGACGCTGAGGCTGACTCTCGAGTACGACGGGACGGGCTTCAAGGGCTGGGCGCGGCAGCCGGGCGAGCGCACCGTCGAGGGCGTGCTGCGCGACGCCCTGGACGCGGTCTTCCCCGCATGGTCGGGGCTCGCGGTGGCCGGCCGGACGGATGCGGGCGTGCACGCGAGCGGCCAGGTCGCGAGCCTCGAGGCGAACGGCGGCGCGCCCCTGGAGCGGCTCGCGGAGGCCGTCAACGCGGTGCTGCCGCACGACGTCGCGGTCGTCTCCGCCACCGAGGCGCCACGCGGCTTCCACGCGCGCTTCTCGGCCCTCGGACGCTCCTACCGGTACGTCGTGCTCAACCGGAAGGAGCGCGCGCCGCTGAGGGCGCGTCGTGCCCTGTGGTGGCCGCGGCCGCTGGACGAGGATGCGCTGGCAGAGTGCGCTGCGGCGCTCGTCGGCGGACACGACTTCACCGCGTTCACGCCGAGCGAGAGCCAGCACGAGGTGTTTCTCCGTGAGATCCGCGGCGCACGCTGGGAGCGTCGCGGCGACGAGCTCCACTTCACGCTGACCGCCGACTCCTTCCTGCGTCACATGGTGCGTACGCTCGTGGGCACGATGCTCGACACTAGCCCGGCGACGTTCGCACGCCTGCTCGAGGGGCGACCACGCGCGGAGGGAGGGACGACCGCCCCGCCGTGGGGCCTCTACCTCGAGCACGTCGCGTACGGCGACGACCTCACTGCCCGGGCGGACGGGCGCTAGTTACAAGTTGCAACTTGCAACTTGCGCCTTCTCGTCGGGGCCAGGGGCGCTAGTTACAAGTTGTAACTTGCGCCCCTCCCGTCGGGCCGCATCGCGCAAGGAGCGTTGCGGGGCGCCGGCGGCGCCCCGGCTACGATCGCCGCATGCGGTTCCCGGTCGTCCTGTTCGACCTCGACGGCACGCTGATCGACTCCGGGCCGATCATCCTCGCCTCGATGCGGCATGCGTCGCTGTCCGTGCTCGGCCGCGAGCCGGACGAGGAGCTCGTCCGCTCGGCGATCGGCGGACCCGGCCTGATCGCCCAGATGCGCGACCTCGACCCGGACCGCGTCGACGAGCTCGTCGA
>Ga0210142_1000002_pt1 | contig 93299 bp, 101 predicted proteins | sample Goodyear_PhragC__FD_184869 | JGI IMG/M metagenome (GOLD analysis project Ga0210142, IMG submission 184869) | Wetland microbial communities from San Francisco Bay, California, USA, that impact long-term carbon sequestration - Goodyear_PhragC_D2... | ecosystem: Environmental > Aquatic > Marine >...
GCGACCGAGGCGATGCGCGAGCGCCGGTTGACCTGCTCCCACGTCACGGTGCCCACACGCTCGCCGTCGACGACGAACACCAGCAGCCCGAACGCGTCGGGCTCCGCGAGCGAGCGGGCGACCTCGGCCGCCACCTCGTCCTCGCTCGCGGGCCGCACCGCCGCGAGGAACGGCGCCACCTCCTCGTGCAGGAGGAGCCGGGCGAGATACGGGACGTCCTCGGGGATCGCGGGTCGCAGCGAGACGGTCACGGGGCGATCTCCGCGGCGGCCGCGCGGCGCGTCCGGATCGTGCCCGAGCCGAGCGCGACGCCGGAGAGGATCAGCGCGAGGCCGGCGAGCACCGGCGCCGTGACCGGCTCGTCGAGCAGCAACGCTCCGTAGACGAGCGCGAAGCCGGGCATGAGATACGTCACGAGGCTCATCCTGCGGGCGCCGAAGAGGTTCAGGAGGCGGTAGAGGACGAGCTGTGCGAGCGCCGTGCCCAGCACGGCGAGGGCGAGCAGCGAGAGCAGCGCGTCCGTGTCGGGGACGCGGGTCGGAGCCTGGACGGCCGCGAGGGGGAGCAACGACAGCGCAGCGCCGAGCATCGCGCCCGTCGCGAGCACCGGGCCGGGCGTGCCGCGGACGCTCCGCTGGCCGATCACGCCGCCGCACGCATAAGCGATCGAGGAGAGCACGACCGCGAGTGTGCCCGCGACCGCCCACCAGCCGCCGCCCGGGTGGCCGCCCGCGAGCACGGCCACCCCGAGCAGCCCCAGCACGAGCCCGAGCAACCGTCCCCGCGTCAGCGGCTCGTGCGGCAGGAAGCGGAGGCCGAGCAGCACGGTGAAGAGCGGCACGGTGGACTGCGCGACCGCCGCGATCCCCGAGTCGACGTGCGTCTCGCCCCAGGCGACGAGCCAGAACGGCACCGCGTTGCCGATCAGCCCGAGCAGGAGCCACTGCCGCGACGAGCCGCGCAGCTCGCCGACGGCCCGTTTCCGGCCCATCGTCCGCACGAGGTAGCCGAACAGGATCGCGGCCGCGATCGCCGCCCGCGCGCACATCAGCGGCGCCGGCTCGAAGCCGCCCTCCACCGCCACCTTGATGAAGAGGTACGAGGCGCCCCACACCGAGGCGAGCAGCAGCAGGAGGGGCCAGTACCTGCTCACGCGCGCCCCCGGCCCGCGGCCGCTCCCGCCCGGCGGAGCCGGGCTCCGCGGCGCCCCAGGAACGCGCGGAGGTCCACCGGTCCCGAATAGGTCATGCGAGCCTCCGGGAGGCGCGCAACCTGGTGACCCCGGTCGCGAGCGTCGTCCCGGCGAGGACGAGGACGAGCCCGCCGAGCGCGGTCGCGGTGACCTGCTCGCCGAGGAACACGGCGCCGTAGACGAGGGCGAACGCCGGCACGAGGTAGGTGACGAGGATCGCGCGCGACGCTCCGGCACGAGCGATCAGGGCGAAGTAGAGGACGTACGCGAGCGCCGAGCCGAGCGCGCCGAGCGCCGCGATCGCCAGCAGGGTGTCCACCCCGGGAGCCGCAGCGGGAAGCTGGAGGAGGCCGAGCGGCGCGATCAGGAGCATGCCGCACGCGAGCTGGCCGGCCGCGAGGTGGAGGGTCGGCACCGAGCGCCCCCGCGTCCCTGCGAAGAGTGCCGAGACCGCGTAGCAGAGCGCCGCCCCGAGCACGGCGAGCGCGCCGACCACCTGGCCGCCGCTCTGCATGCCGACGAGCAGCGCGACGCCGACGAAGCCGACGCCGATCCCGGCGAGCCGGGCTCCGGTGGCGCGCTGGGTCGGGTCGAGCCGGATCGCCAGCACGACCGTGAAGATCGGCGCGGCGGCCTGGATGACGGCGGCCAGACCGGAGTCGATCCGGGTCTCCGCGAAGCCGAGCAGCCAGAAGGGCAGCGCGTTGTTGAGCGCGCCGAGCACGGCGACGGTGCGGAGGTGCGGCCGGAGGAGGCCGAGACCGCCGCGGGCCGCCGCGATCGGCAGCAGGATCGCGACGCCGACGAGCAGCCGGCCGAACGCCACGACGGCCGGCTCGAGCTCGTCGACGCCGAGCTTGATGAAGAGGAACGAAGAGCCCCAGATCGCCGAGAGGGCGAGCAGGAGGCCGAGATTGGCGCGGGACACGGGACGACGCTAGTCGCGCGGCCGGGGCCACGGCGGCATCAGGTCGCGGCGACAGGACCGGGGGCTAGACTGGCCTCCTGGGTTCCGTCGCGGAACACCCGCTCCACCGTCGGCTCGGCCTCACGGACGGGGAGCTCGCTCGTATCGTCACGCTGCTCGACCGCGAGCCGAACGACTTCGAGCTGCAGGTGTTCTCGCTGCTCTGGTCGGAGCACTGCGGCTACAAGCACTCCGCGCTCCTCCTCCGGCGGCTGCCGAGTGACGGGCAGGGCGTGCTGCAGGGCCCGGGCGAGAACGCGGGCGTGCTCGACCTCGGTGAAGGGCTCGCGGTCGCGTTCAAGGTCGAGAGCCACAACCACCCGTCCGCCGTGGAGCCGTTCCAGGGCGCGGCGACCGGCGTCGGGGGCATCCTGCGCGACGTCGCCGCGATGGGTGCCCGCCCGGTCGCGCTCCTCGACGGCCTGCGCTTCGGCGCCCCCGACGGGCACTTCTCGCGCGCCGTCGGCGGGATTGGCAACTACGGGAACTGCGTCGGCGTGCCGACGGTCGGCGGGGAGGTCGTGTTCGACGACGCGTACGCCTCGAACTGCCTGGTGAACGCGATGTGCGTCGGGCTGCTCCCGGTCGAGCGCCTCACCAGGGCGGCCGCGACAACGGCGGGCGCGCACGTCGTGCTCTACGGGGCGACCACCGGCCGCGACGGGATCGGCGGCGCCTCGGTGCTCGCGAGCGCGGAGCTCGGGGAGGGGGACGGCGACAAGCGGCCCTCCGTCCAGGTCGGCGACCCGTTCACGGGCAAGCGCCTGATCGAGGTCTCCGTGGAGCTCGTCGACCGGGGCCTCGTGCTCTCGCTGCAGGACTGCGGCGCGGCAGGGCTCGCCTCGTCCCTCTCGGAGATGGCGGCCGACTACGGCCTCGACGTCCACCTCGACCGCGTGCCGCAGCGCGAGGAGGGGATGGAGCCGTGGGAGGTGATGATCTCGGAGTCACAGGAGCGGATGGTCGCGATCGTCGCGCCGGAGCGGCTGGCCGAGGTGGAGGCGGTGATCGACCGCTGGGAGCTCCACCGCGCCGTGATCGGCGAGGTGACCGAGACCGGCGCGCTGCGGGCGCTGTGGGAGGGCGAGGTCGTCGGCGCGATCCCCGCACGCTTCCTGACCGACGAGTGCCCCCGCTACCGGGTGGAGCGCACGCCGCGCATTCCTCCCGCCGAGAGGCCGACCGCGGTGCCCGCCGCAGGGGACGCGCTGCTCGAGCTCGTCGCGACGCCGGCGCTCCGCTCGCGGACGTTCGTCACGCGCCGCTACGACCAGCTCGTGCAGTCGCGGACCGTGCGGCGGCCGGGTCTCGACGCGGCGGTCCTTCGCCTGCGCCCGTCATGGCGTGGGCTCGCGGTGACGCTCGACGGTCAGGGCCGCCTCGGCCGCCTCGACCCGCGCGTCGCCGGCGAGCTGGCGGTGCTGGAGGCGGCACGCAACGTCGCGTGCACGGGCGCGCGTCCGCTGGGCGTCACCGACTGCCTCAACTTCGGCAACCCGGAGAAGCCGGAGATCGGCTGGGAGCTGGCCGAGGCGATCGAGGGGATCGCGCTCGCCTGCGAGGCGCTCGACGTGCCGGTCGTCTCGGGCAACGTGTCGCTCTACAACGACACCGACGGCCGGTCGATCCCGCCGACCCCTGTCGTGGGCTGCGTCGGGCTCGTCGAGGACGTGCGACGCGTCCCACGCGGCTGGCGCGACGGGGACGCGCTCCTGCTCGCGCGCTCGCGCTCCCCCCTGACGCTCGCGGGCTCGGAGGCACAGGCCCGCTGGGGCACGCTCGGCGGCGCGCCCTCGCTCGACCTCGGCTCGGAGGTCGCGCTCGTCCGCCACGCGTGCGCGACCGCGCCGCGGGCCTCGCTCGTCCACGACGTGTCCGAGGGCGGTCTCGCCGTCGCGCTCGCCGAGGCTGCGCTCTGGAGCGGCGTCGGCGTCTCGCTGGAGCTGGACGACGATCCGGTGATGCTCTTCGGGGAGGTCGGCGGACAGGTGCTGATCGCCCTTCCCGCGGAGGGGGTCGAGCCGGATCCGACCGGGGCCGACGTCGACGTGCGGCGGATCGGCACGGTCGGCGGGGACGAGCTCCTGGGCGTGCCGCTCGCCGACCTCTCCCGCGCCCACGAGGTGCCCGCCTGATGTGCGGCGTCTTCGGCGTCCACTCGCTCGAGCGCGAGGTCGCGCGCCTCACGTACTTCGGCCTGTTCGCGCTCCAGCACCGCGGCCAGGAGTCGGCCGGGATCGCGGTCTCCGAGGGCGGGCGCGTGACCGCGGTGCGGGACATGGGCCTCGTCCCGCAGGTGTTCGACGAGGAGAAGCTCGCCGCGCTGCCGGGGGAGGTCGCGATCGGGCACACCCGCTACTCGACCACGGGCGGCGCGCGGTGGGCGAACGCGCAGCCGCTGGTGTTTCACGGCGCCGCCCGCACCGTCGCGCTCGGCCACAACGGCAACCTCGTCGACCTCGCGCCGCTCCGCGACCAGCTGCTGGCCGAGGGCATCCGGCTCGAGACGAGCTCCGACACCGAGGTGATCGCCGCGCTTCTCGCGCGGGATCCCGCGCCGCTCCCCGACGCCGTCGCAGCGACCATGCGGCGGCTGGCGGGCGCGTACTCGGTGGTCGCCATCGCCGACGGCACCCTGGTCGCGTTCCGCGACCCGCTCGGCATCCGGCCCTTGACGCTCGGCCGGATCGGGGACGACTGGCTCGTCGCCTCCGAGACGTGCGCGCTCGACCTGGTCGGGGCCGAGCGGGTTCGCGACGTCGAGCCCGGCGAGGTCGTCTGGGTCGACGGGGACGGCTGTCACAGCGCCCAGGCGGTGCCGCGCGGGCCGAGCGCGTCGTGCATCTTCGAGCACGTCTACTTCGCACGACCGGACTCCCTGCTCGACGGCACGGGCGTCCACGCTGCCCGCGTCCGGATGGGGGAGCGGCTCGCCGAGGAGGCCCCGGTCGAGGCCGACCTCGTGATGCCGATCCCCGACTCCGGCACCCCGGCCGCGATCGGGTTCGCGAAGCGCTCGGGGATCCCGTACGAGGAGGGTCTGATCAAGAACCGCTACGTGGGGCGGACGTTCATCGAGCCCGACCAGGCGCTGCGGCGCCAGGGGATCAAGTTGAAGTTCAACCCGCTCGCCGAGATCGCCGGCCGGAGGCTCGCGATCGTCGACGACTCGATCGTGCGCGGGAACACCATGCGCGCGCTGGTCGAGATGCTCCTGGGCGCGGACGCCGCCGAGGTGCACGTGCGGATCTCCTCGCCGCCCGTCGTGTCGCCGTGCTTCTACGGCATCGACATGGCGGACGAGGAGCAGCTCGCGGCCGCGCACCGGTCGGTGGAGGAGATGCGCGAGCACGTCGGCGCCACGAGCCTGCGCTACCTGTCCCTCGACGGGATGCAGTGGGCGACCCGCCTCCCGGAGGAAGCCGTGTGCCGCGCGTGCTTCACCCGGGACTACCCGACGGCCGTGCCGTCGGGGCGTTCGGTCGCCAAGCACCGCTTCGAGACCGCCGCGCTGGCGCGCGGCGGCTAGGAAACGGGCTCCACGGACGCTCATTTCATCCCCCGTTCGGGTTCCGGTGGAGGCGATAGGCTCGACGCGTGCCATCAGAGGGTCACACGTACGCCGCCGCCGGGGTCTCGCTGGCGACCGCGGAGGCGGTCGTCGAGCGTCTGCGCGCCGCGGTCGAGTCGACCCGCACGGACGGAGTGGCGGGCGCCTTCGGCGCCTTCGCGGGGCTCTTCGCGATCGACGACGAGCGGCTGCTCGCCGCCTCGACCGACTCGGTCGGCTCGAAGCTCGTGCTCGCGCGCCGCGCCGGGCGGCTGCGCTGGTGCGGCGCCGACCTCGCGGCGCACGGGATCAACGACGTCGTCACGACCGGGGCCGAGCCGCTCTTCTTCCTCGACTACGTCGCCGCGGACACGATCGACCCGGGGCAGGTCGCGGAGCTCGTCGAGGGCGCTGCGGACGTCTGCCGAGCCGCCGGCTGCGCGATCCTCGGCGGGGAGACCGCCGAGCTGCCCGGCATCTACCGGGACGACGAGCTCGACTTCTGCGGCACGGTGGTCGGGCTCGTCCGCCGGGACGAGCTCGTCGACGGGTCGCGGATCGAGCCGGGCGACGCCGTCCTCGGGTTCCGTTCGAGCGGGATCCACGCGAACGGCTTCTCGCTCGTGCGCAGGCTCGTGGGCAACGGGGACTTCGACGCCGACCTCCTGTTGCCCCCGACCCGCTGCTACCTCGACGACGTCCGCGCCCTGCGCGGCCGGGCAGACGTCCGGGCGCTCGCGCACGTGACCGGCGGCGGGATCCCCGGCAACCTCGCCCGCGTCCTCCCGGACGGCGTCGGTGCCGTGGTCGATCCCGACGCGTGGCGCCGGCCGTCGGTGTTCGACTGGCTCGCCGCGCAGGGAGTCGCCGAGGACGAGCAGCGCCGCGTGTTCAACATCGGCATCGGGTACTGCGCCGTCGTCCCGCCGAAGGACGTCCGGCACGACGACGTCGTGATCGGACGGGTCGAGGCGGGCGTTGCGGGGGTCGAGTGGAGCGACGCGTGATCGGCGTGCTCGTGAGCGGTGAGGGGACGAACCTCCAGGCGCTGATCGACGCGGGCCTGCCGATCGTCGCGGTGGCGTCGAACCGGGCGGACGCCAGGGCGCTCGCTCGCGCGGAGGCGGCCGGGATCCCCGTCGCGACGTTCGAGCTCGCCGACTTCGCGAGCCGGGAGGAGCGTGACGTCGCGCTGGCACGTTGGCTGAGGACGAAGGGCGTCGAGCTCGCCGTGCTCGCCGGCTACATGCACGTCCTGCGGCCGGAGTTCTTCGCGGCGTTCGGCCGCCGCGTCGTCAACACGCATTGCGCGCCGCTGCCGCAGTTCCCCGGGGCCCATCCGATCGAGGACGTGCTCGCGGCAGGCGTCTCCGAGACCGCGGCCACCGTCCACTGGGTCGACGAGGGAGTCGACACGGGTCTCGTGATCCGCTCGGTGCGCGTCCCCGTCGAGGCGGACGACACGCCGGAGACGCTCCGCGCCCGCGTGCAGGCGGTCGAGCACCGGCTCCTGCCGGACGTCGTCAGGGAGCTGCTCGCGGCATGACGATCCATCGCGCCCTGCTCTCGGTCTACGACAAGACCGGCATCGTCCCGTTCGCCCGCGAGCTCCACGCGCTCGGGGTCGAGCTCCTCGCGAGCGGCGGCACCGCGCGCGTCCTCGCCGAGGAGCGCGTGCCGGTGACGCCGCTCGAGGAGCTGACGGGCGTCGGCGAGCTGCTGGGCCACCGCGTCGTGACGCTGCACCCCGCGGTGCACGCGGGCATCCTCGCGCGCCGCGACGTTCCCGCCGACCGCGCAGAGCTGGAGGCGCACGGCATCGCCCCGATCGATCTCGTGTGCGTCAACCTCTACCCGTTCGAGAAGACCGTCGGCCGCCTCGACGTCGCCTGGGAGGACGTGATCGAGCAGATCGACGTCGGCGGCCCGGCGCTCCTCCGGGCCGCGGCCAAGAACCACGCCCACGTCGTCGCGCTCTCCAGGCCGGCCGACTACGAGGCCCTGCTCGAGGAGTTCCGGGCGCGCGCGGAGGTCTCGGCCGAGACCCGGCACGCGCTCGCGCGGCGCGCGTTCCAGACCACCGCGGCGTACGACGCCGCCGTGGCCGGCTGGTTCGGCCGGGAGGACGCCTTCCCGGAGACCTACGTGCCGGTCTTCGACCGCTTCGCCGAGCTCTCCTACGGCGAGAACCCGCACCAGCGCGCCGCCTACTACGTGCAGCGCGGCGCGCGCACGCATCTGCTCGCGCGCGTCGACCAGCTCCAGGGGAAGCCGCTCTCGTTCAACAACCTCGGCGACCTGTCGGCGGCGCGGCTCCTGCTGCTCGAGCTCGACGGCCCGGCCGCCGTGATCGTCAAGCACGGCAACCCGTGCGGCGTCGGGCTCGGGGCGACCGTCGACGAGGCGTTCGCAAAGGCGCTCGCTGCCGATCCGGTCTCGGCCTACGGCGGCGTCGTCGTGCTGAACCGCCCCGTCACCGCCGAGCTCGGCAAGGCTCTGGCGAAGCAGTTCGTCGAGGTGCTGTTCGCGCCCGGCTACCACGAGGCGGCGCTCGAGGAGCTCGCTACGAAGGAATCCACCCGTGTGCTCGCGGACGCGGAGCGGCGCAGCTTCGTCACGAGCGAGCGTGACCTGCGGCGCGTGCTCGGCGGCCTGCTCGTCCAGGATCGTGATACGGACGGAGACCCGCTGGACGCGATGGACATCCTCTGCGGCGACCCGGACGCGTCCACGTGGGACGATCTCCTGTTCGCATGGAGCGTCGTCAAGCACGTGGTCTCGAACGCGATCGTGATCGCCCGTGACGGTCAGACGCTCGGCATCGGCGGAGGGCAGACCAGCCGGGTCGACGCGGTCCGGATCGCGGTCGGGAAGGCGCGCGAGCTCGGTCATTCGCTCGAGGGTGCCGTGCTCGCCTCCGACGCCTTCTTCCCATTCGCCGACGGGCCGCGGCTCGCGCTCGAGGCGGGGGTCTCCGCGATCATCCAGCCGGGCGGGTCGAAGCGCGACGGGGAGGTGCTCGACGCGGTGCGCGAGGCGGGCGCGACCATGGTCGTCACCGGGCGCCGCCACTTCCGCCACTAGGAGCCTGCCGGTGTCCGACGGTGTCCGGCTTCGAGTCGGACACCTCGTACGTAGTGTTGGCCGGTGTCCGACTTCAAGTCGGACACCTTGCATGCGAGCGTCGACGGTGTCCCCCTTCGGGTCGGACACCGGTCCGTTGCCGCCCGTGACAGAGGGTGATCCGGGCCCACGTGTCACTACCCATACGGCCGGTCCGATCTGTTCCCCCGGTCGGCAGCCCGCTAGCTACCGTTCCGCGGTCGCCGACACCGACGGCGCGCCGCGTCCAACGCGGCCATCCACTGCGACGCCGTCCCGTGCCCGCCTCGTGCCCCGATGCGTCCTCGCCTCGTCATACCCGTGTTCATGAGCCTGATCTGCATGCTCGCGGCGAGCCCGGCGCACGCCGTGGCCCCGACGCGGCTTCCCGGAACCGTCGCGAGCCCGGCGCACTTCGTGCTGCCGCACCGTCTGCCGCACCCGACGCTCTCCGAGCGCGCGGTGAGGCTCGCGCGGCGGCAACTCGGGGTTCCGTACGTCTACGGCGGCGCGTCGCCGGGCGGGTTCGACTGCTCGGGGCTCGTGATGTGGGTGTACGGCCGGCTCGGGATCGCGCTCCCTCACAATGCGGCCGCGCTCTTCGGCGTCGGCCGTCCGGTCTCGCCCGCGCACCTCCGCCCCGGCGACCTCGTGTTCTTCCACGGCCTCGGCCACGTCGGCATCTACATCGGCCACGGCCGCATGATCCACGCGCCCCAGACCGGCGAGCGCGTCGAGATCGAGGCGCTCGGGGAGCGGAGCGGCGGGCTTGCGGGCGCGCGGCGCATCTCGCCGGTCGCCTAGCGGTCCCGGTTAGGCTTGCGCGCGGCATGGCGCGCACGTACCCGACCGTCCTCGACCTCGTCGGCTCCACGCCGATCGTCCGCCTCGTCGACTTCGGCCGCGAGACCGGCGCGACGCTGCTCGCAAAGCTCGAGTTCATGAACCCCGGCGGCTCGAACAAGGACCGGATCGGGCGCGCGATGATCGAGGCCGCCGAGCGGGACGGCCGTCTCCGCCCCGGCGGGACGATCGTCGAGCCGACGTCGGGGAACACCGGCGTCGGGCTGGCGATCGCGGCCGCCCACAAGGGCTACCGCTGCATCTTCGTGATGCCCGACAAGATGAGCCAGGAGAAGATCTCGACGCTCCGCGCGTACGGCGCCGAGGTCGTGATCACCCCGACCGCGGTCGACCACGACTCGCCCGAGAGCTACTACTCGGTCTCGGACCGGCTCGCCGAGGAGATCCCCGGCGGCTTCAAGCCGGACCAGTACTCGAACCTCGCGAACACGAAGGCGCACTACGAGACCACCGCGCCCGAGCTCTGGGAGCAGACGGGAGGGGAGATCGACGCGATCGTCGTCTCGGTCGGCACGGGCGGCTCGATCACCGGGATCGGGCGGTACTTCAAGGAGCGCAAGCCCGACGTGCTCGTCGTCGGTGCCGACCCCGAGGGATCGGTGTTCACCGAGGACGATGCCCATCCGGTCCACCCGTACCTCGTGGAGGGGATCGGCAAGGACACGTGGCCGGAGACGCTCGATCCGTCGGTCGTCGACGAGTGGATCCGAGTCTCCGACCGCGACTCGTTCCTCACCGCGCGGCGGCTCGCCCGCGAGGAGGGCCTGCTCGTCGGGGGCTCGTGCGGGTCGACGGCGTGGGCGGCGCTCGAGGTGGCGCGGCGGCTCGGGCCCGGCGCGACCGTGCTGATGACGTTCCCCGACGGGGGGCGCTCGTACCTCTCGAAGTTCTACGACGACAACTGGATGATCCAGTACGGCTTCCTCGAGCGACGCGCCCCCGCCCCGACCGTCGAGGCGGTCCTCCGCTTCAAGCGCGGGGAGGAGAGCGCCGTCCCGGAGCTCGTCGTGGTCGAGGCCCACGACAAGGTCGGCGGCGCGATCGACCTCATGCAGCGTTACGGGATCTCTCAGCTCCCGGTCGTCCGCAGCGAGCACGGCGACGCGCTGACCGACATCGTCGGCTCGCTGCAGGAGCGAAGCCTGCTCGACCGGGTGTTCCGCAACCCGGACGCGCTGAACGAGGACATCGCCGTGGCGATGCAGCCGCCGCTCGCGGCCGTCGACTCGGGGGCGTCGATCGACGACGTGTTCGCGGAGCTGACGGGCACGGGCGGCGCGGTGCTCGTCGGCCATGCCGGCAGGCCCGTCGCGATTCTCACCCGGTCGGATCTGCTCGAGTTTCTCGCGGCGCAGCGGACCCGGGTCGACGCGTAGTCGTGGCCGCGGCGGCCTGTACGGGCCCGCCGCGCCCCTCCCGGCGGGCCGTGACCGCGACTGCGCCGACGATCAGGGCCGCTCCGGCGAGGGTCGCACCGCCCGGGCGTTCGCCCAGGACGAGCGCGCCCAGCGCGACCGCGACGAGCGGGTTGACGTACTGGTGCGTCACCACCTGGGAGATCGGGGCGTGGCCGAGCAGCCAGGCGTACGTGCTGAAGCCGACGACCGAGCCGACGACCGCGAGATACGCCCACGCCGCGAGCGGGCCGGGCTCGAACGCCGAGCTGTCGAGCTGGCCCGCTTCCCCCGCCGCGAGCGCGGCGACGACGAGGGCGGTGCCGCCTCCGAGCATCTCGTAGGCCGACGCGACGAACGGGTCGCGCGGGAGCCGCAGCCGGCGCGAGACGAACGAGCCCCCGGACCAGGCCATCGACGCCGCCACCATCACCACGAGCCCGACGGCCTCCGAGCCGCCCGCCCGGCCGCCTGGGCCGACGACGAGCGCGAGCCCCACCAGCCCCACGAGCGCCGCGACCGCGGTCGCGCGCGGGACGCGCTCGCCGGCGATCCGCCGCAGCACGACGATCTGGAGCGGGACCGAGCCCGCGATCATCGCCGCCACGCCCGAGTCGATGCGGGTCTCGGCCACGTGCACCAGGCCCACGCCCATGGCGAGCAGCACGACGCCGAGCCCGACCGCCGCGAGCGCCTCCCGCGGCTCGACCCGGAGCGACCTCCGGGCCACCAGCACGATCACCCCGAGGATCGCCGCCGCCGCCAGAAACCGCGTCCCCGCGGTCAGGAGCGGGGGCAGCGTGCGGACCGCGAGCTTGATCCCCAGGTACGTCGATCCCCACACGAGGTAGACGATCCAGAGCGCGGCCCAGAGCTTCGCCTGCGACGTTCTCATCGGGCCCGCCGCGCACGTCCGGCGGGGGACGCGCGGTCGACGGGTGTCCGGCCGGTCATGAGGTGGTCAACGACGTGCGCGGCCGAAACGATCCCGCGGCTCGCCGCGGCCGTTTGCTCCCCGCGCGTCGGGGACGTATGGTCGGACGATGGGTTTCCTCGACAAGTTGTTCGGGAGGACGAAGGAGACGGCGGACGACGGTGCCGAGCAGGCCGCCGCGGCGGTCGACGAGGCGCAGGACACCGCGTCGGACAGGGCCGGTGACGCGTCCGACGACGTGAGGGACACGCTCTCCGAGGGTGCAGAGCACGGCGCGGACGCCGTGCAGGACGCCGCCGGCGACGCGCCCCCGGCCGCCTAGGCCCCCCGCCGCCCGACGAACGAGGCCTCGTGGCCCCGCGCGTTCGCCTGCGCGATCTCGTCCTCGTCGAGCGCGCCGATCCGGTGAAGCAGCGCGAGCTCGTCGCGGAGGTGGGTGCGCATCATCTCGGGCCCGTCGGTCGCGATCGTGAAGCCGACGTCGTGCTCGACGAAGCGGCGCAGCGTGTCGCGCACCTCGTCCTCTCCCGCGAGCGCGCGAGTGAGGAGGTTCGACGTGGGGCAGATCTCGAGCGTCACGCCCGCCTCGCGCAGCAGGCGCATCAGCGCCGGATCGCGGGCCGCCAGGATCCCGTGGCCGATCCGCTCGGGGCGCAGCGACTCGACGACCTCGCCGATCTCCTCGGCGCCGGCGTCGCCCTCCTCCCCGACGTGGATCGTGATCCCGAGCCCGGCCGCGCGGGCGGTCTCGACCATCGGCGCGAGCTGCGTGTAGTCGTAGCGCAGCCCGCCCGGCCGCGGGCCCGCGATGTCCACCCCGACGACGCCTCGTCCGGCCCAGCGGATGGCCTTCTCGACGATGACCTCGTTCTGCCGGGCGTCGAAGGTGCGGTCCATCATCAGGATCAGGCCCGCGCGCACCTGCGGATACTCGAGCCGGGCGATGTCGAGGCCGCGGCTCGCGGCGAGGATGATGTGGTCGAGGTCGCGCTCGCCGCCGCGGTTGCGCTTCATCGGGTTGAACCGCAGCTCGAGGGTCGTGATGCGCTGGGAGCGGTACGCGCCCCCGATGGCGGCGTGGACGGAGCGCTCGACGGCGAACGGAGAGGACTGGATCAGCTCCGTCCAGTGGTAGATCGCGTCGAGCGCGTCGAGGTTCGGGACGCCGCGCGGGTCCGAGACCGTGACGAGCGCGTCGAACCCCCAGTAGTCCTTGACGGGCAGCGCGATGCCCTGCTCGTGCGCGAGCGTCCACATGATGTCCGAGGCGACCGAGCCGCCGAGGTGCGTGTGGAGCTCGGCGAGCCCGTCGTCGGCGAGGACCATCAGGCGAGTCTAGGTTCCGCCGCCGGGGCGGCGTCACGGGATCGGCTGGTGGCGCGACAGGGCATCGTCTAGGTTGGGACGACGCATGGGGCTGGTCGACGCGATCCGACGTCTCTTCGGTCGGGCCGAGGATGCGCTGAACGACGCGGACTACGCGGCGCTCGACGCGGTGCACCGTGCCGAGGACCGCGTCGACGAGGCGACCGGCGGCAGGTTCTACGACGCGGTCGAGAAGGCAGACGAGGAGTCGGGTGAGCTCCTCGAGCGCCTGCACCTCGACCGCGAGCCCGGCGAGCCGGAGACGGATCGCGACAAGTAGCCGGTGATCAGACGTTCGTCGCACGCGCGACGAGCGCGCGCAGGGGCTCGATCCACGCCGGGTCGACCATGTGCGGTACCGGGCTCTCGAGACGGAGGAGATCGGCGCCCGCGGCCGCCATCGTCTCCGCCGCCTCGGCCCCGAACTGGGAGGAGATGACCGGGTCGAGCGCGCCGTGCGCGACCGCGACCGGGACGCCGGCCAGCCGGGAGGGGTCGAGCGGAAAGCCCTCGACGCGCGGGAGGAACCCCGACATCGCGACGACGCCCGCCGGGCGCAGCCTCTCCGGGCCGAGGCTCATGGCCCAGCTCATCACGGCCCCCTGGCTGAACCCGCCGAGCACGACGCGCTCCATCGGAACGGGGAGCGTGTCGAGGAACGCGGCGAGACGCGGTGCCGTCGCGAGGAACGTCGCCGGATCGGGCGTCGGGATCCCGCCGAGGGCGTACCAGTGGCGACCTCCCGGGGGCAGGTGGAGCGGGCCGCCCGGCGTCACGCCGAGCAGCCGGCGCTCGGGGTCGAGGAGGTCGAGCAGCGGGTAGAGGTCGTTCTCGTCCGCGCCGCGGCCGTGCAGGAGCACGAGCGCGCCGGCGGGGTCGCCCGCCGCGTCGCGCCACCGGGCGGCGAGCGGCTCGGCGCCGTTCGCTACTTCGCCCACGCGACGCGCGGGTCGGGCAGCGGCGTCAGCACCTTCTCGACCTGTGCCCGGAGGTGCTCGAAGGCGGGCGGGAGGATCAGCGACTCGCCGAGGTGCTCGGGGTCCTCGTCGATGCCGAAGCCGGGACCGAGGGTCGCCAGCTCGAACAGCACGCCGCTCGGCTCGCGGAAGTACACCGACCGGAACCAGAAGCGGTCGATCACCGGCGTCGCGTGCATGCCCGCCTCGGTGACGCGCCGCTGCCACGCCTCGTGGTCCTCCATCGTCGACGACCACGCGACGTGGTGGACGGTGCCCGCCCCGGGAGCCCCCACGCCGGAGGCGGGAGGCAGGTCGAACGCGTAGCGCCCTCCGCGCTCGCGACCACGCAGCTCCCACGTGGCGTCGCCGGTCGCGCGGAAACCCATCACCTCCTCGAGCAGGTGGCGGCTCCGCTCCGGATCGGTCGCGAACGCCCGCACGCCGTCGAATCCCTGGAGCGCATGCTCCTCCGGGACCTCCGGGTGACGGGCGACGAGCGGCTCGTCGGGAGCGTCCGAGACGACGAGCTCGAGACCGAGGCCCTCGGGGTCCTCGAAGCGCAGCCGGCCCGGCGACCGCGCGCCGGCGACGCCCTCGTCCGCGAGCCTCGACTCCCAGAACCCGAGCGCCTCCTCGGAGGCGACCCGGAAGCTCACGGTGTGCACCATGCCCTGACCCGCGCGGCCGCGCCGCGCGCCCGGGTACTCGAAGAACGTGATGTCCGCTCCCGCGCTCCCGCGCTCGTCCGCGTAGAAGAGGTGGTAGACGGTCGGGTCGTCCTGGTTGACGGTCTTCTTCACGAGCCTCAGGCCGAGGACCCCGGTGTAGAAGCGGACGTTGCCGGGGGCGTCGCCCGTGATGCACGTCACGTGGTGGATGCCTTCGAGTTGCATGGCTGACGTCGCTCCCGTTGCCGGTACTGTCCCGCAACCGCGGAACCTACTACCATACTTGCAGATGCAACAATCGGCGGTCAGCTCTCTCTCCGCACGCGAGCTCGCGGCCTGGCGCGGCTTCCTGCGCGTGCACTCGGGCCTCGTCCGCGAGCTGAACGCCGACCTCGAGGCGGACCACGGCCTGCCGTTGACGCACTACGAGGTCCTGCTCCACCTCGAGCGGGCACCGTGCTCCCGGCTGACGATGAGCGAGCTCGCGCAGTCGGTGCTCCTCAGCCAGAGCGGCGTCACACGGCTGGTTGACCGGCTCGAGCAGGCGGGCCTGGTCGTCCGCGAGGGGTGCCCCGAGGACCGGCGGGTCATGTACGCGCGGCTCACCGACGAGGGCCGGGGCGCGCTCGAGGAGGCACGGCCGACGCACCTCGCGAGCGTCAGGCGGCGGTTTCTCTCACATCTCGGCGACGACGAGCTCGAGGCGCTCGCAGACGCCTGGGAGCGCGTTCGCCCGGGCGCGACCGCCTAGCCCCAACGCCGGACGCGCGGTGGGTGCTGCCCGTCGGCCGCACGCGGTTAGGCTCTCGGGGTGAAGATCGGCATCGTCGTGCCGTTCTCGTGGTCGTTCTGGGGGGCGGTCGTCGAGCACGCGGAGCTCCAGGCAGCGGCGCTCGAGGCACGCGGGCACGAGGTGCGCCTCGTGATGGGCAACGACCCGCCCGGCCAGTTCACCCGCGCCCTGCATCCGCGGGTCGGACGGCACGGCGATCCGCCGGCCAACGTGATCCCCGTGGGCCGCTCGGTGATCGTGCCGGCCAACGGCTCCCTGCCGAACATCGTGCTCAGCCCGCGCTCGTTCTTCCGCGTCCGCCGGGTGCTCGAGCGCGAGCGCTTCGACGTGCTGCACCTGCACGAGCCGATGACGCCTGCGATCTGCGTCTCGGTGCTCGCGCTCGCGAAGACGCCGATCGTCGCGACATACCACGCCTCGGGCGACCTTCGCTGGATGCAGTACGGGTGGCCGATGTGGGGCTTCCTCTCGAGCCGGATCGACCAGCGGATCGCGGTCTCGGAGCGGGCGCGAGCGTCGGTCGAGCGCTGGCTCGGCGAGCCCTGGGAGATCGTCCCGAACGGCGTGTTGATCCCCGGCCGAGCGGAGCCCGGAGGACGCGAGCACACCGTGGTCTTCGCGGGGCGCCACGAGCCGCGCAAGGGGCTCCACGTGCTGCTCCGGGCCTGGCCCGAGATCCGCCGCAGGACCGGGGCGAGGCTCGCCGTCGCCGGCGCCGACCCGCTCGCCGTCAGGCTCCTCCTCAGCCGCCTCGGGGTCTCGGACGAGGGGATCGACGTCGTCGGGTTCCTCTCGCAGGAGGAGCTCACCGACCTTCTCTGCTCGACGAAGGCCCTCGTCGCTCCGTCGCTCGGCGCCGAGAGCTTCGGGATGGTGCTGACGCGCGCGTTCGCCTGCTCGACGCCGGTCGTCGCCTCGGACATCGAGGGCTACCGCGAGGTGGTGACCCCCGAGACCGCCGTCCCGGTACCGCCCGGCGACGTTCCCGCCCTCGTCGACGCGGTCGAGCGCCTGCTGGGTGACGAGCAGCGGCGTGCGGCGATGGGGCTCGCGGCCCGGCGCCTCGCCGAGGAGCGCTACTCCTGGACAGACATCGCTCGACGGCTCGAGGGCATCTACGAGCGCGTGACGGCGGGACGCCGGACGGAGGCACGCGCCGCGTGAAGAGGCTCGCCGCGCTCTCCGCGAACCCGTGGGCGCGCGGCCTGCTCGTGCTCGCCTCGCTCGTCGCCGCGCTGCTGGCGATCTGGTGGCGGGGCCCCGAGTGGAGCACCGTCTACCACTCGTTCGACTTCGTCAGCTGGCGCTGGGTCGTCGTCGGGGTGGTGCTGAACCTCCTCTCGGTGCTCGCCAGGGTGCTCTCGTGGAACCTCACGATCCGCCAGGCGCTCCCCGAGCCGCACCCGTCGTTCCCGCAGGTCTTCTCGGCCTTCGGGGTCGGGCTCCTCGGCAACGCGGTGCTGCCTGCCCGTGCCGGCGAGCTCGCGCGGGTCGCGGTCCTCCGGCGCCATGTCGAGCACGGCCCCGGCACGAGCGCGACGCTCCTCGGCACCGTGTTCGCGCACCGGCTGTTCGACCTGTTCCCGATCGGGCTGCTCGTCGGCTACGTGCTGCTCACCGCGAAGATCCCGCACTGGGCGGTGACGGGGATCGCGGTGGTCGGCCTCGTCGGGCTCGCACTCTTCACCGTCGCCGTCATCTCGGCGCGCGGGGAGCGCGGCCGCGTCCACGTGGACGGGCTCGGCACGGTGCGCCGCCTGCTCACGATGGCGCGGCAGGGCCTGGCTGTGCTGCGTACGCCCGTGCCTGCGATCGGGGCCGGCTTCTTCCAGCTGCTCGGCTGGGTCCTCCAGCTTCTCGCGGTGTGGGCGGTCACCGCCGCGTTCTCGATGGGCGTTCCGCTGCCCGCCGCGGCGCTCGTGCTCCTCCTGATGAACGTCGCCACGATCTTCCCGCTCTGGCCGGGCAACATCGGGCTCCTGCAGGCGGCCGTCGCTCTGCCGCTCGTGCCCTACGGCGTTGCGTACGGCACCGGGTTCGCCTTCGGCCTGGTGCTGCAGGCCGTCGAGATGTCGGTCGGCGTCGGCGTCGGCCTCGTCATGCTCGCCCGCGAAGGGCTGTCGTTCGCCTCCCTGCGGCGCATCGAGGAGCAGGAGGAGTCGTCCGCGGAGGACGTCCTCGAGGAGCTCGAGGAGGACGACCCGGCCGACCGGGCGGACGCGTTGGTCACACCGTCGCGGAGCCTCGAGCGCTGAGCGAGCCGAGGCGGGCGGCGATCACCGAGTCCGCCTCTGCCACGCTCGGGGCGTGACCGGTGACCGCCGCGACGAACGGGGCGCCTTCGAGCGTCACGAGCGAGACGTCCGTCAGCGCGGTGGCGGTCGCGGTGCGCGGCACGTCGCGTAGGAGCGCGATCTCGCCGAACGCCTCGCCCGGGCCGAACCGGCGTCCGAGGATCTCGACGGTGCCGCTCGAGACGACGTAGAAGCGATCGCCGCGGTCCCCCTCCCTGATGATCGTCGCCCCGGCGGGAAACGACGCCGACGCCGACTCGCGGGCGAGCCGCTCGAGCACCGGCTCCGGCAGCGACGCGAGCAGCGCGACCCCGCGTAGCAGACCCGTCGCCGCCGGCTCTGCGGCCGTCCGGTCGATCGCGCGGAGCCTCGGCCGTGTGAGCAGCGCGAGGACGGGGAGCAGCGCGCCGGTGATCACGAGCGCGGCCTTCGCGCCGACGAGCCCGACCAGCACCGGTGCGAGCACCGAGCCGAGGCCGAGCGTGCCGAGCATGAGCCCGTCGAGCGCGCCGAGCGCCCGTCCGAGCACCGCGTCTGGCACGGCGCGCTGCATGATCGTCAGCGCGTTGACGTCGACGATCGAGTTCCCGATGCCGAGAATCGCGAGCGCGATCACGGCGACCACGGCGACCGGCACGCCACCGACGAGCGCGAGCGGCAGGCCGAACAACGCGAGGCCGATCGCGAAGTCGCGGGCGAGCCGGCCGTGCGCGGCGAGCAGGAGCGCGACGAACCCGCCCAGGAGGCCGCCGACGCCGACCGCGGCGTAGAGGAGGCCCACGCCCGCGTCGTCGAGCCCGAGCAGCTGGAACGCCACCACGACGACCAGCACGTTGACCGCGCCCGCGACGAGGGTCTGCGCTCCGTAGAGGCCCACGAGCGTCCGGAGCGCCGGCTCGCGCGCGATCGTCGTGATCCCGGCGAGAAAGGCGGACGACTCGCGGGCCGCGGTGTCGCCCGCCGCCCGCGCGGGCGGTTCCCGCGGCGGCTCGTGGCTGCGCAGACCGAGCACGAGGAACGCCGACCAGAGGAACGTGAGCCCGTTCACGGCGAACACCACCGAAGGGCTCGAGACCGCGAGCAGCAGGCCGCCGATCGCAGGCCCGAGGAACATGCCGACGCTCTCGAGCGTGCTCGAGGCGACGTTCGCCGCCGTCAGCTCCGCCGGTGAGGTCACGAGCGCCGGGAGGAGCGCGGACTTCGCCGGCCGGAACAGCGTCCCGGCGACCGCGGCGACCGTGACCAGGGCGTACACGACGACGGCAGGCCCGTCCGTCGCGATCGTGACCGCCGCGCCGAGCATCAGCACGCAGCGGGCGACGTCGCTCGCGATCATCACGGCGACGCGCGGGAAGCGGTCGACGAGCGAGGAGGTGAACGGGGCGAGGAGCGCCGCCGGGACGAGCCGGATCAGCCCGACGAGCCCGACCGCGGCCGCGCCGCCCTGGCCGTACGCGTACACGCCGAGCGCGACGAGGTACGCCCAGCCGCCGAGGATCGAGCCGATCCAGGCGAGCTGGATCCGCCTGAGCACGGGGCTCGCGAAGACCGCGCGGAGCGCGCGGAGCGACGCGCGGGCGCGGCGTTCGGGCTCGGCTGGGGTCGTTTCCGACATCGGCGTTGCCAACCACACCAGAAATGGGGGAAGATTTCACCGCACTCGTGCGTCGGGTGGATGAACGGCCATCCGAGGCATCCACCGCAAAAGGAGGCACACAGTGTCCGACGAGCGCGAGCTGGACGAGGGGAAGGACGTCGAGGGGAAGGACGTCGAGGCGGAGGACGAGGACTTCGAGGGTCATTCGTTTGGCACGGGCGACGAGCCGTCGAACTTCGGTGGCGGCGACGAGCCCTCCAACCTCGGTGGCGGCGACGAGCCGTCGAACTTCGGTGGCGGCGACGAGCCGTCCAACTTCGGAGGCGGCGACTGAGGTCGGCCGTCGAGGCCGGCTCTCCCGCGGGGGGCCGGTACCGGATCGCGAACGGCGCTCCAGGCGCCGTTCGCGTTTCGAGGGGGCGCTCCGTCAGGTGCGGCGCGAGGCGAGGAGTCGCTCGACCGCCTCGAGGAGCTGCACCCCCTCGCCGCCGTCCTCGTCCTCGAGCAGCGAGGCGACGCGGGCGACGAGCGCCGCGCTCCCTTCCCCTGCGAGCGCCGACCGCGCGCGCCGGGCGCGGAGCAGGAGATCGAGGCCGATCGCCGCCTGGGTCGAGAACCGCGAGAGGAGCTCGAGCTCCGCGACGCCGAAAGGCCTGTCCGCGGCGCGGTCGAGGACGGAAAGGACGCCGAGCACCCGCTCGTCGTGGAGCAGGGGCGAGGCCACGATGCTGTTCGGCACGTAGCCGGTCGACTCCGCCCGCTCGCGGGAGAAGCGCGGATCGGCCGTGAGGTCGTCGACCACGAGCGGCTGCCGCGTCACGAGCGCGAAGCCCGCGATCCCGGTGCTCGAGGGGAAGCGGGCTCCCACGAGCGTGTCGCCGCCCTGGCCGGAGACCGCCTCGAACACGAGCTCGTCCGCGTCCTCGTCGTAGAGGAAGACCGACGAGGCCTCCGCGCCGAAGATGGCCCGGGCGACGTCGACGATCGACTGGAGCAGTGCGCGGAAGGTCTCCTCGTCGCCACCGAGCACCCCGGCGGCCGCCGCCTGGCTCGACTCGTCGCTCATGCGGTTCCCTCCGTATTGGTCGCGGTGAGGTGGAGCACGCTCTTGAGCTGGAACGGCGTCAGCTCGGGATGCTTCGCGAGCACGAGCGCGGCGATGCCCGCGACGTGCGGGGCGGCGAAGCTGTTGCCGGTGCAGCGGAGGGTGGCGCCGCCGAGCCAGGCGACGTCGACGTCGACGCCGCGCGCGAACAGCTCGACGGGAGGGTCCGGGTTCGCGTACCACGCGAGCGGATCTCGCTGCTCGTGGCTCCCGACGGAGATCACGGACGAGAAGCGCCACGGGTAGCTGTCGACCGGCAGGTTGTGCGCCGAGGCGACGATCACCGTCCCGTTGAAGTACGCCTCGTCGGCGAGCTCGTGCAGCTCCTCCGCGAACCGGCGCTTCGTCGTGGAGAGGCTGAGGTTGATCACGCGGTGCCGCGCCTCGATCGCGTGACGGAGCCCGGCGAGGATCAGGTCGCCCGCGCCCGTGTTGCCCGCCCCCAGCACCCGCACCGAGTGGAGGCGGCAGTCCGGCGCCAGCGAGCGCACGATCCCGGCGCACGCGGTGCCGTGCCCGACGACGTCCCCCAGCTCGTCCTCGACCACGGCCAGCTCGCCGCTCTCGCGCCGGACGACCGCCCGCGCGCTCGCGACCGGCCCGACGAGCGGATGGCCGCCCTGAATGCCGCTGTCCACGATGCAGACGTCGACCGCGCCCCTCGAGTCGCCGATCGCCCACTCGCGCGTGACCGTCTCGCGCCACGTCGCGGGCGCCTCCACCGCCGGGGCCTTCCCCGCCGGAAGGCTCCACGCGGGCACCGCACGTCCCCGGCCGGCGTCCGCTCCCGCCGGGCGGAGCCCGGCTCCGCGGTCGCCTGACGCCGCTCGCGGCACGGTGCTCTCCGGGCCCGTATCACCCATGCTGTGCCCTCCGGCCCCGCACCGCGAGCGCCGCCCCGGGAACGTGCGGAGCCGCGTGTCCGCGGCCGGCGTCCGCTCCCGCCGGGCGGAGCCCGGCTCCGCGGTCGCCTGAAGGGCTGCTCACGACGTGGAGAGGGCGACCTCGCGCGCGGTGGCGGCGGCGCGCGACGCGTCGTCCGCACGCGCGCAGAGCTCGTCGTCGGGACGCGTCGAGAGGTTGACGTGGACGAGCCGCGCGGCCGAGACGGCCGCCGCCTCGGCGAGCGTCGCCGCCGCCCAGGCGTCGCCGCGCACCGTCTCGCTGCCCTCGCGGGCGGCGAGTGCGGCGAGGATCGCCACGTCGGCGGCGGTCTCGGCGATCTGGAGCGGGACCTCCGCGGCGCGCCTGAGAGCCGCACCGAGGCTCGCGTCGCGTTCGGGCGCGGAGAGCTCCGCCATCGCGCGCGCGTAGGCGCGGTGGTCGTCGTCGGCGAGGGCGAGCGACCGGTCACCGAGCGCGGAGGCCTGCGCGGCGACGCCGGGTGCGTCCTCCCACTCGCCCGAGACCCGCGCCACGAGCCTGACGAGCCCTGCCGCCATCGTCGAGGCGAGAGCCGCCGCAGAGCCACCTGCCGGCCCGGCGCCGGCCTCCGCCAGCACGTCCTGCAGCCTCCCCACCGGCAGGTCGGTCAGCACGACCTCGGTGGACGTCGAGCTCACGGCTCGAGGCGTCGGCGGAGAAGGGCGACGACGGCGGGGGTCGGCTCGACCCCCTCGACCCGGAGGGTCTGCTCGAGGTCGGCCGCCACGAGCGCGCGGAAGCGCGCGTCGCGCTCGATACGCGCGACGATCGTCTCGAGCTCGCGTCGTGCGGCCGGAAGCTCCTTCGCGGCCTCCGTCAGCCCCTGCGGCGGGGCGGGGAGGGCGCGGAGCAGCGCGGCGATCCGTTCCTCGGGGGTCGTCATCGGCGTCTTCTCACCTTTCCACCCGACGCGTGGGCGGGGGTCTTTCTTCCCGGCGCGCGGGCGGCGTCAGGATCGAGGACGTCGCGAAGCCGGGCGAGGCAGCGTGCGATGCGACTGGCGATCGTTCCCGGCGGGAGCTCGAGCTCGGCCCCGATCGTGCGATAGCTCTCGTCGCGCGTGAAGAACCGGTCGAGGATCTCGCGGCAGTCGGGCGACAGCCCGGTGAGCGCGGCGTGCACGGTCATCGCCTCGTCGAGCTGTGCGAGACCCTCGTCGGCGCCGTCCGGCAGCTCGTCGACCGACGTCTCGCGCCCCGCGCGCCGGAGCGTGTCGACGGCGCAGCGACGGGTCGTCTGCGCGATCCACGGTCTGAGGGCGTCGACGTCCCGCAGCGTGTCCAGGCGCTCGAACACACGGGCGAAGACCTCCTGAAAGACGTCCTCCGCATCCGCGGGCTCGAGCCGGTAGACGCGCGCCGCGATTGCGTACACGTACCGCGCGTACCGGTCGACGAGGTCGTCCCAGGCGCCTTGCTCGTCCGCCAGGCAGCGAGCGACGAGCTCGGCGTCGGACGCAGGGTCCACGCCCGCGGAGCTACCTCGACTCGGCGGCGCGGAGGCGCTCGGCGAGCAGCTCCAGCAGCTTCCAGAGCACGACCGGCCGTGCCTCCGCGAAGCTGCGGAAGCTCCAGACCGGGAGGCCGTATGCCCGGAGGCGGGAGGTCGCGGTGACGGTCGCGGAGCGGGCAGACTTGTCGACGAGCGCGACCTCGCCGAAGGACGCGCCCGGACCGAGGGTGCCGACCACCGCGCCGCCGACCGACACGTCCGCGGTGCCGCTCTCGACCACGAAGAAGTTGAGCCCGCCCTCGCCCTCGGTGGCGATCGGCTGGCCGGCGTCGAACTCCCGCTCCATGAAGTCGTCGGCGAGCTGCTTCACCGACGCGTCGTCGAGGTCGGAGAACATCGGGATCCCGCGGATCAGGTCAGGGCTGGGCCGTGCCATCAGGCGCGACCTTACCCTTCCGGCGCGGTGCTGTCACGCTCAGCGGTCGGGCCGTCGGAGCGGAGCTCCTCGATCGTCAGCTCGGCCCGATCGAGCCGTTCTGCGAGCGTGCGGTGAAGCGCCTCGCCTCGCTCGAACAGCGCGAGCGCCTCGTCGAGCGGGACGTCGCCGCGCTCCAGCCGTGCGACGAGGTCGTCCAGCTCCCGCTGCAGCGCCTCGAAGCTCTGCTCACCGCTCACGTGGGCTGCTCCTCCGTCATCCCTTGTCCCTTCCCACGCCCGGTCGTCCCCGCACGTGATCCGCGCTCCCTCGTCCCCGTACGTCCTCCACGCGTGCGCCGAGGGCCCCGCGGGCGAGCTCGACGTCGATGCGGCTGCCCGTGGCCACCTCATCTGCGTCCCGCACCACTCCGGCGCCCGCCCGGACGATCGCGTAGCCTCGCTGCAGCGTCGCCCTCGGCGAGAGCGCCTGGAGCCGTGCGCCTGCCCGGTCGAGCGCGGCGCGGCGGCGCTCGAGGTAGAGCCCGGGCGCGGCGCCGAGGCGCTCGCGACTCCGCCGGGCGCGCACGCGGTCACGCTCGAGCACGCGGCGGGTGCCCGCCTCGAGGCGCTGTCTCGTCCGGCCGAGGCCCGCCCGCAGCTCGTCGAGGTCCGGGACGACGAGGCGCGCCGCGGCCGTCGGTGTGGGTGCGCGCACGTCCGCGGCGAGGTCGCAGAGAGGCTCGTCCTGCTCGTGGCCGACGGCCGAGACGACCGGCACGGGGCAGGCCGCCACCGCGCGGACGACGCGCTCGTCGCTGAACGGGAGGAGGTCCTCGAAGCTGCCGCCGCCGCGCGCGAGGATCACGACGTCGATCCCCTCGTGCGCGGCGAGCCGCCGAAGGGTCGAGACGATCGAGGCCGGCGCGAACGGGCCCTGCACCCGTGTCTCCGCGACCACGATCCGGACGGCCGGGTACCGGGTCGTGATCGCAGTGATCACGTCTCCTCGCGCCGCGGCGTCGGCGCCCGTCAGGAGCCCGACGGCGCGCGGGAACCGTGGCAGCCGGCGCTTGCGCTCGGAGGCGAAGAGCCCTTCGCCGGCGAGCGTCCGCCGGAGGAGCGCGAGCCGCGCCGCGTGGTCGCCCGCGCCGACGCGCTCGAGCGCCGCGACGCGGAAGCTCAGCTCGCCGCGCGCCTCGTAGAGCTGGAGACCGCCGTTCGCCTGCACCCGCTCGCCCTCGGTGGGCGCGGGCTCGATCAGGTCGAAGCGGCGCCGCTGCATCGTCGCCGGGAGGCACGCCCCCGTCCGCGCGTCCTTCAGCGTGAGGAAGACGGTGGCCCAGGCGGGGTTGCGCCGCAGCTCGGCGACCTCTCCCTCGACCCAGACGTCCCGCACCCGGCCGACGTATCCCGCGAGCCGCCGGTTGAACGCGGAGACGCTGTAGACCGTGCGCTCGGCTGCGCCGTGTGACTCCACCGCGGGGAGCGTAGTCGCCGGACTCATGCACTACAATCGACTACATGAGTAGTCAACCGATCAGGATCGAGGCGGGGACGCTCGATGCGCTACGGGAGCGAAGCGAGCGGACAGGCGAGCCGATCACGCGCCTCGCGCAGCGCTACATCGACGAGGGGATGCGGCTCGACCGACACCCGGGGATCGTGTTCCGCGACGGGCCGGCCGGTCGCCGCGCGGTCGTCGCGGGCGGCCCGGACGTCTGGGAGATCGTTGTCGCCGCCCGGAATGCGACCGAGCGGGGGGACGCGGCGATCGCCGCGCTTGGCGAGCGGCTCGGGGTTCCTCCCGAGCGGGTCAGGGTTGGCGTGCGGTACTACGCCGAGCATCCGGACGAGGTCGACCGTTTCATCGCGATCGTCGAGGACGAGTCCGCCGCCCTGGAGCAGGCGCTCGATCGCGAGCTGCAACTGCTCGAGTGAGGCTTCTGCTCGAGGAGATGTATCCGGCGGCGATCGCGGAGCAGCTTCGCGCGCGCGGCTTCGACGTCGTCTCGATCCACGAGCCGTCCTGCCCGCACCTGGAGGGCGCGGCCGACGAGGACGTCTTCGCGGCCGCGGTCGCGCTCGAGCGCGCGCTGGTGACCGAGAACGTGCCCGACTATCGCCGGCTCGAGGCCGCGGCGCTGGCGAGCGGCGCAGCACACCCGCGACTCGTCTTCACGACGAACAGGCGGTTCCCACGCGGCCACCCGGGGACGACGGGCCGTCTCGTCCTCGCCCTCGCCGCATTGCTCGCAGGCGCGACCGAGATGGCACACACGACGTTTCTCCAGGAGCCCGGCGAGCGCGCTTCATGAACGCACCGGCCAGATGTACGGCGACATGACGAACCGAAAAACATTGTGGCACGATTGACCAACTGATGCCCTTCGTCGGACGGTTCGCGGCGGGGCTCGCGCTCCTGGGGCTGCTTGCGGCCGCGAGCACGTCGCGCTTCGACAGCGGAGGTCGGCTCGCGTCGTCACCTGCGGGCTACGTTGTCCTCGGAGTTGCGGCTGCCGTCGTCATCGCCGTGGTCCTGTTCTGGCTGGCGCTCGGCGGATTCGCCGCGCGGGTCGACATGCAACGCAGCACGAGGCTCATGCTGGTTGGCACGGTCGGTGCCATCGTGCTCGCGGCGTGCGCGATGTTGTTCCTGCCCCACTCTCACGGCCCTCTCTCGAGCCCCGGCCGCGATTCCTGCGGATACCCGCCCAGCTACTACGAGCGCCATCACATCGACTTCGCGAAGGTTTGTGGTTCGGGCACGACCTACGCTGGCAAGAAGCTCCCCGGGACAGGCGGCGGCAGCGGCGACTCGACCGTCGCGCTCGCTTTCGCGGCCGGGGCGTCGTTCCTCACACTCATCGTGCTCGCGACAGCGATCGTGATGGCGATGCGCCGCCGTCGTTCGAGCACCCCGCCCGACGCGGAGGACGCCGGAGTTGTCCAGGCGCTCGACGAGTCGCTCGACGATTTGCGGCGCGAGCGGGACGTGCGGCGTGCGATCGTCGCATGCTATGCGCGGATGGAGCGAGCGCTCGCGGGCGCCGGGAACGGGCGGCGTGCGCACGAGACTCCGCTGGAGTTCCTCCGGCGAGCGCTCGAACGTGTAGCCCAGCAGCCCGGACAGGTGTTGACGGACTTGTTCGAGCGTGCGAGGTTCAGCGTGGAGCCGATGGGCGAGAGCGAGAAGCGAAGCGCGATCGCTGCGCTCGAGCAGTTGCGCGCGGAGGTGGCGGGGTGAGCCTGTACCCGGACTCGCGCATGCGCGAGCAGGGGCTGGGCGCGGTCGGGCCCACGGCTTTGCCGAAGCAGTTGCGGGCGATCGCGGTGGTGGTCGTGGCGGGCGGGCTGCTGATGACGTTGCTCGGCGTCGTCTCGCCGGAGGGCGGGGTGCGTTTCGCACTGGTCGTGCTCGTCGCCTACGCGGCGATCGTCGTGGTGCGTCGGGTGCTGGAGCCCTTCGGGCGCCTGGCGCGCGCGCCTCGAAGGCGTCGCGCGGCGGGAGAGGTGGCGGGGCCGGCGTTCGTGGAGCGGGCGGCGAGGGAACTCGAGCTCGCGAGCGGCTCGGCCGTGCGCTTCGAGCAGCTTCGTGGCAGATTGCGCGAGATCGCGGAGCGGCGGCTCGTGGGCCGCGGTCTGCGCTTCGAGAGCGACGGCGCCCGGGCGTTACTCGGTGACGAGGCGTGGCAGCTGCTCGAGCGGCCGCTCGAGCGCGACAAGTTCGCGCCTGGCCCGAGCGCGGCTGAGCTCGACCGGTTGCTTGCTGCGCTGGAGCGGGTCTGATGCAGCCTGCCGAGACCGGCCAGCGCGCGGAGCGGATCCTCGGCGAGGTGGAGCGGGCGGTGGTCGGCAAGCGTGAGGCTCTCGAGCTGGTGCTGTTGGGGATCCTCGCGGACGGGCACGTGCTGCTCGAGGACTTCCCCGGGCTTGCGAAGACACTGCTTGCGCGTTCGTTCGCGCAGGCTGCCGACGTCGAGTTCACGCGGGTGCAGTTCACGCCCGACCTGTTGCCGGCGGACATCACGGGCTCTGCGATCTTCAACCAGCGCGACAACGAGTTCGAGTTCCGGCCGGGGCCGATCTTCACGAACCTGCTGCTCGCCGACGAGGTGAACCGGGCGCCGCCGAAGACGCAGGCGGCGCTGCTCGAGGCGATGCAGGAGCGGCAGGTGACGAGCGGCCGGACGACGCGCCGGCTCGCACCACCGTTCGTCGTGATCGCGACGCAGAACCCAATCGAGTACGAGGGCACGTACCCGCTGCCAGAGGCGCAGCTCGACCGCTTCATCCTGCGGTCGCGTGTCGGCTACCCGTCGCTCGAGCACGAGCGCGAGCTGCTCGTGCGCCGGCTCGAGCGGGGAGCGGACGAGGTCGAGATCAGGCAGGTCGTCGACTCGCAGACGCTCGTCGAGATGCAGCAGTCGCTCGAGCTCGTCCATGTCTCGGAGCCGATCGTCGACTACATCGCGCGGCTCGCTCGCGCGACGCGCGACAACCCCCGTGTGCAGGTCGGCGCCAGCCCCCGCGGCGGCCTGGCGCTGCTCAAGCTGTCGCGCGGGAAGGCGGTCCTGGCCGGGCGCGCCTACGTGACGCCGGAGGACGTGAAGGCGGTCGCGGTGCCCGCGCTCGCGCACCGGCTGACGCTCGCGCCCGAGCTGTGGTTGCAGCAGCTCCGCGGCGACGAGGTCGTGGCCGAGCTGCTCGAGCAGGTGCCGACGCCTACGGCGGAGGATCTTGGGGAAGCGGCGCCGGTGACCGACGGCGAGCCGGACACCGGCCCGGCGCGGTGAACGGCGCTGCTTTCCGACTTGTCGTCGGACACCGAGAGGCACACATGACCCGCTTCGCCACGCCGCGGCTGCGGGCCGCGCTGTGGGTGACCGCAGTCGGGGTGGTCGCGGCGCTGGCGCTGGGCCGGCCCGAGCCCGTCGCGGTCGCAGCGCCGTTCGCGCTGCTTGTGCTGATCGGGCTCTCGCTGCCTCGCTCCGAGCCGCTCGAGGCGACGGTCCGGCTCGCCGAGGAGCGCGTCCGGCAGGGCGACATGGTGCGCGGCGAGCTGGAGCTCGTCTCGCCGACCACGAGCGACCGGCTCGAGGCGCGGCTCGTCGTCCCGCCCGGTCTCGCGCTCGAAGTCGAGCAGCGCGCGCTCGCCGTCGCGGCTCGGACGCCACGCACGCTCGAGCTGACTTTCGTCTGCAACCGCTGGGGCGCGTACTCGCCCGGCCCGCTGCGTGTCCGCCGCTACGACCAGCTTCGCCTCGTCGCCGACGAGCACGATGTCGAGCTCGACGCCAGGCTGCGCGTGTACCCGACACGCGAGGCGCTGCGGGCGCTTGTCCGACCGCTCGGCACCCAAGCGGCCGTCGGCGACCAGGTGGCTCGGACGAAGGGGGAAGGGATCGAGCTGGCAGAGCTACGGTCGTTCTCCGAGGGAGACGACCTACGGCGCGTCAACTGGCGAGCGAGCGCCCGCACGGGCGAGCTCGTCGTCAACGAGCTCCATCCCGAGCGGAACACTGCGGTCGTGATCCTGCTCGACACGTTCGCCGAGCTCGGCACAGGGCGGAACCCGCTCGACGAGTGCGTGCGCGCCGCGTCCGCGCTGGCAGAGCGCTACCTCGCGCGGCGCGATCGTGTCGGCCTGCTGCCACTCGGCGGCACCATGCGCTGGCTCCGGCCGGCGAGCGGCGCCGTGCAGCGGCAACGGATCGTGGAGACGCTGCTCGAAGCAAGGCCGTTGCCCCCCGCCGGCGAGGGCGCGCGGCTCGTCGTGCCGACGCGGTTCGTGCCGCCGCAGGCGCTTGTCCTCGCGCTGACGCCGCTGCTCGAGGACGCGGTAGTCCGGGCCCTGCTCGAGTTGCGCGGCCGTCGCTTCGACCTCGCGGTCGTCGAGCTGCCGCCGCTCTCCTATCTCCCGGTCGAGGACGAAGGCGTGCGGCGGCTCGTGTCGCTCGAGCGCGACCTCCTGCGCAGTCGGCTGCGGGCGCGCGGGATCGCCGTCGTCGAGTGGGCCGAGAAACAGTCGCTCGAGGTCACCGTTCGCGCGATGGAGGAGTTCCGACGAAAAGCGCACGTCGTCCGCGCGTAGCGACGGCGATCGCGGCGTTCGTCGCCGCGATCGCCTCCGCCGCCTATCCGGTCGTCACCGGAAACGTCGTGAACGGCCTCGTGCCGTTCGCCTGCCTGATCGGCATCGTGGCGATGGCGGTCGCGCTGCTCGCTTTCTGGGAGGACGGGCTCTGGCTCGGCCCGGCCGCAATCGCGCTCGGATACGCGCTCTCGCTCGCCCCGCGCAACGTCACGCTCGACCACGGGGCTCCGGCCGTCGCGGTCGGGCTGCTCGCCGCGGTCGAGCTCGGCTCCTGGTCGCTCGAGCTCCGCGACGGCCCCGAAGAACGGATGCTCGGGCGCGTCGGGCTCGTCCTCGTCGTGCTCGCTGCCGCGTTCGCGGTGAGCATCGTCGTGCTCTCGGTCGGCGGCGTGCAAGCAGATGCAGGGATCGCGCTCTTCGCCGTCGGTGCCGCGGCAGCCCTCGTGCTCTTCGCGCTCTTGGCTGGCCCTCCCCTGCGCCTCAGACGCTAGAGGAGGATCTCGGCGGCCGTGACCGGCCTGCAGCCCTGCGAGACGAGCTCGACGGCGACGTGGAGGTCGGCGTCGCTCGCCGCCACGCGCTCCGCCAGGGGAAGGGGGAACCCGGCCTCGATCAGCACGTGCAGGCGCCAGCTCTCCACCTTGGACTGCTCGTCCTCGCGCCACACGGGTGTCTCGATCGTCTCGGCCATCGGTTTGCCCGGCTCTTTCGTTCTGGCTCTGACGAACCCTCCCGGCGGAAGTTGGGCCGCGCACAAACTCCTTACGAGCTCTAACGGGCGCCGAGGCGCTGGGCGAGCTCGTTGCGGACGAGCAGCTCGACCGCGCGGTCGAGCTCGCGCTGGAGCCGGGTGGCCGCCTCCTCGCGCGCCTCGCGGAGCCGCTCGTCGAGCGCGATCATCGCCATCTGCGCGTGCCGCTCGACCTCGCGCTCGGTGACGCGGGCGAGCCGCTCCGCCTGGCGGCGCTCCCACTCGACGAGCACCACGTCGAGCCGGGCGCGCACGTCGGACTCGCCCTGCTCGATCGACTCGGCGATCGCCTTCTCGCGTGCCCTCAGACGCTCCGTGGTCTCCTCGATCGCGCGCCGCCGCTCGAAGGTCTGCGCCTCGAGCTCGTCGAGCGCCTCGCCGACGGCCTGCCCGGCCGCGCGCTCCAGCTCCTCGCGCAGGCGGAGCACGGTCTTGCGCTGCTCGTCCGCGGTCGAGCCGAGCTCGCCCGCCTCCCGCTCGAGCCGCGCCTCGACCTCCGCGATCGCCTGCCGGTTCTGCTGCTCGAGCCGGCCGAGCTGCGTCTCCAGATGGCGCTGCGCCCGCTCGAGGTCCTCCGAGAAGCCGCGCAGCCGCTCCTCGAGGCGCCGCTCGCCCCGCGTCAGCTCCTCGGCGAGCCGCTCGCTCGAGTGGCGCTCGCGGGCCTCGAACTCGATCCGCCTTTCGTCCGCGAGCCGGCGCTCCTCGGCGCCGAGCAGGGCCGCCGTGTCGGCGCGCTCCCGCGCGATCACGCGGCGGATCTCGTCCGCGTGCGCCGCCGTCTCGGCCGCGACCGCCTCGCGGACGGCGACGCGGGCCTGCTCGACGAGCGCGTCGGTCGCGACGGCCGACGCGCGTGCTCTGCGGAGCGCGAGCCACAGGAGAAACCCCACGACGAGGGCGGCGGCGAGGCACCCGGCCAGGATCCAGACGACCACCGGTGCAGGGTACTCGGCGGCCGTCAGACGCGGAGCGCGACGAGCGCCGCCGCGAGCGCGACCGTCGCGGTGGCCAGCAGGCGCAGGGCGGCCTCGGGCGCCTCGAGCAGCACGGCGCGGGTGAGCGGCTCACGCGTCCCTGTCTCGAGCACGAGCTGTCCCTCGACGGAGGCCGTGTCGCGGCGCAGGCGCCGGGCCGTGTGGGAGAGGCGCCGTTGCGCGAGCGAGAGGAGCGTCGCCCAGGCGGCCGCCAGCAGGGTCTCGACCCGCACAGTGCCGGTCTGGGCCACGTAGGCGGTGACGAGCGGGAACGCGCCCCACGCGAGCCCGAACCCGAGGTCCGTGTGGATCCGGCCGCCGAGCAGCTCGAGGTTGTAGACGGGCACCAGGGCGGCGCCGAGGGCGACGAGCGGGAGGATCCAGAGGGTCCGCTCCAAGGCGACCGCGATCCCGAGCGCGGCAGCGGCGGTCACGGAGACGAGCGTGAGCGCGACGAGGACGCCCGACGGGATCGAGGTCCCGAGCGGGCGGCCGTGGAGCTCGTCGAGGGCGTGGGCGCCGATCCCCATCGCGAGCGCGAACGCGAGCACCGTGAGCGCGAGCGTCCACCAGTCGACAGCCGCCGCAAGGCAGCCGCCCACGACCGCGTACGCCAGATGCCAGGCGGTGTACGGCGGGTGCAGCAGCGTCACGTAGTCCCGGACCCCCCCGCCGCCCAGCGCGTAGAACGCCGGCGCGGGCCTGCTCATTCGCGTCGTCCCCAGACGACGAGCCCGGCGCCGAAGCTCATCTCCCGGAGAGCCACGTCGTGGACTCCGGCGTTGCTCCAGAGGGCCAGCAGGACGTCCTCCGGGAAACGTGCGTGGAAGTCGCGGATTGAGGGCCCGAGAAAGCTCCCGACCTCGTGCCAGCCGGGGGAGACGAGCCGCCCGGCGAGCGGCAGGCCGACCGAGACCCAGAGATCCCACGGTGGTCGCCAGAGGCCGCGGGGCACGCCGAACTCGAGCATCGCGACCGTGCCGCCCGGCCGCACGACCCGTGCCAGCTCGGCGAGCGTCGCGCCCGGGTCGTCGACGTAGCGGAGGAGGTAGGTGAACGTGAGGTGGTCGAACGACGCGTCCGGAAACGGCAGCTCCTCCGCCGACCCCTCCACGAGCTCGACGCGTCCACCGAAGCGAGCTCGTGCCCGTGAGAGCATCCCGGGGCTCTGGTCGACGCCGGTGACCCGGAAGCCGCGCGCGAGGAGCGCCTCCGCCACGAGGCCCGTCCCCGTCGCGACGTCGAGCACGTGGCCGCCGTCGGGCGGGAGCCGCGAGACGAGGAACCGGCGCCAGCGCGGATCCTGTCCGAACGAGAGGAGCGCGCCCATCCGGTCGTAGCGCGGCCCGAGCGGCGCGAACAGCTCCTGTGCGTGACGGCGGCGTGCCTCGGGCCCGGCGGACATGCGGCTCTATCCTGGCACGATGGCCCTCGCGGAGGATCTGGAGCGCGTCGCGGCCGCGGCCGCACCCCTCGCGGAGGGACGGTCGCTCGCGGGGGTGCTCGCGACCGAGCCGGCCGTGGGACGGCGCGTGTACGTCTGCGCCTACGAGGCGCCGGACGGGACGCGCGGCTGGCTCGCCCTCGGGGACGACGGCGAGGTGCTGCAGGGCCGGCGCGAGGTACGCGACGCGGTCTCGATCGCGGCCCTGTGCGAGGTCGCCGAGGAGGCGGCGTTCCCGGGTGATCTCGACGAGCTCCGCGGCCAGCTCGTCGCCCTGCGGCTGACGGAGGACCCCGACGGCGTCGACGAGGCCGAGGAGGCCGCGCTCCGGCTCCAGCACGTCCTCGGCGCTCCTCCGCAGCTCTCCTCCCCGGGGAGGCTCGACGCCATCGGCCAGGCGGCGCGTCGGCTCGAGCTGGCGCTCGACCCGACGGCCCCCTCGCCGTTCACGAGCGCGATGCGGAGCGCCGCGGAGGTCGCGGACGCGCTCTGGGGCGACGTGGAGTCCGCGTATCTGGTTCCGCTCGAGTAGCCTGGGGTCGTGGAGGGCGGAGGCTTCCTGCCGTTCGGGGGCGACCCGGAGGAGATCCTGCGCGGGCTGCGAGAGTTCGCCGAGCAGCAGGCCGAGGGGGTCAAGGAGGCCCAACGCGAGCAGTTCGCGACGCTCACGCTGAACACCGCCGTCGAGCTGACCCAGGCGGCGCTCGCGCAGATCGCCGCCTCCGGGTCGGTCGACGAGCAGGCGATGCAGCTCCGCGACGCCATGCGCGTGCTCTTCCCCGAGGCGGTCGCGCTCGTGTCGGCGGCGAGACAGGGGTTCATGCGGGAGCCCTGACGTCACCGCCCGGCGGGCTCCCGCCGGGCGAAGCCCGCCTCTGCCCGCTTGGCGCTGCCCAGAGGCGTCAGCGAGCGAGTTGCACTCTCCTTACGGCTCGGTGTGGACGACGACGTCCGCGACGCCGGGCAGCGCGGCGCGGATCCGCTCCTCGACCTCGCTCGCCTCGTCGTGGGCGGCCGCGAGGGTGGTCTCGCCCGGGAGCCCGAGCGTGACGAGCACGACGAGCCCGTCGTCGGTGTCGAGCGCCCGCACCGCGCGCGGCGCCCGTGCAGTGACGTCGAGGACGATGCGCGCGATCTCCGCTCGCTCGTGCCCCACGACGCGGCCCGGCGTCGGCTCGGCGAGCGGCTCGAGGTGCGTCTGCACGTCGCACACCTCGGGCGCGGCCAGGCGAATCTGCTCCTCGACCTCCTCGGCCAGTGCGTGCGCGGCTGCGAGGTCGAGCTCGCCCGGGAGCTTCAGGTGCAGCGAGACCTCGATCCCGCCCGGCGTGTCGATCAGGGAGACGTTGTGGAGCTCGCGGACGTGCGAGACCGTCATCGCCGCGGCGCGCACGCGCTCGCGCAGCTCGCCCTCGTGGTCGGTCGGTTCGACGTGGACGACGACGTCGCTGCCCGGCAGCGCGCGGTGCACCGCGTCCTCGACACGGTCCGCGGCCGCGTGCCCCTGACCGACGGCGGCCTCCGGCGAGACGCCGATGACGATGTCCGCGAACGTCCGGCCCGCCGCTTCGCGGAGCCGGAGCCGACGCACCGAGACGGGCGGCTCGAGCCGCGCGAGCGCGGTCTCCGCCGCCGCGACGGCGTCGGCGGGCGCGCGGTCCATCAACACGTCGACGTTGCGGCGCGCGAGACGCACCGCGGCCGCGACGACGAGCGCGGCGACGAACAGCGCGGCGATCGAGTCGCCGTCCGGGAACCCCGCCCGCGCGGCGAGGAGCCCACAGAGCACCGCGATCGTCGAGAGCAGGTCGGAGCCGAAGTGGACGGCGTTCGAGAGGAGCGCGGCGCTCGAGTACCGCCGCGCGACGCGGTACGAGCCGACGGTGCGCGAGAGGTCGATCGCGAGGACGATCCCGAGCGCCGCGAACGCCCACCAGGCGGGCTCGACGTCGAGGTCGATCCAGCCGGCCAGCCGCGCGACCGCGAGCCCGGCGACACCGACCGAGACCAGGGCGAGAAACGCCGCCTCTGCGAGCGCCGCGAGATGCTCCGCCTTGCCGTGCCCGTAGAGGTGTCCCGCATCTGCGGGCTTCGTCGCGACGCCGACCGCGAACAGCGTCAGCAACGCCGCCACGAGGTCGGTGCCCGAGTGGGCCGCGTCCGCGACGAGCCCGAGGCTGCCCGCGGCGAGCCCGGTGACGAGCTTGATCGCGATCAGGCAGGCGGCTGCGACGACCGACGCGAGCGCGGTGCGGCGGAGCGGGGACACGCCCGAAGGCTATGCCCCCGCCCCGCCGGCGACCGCGACCCCCCTACGTCGCGAGCTCGCGCCGCGCGGGCTCGCGTGCCCCCTCCCGTCCGGTCGCACGGGCGCGTGCGCGTGCCGCGATCCGCTTCGCGACGACCTTCGCGTCCCGGCCGGCCCCGAGCACGAGCATCGAGCTGAACGAGTGCTGGAACGGGAGGCCGACGAAGTACAGCCCCGGCGACGACCCGACCACGCCTCGCTCCTGCGCCGGATACCCGTCCGCGTCCTCCTCGAGCGGAAACCGGATCCAGCTGTGGTCGTGTCCGAAGCCGGTGCACCACACGACGTTCGCGACGTCGACGACGCGCCCGCCTGCGAGCTGCGGCCGGCCGTCGACCGTCCCGGCAGTGCGCTCGTACACGCGCTCCACGCCCGCCTCCTCGAGGTCGCCCTTCTTCACCCGGAGCAGCGGCCCGCCGTGCGCGCGGATGTGCGGCCTCGCCTTGCGGCCGAGCGGCGTCGAGACCGTGATCAGCCGCGTCGCGGCGAGCCGCAGCAGCGGGAAGAGGATCGGCGCCAGCCGGCTCTCGATGTCGAACGGAACCTGGCCCGTGTCACGGCCGGACAGCATCGTCCGGTACCCCGCGCGGGCGAGCTCGTGGGCGATGTCGCCCCCCGAGTGGGCCGCGCCGACGACGAGCACGGCCCCGTCGGGCAGCTGCTCCGGCCCCCGGTAGTCGGCCGAGTGGAGCTGCGTGATCGCGGGATCGAGCGTCGCCGCGAAGTCCGGGATCACCGGGCACTCGTGCTGGAAGCCGCCGGTCGCGACCACGACGTTGTCGGTCTCGTAGCGCCGGGCGCCCGCGATCACGACGTAGCCCCCGTCCTCGCGCTCCAGGCTCTCGACGCGGGCGCCGTTGCGAACCGGAAGGTCGAACCGCTCGGCGTACGTCTCGAGGTAGTCGGCCATGTCGGCGGTGGAGGGGTACGAGTACCTCGGGCCCGGGAAAGGCAGTCCGGGCAACCCGTCCACGGCGGCCGGGGAGTAGAGCCGCAGCGAGGGCCAGCGGTTCCGCCAGGAATCGCCCACCCGCTCTGCGGCGTCGAGGATCGCGAACGGCCGCCCGCGCCTCGCGAGGTGGTAGCCCATCGCGAGTCCCGCCTGGCCGCCCCCGACGACGACCGTCTCGACCCGCTCAGTCCCTGTCGTCTCCATGTCTCCTCCTGTCCGTTGCCTCGCCGCCACCGTAGGACGGAGGTGGCGTGGCTCGCATCGCACGGAACCACCAACCTGCGCCGAGACCTTGCGTGGTCATTTCTGACCACTGGGGGGCACGGTGGGTATCCGGCCGCGACGCGGGCCGCTTCAGGGGTGTACCCGGCCGCAGGCCGGGGGTTTGGCGGCGGGGATCCGCTCCTGCGCGACGGGGTCGTCTGTGGGTTGCAGGCCGCGAAGCGGGCCGCTTCAGGGGTGTACCCGGCCGCAGGCCGGGGGTTTGGCGGCGGGGATCCGCTCCTGCGGATCCCCGCTTCGCGAAGAATTCAGACGAGGTCGTGCTCGTAGGCGAAGGCGCTCGCCGCCGTGCGGGACGACACGTTCAGCTTGCGGAAGATGTTCTGGAGGTGGCGTGCCACCGTGTGCTCGCTGATCACGAGCGTCGCGGCGATCGCGCGGTTGCTCTCGCCGGCGGCGACGAGCCGCAGCACCTCCAGCTCGCGGGCGCTCAGGCCGTGGCCGTGGTCGACGCCGGCGCCGGGGTCGCGGGCGAGGGCTCCGAGTCGTGCCAGATCGGGGGTCGCGCCGAGCGCGGCGAACGTCTCGCGTGCAGCGGAGAGCTCGAGTGCGGCCGTGTCGTCGTCCCCGAGCGCGCCGCACGCCAGGCCGACGGCGACGCGGGCGCACGCCTCCTCGTACGGGGCCTCCAGGTCCCGCCACTCCTGGCACGCCAGGCGCGCGGCGACGAGCGACTCCGCCGCCTCGCCCGCCGCGAGCTCCACGGCGGCCCGGGCCGTCGCCGCGAGGGCGCGGAGCATCGCGCCTCCGTAGCGCTCGGCGAGCTCGTCGAGCTCGCGCGAGGCGTCCCGCGCAGCCTCGAGATCGGCGAGCGCGAGGGAGATCTCGATCCGTGCGGGGAGGAGGATGGCGCGGCGCGACCAGACGGTGGTCTCTCCCAGAGCGCGCCCGATCGCGGCGGAGGCTGCCTCGGCCCGCCCCTGGGCCAGACGGAGGAGCGCCAGGCCCGGCTGCGGCTCCCAGCCGTGGCGGCTCGCCTCCCGGTACGCCTCCTCGGCCGCGGACAGCTCGCCGGAGAGCCGATGCACCTCGCCCTGCCGGTAGAACGCCTGTGCGGCGGCGGCGCGGTTGATGCCCTGGGCGAGCCGCTCGGCTGCGCGCCGTGCCTCGTCCAGCGCGTCGGGCCACGAGCCGTGCAGCTGCATGATCTCCGCCCGGTGCACGAGGCATCGCCCGGTGAACGCGACGAGGCCGGGTTGCTCGTCGCACCACCGCGTCAGCACCTCGGTCCACTCCCGTGCCCGCCGGACGTCGAGCACCTCGACGCACGCGAGGATCACGCCGCAGTACACGATCCCGGTGACGATCGGCGAGACGGAGCCGGACATCGCCACCACCATCGCCTCGTCCAGCAGCCTGAATCCGTCCGCGACACGGCCCTGCAGGATCAGGAACCGACCCTGCGTGTGCGCGGCGAGCGCGGTGAGGTCGGCGTCGTCGAAGCGTTCGCCGGCCTGCGTTGCCGCGCGCGTCGCCTCCGTGGCCGCCTCGAGGTCACCGGCCGCCTCGTGCCCGAAGGCCGCCGGCAACAGCAGGTATCCGCGCTCGACGCAGTCGCGGTCGTCTCCGAGCAGGCGCTCTGCGCGCGCCAGCCAGCCGCCGGCGGGGCCGAGCTCGCCCCGGGCCGCGCGGTGCATGCCGATCCACAGCGCGCACCGAACCGCGCCTCTCGGCTCTCCCGCCTCGAGATGCAGCTGGTGCGCGCGCTCGAGGTGGCTCATCCACTCGTCGTCCCGGCCGAGCATGTACGCGGACGTCGCGAGCAGCTCGAGGTCGCCGGCGCCCAGGGGCGTCGCCGCCTCCGCGCCTCGGAGCGACTGGTAGCTGTCCGCCCAGTCCCGGCGTGCGTACGACCGGCGGCCGCGATCGAGATCCCCGTCTCGCACAGCACGCCCATTGTCCCCTACCCGGCGCACCGCCGCAGCGCGGTCGCGTGTGCGCGGCGATCGTCTACGCTTGACGGCCGATGGCAGAGCCGACGATCGCCGACGTCGACGCCCTCGTCGGGCCGGCGACGCCGCAGTTCGCCTACCAGCTCCGGGCACGCGTCCGCGAGCTCGTCGCGGGGCTGCCGGAGGACGATCCGGTGCGCGTCCACGCCGAAGCCCAGGCGGACCTGCTCGACCGGCTCGGGTACGCGTCGACGAAGGCGGAGAGCTCCGAGGCCGAGTCGCGCGAACGGATCGGCTGGGACACGATCCCGTCGTCGGCGCCGGCGTGGGACCCGCTCCCGCGCGGCGACCGGTGACGCGGGGGAACCCCTGGTTCCCCCGCGAGCCCCCTCCTCTCGCGGGTCGACGGCATGGGAGCCCGGAGTGAGCGCCGGGCCCACGGTCCTCGTCACCGGTGGCTCGCGGGGGATCGGCAGGGCGATCGCGCTGCGGCTCGCGCGCGAGGGCGCCGCGAAGGTCGCGATCGGCTACTTCCGCTCGGATGCGGCCGCTGAGGAGACGGCGGAGGAGCTGCGTGCGCTCGGCGTCGAGCCCGTCCTCGTGCGCGGCAACGTCACGTCGAGTCGCGTCGCGGAGCAGGTCGAGGCGCTCGGGCCGCTCGATGTGCTGATCCACAACGCGGCCACGGGCGTGATCCGGCCGGCGCTCGAGACGGAGGACAAGCACTGGGACTGGACGCTGAACGCGAACGCCCGCGCGCTGCTCTCCCTGACGCGCGTCGCGGCGCCCGCGATGGCGCGGGGCTCTGCGATCGTGGCGATCTCGAGCCTCGGGTCGATCCGCGTGCTCGAGAACTACAGCCTGGTGGGCACGTCGAAGGCCGCCCTGGAAGCACTCGTCCGGTACCTCGCGGTCGAGCTCGCTCCGCGCGGGATCCGCGTCAACGCCGTCTCCGCCGGCGTGGTCGAGACCGGGGCGCTCGAGCACTTCCCGAACCGTGAGGAGATGCTCGCCTCCGGCGCGGCTAACCCTGCCGGGAGGCTCGTGACGCCCGACGACGTGGCCGGCGCCGTGTCGTTTCTCTGCTCTCCCGACGCCGAGATGATCCGCGGGCAGATCGTCGTGGTCGACGGCGGCTGGTCGCTGCCCGCGGGCTGACAACGCTTGTGTTGAATCAACACAAGCCGCCCCTCGCGCTCGTGCTCGACTGGGACGGCACCGTCACCGAGCGGGACACGCTCCACATGACGATCGAGCGCTTCGGAGACAGCGAGGTCTTCGAGGCGATGGGTGCAGAGCTCGGCCGGCTGACGCTCGCCGAGGTGATCGCGGCGGAGATCGCGACGGTCGACGCGCCGCTCGACGAGGTGGTGGCGTTCCTCCTCGAGCACGTCCGCGTGCGCCGCGGCTTCCGCGAGCTCGTCGACGCGCACGACCCGCTGATCGTCTCGGCGGGATTCCACGAGCTGATCGACCCGATCCTCGCGAGGGAGGGGATCGAGGCTCGCGTCGTGGCGAATCACCTCCTCGCCGAGCCCGGCGGCTGGCGGGTGAGCTTCCGGGAGTCGCCGCCGTGCGACGTGTGCGGCGAGCCGTGCAAGCGCGGCGCGCTGCCCGGGACGCGCGCGTTCGCGTACGTGGGAGACGGCATGTCTGACCGCTGCGTGTCGCTCGCCGCGAGCCGCCGCTTCGCGCGGGGCGGGCTGGCGGCGTGGCTCGACGAGCAGGGCGCCGCCTACGAGCGGTTCGACGACCTCGTCGACGTCGGGCTCGCGCTCTCGGGAGGTCGCGCGGGGGAAGGTGCCGGCGACGGTCGAGGGGGATGACCGCCGCCGACTGCTCACAGCATACGGCCGACCGGAGCATCGCGCGAGCCGGCGAATCGATCATCTAGCATCGGAGCGTGACCGTCCGCCGCGCCACCAGCGCCGACCTCGCGGTGCTGGAGGCGCTCTGGGGCGCGTTCGAGGACGAGCTGCCGCGTCCGCCGTACGTGGAGCTCGACCGCGACCGTGAGGCGGAGGAGCTACGCAAGATCGTGGACACCGGGCTCGCGTTCCTCGCCGAGCGAGGCCGGCCCGTCGGGTTCGCGCTCGCGCGCCACCTGGGTCCGCGCCTCGCGCGCCTGACCGACCTTTACGTCCTCCCGGACGCCCGTCGCGACGGCGTGGCAGCGGCGCTCGTCGCCGCCGTGGCCGAGGCGCTCGAGGAGGAGGGCATCGAGCATCTCGACCTCGAGGTGCAGGCGCACAACACCGAGGCCCGAACCGTCTACCAGCACTGGGGCTTCACGGAGCAGCTCTACGTGCTCGGTGTCCCGCTCGCGACGCTGCGCGAGCGTCTCGCTCCCGACCGTCATGCGGAGTCCTTCGCCTCGATCCACGTGCAGACCGACGCGGTCGCGGACGTCGAGCGGGCGGTGCGGGAATTCGCGCCGCGCATCGCCTCGGGGGGATCGCAGGTCGTCGGGCCGCGCAACGGCTGGATCGCGGTCTACGACGAGGTGGTCGACAAGGACCCCACTGCGCTCGTCCGGTTCGCGCGTGAGCTCTCCTCCCGGCTGGGGACGGTGGTGGTCGCGCTCTCGCTCGAGGTCGAACAGGTCGTGCGCCTGATCGCGCTCGAGCGAGGCGGGATCGTCGACGAGTACCTCTCGGTGCCCGAGTTCTACGGGACGCTGGCTCCCGGAGACGTGATCGGGCTGGCCGCGAACCCGACCGTCCTCGCGCGGCTGACGGGCGCCGACCCGAAGACGATCAAGGCGATCGCGACCACCGCCGCCTCGCCTGCGGAGCTCCCCCCGGCCCGTGAGCTGCTCGCGTCGATCGCGGGCGCGCTCGGACTGGAGGGCGGCGACCACGGGTACGCGCAGCTCCTCGCGGCAGACGACGGTGGGACATGGCGCTGACGCTCTACGACGCGCCGCGCTGTCCCTTCTGCGCCCGTACGCGCATCGTCCTCGCCGAGAAGGGCATCCCGTACGAGACCGTCACCGTCGACCTCTCCGCGCGGCCCGCCTGGCTCGTCGAGCGGAACCCGCCCGACGGCCGGGTGCCGGTGCTCGAGGACGACGGCTGGGTGCTCCCCGAGTCCGCGGTCGTCGACGAGTACCTCGACGACCGCTACCCCGATCCGCCCCTCCTCCCGGACGACCCGGGCGAGCGCGCGGCGGCGCGGCTCCTCGTCTTCCGGTTCGACGGCACGCTCGGCGACGCGTACTACGCGCTGCGCCGGCGGGAGCCGGGCGCCGACGCCTGGCTCGCCGACTGCCTCGCGGCGCTCGACGCGATGCTCGGGCTCGCGCCGTTCCTCACCGGGTCCCGCTTCGGTCTGGCGGACGTCTCGTACCTGCCGTGGCTGCTCCGGCTGCGCGGGCTGATGGGGGTCTCGCTCGACGGGTATCCGGCGACCTCGGCCTGGCTGGAGACGTGCGCCGGCCGCGGGTCGGTGGCTGCAGAGGTCGAGACGGTCGCGTCGCTCGCGGCATGAGCGGGCCGATCTCGACGACCGAGCTCGCGGAGCGGCTCGAGGAGGAGGGCCTCGTCCTGCTCGACGTGCGGCGGCTCGAGGAGTTCACGGGCGCCGTCGTCGCCCCGTGCGACCCGCGTCCCGGGCGCATCCCGGGAGCGCGCCACCTCGAGCTCGAGCGGTTGCTCCTGGCCGGCGACCCCGCTTCGGTGCGGGCCCTCGTCGACCTCCCCACGGGACGCGAGGTGATCGCCTACTGCCACTCGGGCAGCCGCTCCGCGACCGCCGTCCAGGTGCTCGCCGCGGCGGGGTACGCGGCGCGGAACTACGCGGGGTCGTGGCACGAGTGGTCGCGCGATCCGGCGCTCCCCGCGGAGACGGGCCCGGAAGCCCGGCCGGACGGAGTCTGAGCGCCTCGCCGGGCGGCGCCGCGCTCCGGCGACCCACGCGCGTCAGGCGGGGCCCCGGCCGTCGGCCAGACGCGCGGCCTCGGCGAGGAACGCGTCGCAGAGGGCGAGGCCCTGGGCGTTCCACGTGGGCAGCAGACGGACGGTCTCGGCGCGGATCTCCTCGGCGGGCTTCGGCAGCTCGTCCCGTCCCGCGCGGAGCCAGTGGTCGAGCATGTGCCGGTCGACCTCGGCGTGGAACTGGGTGCCCCACACCCGGTCTCCGAGCCGGTACGCCTGACGCGCGGCCGCGCTCGAGGCGAGCAGCACCGCACCGGCCGGGAGCTCGAACGTGTAGTAGTGCCACTGGAAGGCGTCGAAGCGGGGCGGAAGCACCCCGAGCACGGGGTCGCGTGCCCCGGCGTCGTCGAGGGCGACCTCGTACCAGCCGACCTCCGCGCTCTCCGCCGGGCCGACGTCGACGCCCGTGGCGCGCGCGATCAGCTGGGCGCCGAGGCAGACCCCGAGCAGCGGCACGCCGGCTGCGAGCGCCTCCTCGATGAACCGCGCCTCGCCCGCGAGCCAGGGGTGCTCCGCATCCTGGTCGGGATGCATCGCGCCGCCGAAGATCATGATCGCGTCCCACCCCGCCGGGTCGCCCGGAGGCGCGTCGCCGCCCGGGGCGACCCAGCGATCGAGTCGATGACCGCGCTCCGGGACGGCTCGTTCGAAGATCCCGCCGCCTCCCGTCGACGTCGGCTCGTGAACGATCGAGAGAACGCGCATGAGAGGTGTCCGACTGTAGTCGGACACCTGTCGGACGAGCAACGCTCCCTCGGTGTCGGACCGAAGCCCGACACCGGGGGCTCAGAACAGCGTCAGCTCGGTGGGGGGCGGCTCGACGGCGCCCGCCGCCGCGACGCCCGCCTCGTCCAGCAGGCCGCGCAGGATCGCGGCGCTGCGGGGCGCGAAATCGTCCCGGTTGTTGTTGAACATCGCGTAGACCTCCGCCGCCTCGTCGGCCAGCCGCGCGAGCGGCTCGACCCACTCGGCGAGGTCATCCTCGGAGTAGAGCCAGTCGAATCGGTTGGCGGCCGAGCCTCCCCGGATGTTCCAGGTCGCGGCGTTGCGGCCGTGGAAGCGGACGTAGGCGACGCGACCGGTGGTGGCGGCGACACGTGGGGAGACGTTCGAGGCCCGCGTGCGGGGCGTGTCGACCGAGACGTACGCGAGCCCGTGGCGCTCGAGGAACGAGAGCGTGTCGTCGCGCTCCTCCTCGTCCATCCACGACCGGTGCCGGAACTCGACCAGCGGGACGAGCGGCTCGAGGCGGCTCGGGGCGCGGGCGAGCTCCGCCTTCGCCGACTCCGACTTCGTGAACCGCGGGTGGTACTGGAGGAGGACGCCGCGGAGCTTCCCCGACAGCTCGAGCGGCTCGAGCGAGGCGCGGAACAGGCGGAACGCCTCGTCGTCCGGCTCGCCGTCGTGCCACGTCATCGCTGCGGAGGCCTTGACGTGGAAGGTGAACGCGTCGGGTGTGCGCCGGGCCCAGCGCACGGTCACCGCCGGGTCGGGCAGGGCGTAGTACGGCGAGTCGACCTCGACGACGTCGAAGCGCTCGGCGTAGTAGCGCAGGCGGCGCTCGCCGGTCGAGACCCCGCGCGGGTACCACGCGCGGAGGAGCCCCTCGTCGGCCCAGGAGCAGATCCCGATGCGCACCGTCGCGCCCACGGTCGCAAGTCTGACCACGTGGCCGGTGACCGTCCGTATGATCGGCGCGGTGGACGGGCGGCCGATCGGCGTGTTCGACTCCGGCGTGGGCGGGCTGACCGTCCTCCACGAGCTGCTCGTCACGCTCCCGCACGAGGACGCGGTGTACCTGGGCGACAACGCCCGGCTGCCGTACGGCCCGCGCCCGCTCGCCGAGATCCGCTCGTACGCGCTCGAGATCGGCCGCCGACTCGAGCGGGAGGGCGTGAAGCTCGTCGTGGCTGCATGCAACTCCGCGACCGCCGCCGGCCTCCACGACCTCCAGCGCGCGCTCTCGGTGCCGGTGGTCGGCGTCCTGCAGCCGGAGGCCCACGCCGCGGCGCTCGCCACGCGCAACCGTCGCGTCGGGCTCCTCGCGACCGAGGCGACCGTCGCGAGCGGCCGGTACCAGGAGCTCGTGCGCTCGCACGACGCGGGCGTCGAGGTCGTCGCGGTGCCGTGCCCCAGGCTGGTTCCCCTCATCGAAGGCCCCGATCCCTTCGGCGAGCAGACGACCCGGGCGGTGCGCGAGGTCGCGGCGCCCCTGCAGGCGGCGGACGTCGACACCGTGATCCTCGGCTGCACGCACTACCCGATCCTGCGACCGATCTTCCAGCGGGTGTTCGGCAGGTCGGTGACGCTCGTCTTCTCCGCCGAGGAGACCGCCCGCGAGGTCGCGGAGACGCTTGCGCGGAAGGCGATCGAGAACGACGCCGGGCGCGAGGGCGCGTACCGGTTCCTGACCACCGGCGACCCGACGGCCTTCCGCGAGATGGGCAAGCGGTTCCTGCAGCTGCCGATCAGCGCGGTCGAGCGCGTCGTGCTCGAGGCGAGCGAGCCGCAGGCGGCATGATCCCGGCCGGCTCCAGCACGCTTCGAGGAGGGACGGCGTGACACGCCACGACGGACGCCGGCCGGACGAGCTGCGCGAGCTAGACCTGCAGCCCGACTTCCTCGAGCAGCCGCACGGCTCGATCCTCTATGCGCAGGGCCGCACGGTCGTCCTCTGCACCGCGACGGTGGAGGAGGCGATCCCGCGCTGGCTGCGCGGCAAGGGCCGCGGCTGGATGACCGCGGAGTACTCGCTCCTGCCCGCCTCGACCGGGGAGCGGACGCAGCGGGGCGTCTCGCGCGGACGGCCCGACGGGCGGACGGTCGAGATCCAGCGCCTGATCGGGCGCGCACTGCGCAGCGTCTGCGACTTCAAGGCCCTGGGCGAGCGGACGCTGTGGCTGGACTGCGACGTGCTCCAGGCGGACGGCGGCACCCGCTGCGCCGCGATCACCGGCGCGTACGTGGCCGCCTACCGCGCGCTCGACAGGTTCGGGCTCGCGAAGGCCCTCGGCGGCCGCGTCGCGGCCGTGTCCGTCGGCGTCGTCGACGGGGAGCCCGTGCTCGACCTCGACTACGTGGAGGACTCGTCGGCGGAGACCGACATGAACGTCGTGATGGCAGGCGACGGTCGCCTGGTCGAGGTGCAGGCGACGGCGGAGCGCGATCCGTTCTCGCGTGAGCTGCTCGACCGGCTGCTCGACCTCGCGGCGACGGGCATCGCCGAGCTGGAGGCGGCCCAGAAGGAGGCCTGCGAGGCGCCGTCGCCTCTCGGTGCGTGACGCGGTGACGCGCCCGCGCCTGATCCTCGCCTCCGGTAACCCGCACAAGCTCGAGGAGCTGCGCCGGGCGCTGTCGGGGTTCGTGGTCGACGCGCTCGAGCGCGACGATCCGCCGCCCGAGGAGGGGGCGACGTTCGAGGACAACGCCCGGCTCAAGGCGCGCTGGGGCCGCGCGCACGCTCCCGCGGACGCGTGGGCGCTCGGCGAGGACTCCGGCATCGAGGCGGCCGCCCTCGGGGGCGGCCCGGGGGTGCGCACTGCGCGGTGGGCCGCCGGCGACCCGGTCGGCCGGATGCTCGCGGCGCTCGGCGGCGGTGACGAGCGGCGGGCGCGGTACGTGTGCGTGCTCGTCGCGATCGCCCCGGACGGGCGGGAGGCGGTCGCCCGTGGCACCCTCGAGGGGACGATCGCGCGTCACGCGGCGGGCGAAGAGGGCTTCGGCTTCGACCCGGTGTTCGTCCCGCTCGGCGAGGCGTCGACGGTCGCGGAGCTGGGCGACGCGTGGAAGCGCTCGAACTCGCACCGTGCACGCGCGGCCGCCGCGCTCGCGGACCGACTCGGCGGATGAGGCTCAGTCCGGCCGCTTGGGCACGACGACGCGCCCGGTGGCCCCGTAGGCGAGGACGTAGTTGAGCGCCGCGCCGAACACGATCACGTTCGCCATCACGTAGAGCCAGACGAGCAGGAGGAACGTCGTCCCGAGCGCCTGGAGCGCGACCACCTCCGAGGTGAAGAACACGAACAGGGGCAGCGCCTGGAGGGTCGCCGAGAGCACGATCGCGCCCAGGGCCGCGCCCGGCAGCACCTCGCGCCACGTGAGCAGCGCGTTGGGCAGGCGGTGGTAGGCGGAGACGAGGAACGCGAACAGCGCGAGCCCCGAGGAGGCGATCGTCAGCGCGAGCGCGACCCACTGGTTCGAGACGACGTCCGTCGCGTACCGGCGCAGGAGGTCGTAGCCGAGCGTGCCCACGGTCAGCGCGGCGAAGAGCACGACCAGGGCCGCGATCATGTATGCGACCGCGAGCAGCTTGCCGCGCAGGAAGGGCCGGTTCGGCCGCCCGTAGACGATGTTGAAGGCGGACTCGAGCGCGGAGAAGAGCGAGACGGAGCTCCAGAGCAGCGCGACCGCCCCCACGATCGAGAGCGTGGCCGCGTTGCGCTGCACGGCGTCCACCACGTTGACGATCGACTCGACCGAATGGCCCGGGAAGATGTCCTCGAGGTACGACACGAGGGCGCTCGACGAGTCGGCCTGGTGCACGAAGCCGAGCACCGAGAGCGCGAGGAAGATCAGGGGCACGAACGACGCGAGGGCGAAGTAGGCGACCATCGCTGCGAGGTGCGTGCCCCGCTCGGCGAAGAAGCGATCGAACGTGCCTCGGATCGCCCGCACGGAGGCAGTTTGCTAGCTTCGGGCGCCGGCATGGACGCTTCTGCCGCCATCGAGGAGCTCGTCGACGTCTCGACCCAGGTCGTCGAGGCCGTCGTGACCGACCCCGCGGGCGGCGTCGAGGGGTCTCGGAGCCCGGACGAGGAGCGCGCGCAGGCGCTCGCCCGGGCCGGCGCCGAGCTGCTCTCCGCCGCAGCGGGGATCCGGGCGGGTGAGCCCGTCGAGCGCGTGCAGGTCGACCTCGAGCGCGGGTCGCTCGTCGCCCTGACGGACGGCGAGCGCACCGTCGTCGCGACGACCGTGCCGGAGCCGACGTCGGCACTCGTGGCCCACGATCTCCGCACCCTCCTCCGCCGCCTCCGGGAGGGAGAGCGATGAGGCTCGTGCTCGTCGCCCTCGCGGCGGCCGCGGCGTGGCTCCTGTGGCGCCGCCGGCGCGAGAGCGCCTCGCGCGTCCACGTCGGCTGGCGGGACGGCGCGGAGCTCGCCCTCGGGCCCGGGACCCCGGAGCACGACCGGCTCGTCTCGCTCGCCGGACGGATGCTCGGATGACGGGCGTCGACGAGCTCGGGCGGCGGCTCGTAGAGACGGCGCTGCTCGAGGGAGACTTCACCCTCCGCTCCGGCAAGCGCTCGCGGTGGTACCTCGACAAGTACCGGTTCGAGACCGAGCCGGGGATGCTGCGCGAGCTCGGCGAACGACTGGCGAGCGTGGCGAGCGACGTGGAGCCGGATGTAGATCGGCTCGCCGGACCGGCCCTCGGGGCGGTCGCGTTGGCCGCCTCGGCAGCGATGGCGTCCGGGCTGCCGTTCATCATCGTCCGCGGTGAAACCAAGGGATACGGCACCGCGAACCGCCTCGAGGGCCCGTACGAGCCCGGCGAGACCGTGTGCCTCGTCGAGGACGTCGTCACGTCGGGTGGCGCCCTCTGCGAGGCGGTGGAGGCCGTTCGCGAGGCCGGGCTCGTCGTCCGGCATGCGGTGTGCGTCGTCGACCGCGAGGAGGGCGGCGCCGACGCGCTCGCCCGCCTCGGCGTGCGGCTCGCCGCGCTCTACCGTGCCGGTGAGTTGCTCGCGACGCGGGGGCAGGTTGTGAACCCGCATGGTTGAGCCGAATCCGTTCGAGCTGTAGGCTCGGCGGGCGTCCAAGACCCAGCGACCAGGAGGAAACGCACGTGACCAAGCAGGAGTTCGTGGATGCCGTGGCGGACAAGGCCGGCCTGACGAAGCGTGACGCCGGCGCGGCGGTCGACGCGGCGCTCGGCGTCATCGAGAGCACGCTCCGGAACGGCGACGCGGTCGCCTTCACCGGCTTCGGCAAGTTCCACGTCACGCGGCGCGCGGCGCGCCAGGGCGTCAACCCCAGGACGGGCGAGAGGGTGCAGATCGCGGCCGCCAACGTCCCGAAGTTCTCGGCTGGCTCGCAGCTGAAGAAGGCAGTCAACTGAGCGAAGCTCGATTCACTCGATGACGAACATGGGTGGGGCCGCAGAGCGGCCCCACGCCGTGTCTTGCCCAGCACTTGCATTACGCGAACGTATGTTCGTATAGTGCAAGTGCCGTGCAGCTCAGCTTCGACGCCGCAGATCGCCTGGTCGAGCTCGTGGAGGCTCGACGCGGGCCGGTACCGGTCGACGAGGCGGCGCGCGCGCTCTTCGCGCTCGCGACCGCACCGACGACGCTCGCCCGGTCGCTCCTCGACGACGTCGTCGACGGCGACGCGAGGCTCGCCTGGCGCGGGCCGGACGTCGGGCTCGCCCACCCCCCGGGGGACGGCATCCAGCTCGAGCACGCGCACTTCGTCGTCGTCGACCTCGAGACGACGGGCCTCTCGCCGCGGAGCGCGCGCATCTGCGAGATCGGGGCGCAGCGCATTCGCCGTCTGGCGCTGGAGGACGTGTACGAGACGCTCGTCGACCCGGGCGTGCCGCTCCCGGCGGCCGTCACGTCCCTGACCGGCATCGGCCCTCCGCAGCTCCGGGGAGCGCCCGGGGCCGGACCGGCGGTGCGCGGCTTCACGGTCTTCGCGGAGGACGCGGCGCTCGTCGCGCACAACGCGCGCTTCGATCTCGCGTTCCTCGACCGAGAGGTCGAGCGCATGACGGGGCGCCGGATCGCGGCGCCGGTCGTGGACACGATGTGGCTCGCCCGCCGGCTGCTCGCGGGCCGCACCCGGCGCGTCGGGCTGGCGGCGCTCGCGCACTTCCTCGGCGTGCCCACCGAGCCCTGCCATCGGGCGCTGCCGGACGCGCGGGCGACCGCCGAGATCCTCCTCGTGCTGGTCGGGCTCGCCCAGGAGCGGGGCGCCCGCACCGTGGCCGACCTCGTCGAGCTCGCGGCGCCGCGGGCGCGTCGCCTCGTCACCAAGCGGACGCTCGTGGCCGGGGCGCCCCAACGGCCCGGCGTCTACGTCTTCCGCGGCGCCCGGGGCCTCGCCCTCTACGTCGGCCGTGCCCGTGACCTGCGGGCGCGTCTCCGCTCGTACTTCGCCGGCACGCGGCAGCGGCCCGCCGTCGAGGCTGCGCTCGCTGCGCTCGAGCGCGTCGAATGGCGTGAGACGGGCTCCGAGCTCGAGGCCGCGCTCGAGGAGCTGCGGCTGCTCCGCACGCTCCGCCCCCCGGCCAACGCCCGCTCGACACGGCCCGACCGGCACGTCTACCTGCGCCGCCGGGGTGAGCGCTGGAGCGTCACCACCGACCCGACCCCCCTCGGCCCCCTCTCCGGCCGTGCGCTCGCGCGGAGGGCGGCACGCGCGCTCGAGGGGCACACGTCGGACGAGCCCGCGGCGGCGCTCCCGGCGCTGCGTGCACGGCTGCGCCGTCTCGCCGCCGAGCAGCGGTTCGAGGACGCGACGCGCCTGCGCGACCGCATCACGGGCCTGGAGGAGGCGGTGGCGCGCCTCCACGAGCTCGACCGCCTGCGTGCGCTGCGCGCGTGCGTCGTGGTGCCGTCGCACGAGCGCGGATTCGCCCGCGCGTACGCGATCTGCGGCGGCCGCATCGCGTCGTCACGCCTCGTGCCGCTCGTCTCCGGCTCGGCGCCCGAGACGGCCGCGCTCGTGGCGGACGCCGACGCGGCATTCGTCTCGCGCGCGCCCGAGGACGCGGACGAGCTGCGCCTGGTCGCGTCGTTCCTCCGGCGTCCTCCGCCCGAGCTGCGCGTGGTGCCGCTCGACGCCGAGGCGATTCGCGCGCTGGTGGCCCGGCTACCCTTGGCCGCGTGACGCACGCCGCGGTCGCGCCCCCGATCCTGTTCCCCGACCGTCTCGCCGATGCCGTCCAGCGGAAGCAGACGCAGCTCGTCGTCGGGCTCGACCCCGTCGTGGACATGCTCCCCGTCGAGCTCCGGGGCGAGGCCGCGGCCGGACGGGTGCCGGCCGCGAACGCGGTCGAGCGCTTCTGCAAGGGGATCGTCGACGCGGTCGCACCGTACGTCGTCGCGGTCAAGCCCCAGGTCGCGTTCTTCGAGGCGCTCGGCGGCGACGGCTGGCGCGCGCTCGAGCGGGTGTCGGCGTACGCGCGGGAGGCGGGGCTGCTCGTGATCGTCGACGCCAAGCGCGGCGACGTGGGCTCGACGTCGCGCGCCTACGCAGCGGCGTTCCTCGAGCCGCGCGACGACGAGCCTGCGCTCGCGGACGCGCTCACGCTGAGCCCCTACCTCGGCCGGGACTCGCTCGACCCGTTCTTCGCGGCGTGCCGCCGGGAGGGCGCCGGCGTGTTCCTCCTCGTCCGCACCTCCAACCCCGGTGCGGCCGAGCTGCAGGACGCGGCGCTCTCCGACGGGCGTCCCCTCTGGCGCCAGGTGGCCGAGCTGGTCGACGGCTGGGGCGAGGACCTCGTCGGCACCGGCGGCCTCTCCAGCGTCGGCGCCGTCGTCGGCGCAACGGTGCCTCGGATCGTCGGCGAGGCACGCCGGGCGATGCCGCGCGCGATCATCCTGCTCCCCGGCGTCGGCGCCCAGGGGGCGACGCCCGCAGACGTCGCCCGCGCCTTCACGAGCGGGCCGGCGAGCGCGCTCGTCAACGCGTCGCGCTCGGTGATCTACGCGTACCGCGACGCGCCCGCAGACGACTGGCGCGCCGCCGCGGCCGCCGAGGCGGCCCGTCTGCGGAGCGCCGTCTGGGCGGCGGCGGGCTGGTGACGACGACCCGTCGGGCAGGTCGTCTGACGCGCGTCGGCATGACGGCTCTCGCGCTCGTCGCGCTCGTGGCGCTCGCCCTCTGCGGGACCGTCCGTGCGTCGGCGCCTCCGGTGGAGGCTCGCGCCTACATCGTCGAGAGCTCCGTCGACGGACGGACGCTCGCCGCCCGCGAAGCGGACACCCCGCGGCCGATGGCGAGCATCACGAAGCTCATGACCGTCCTCGTCGCGCTCGACCGGCTCACGCTCGATCAGGTCGTGACGGTGCCCGCCGCGGCCGCGCGGGTGGGCGAGTCGACGCTCGAGTTGGAGGCGGGTGCACGGCTTCCCGTCCGCGACCTCGTGATCGGAGCGCTCGTGCCGAGCGCGAACGACGCGGCAACGGCGCTCGCGATCGCGGCCGCCGGCTCGGTGCCGCGCTTCGTCGCGGCGATGAACCGCGAGGCGCACGAGCTCGGGCTCACCGGCACGCACTACCGGAATCCCCACGGGCTCGACGAGCCCGGCCACGTGTCCACCGCGCGCGACGTCGCGACGCTGCTCCGGGCGGCGCTCCGCAACCCCGTCATCCGACGCTATGCGGGGGCCGCGCGGGCGACGCTCTCCGACGGCAGGGTGGTGGAGTCGACGGACAATCTGATCGCCACGGTCCCGGGGATCGTGGCCGCGAAGACCGGGCACACGGGGCTCGCCGGCTGGTCGCAGGTCGCGTTCGCGCGCGCCGGCGGCGTCGGGATCACCGCGGCGGTGCTCGGCGAGCCGAGCGAGGCTCAGCGCGACCGGGACCTCGCCGCGTTGCTCCGGTACGGCCTCGCGAGCTACCGTCCCTCCCGCGTCGTGGACACGCAGCGCACGTACGCCGCCGTTCCGGTCGGTTGGGGGGAGGAGCCGCTCCGCCTGGTCGCGCCCCGCGCGGTCGTCCGTCCCGCCCCGCTCGACCGGCCACTCGTCGAGCGCGTCGTCGTCCCCGCGGTGGCCGCGCTGCCGGTGCGGGCCGGCCAGCGGCTCGGCTCCGTCGTCGTGATCGACGGCGACCGCGTTGTCGCCCGCTCGCCGCTCGTCGCCGCCTCGGCCCGAGCCGAGCCCGGTGCCCTCGCGAAGGCCGACTGGCTCGCCGGCCGCGCGCTCCACCATCTGGTGGGACTGGTGTCATGAGCCGGGGAGGCACACGATGATCATCACCGTCACCCTCAACGCCGCGCTGGACCGGTCGCTCACGGTGCCGATCCTGAAGCTCGGGCAGCGCCACCGCGCGAGCCACGTGGTCACGCTCGCCGGCGGCAAGGGCATCAACATCGCGCGCGCGCTCAAGCGACTCGACCACCCGGTGGTCGCGACCGGCCTCGCCGGCGGCAGCACGGGCACCCGGATCGTCGAGCAGCTCACCGAGGAGGCGATCCTCCACGACTTCGTGCGCATCCGGCAGGAGTCCCGCACCTCGACCCTCGTCGTCGACCCGACCTCGGGGACGCAGACCGAGATCAACGAGTGGGGCCCGAAGGTGACCGAGACCGAGCTCGAGATCCTGCTGGACAAGATCCGCTACCTGTCGCGCAGCGCCGAGGCGGTCGTGTTCGCGGGCTCGCTGCCGCGCGGGGTGGGGACCGGGTTCTACGGCGAGGCGGTGCGAGAGCTCACGCGGCGGGGCGTGCGCGTGGCGCTCGACACCGAGGGGGAGCCGCTCCGGCTCGGGCTCGAGGCGGAGCCGTGGCTTGTGTCGCCGAACCAGCGCGAGGCGGAGCAGCTCGTCGGTCAGGAGCTCTTCGACGAGGAGGACTTCCTCATGGCGCTCGACACGATCGCGGAGATGGGCGCGCGCAACGCGCACATCACGCTCGACAACGGCTGCTTCGCGCTGGTGCGCGAGGAGCGCCAGGTCCGCCGCTACCGCGCGGTGACGCCGCGTCTCGAGCCCGTTTCGGTCGTCGGAGCCGGCGACGCGCTGCTCGCGCAGTGGCTCAACGCGGTGCTCGACGACACGCCCCCCGAGGAGGCGCTCCGTCTGGCCGCCGCCGCGGGCGCGGCGTCGGTGCTCGAGGTCGGCGCGGGCCGCTTCGACCCCGCCGAGGCGCGCCGGCTGCTGCCCGCGGTCGAGGTGCACGAGCTCCAGCCGGCGTAGCCGGACGCGCTGTTACGATCGAAGCCACTTGGAGAGTCCGCGGGACAAGTTCGCGAAGGAGGGCCTGACCTTCGACGACGTCCTGCTCGTCCCGGCCGAGTCGGCCGTCCTCCCGAACGACGCGCTCACCGCGAGCCGCCTGACGCGGACGATCGTGCTCGAGATCCCGGTCGTCTCGGCGGCGATGGACACGGTGACCGAGGCGCGCATGGCGATCGCGCTCGCCCGCCTCGGCGGGATCGGCGTGCTCCACCGGAACCTCTCGATTGCCGACCAGGTCGCCGAGGTCGACAAGGTGAAGCGCTCCGAGGCGGGGATGATCGTCGAGCCCGTCACGCTCTCCCCGGACGCGCTCGTCGGCGACGCGCTCGAGCTGATGGCGCGCTACCGCGTCTCGGGCATCCCGATCACCGACGCCGACGGGCGGCTCGTCGGGATCCTCACGAACCGGGATCTCAGGTTCGGCGTCCCCTCGACGAGGCGGGTGGGGGACGCGATGACCCGGGAAGGGCTCGTGACCGCGCCGGTCGGCACGACGCTCGAGGAGGCGCAGGCCATCCTCGGGCGGCACCGGATCGAGAAGCTGCCGATCGTGGACGTCGAGGGCCGGCTCAAGGGCCTCATCACGGTGAAGGACATCTCGAAGCGCCAGGCGTACCCACTCGCGACGAAGGACGACCGCGGGCGGCTCCGCGTCGCGGCGGCGGTCGGTGTCGGCGCCGACGCGCTCGAGCGGGCCGCCGCGCTCGTCGACGCCGAGGTCGACGCGCTGGTCGTCGACACCGCGCACGGCCACTCCCGCGGCGTGGTCGAGGTCGTGCGCCGGCTCAAGGACGAGCACGACGTCCAGGTGGTCGCGGGGAACATCTCGACCGCCGAGGCGGCCGAGGCGCTGATCGACGCCGGCGCGGACGCGCTCAAGCTGGGGCAGGGACCGGGCAGCATCTGCACGACCCGCGTCGTCGCCGGCGTGGGGGTTCCGCAGGTGACGGCGATCCACGACTGCGCCGAGGTCGCGGCCGACGAGGGCGTGCCGCTGATCGCGGACGGCGGGATCACCTCGTCCGGGGATGTCGCGAAGGCGATCGCCGCCGGGGCGGACACCGTGATGCTCGGCTCGATGCTCGCCGGAACCGACGAGTCGCCGGGGGCCGTGCTCGTCGTCCAGGGCGAGCGGTTCAAGGAGTACCGCGGGATGGGGTCGCTCGGGGCGATGAAGGCGCGCTCGTTCTCGAAGGACCGCTACTTCCAGGGGGACGTCGAGGACGTCGCCGAGCTCGTGCCGGAGGGGATCGAGGGCCGCGTCGCCTACAAGGGCCCGCTCGGGCCCATCGTCCACCAGGTCGTCGGCGGGCTCCGCCAGGCGATGGGCTACTGCGGCGCCGCCACGATCGAGGATCTGAAGCAGGCCCGTTTCGTCCGGATCACCGGCGCCGGCCTGCGCGAGAGCCACCCGCACGACGTCACGATCACGAAGGACGCGCCGAACTATCGCCGAAGCTGAGCTCCTCCCGTTTCCGTCGCCGGAGCCCTCTCCCCAGGAGCGCCCGGTGCTCGTGCTCGACTTCGGCGGCCAGTACAGCCAGCTGATCGCGCGCCGGGTCCGGGAGGCGCGCGTCTACTCCGAGCTCGTCTCCCACCGCCTCGGGGCGGACGAGATCCGGGCCCGCGCGCCGATCGCGCTCGTGCTCTCCGGCGGCCCCGCGTCTGTCTACGCGGAGGGAGCGCCGCTCGCGGATCCGGCGATCTTCGAGCTCGGGGTGCCGACGCTCGGGATCTGTTACGGGATGCAGCTGATGGCCCGCGAGCTGGGCGGGGTCGTGGAGTCGAACGAGGTGTCGGAGTTCGGCAAGGCGGAGGTCGAGCTCGAGGCCTCGGGCGCGCTGTTCGGGGACCTTCAGAGGGAGCAGGCCGTCTGGATGAGCCACCGCGACTCCGTCACCGCCGCCCCGCCCGGGGCGCGGGTCACCGCGTCCTCCGAGACCACGCCCATCGCGGCCTTCGAGGATCCCGAGCGGGGGCTCTACGCGGTGCAGTTCCACCCGGAGGTCGTGCACACGCCCCACGGCCAGCGGATGCTCGAGAGCTTCCTGTACGAGGTCGCGGGGGCGCCGCCGGCGTGGACGCCGGCCGCCGTGATCGAGGAGCAGGTCGAGCGCATCCGGGCCCAGGTCGGCGCGGAGAAGGTGATCTGCGGCCTGTCCGGCGGCGTCGACTCCGCCGTCGCCGCCCTGCTCGTGCACAAGGCCGTGGGTGACCAGCTGACCTGCGTGTTCGTCGACCACGGCCTCCTGCGCGAGAACGAGGGGGCCCAGGTCGTGGAGACGTTCGGCACGCACTTCCACGTCCCCCTCGTGCACGTCGACGCGCGCGAGCGCTTCCTCGCGCGCCTGACGGGCGTCACCGACCCGGAGGAGAAGCGCGCGATCGTGGGCGAGGAGTTCATCCGCGTGTTCGAGGAGGAGGCGCGCAGGCTGGCACCTGCCGCAAGACCGGAATCCGCTCGCGCGGATTCCGGTCGCACTAGCCTGGGCGACGTCCGGCACCTCGTCCAGGGGACGCTCTACTCCGACGTGATCGAGTCGGGCGGTGACGTCGGCGTCGCGGCGAAGATCAAGTCGCACCACAACGTCGGCGGCCTTCCGGCTGACATGCGGATGGAGCTCGTCGAGCCGCTGCGTGCGCTGTTCAAGGACGAGGTGCGCAGGGTCGGCGAGCAGCTCGGTCTCCCCGAGCGGATGGTCTGGCGCCACCCGTTTCCCGGGCCCGGCCTCGCGATCCGCATCATCGGGGACGTGACGGAGGAGCGGCTCGAGATCCTCCGCCACGCCGACGCGATCCTGCTGGAGGAGATCCGGCGCGCCGACCTCTACCGCGAGCTCTGGCAGTGCTTCGCTGTGCTGCCCGCCATCCGCTCGGTCGGCGTGCAGGGCGACGAGCGCACGTACGCCTACCCGATCGTGATCCGGGCCGTGACGTCCGAGGACGCGATGACGGCCGACTGGGCCCGGTTACCGCACGAGCTGCTCGCGGCGATCAGCGCACGCATCATCAACGAGGTCCCGGGGGTCAACCGCGTCGCGCTCGACCTCTCCTCGAAGCCGCCGGCGACGATCGAGTGGGAGTAGCGAGGCCGGTCGCACGCCCCGGTGCGCCGGAACCGCGACTGCCCGGCCGGCGTACTTGAGACGTGAAGACCCGGCTCGCCCTCGTCGCCGCCGCACTCGTCGTGTCCGTGCCGGGGCTCGCGTCGTCGTCGGCCGGACGCGGCACGATCTACTTCTGGAGCGACCGCGGACGGCCCTCGCTCTATGCGATGGCCCCGGACGGCTCACGGGCCCGCTCCGTCTACCGGACGCAGCAGAACGCGAAGCGGCCCACCCCGTCTCCCGACGGCCGCTGGCTCGCCTTCGACGGCGCCGCGCCGGGCAAGCGGCCGATGAGCGACTTCGACGTCCAGGTCGTGCGCACCGACGGGACGGGCCGCCGGACGCTGGCGGGAAGCAGCGCGTACGAGCTCGACCCCGCCTGGTCGCCGGACGGGTCGGTACTCAGCTACACACGACAGTCCGCCGGTGACTGGCACCGTTCCTGGATCTGGCTCGTGCGGCTCGACGGGCGCGGGCGCAGGAGGCTCGCGCGCGGGCAGTTCGCACGCTGGTCGCCCGACGGGAGCCGGCTCGTGCTCGACGCCCCGACCGCGGGCTCGGACGGCGACCTGTTCGTCGTCGACCGCGGCGGCCGCGTACGGGCGCGCCTGACGCACACCCCGGCCCTCGAACAACCCGCCGGCTGGTCACCTGACGGTCGCCGCGTCGTGTTCACGCGCTTCGACCGGGACGGGGCGAGCGCGGACGTCTTCGTCGTCGACGCCGCCGGGGGGCACGAGCGCCGACTCACGCGGGGCACGGCACAGAGCGTCGCGGCCGCGTGGTCCCCGGACGGACGAGAGATCCTCTTCACGAGCGACCGCGCCGGGCACGAGCAGGTCTACGTGATGCGCGCCGACGGCACGCAGCAGCGCAACCTCTCCCGCAGCCGCTCCGCCGACACCGCGACGAGCTGGAGCCGGCCCCGGCGCTAGAACCCGGTCGTCTCGGGCAGCGGCCCCGCGATCGGCGTCTCGAACACCCCTCCGGCTCCGTCGGGGTCGATCGTCGTCGTTCCGCCCGAGGCGAAGAACGCGGCGATCTGCGCCTGGGCCTCGAGGGCGACCGGGATCTTGAACGCCGCCAGGGGGTCGGCCGTCGAGATGCCGGTGAGGAACGTGTGCGGGTTCGCGTAGAGCTGCGAGCCGCCCGGGCCGGCGATGTCGTTGCGGAAGTACGTCGCCCGGTCGGCGAGGCCGCCCGCGCGCAGGATCGCGGTCGTGGTCGGGTTTGGCACCGTCCCGTCGCCTTTTGCGAACTGGACGATCACCGGGTGCCCGAGGTACGGCGCGAGCGCGGCCGGGTTGGCGGCCTGCTGCGCCCACTCGTTGCGGTCGATCAGCTCCTGGATGGCCGAGGCGCCGGGCACCGTGTCGACGAGGATCGGCTGGCCGCGGAGCGGGATGTTCTCGACGAAGCTCGTGAGGAACGGCGGGTTCGGGACCGCGTTGTAGAGGGAGGGCGTGCGGCTGATCAGCGCGATGCCGACCAGCGGCCGGAAGCTCGGCGAGAGCCGTGCGATCTCGATGATCGGCCCCCCGGGCACGTTCGCGACCCCTGCGACGAGCTCGGGCTCGAGGGCGAGGAAGTCGACCCCGTAGATGCCGCCGAACGACTGGCCGGCGTAGAAGATCCTCGTCGCGTCGAGGTCGGGGCTGCCGTTCCCGTCCGTGTCGAGGCCCACCTGGATCTCGCGGACGAGCTGCATGAGGTCGACCACCGTCTGGCGGAGACCGTCTCGGCTCGAGACCAGCGTGTCCGGCGGGGCGGCGTTGACGCCCTCGGTGGAGTCGATCGTCCCGTTGCCGTCCTGGTCGATCCCGCGACCGCCGTCCGGAATCACGGTCGGCCCCGACGGAGTGAGAATCGTGAGGTTGCCGCCCGCGCCACCGCCGTGGCCGACGACGTTGATCGCGATCGTCGCGATCCCCGACTTCGCGAGCGTGGAGGCAACCGCCCACGGCGCGCCCTGCTTCGAGTCGGTGAACCCGTGGCCGAAGATCGCCACGGGCCAGCCGCCGGGCGGCTCGGCGCCCGCCGGCATGAACAGGGTGAACGAGATCGTGCTCGTCCCCTGCTGCCCCGGCGCACCGGTCAGCGTCCCCGTCGCCGGGATCACCTTCCCAGCGGTCTCGTAGTCGGGGGAGTCGTACGTGCCGAACACCACGCTGCCGACCGAGCCGGGGTACACGTCGAGAGCGGGGACCGGCAGGAAGCTCTGGCTGAGCGGGCCGCTGGTGGAGGTCTGCCGGTTCCACGCGATCGCCGTGATCTCGGCGCGCGCGAACGAGGCGGTCACTCCGGCGGGCGCCGGCTCCGAGGCGGCGATCCGGGCGTGGATCTTCTCCAGGTCGGCGGTGATGCTCTGCGTCGTGAACACGCTCGCCGCCGCGGCGTCGGTGAAGGTGCCCGTCGCGTGCAGGGCGTCCCGCAGCGCGGTGCGGTAGAGCTTGGCGTGCCGGTCACCGGTCTGGCCGAAGTTCAGATCGTGCAGGAAGGCGCTGCGGTCGAGCGCCGCGTCGTCGCTCGAGCGGATGCCCGTGGTCGCCACGAGGAGGTACGTCTCGTGCTGCGCGAGCTGGTCGGCCGACTCCGCGTGAAGCGTGTTCGCGGCCGGCTCCCACACGGCCTGGTCGATCCCCACCGGGGCGCACGCGAGGCAGCCGAGGTCGTACAGGCGCACGGTGTCGCTCGACACCGTCGACGGGTCGATCGGCCCGCTGAACGGGATCGAGACGCGTGGCTGCACGTTGAAGCCGTCGAGGCGGTCGAGCACCGCGACGTCGGCGCAGTCCGACGGGTTCGTCGCGCAGTCGGGCATGGGCAGGTCGACTCGCAGGCCGGTGATCTGGGTCGGATCCGGCACCGTCAGCAGGTTCGAGGGGAAAGGCGTGCCTGCGGTGACGGCAGCGGCGTGCGCGAGACCGGGCGCCAGCACGAATGCGGCGGCGGTGGCGACGAGTAGGCGGCGGAGCAGCATCGACGACCCCCGTTTCCTCGTGTGCAGTCGGCCGCGACATTACTCCCGGTCCGGTGCGGTGTCGAGCGGCCCGCGCCAGACCGGCACGTCGACGACGCCGGCGGGATCGACCTCGACCGACACCCGGCTCCCTAGCGCGGGCGCTCCGACACCGACCGCGAGAGCGTCGAGCTCCACCCCGTCGTCGCGCCGGAGGCGGACCCGCACGACGGCGCCGTCCCGGTCGCATGCGAGCACGGTCGCGCCCTCGCCAGGTTGCACGCGAACGGCCTCGGGCCGCACGACGGTCGCGCGGTCGCCGTCGCGCCGGATGTTCCGCATCCCGAGGAACCGGGCGACCCAGTCGTCCTCCGGGTGTGCCCAGAGGTCGTCGGGGGCCGCCGTCTGGGCGACCCGTCCCGCCCGGAGGATCGCCACCCGGTCGCCGAGCGCGAACGCCTCGCCGACGTCGTGCGTCACGTGCACGACGGTCAACGCGAGTCGCTCGAAGAGCGCGCGCAGGTCCTCCTGCAGGCGGAGCCGGAGCGGGCCGTCGAGGGCGCCGAGCGGCTCGTCGAGCAGCAGGATCGAGGGTCGCGGCGCGAGCGCCCTCGCGAGCGCGATCCGCTGCGCCTCGCCCCCCGAGAGCGTCGTCACGTCGCGCTCGCCCGTGCCCGCGAGGCCGACGAGCTCGAGCGCCTCCGCCACCCGCGCCTCCCGGTCGGCGCGCGGGAGCCCCGCGACCTTCGGGCCGAAGCCGACGTTCTCGGCGACGGTGCGATGGGGGAAGAGCGCCGCCTCCTGGAACACGAGGCCGATGCCCCGCCGGTGCGCAGGGACGCGGGTCACGTCGCGGCCGTCGACGAGGACCCGTCCCGCAGAGGGACGCTCGAGGCCGGCGACGACGCGGAGGAGGGTGGACTTGCCCGCCCCGCTCGGGCCGAGCACCGCGAGCCGGTCGGCCGACGGCACCTCGAGCGAGACGTCCTCGACGATCCGGCGGCCGGAGAGCTGCACGTCGATCCCCTCCAGCGCAAGCGTCACCGCGAGGCTCTCCCGATCGCCCGCTGAGACACGAGCGCGGCCGCGGTCACGAGGGCCATCAGCACGACGCAGAGCGCCATCGCGGTGCCCACGTTGTCCGCACCCGGCCGGCCGAGGAAGCGGAAGATCGCCACGGGCAGCGTCGGCCACTCGGCGCGGACGACGAACACCGTCGCGCCGAACTCGCCCAGCGCGACCGCGAACGCGAGCCCCGCTGCGACCGCCAGCGGCCGCGCGAGCAGCGGTAGCTCGATCTCGCGCCGGACCTGCGATGGGGTCGCGCCCAGCACCGCGGCCACCTCCGGCAGTCGCGGGTCGCGGGCGCGCAGGGCGGGGGCGAGCGAGCGGACGACGAAGGGCGTGGCGACCAGCGCCTGCGCGAGGGGGACGATCCAGATCGAGGAGCGCAGGTCGAGCGGCGGGTCGGCGAACGCGAGCACGAAGCCGAACCCGAGCATCGCCGCGGACGCGCCGAGCGGCAGCATCAGCAACGCGTCGAGCCCGCGGCTTCCCCGCGCGACGGAGACCGCCGCGGGGACGCCGACCGCGAGCGCGATCGCGGCCGCCGTCGTCGCGAAGAGGAGCGAGTTCAGCACGGCGTGCCACGGGGTGACGAGCAGCGCCGGCGTGGCGTCGAAGAGTGCGGCGAAGTGGTCGAGCCCGTAGCCGCCGGAGACCTGGAGCGAGCGGACGACGAGCGCCAGCGGTGGGAGCGACAGGAGCCCGAGCGAGACTGCGACGATCGTGACGACGGCGACGCGGCGCCGGCCGGTCGGCCGCGGCGCCGGGCGCCCCGGCCGTCGTGCGCCGCCGAGCCGCCGCTCCAGCGCCCCGGACACCACGACGACCGCGGCGACGGCGGCGAGCTGGAGCAGCGCGAGCGCCGCCGCCGTGCGCAGGTCGAAGAGGCGCGCCGCCTGGTTGTAGATCTCCGTCTCGAGCGTCGCGTAGTGGATCCCGCCGAGCACGACGATCACGCCGAACGAGGTGAAGCAGAAGAGGAACACGATCGAGGCGGCCGCGGCGAGCGCCGGCGCGAGGAGCGGCACCGTCAGCCGCAGTGAGCGCGCAACGGGGCCTGCGCCGAGGGTGGCGGCGGCGTCCCAGAGCCGCTGGTCGAGTCCCGCCCAGAACGCCCCCACGACCCGCACGACGACGGCGACGTTGAAGAACACATGCGCCAGGAGGATCGCCCACACCGACCGCTCGACTCCGTCGGGGAGCAGGGCCAGGAACGCCGTCGCGACCACGATCGTCGGGAGCACGAACGGGACGAGTACGAGCGCCTCGACGACCGACCGGCCGCGGAAGGAGAAACGCGCCAGCGCCCAGGCGAGCGGCAGCCCCGCAAGCAGCGTCAGCGCGGTCGAGACCGTCGCCTGCCAGAGCGTGAACCACGCGATCTCCCGTGTGGACGAGGCGGTCAACACGTCGACCGGCACATCGAGCGAGCCGTCGACGACGAGGCTCCGCCGGAGGATCGCGACGAGCGGCCACGCGAAGAAGACCGCGAGGAACGCGACCGGGATCCCCGCGGTGGCCGCACGGGCCGCATGCCGGCGGCCGCCGTGAGCGTGGCTCAGCGCACGACGATGTCGGTCCATGTGGCGAGCCAGCGGTCGCGGTTCGCGTCGATCTCGTCCGCGCTCAGCGAGAGCGGGCTCCGCGGGACGAGGGCGTGCTTCACGAACGCCTGCGGCAGCGGCACGCCGGCCCGCACCGGGTACACGAACATCGAGCCCGGCACGTCGGCCTGGAAGCGTCGCGAGAGCATGAAGTCGATCAGCTTCCTCGCCCCGTCCTCGTTGCGCGCGCCCCGCAGGACGCCGGCGTACTCGACCTGTCGGTAGCAGCCGTCCTCGACGGCGGCGGTCGGCGCCGTCGCGAGAGGCTTCGACGCGAAGATCACCTCGGCGGCAGGGCTCGACGCGTACGAGACCACGATCGGCCGCTTGCCCGGGCTCCCGGAGGCGCCGGAGAACTGCTGCGTGTACGCCTCCTCCCAGCCGTCGACGACGAGGACACCGTTTGCGCGCAGGCCGCGCCAGTACGCCTCCCAGCGGTCGCCGTAGGTCGCGATCGTCGCGAGCAGGAACGCGAGCCCGGGGGAGGACGTCGCCGGGTTCTCCACCACGAGCAGGTTGCGGTACCGGGACAGGACGAGGTCGGCGAGGGTCGCGGGCGGGGCGATCCGGTGGTCGGCGAACCACGCGCGGTCGTAGTTGAGGCACACCTCGCCGTGGTCGATCGGGACGACATGCGGGTCGGGTGAGGAGAAGTCCGGCTGGAGCGCCGAGAGGTCGGGCGGGCGGTACTCCTCCAGCAGGTCGCCGTCGAGCGCGCGCGAGAGGATGCTGTCGTCGATCCCGAAGATCGCGTCCCCCTGCGGGTCGCCCGCGGTGAGCAGGGCCCGGTTGAGCATCTCGTTCGCGTCCCCGCCCTGGAGGATCCGGAGCTTCAGTCCGCTCTCGCGCTCGAATGCCGCCTTGACGTCCTTCGAGATCGCGAACGAGTCGTGCGTCACCAGGACGACCTCGGTCGGGGTCGAGCCGCCCCCGCCGCACCCGGCCGCGACGAGCGCGGCCACGACGACCACGAGCACGCCGAGGAGGACACCGGCCGGACGACGCTTGTGTTGATTCAACACAAGCTCCCTTCCGCCGCGCCCGGGCGGACCACGAGCAGCGTGCCGCCGGCGAGTGCCACGCGCGCCTCGCCGCCCGTGAAGACGTTCGAGATGCCCCGGCTCGAGCCGGGCTCGAGCGGCTCGCCCCGGAGCGGGTACTCGAGGCCCTCGGTCACGACCCCCTCCGCCGCACCCCCCACCGCGACCAGGCTCACGAGCTCCCCGGGCGAGCCTCGCAGGGTGCGGTGGGCGCGGACGACGTGGACGAGGGAGTCCCCGACGAGCGCGTCGAGCTCGAGCTCGCCGTACCGTGCGGAGCAGAGCAGGAGCAGCGAGCCGAGCAGGTGGTCGAGCCGCCCCTCCGCGCTCGCGACGAGCAACACGCGCCCGGCTCCCGTCTCCACGGCGGCGTCGAGCGCCAGTTCGAGGTCCGTGGCGTCCTTCGCCCGCGGGTGACGGACGATCCGCGCGCCGGCCGTCTCCGCGGCCGCGAGCGCGTCCGGCGTGACCGAGTCGAGGTCGCCGACGACGACGTCGACGTCCAGGCCGAGCGCCAGTGCCCGGTCGAGCCCCCCGTCGGCCGCGACGACGGTCGGCGCCGCCGGCAGGCTCAGCGGAGGCCCCTGCCCCGAGGCGACCACCACGACATCGGGATCCAACACGTCCGTTCCTCCGCTGGCATTACCCAGGTCAGGTTCTGCGGGTCGGCGGCGCTCCAGCCGCCCTCTCAGCCCGGTCGCCCGAGCTCCCCGGTTCGTCCCTGCGATCCTAGCGCGCCGTGGGGAGCACGGAGAAACCGTGCTCGGCGCGCGGCGGGAGCTCGACGACCTCGAGCCCGTCGACGCGCGCGCCGGGAGGGCCCTGCCCGAACCAGCCGACGGCGGCCGCCACGGCCTCCGGGTCGCCCTCGAGCTCGGCCTCCACCGCGCCGTCGAGTCGGTTGCGGACCCAGCCGGCGAGGCCGAGCCGACCGGCCGTTCGGCGAGCGCCGTCGCGGAACGAGACGCCCTGCACGCGCCCGTGCGCCACGACCCGTCGTCGAATCCGTTCCGTGTCCAGGACGCCGCGATCCAAGCACATCGCCGCCCGCTCGCGTGGGCAGGACGACCGGCAACGCGAATAGGCTCCCGCGATGCGATCCCGCGCGTCGAGGCACGTCCGGATCGCGCTCACGGCGGCACTCCTCGCGCTCGGTGGGCTGGCGCTCGCCCCCGCGGCGCTCGCCGACGCGGAGCAGGAGCTCGCCGCGCGCTACGCACCCGTCGTCCGGCTCGTCGAGCAGCCGGAGGAGTGCGGGCCCGGGGAGCCGTACCTGCCGATGGACGTCGATCTCCTCTTCGGCGAGCCGACGGTGGCGCTGCGCGGGCCGTGGAGCCCGAACGACCTGGTCAAGATCGCGCCCACGGCGAAGGACCTCGCGGGCCTCTACGAATACCACCTCGACTTCCCCGGGAGCGCCCTCGACCCGGGCTGCGACTACGAGCTGTGGGCCCGGCGGCTCGAGCGGGGATCGCAGCCGACCGTCTACGCCCACGTCGCCTCCGATCCGGCGTTCCCCGGGAAGGTCGCGCTCCAGTACTGGTTCTTCTACGCCTTCAACGACTTCAACAACACGCACGAGGGCGACTGGGAGATGATCCAGCTCGTCTTCGACGCGGCCGACGCGGAGGGCGCGCTCCGGGCGGCAGCCCCTGTGGAGGTGGGCTACAGCTCCCACGAGGGGGCCGAGCGCGCCGACTGGGGGGACGACAAGCTCGAGGTGGTGGACGGCACGCACCCCGTCATCTATCCCGCGGCCGGCTCCCACGCGAACAAGTTCACGGCTGCGCTCTACGTCGGCAGCTCGGCCGACGCAGGCGTCGGCTGCGACGACACCCAGGGACCGCACGTGGAGCTCCGACCGAGGGTGCGGACGATCCCGAGCGACCCCCGGGCCGCGGCCGACGCGTACCCGTGGACGACGTTCGAGGGGCGCTGGGGCGAGCTCCAGAAGGCGTTCTTCAACGGGCCGACCGGCCCCAACCTCAAGCCCCAGTGGACCGCGCCGATCGAGTGGGCCGAGGGGTGGCGCGACCGCAGCTACGCGGTGCCGACCGGGGGCCTGTTCGGCACGGGCGCGACGGATCTCTTCTGCTCGGGCGTCGAGCGGGGCTCCGCCGCCCTCGTCCGCGTCCTGCGCAACCCGGGGACGGCGTTCGTCGGCCTCGCGGCCGTCGTCGGGCTGCTGGTCTTCACGATCGTGAAGGCGACCTGGACCCCCGTCGCGCCGGTGCGCATCGCACGTCGTCGCGCGTGGGGTCAGATCCTCTCCGCCTCGGCCCGGATGTACGTGGGGCACGTGCGCCTGTTCGTGGGTCTGGGGCTTCTCCTGATCCCGGTCGTCGTCGTGATCACGCTGCTCCAGTTGCTCCTGCTCCAGGCGACCGACCTGTTCGGCTCCGTCACGGGAGACCTCGCCGGCCTGTTCGCGTACCTCGCCCTCGTCTCGGGGCTGATCCTGACGCTGTTCGGGTTCGCCGTCGTGCAGGCCGCGACCGCGGGCGCGCTCGTCGAGCTGGACGCCGGCCGTCCCGTCGGTCCGACGGCGGCCGGCCGCCTGGCGATCCACAGGATACGGCCGTTGCTCGGCACGATCGCGATCGTCTCGGTCGCATGGGTCGCGCTCACCACGACGGGCGTCCTGATCCCGGTGGCGATCTGGCTCGCCGTCCGCTGGTCGCTGCTCGCCCCGGTCGTGGAGCTCGAGGGCGTCTCGAGCCTGGCGGCGCTCCGCCGCAGCGGCGAGCTCGTCCGCGGCCGCTGGATCCGAGTCGGCTCGCTCGTCGGGCTCGGAACCGCGATCGCGCTCGCCGCGGGCCCCCTCGTCGGCGCGCTCCTCATCTTCGCGTCGAACTCCTCGCTCGCGCTGCTCAACCTGGTCGCGGGCGTCGTCTACGCAATCGCTCTGCCGTTTGTGGCGCTCGTCACCGCGTACGTCTACTTCGACTCTAGGACGCGCCACGAGCTCGAGCCGCCCGACCGGCGCGCAGAGCTGGCCGCCGAGATCGAGCTCTAGGCTGCTACACTCCGCCGCCGGCGGTCACCCCGATCGCCCTCTTTCCGAGCGATGACGACGTACTCTGCCAAGCCGGGCGAGATCCAGCGCGACTGGTACCTCGTCGACGCCGAGGGCAAGACCCTCGGCCGGCTCGCGACGGCGATCGCCGACACGCTGCGCGGCAAGGGAAAGCCCGTCTACACGCCGCACGTGGACACCGGCGACTTCGTGATCGTCGTGAACGCCGAGAAGATCCACGTTACGGGCAAGAAGCTCGACCAGAAGATGGTGCGTCGGCACTCCGGCTACCCCGGCGGGCTCCGCGAGCGGACGCTGCGCCAGCAGCTCGAGCGGCGCCCGACCGAGGTGATCCGCAAGGCCGTCAAGGGGATGCTGCCCAAGAACCGCCTCGCGGCGGCGCAGCTGACGAAGCTCAAGGTCTATGCCGGGCCCGGGCACCCGCACGCGGCCCAGGCGCCGAAGGACCTGGTGCTCTAGGTGTCGGAGCTCGCCACCTATCGCGGCACCGGCAAGCGGAAGACGTCCGTCGCACGGGTGATCCTGCGACCCGGTGACGGGAGCACGTGGATCAACGGCCGGACGATCGAGGAGTACTTCCCGACCGCGTCGCAGCGCAGCCTCGCCCTCGCCCCGCTCGACGTCGCGGAGGCTGCGGGCCGGTACGACCTGCGCGTCCGGGTCCACGGCGGCGGCGTCAGCGGGCAGGCGGGCGCCGTCCGGCACGGCATCGCGCGGGCGCTGGTCGAGGCAGACCCCGAGCTCCGCGTGCCGCTCAAGCGGCAGGGGTTCCTCACGAGAGACGCACGCAAGGTCGAGCGCAAGAAGGCCGGCCTGCACAAGGCGCGCAAGGCTCCTCAGTTCTCGAAGAGGTAGATGGCTGCGTGTCGGCATTTCCCCTTGCGGGAAGTGCCTCTGACACCCACGCTGTGTCTGGTGGAGGTGACGGTGGGCGATCGACGTGCGCTGAACTCACAGGTGATTCTCGCCGCAGGCGAGCAGCGCCAGAGGAGGTGGTTCGGCACCGACGGCGTGCGGGGCGTCGTCGGCGACACGTTGACGCCGCAGCTCGTCGAGCGGCTCGGGCGCGCGGTCACGCTCTGGTCGGGACGCGGCCGGGTGCTCGTCGGGCTCGACACGCGCGGGTCGGGCGCCCTGCTCGAGGAGGCGCTCACGCGCGGGATCGTGTCCGCCGGCGGCACGGCGGTGCTCGCGGGTGTGCTGCCCACGCCCGCCGTCGCCCTGCTCGCGCAGGACCTCGGGCTCGTCGTCTCAGCCTCGCACAACCCGCCCGAGTACAACGGGCTGAAGGTCTTCGACCGCGAGGGCCACAAGCTCACGGACGAGGACGAGCTGGAGATCGAGGCGCTGATGGACGCTGCGGGGCCGGGCGGAGGGGCCGTCGAGCACGCCGAGGACGCCGCGGCCGGCTACGTGGAGCACGTCGTCGAGCACTTCGGCTCCGACCTCTCCGGGATGCGGATCGCGGTCGACTGCGCCAACGGCGCGTTCTCAGCGATCGCGCCCGGCGTGTTCGAGCGGCTCGGGGCACGGGTGACTGCGATCGCGAGCGACCCGGACGGGACGAACATCAACCAGGGCTGCGGCGCGACCGACCTCTCCCTGCTGCGCTCCACCGTCCGCGCAGGGGCGTACGACCTCGGCGTCGCGTTCGACGGCGACGGAGACCGCATGCTCGCGGTCGACGCGGCGGGCGAGACCGTCGACGGCGACCAGATCCTCGCGATCTGTGCCCTCGCGCTCGAGCCCGAGCTCGTCGTCGTGACCTCGATGACGAACCTCGGCTTCCACCGGCTGATGGATGAGCGCGGCATCCGGGTCGTGACGACCGACGTCGGCGACCGCTACGTGCTCGAGGCGCTGCGCCGCGAGGGCGGCGTGCTCGGCGGCGAGCAGTCCGGGCACCTGATCGTGCTCGACGGCCACGTCACGGGCGACGGGCTTGCCGCGGCGCTCACGCTGTGCCACGCGCTCGACGGACGCCCCCTCGCAGAGGCGGCCTCGCTCATGCCGCGCTTCGCGCAGGCGACCGAGAACGTCCGCGTGGGTGCGAGCGACGTCCCCGAGAGCGTCGTCCGCGAGGTGGCGAGGCTGAACGAGAGCCTCGACGGCCGCGGACGAGTGCTCGTGCGCGCGTCGGGTACCGAGCCGCTGATCCGGGTGCTCGCGGAGGTCGAGGACGCCCAGGAGGCGAGAACCCTCTGTGGTAGCATCGCCGACCTCGTCCGAGCGGAGGCCGGAACCACCTAGTTCCTGCACGATGCGCTCTGCCGGACAGCGCGAGGAGAGCGCCGCGACGAGAGGAGGGCACGATGTGCGGGATCATCGGATACGTCGGGCCCCGCGAGTGCAAGCCGCTCCTGCTGCACGGCCTGCAGCGCCTCGAGTACCGCGGCTACGACTCCGCCGGCATCGCGCTCCTCGAGGAGCGCGGCCTGCGCTACACGCGCGCGGTCGGCAACCTCGCGAACCTGCGTGAGCGGGCCGACTCGTTCTCCTCGCCCGCGACCACCGGCCTCGGCCACACACGCTGGGCCACCCACGGCGGCGTCACCGAGGCGAACGCGCACCCGCTCGCGACGGAGGCGCCCGAGACGCTGGCGATCGTCCTCAACGGCATCGTCGAGAACTACCGTGAGCTGCGAGAGCGGCTCGTCGCGAGCGGCCACTCGTTCTCCTCGGAGACCGACGCGGAGACCGTCACGCACCTGATCGAGGCGCACTACGACGGCGACCTCGTGGAGGCGGTCCGCCTCGCGTACGCGGAGCTCGAGGGCCACTTCGCCTTCGCGGCGATCCATCGCGACCACCCGGGGCTGCTCGTCGGGGCCCGCCTGCAGTGCCCGATGGTGGTGGGCCTCGCACCCGGTGAGACCTATCTCGCCTCGAACGCGGCCGCGTTCCTGCGCGAGACGCGCGAGGTGCAGTTCCCCTCGGACGGCGAGATCGTCGTGGTCGCTCCCGAGGGGTCGCGCTTCCTGCGGGCGGCGGACGGCGCGCCGGTCGAGCACGACGTGGTGGAGCTCGACTGGGACGACGAGAGCGCCGTCAAGGCCGGCTACGAGACGTTCATGCTCAAGGAGATCCACGAGCAGCCCGACGCGGTCGCGGAGACGATCGGCGACCGCCTCCGCAAGGGGCGTCTCGTGCTCGAGGGGCTCGGCATGGACGACGACGAGCTCCGGCACCTGCGCCGCATCGTGATCCTGGCCGCCGGGACCGCGTACCACGCGGGGGTGGCGGCCCGCTACGCGATCGAGGAATGGGCACGCGTGCCCGTCGAGCACGACATCGCGTCCGAGTGGATCTACCGGAACCCCGTGCTCGACGCGGACACGCTGGTGATCGGCATCTCGCAGTCGGGCGAGACGCGCGACACGATCGAGGCGATGAAGCTCGCCCGCGAGATGGGCGCCCACACGGTTGCGATCACGAACATGATGGGGTCGCAGATCACCCGCGAGGTCGACTCGGTGCTGTACACCCGCTGCGGGATCGAGATGGCGGTCGCGGCGTCGAAGACGTTCACCGGACAGCTCAGCCTCCTGTTTCTCGTCGCGCTCAAGCTCGCCCAGGTGCGCGAGACGCTGCCCGCCGGCGAGCTCGAGTACATCGTCAACGCGGTCTACGCGCTCCCGGCGAAGATCCAGCAGTTCCTGGACGGCGACCATCCGATCGACGACATCGCCCGGCGCTTCCACGACCGTCCCTTCTTCCTCTACCTCGGACGGAACATCGGGCTTCCGGTCGCGCTCGAGGGCGCGCTGAAGCTCAAGGAGATCTCCTACATCCCGACCGAGGCGTACTCGGCGGGCGAGATGAAGCACGGGCCGATCGCCCTGCTCGACGAGAGCACGCCGGTGGTCGTCGTCGCGACGCGGATGGAGCAGGTCTACGACAAGCTCGTCTCCAACATCCAGGAGGTCCGTGCCCGCGGCGCGCACGTGATCGCGATCGCCTCCGACGGGAACGAGGACATCCAGCACCACGCCGACGACGTCGTCTACGTCCCGAAGGCGCCGGCGTTCCTCTCGGCGGTGCTGGCCGTGGTGCCGCTCCAGCTCCTCGCCTACCGGATCGCGCGCCTGCGCGGGCTGAACGTCGACCAGCCCCGCAACCTGGCGAAGACCGTTACGGTGGAGTAGCCCCCGGGCCCCGCCCGCACGCTCGACGGGAGCCGGGCGCCGGCCGTAGGATCCCGGGAGCCGTTCGTCGTCAGCGAAACAGGGGAGATCCATCGATGCGACGCCATCTCATCGTTGCCGTTGTCCTGCTCGTCGGCGCGCTCGGAGGCGCGTCGCTGGCCGCGCCGGAGGCGCGTGCCGCCTCGTCCGACCTCTTCTTCTCCGAGTACGTCGAAGGGTCGTCGAACAACAAGGCGCTCGAGATCTTCAACGGCACGGGCGCGCCGGTCGACCTCGCGACCGGCGCCTACAACGTGCAGATGTTCTTCAACGGCAACCCCGTCTCCACGCTCACGATCAACCTCACCGGCACGGTCGCGGACGGCGACGTGTTCGTCCTCGCCCAGTCGAGCGCCGACCCCGCGATCCTTGCTCAAGCCGATCAGACGAACGGCTCAGGCTGGTTCAACGGCGACGACGCGGTCGCGCTGCGCAAGGGGACGACGGTGCTCGACGTGATCGGCCAGATCGGCTTCGACCCCGGGACCGAGTGGGGGACGGGCGACGCGAGCACGCAGGACAACACGCTCCGGCGCAAGGCTGCGATCCTGGGCGGCGACCCGAACGGCGCAGACGCGTTCGACCCGTCCGTCGAGTGGGACGGCTTCGCGACGAACACGTTCGACGGGCTCGGCTCGCACACGGTCTCCGGCGGGAACGCGCCCGTCGTGGTGACGTGCCCCGCGCCGCTGTCGGTGCTCCAGGGCCAGGGGGCGACCGCCGACGTCTCGGCGACCGACGCCGACGGGACCGTGACCTCGCTGACGCTGGGCCCCGTCGCTCCGGCGCCCGCGGGAGGCTCGATCTCGCTCACGGACGTCACGCCCGCCTCTGCGGACGGCGGGACGGCGAGCGGGATGCTGACCGTCGACGCCGACGTGCCCGTGGGTATGTACACGGTCGAGCTCGACGCGGCCAACGACGACGCGACCCCGCAGACCGACAGCTGCACCACCACCGTGAACGTCCAGCAGGCCCTGCGCGTCTCGGACGTCCAGGGTCAGGTGACGGACCTCGACTCCGGCCCCGACCACCGCTCGCTTCTCGCGCCGCCGAGCGGCAACGGCGCCTCGAGCACGCTCTACTTCGTCCGCGGAGTGATCACGCAGAAGACGCTCGCCCGTACGTCGAGCGGGGGCTCGCAGAACGGGTTCTTCCTCCAGGACACGCTCGCCCGCTCCGACAACGACCCGACCACCTCGGACGGGATCTTCGTCTTCATGGGCGGCTTCACGACGCTGATCGGCGGCTACGAGCCGCGCGTCGGCGACGAGGTGATCCTCCGCGCGCGCGTCTCCGAGTTCTTCGACATGACCGAGCTCTCCAGCGCGTCCCTCCAGCAGCTCGTCAGCCCGATGCTGGACGTCGACGTCGTGGCGCCCGCGTTCGAGGCGAACCCGCCGGACGACCTCGCGGACGCAGGCCGCTACTGGGAGCGTCGCGAGGGGATGCGTGGCCGCGTGCCCGCCGGGGCGGTCGTCACGGGCGGGCGCGACGTGTTCGCGTCGACGGCCGACAGCGAGCTCTGGCTGATCCGCGGCGACTCGGCGGTTGCGCAACGGACAGACCCGTACGCGCGACGGGCCTTCCGCGACGCACACCCGCTCGACAACCAGCCGGGGCTGGTCGACGACGGCAACGGGTATCGCATCCTGCTCGGGCCGCTGGGCGTGAAGGCGACGGCGGACGACAACCTGACGCTGCTCCCGCCGACACGCGTGTTCGACACGCTCGACGCCGCCGTCGTCGGAGGCGTCGACTTCTCGTTCGACAAGTACCGCATCAACCCGGCGCAGCAGCCCCAGCTCACCCCGGGGGTCGACCCCTCGCTGAACGCGCCGCCCCAGTCGTTCGCGCGCGACGGCGCGTACAGCGTCGCGAACTTCAACGTCGAGAACCTCTACGACTACCGCGACGACCCGTTCGACGGGTGCGACTTCACCGGGAACCCGGGCTGCCCCGGCGTGACGCCGCCGTTCGACTACGTCCCGGCGAGTCAGGCCGCGTACGACGAGCACCTCGGCGCGCTCGCGTCCGAGGTCGCGAACGACCTCCACGGGCCCGACATCCTGCTCGTCCAGGAGGCCGAGGACCAGGACATCTGCACGGTTGCGTCGGGCACGCTCGACTGCGGGTCCACGAACAACGCGGACGGCAAGCCGGACACGCTCCAGGAGCTCGCGCTCCGCATCGCCGCCCTCGGCGGACCGGCCTACGACGCGGCCTACGACCGCGACGGCGCGGACGACCGGGGCATCGTCGCGGCGTTCCTCTACCGGACCGACCGCGTCCAGCTCCTGCCGGCTGCGGCGGGCGACCCGGTGCTCGGCTCGACGCCGGGCGTGTCGTACCGCGGCACGGCGCTCCAGTACAACACCGACGTCTCGGACCCCAAGGCGCTCAACGCCGACCTCCCTGCCGATGTCGACACCTCGACGGGCGTGGACGGGTCGAACGTCTTCACGCGGGCTCCGCAGGTCGGGCATTTCCGCGTGTGGCGGAACGGTGTCGGACTGGGCGCGTGGGTCGACCTCTACGCGATCTCCAACCACTTCTCGTCCGGGCCGGACGCCCGCGTCGGGCAGCGTACGGAGCAGGCGGCGTACCTCGCGGCGATCGTCGCCGCGCTCCAGGCCGCCGACCCGGGCGCGCGGGTCGACGCGGGCGGCGACCTGAACGTGTTCCCGCGGCCCGACGACCCGCTCGTCCCGGCGAGCGACCAGCTCGCGGCGCTCTACGAGCTCGGGCTCGAGAACCTCTTCGACACGCTCGTCGCGCAGGTGCCCGCCTCCGCGTACACGTACGTGTTCGAGGGACAGGCACAGACCCTCGACCACCAGTTCGTGACGCCGCGGCTCGGCGGCGAGCTCGAGCGGGCCCGGGTCGCCCACGTCAACGCCGACTGGCCGGCGGACTTCACGGGCGACGGGCCGCGCGGCGCGTCCGACCACGATCCGCTGGTCGCACGGTACGACCTGCCCGCGACGCTCGCGCAGCTCCAGGCGCTGCTCGACTACTACGAGCAGCAGGGGCTCGTGAGCGCGACGACGGCGGGCCAGCTGTCGAAGCACCTCGACCAGGCCGCCGCGAAGCTCGCCCAGGGGAACATCGCCGCGTACCGCTCGCAGCTCGAGGCGTTCGTCGAGCAGACGCGTGACAAGACCCCGAAGACCGTCGACCCCGTCGCGTCCGCGCAGCTGATCGCCGAAGCCCAGCGGCTGCTCCAGGGCTGACTCCGACGACGGCGCCCGGGGACGACCCCGGGCGCCGTCGCCCGGTTCACAGCGGATTCCCAGCCCGCTGGAAGGGTCTTGCCAGACGGCCGCGAGAGGGTACGACGATGTTCTTCCTACGCTATGCCCGCAGCGAGCTGGGGCGTCGCCGAGGTCGGACGATCGTCACGGTGTCCGGCCTCGCCGTCGGGGTCGCGCTCGTGGTCGTGATCGCGTCCTTGAGCCGTGGGCTGGACGACGCCCAGCAGACTGCGCTCGACCCGCTCTCGAGCATCGGCACCGACCTCACTGTCACCCTCGCCCCGTCGCAGGACACGGGAGGCGGTTTCGGGCCGGGCGGCGGGGGAGGCGGGCGGGAGGTCGTGCAGGCGAACAGCTCCGTGATCACGGACCTCTCGAAGCTCGGCGAGCCGGGTGAGAAGTTCGACCACACGTTCTTCTTGCCGGGGACACAGTTGACGTTCTCGCAGTCGCAGGCGAACCAGGTGGCAAAGGTCGATGGTGTCCAGTCGGTGTCGTCCGGCCTGGTGCTGTCGGCGGTGCACCAGTCGGGCACGGTCCCGAAGATCGTCGCGCAGATCAAGACCGGGGGGCAGCAGCTTCGGATCGATCGGCAGATCGCGCGGCCGACGGCGGCGGAGTTCCAGAAGATGCAGGCGTGTCTCGAGAAGCAGGGGATCCAGGTCGGGCCTGCGGGGGGCGGCGGCGGAGCCGGAGGCGGCGGCTTCCGTGACGGCAACGGTGGGAACGGTGGCCTTGGTGGGCCCTCGCAGGGTGGCGCGGGCGCGCGGGGCGGCAACCGGGCCGCGTTCAATCAATGCCTGCCGGAGCGTCTGCGGCGGTTCCGGGCGACGATCACGACGCCCGAGCAGACGCTGCGCCAGGTGCTCGACCCGCCGCAGACGAACATCTCGAGCTCGACGTACACGATCGGCGGGGTGGACGTGCAGGGGGACACGATCGGGATCGTGACGCCGTCGCTCGTCACGAAGGGCCGCTTCCTGCGGGGCAAGAACGAGGCCCTGGTGACCACGACCTACGCGAGCCGCGAGAAGCTTCGCGTGGGATCGATGCTCGATCTCAACGGGACGACGTTCAGGGTGGTCGGGCTGGTGCGGGCGCCGCTCGGCGGGCAGACCGCCGACGTGTACGTTCCGCTCGCGCAGCTGCAGAAGCTCGCCTCGCTCGGCGGTCAAGTCAACGTCGCGCTGGTCCGGGCCGAGAACGGTCAGAGCGTGGCCGACGTGCAGCAGCGGATCGAGACGGGCTTCCCGAGCGCGCAGGTCGCGAGCGCGAAGGACGTGGCCGATTCGATCTCCGGCTCGCTCGTCGACGCCGCGAACCTCTCCCACCGTCTCGGGGTCGCGCTCGCCGTGCTCGCCGCTCTGACGGCGTTCCTGATCGCGCTGCTCTTGACGCTCTCATCGGTGAGCAAGCGGGTCCGCGAGATCGGCACGCTCAAGGCGCTCGGCTGGCGCCAGTGGATCGTGGTGCGGCAGATCCTGGGCGAGTCGCTCGCGCAGGGAATCGTCGGCGGCGTGCTCGGCGTCATGCTTGGCGTCGTCGCAGCCGCGGTGATCGGCGCGGTCGGCCCGACGCTCAGCGCGAGCTCCTCGACGGGGAGCAGCAACGGGGACTTCTTCGGGCTGGGCGCGGTCTCGGCGCGGAACGTCACCGATCAGGTCGCGCTCACCGCGCCGGTCGCGGTCGGCGTGCTCCTTCTGGGTCTCCTCGTCGCAGTGCTCGGCGGGCTCGTCGCGGGCGCCGCGGGCGGCTGGCGCGCAGCCCGGATGCGACCCGCCGACGCGCTGAGGCAGGTGGAGTAGGCATGGCGGTCGAGCTGCTCTACGAGGTCCGCGGCGCCTCGCGCTTCTTCCAGCGGGGACCGGCGACGGTGCGCGCGCTCGACGGCGTCGATCTCGAGATCGGCGCGGGCGAGCTCGTGGCGCTCGTCGGCCCGAGCGGCTCGGGCAAGACGACCCTGCTGCAGCTCCTCGGCGCGCTCGACCGGCCGAGCGAGGGGTCGGTCAGCTTCGAGGGGCGCGATCTGGGCGGGCTGGGCGACGGCGAGCTCGCGGAGCTCCGGCTGCGGACGTTCGGCTTCGTCTTCCAGCAGTTCAACCTGATCCCGACGCTGACGGCGCTCGACAACGTCGAGGCGGCGATCGCCCCGACCGGTCTCGACGACGGCGACGCCCGCGCCCGGTCGCTCGCGCTGCTCGAGGAGGTCGGGCTCGCCGACCGGGCCACGCACCTGCCGTCGCACATGTCCGGCGGCGAGCAGCAACGGGTCGCGATCGCGAGGGCGCTCGTGAAGGAGCCTCGGGTGATCCTCGCCGACGAGCCGACCGGCAACCTGGACACGGCCACCGGCGCAGACGTGGTCTCGCTCCTCGCGGGTCTCGCATCCGCGCGGGGGGCGACGGTCGTCGTCGCGACGCACGACGAGAGCCTGGCCGGCATCGCCCCGCGGCGCATCGTGGTGCGGGACGGGCGTACGACCGAGCCGGGCGTCGGTGCCACGGCGCTCGTCGGCGACTGAGCGAGCCCCTGGCCTCCGATCGGCCGACGACCCGGCCGCGGCCGGCACACTACGCTCCCCCCATGGACGCGGCACCGCACGCGACGTCACGCGTGAGCGTCACCCGGCTGCCCGGGACGGCGGTCGAGGTCGATCGGCTGGCAGTCGAGGAGCCGCTCGAGATCCGAGTGGGGGGACGCGCCGTCGCGGTGACCATGAGGACACCGGGAGACGACGAGGAGCTGGCACTCGGGTTCTGCCTCACCGAGGGGCTCCATCCGGTGGCGGCCGGTCTCCCCGCCGACCTGGCGGCGAACGTCGTCGAGGTCGAGGCGCCGGGCGCCGACCTCACCCGCATCCAGCGCTCGTTCTACACCTCGTCGTCGTGCGGCGTGTGCGGCAAGGGCGCCCTCGAGGCGGTGGCCGTCGACGCCCCGCGCGTCGAGTCGGAGCTCGCGGTGCCGTTCGGCGTCCTCGCGTCCCTGCCCGACCGGCTGCGGGCCGCCCAGGCGACGTTCGCGCTCACCGGGGGCCTCCACGCGACCGGGCTGTTCGACGCGGCGGGGGAGCTCCTGTGCGTGCGCGAGGACGTGGGGCGCCACAACGCGATGGACAAGGCCGTCGGCTGGGCGCTCGGCGAGCGGCTCTTGCCTCTCGCGTCCTCGCTCCTCTGCGTCAGCGGCCGGCTCTCGTTCGAGCTCGTCCAGAAGGCCGCGGTCGCGGGCTGCCCGATCCTCGTGGCGGTGGGCGCACCCTCCTCCCTCGCGGTCGAGCTCGCCGACGACCGAGGGATCACACTCTGCGGCTTCGTGCGCGACGGGCGCGGCACCGTGTACACGCACCCGGCCCGCATCGTCCGGTGAGTCGGTCCGGGCGAGGGCGCCCAAGTTACAACTTGTAACTTGGGTCTGACCGGCATCCTGCTCGTCGGCGGCGCCTCGGAACGGTTCGGGGCGCCGAAGGCGCTCGCGTCCTTCCGCGGCGAGACGCTCGCCGCGCGCGGCCGGCGGCTTCTCGACGAGGCCTGCGACGAGGTGCTCCTCGTCGGCAAGGTCGCGGACGGCCTGCCGTTCCCGGTGCTGGACGACGGCGTGCCCTCCCGGGCGCCGGTGTTCGGGCTGATCGCCGGCCTGCGTCACGCGCGCCACGATCTGGTGGTCGCGCTGCCCGTCGACGTGCCGCTCGTCACGCCCGGCGCCCTGCGGGCGCTCGGCGAGGCCGGCGCGGTGCCCTCCGCGCGCGTCCCGCTCCCCGGCGGCTACCCCCGCTCGGTGCTGCCCGAGCTCGAGCGGCGCGTTGCGGTCGGGCGCCTCTCGCTCCGCGGCGTCAACCCCGCGCTGCTCGCCGTGCCCGAGCGGATGCTGGTGGACGCGGACACGCCCGACGAGCTCGCGGCGCTCGAGGCGGAGGCCGCGCCGTGACGCCCGCACGCCGCGGGAGGGCCGGGGTAGATTGGTCCCTGCCAGCGTCGGAAGGAGCTCGGGGATGTCCACCGTCAACGGTCGCCTTACCACGCCGCTCGTGCGGGAGGGGCGCACCCTCCGCCCGGCGTCGTGGGACGCCGCCCTCGACCTCGTCGCCGAGAGGTTCTCTCAGGCTCGCGCGCAGGACGCGACGGGCTCGTTCGGCATCTTCTCCTGCTCGAAGGCGACGAACGAGATGAACTTCCTGGCGCAGAAGTTCGCGCGCCAGGTGATGAGGACGAACAACGTCGACTCGTGTAACCGCACCTGACACGCGCCCAGCGTCGTCGGTCTGGCGACGGTGTTCGGAGCGGGCGGCGGCACCTCGTCGTACCGCGAGATCGAGGAGACGGACGTGATCCTCCTCTGGGGCTCGAACGCGCGCGAGACGCACCCGATCTTCTTCCACCACCTGCTGCGCGGCGTGCGGAACGGCGCGCGGCTGTTCGCGATCGACCCGCGCCGCACGACGTCGGCGCAGTGGGCCGACCGGTGGCTCGGGCTGGACGTCGGCTCCGACATCGCCCTCTCGAACACGATGGCGCGCGAGATCCTGCATCAGGGGCTGCACAACGAGACGTTCGTCGAGCGGGCGACCGAGGGCTTCGAGGCGTACGCCGTGTCCGTCGAGCCGTTCACGCTCGACGAGGGGGAGCGGCTCACCGGCGTTCCGGCGGAGGCCATCCGCGAGACGGCGCAGGCGTTCGCGAGGGCCGACCGAGCAGTCATCTGCTGGACACTCGGGATCACCGAGCACCACAACGCGGTCGACAACGTCCTCGCGCTGATCAACCTCGGCCTGCTCTGCGGCCACGTCGGCCGGTACGGCTCCGGGCTCAACCCGCTCCGCGGCCAGAACAACGTCCAGGGCGGCGGCGACATGGGGGCGATCCCGAACAAGCTGCCCGGCTTCCAGGACATCGAGCAGGACACGGAGGCGCGCGCCCGCTTCGAGGGGGCGTGGGGGACGCCGATCGTGCCGCGGAGCGGCTGGCACCTGACCCAGATGTTCGAGGCGATGGAGCGAGGCGACCTGAAGACGCTCTACGTGATCGGCGAGAACCCCGCCCAGTCGGAGGCGGACGTGACCCGGGCGCGGCGCCTGCTGGAAGGTCTCGACTTCCTCGTCGTCCAGGACATCGTCTCGACCCGGACCGCGGAGCTGGCCGACGTCGTGCTGCCGGGCACGGCCTCCTGGTGCGAGAGCGAGGGGACGGTCACGAACAGCGAGCGCCGGGTGCAGCGCGTCCGCAAGGCCGTCGACCCGCCGGGCGACGCGCGCGACGACACGTGGATCCTGGCCGAGCTCGCGCGGAGGCTTGGCTTCGACTGGGGTCACCCGAGCGCCGAGCAGGCCTGGGACGAGTGCCGGTCGCTCTCGCCCATGCACCGGGGGATGTCGTACGCCCGGCTCGATGCCCACCGCGGCCTCCAGTGGCCGTGCTACGACGAGGACGATCCCGGCTCGCTGTTCCTCCACGGGCGCCTCTGGGCAGACCCGGTCGAGGGGCCGCTCGCCCCGTTCAGCGTCGTCGAGGCCAGGCCGCCGGCCGAGGCGCTCGACGACGACTATCCGATCCGCCTCACGACGGGTCGCCGGCTCGAGTCCTTCAACACGGGAGCGCAGTCGGGCCGCTACCGCTCGCCGCTCCACCGCGGCGAGGCGCTCGAGCTCTCGCCGGAGGACGTCGAGCGGCTCCGGCTCTCGGAGGGAGAGGTCGTGCGGGTCGCGTCGCGCCGCGGCTCCGTCGAGGCGCCCGTGCGGATCGACGCCTCGCTCCGGGCCGGGCTTGCGTTCATGTCGTTCCACTTTCCGGAGCAGGTCGACGTCAACGTCCTCACGATCGACGCGACCGACCCGAAGTCGGGCACGGCCGAGTTCAAGGCAGCTGCGATCCGAGTCGAGAAGCTCTCCTCCGCACCCCGCGAGCAGGATGCAGCACCCGCCTGATGGACCTCACGCTCGTTCCCCGTGCCGAGCCCACAGCGGGCGAGTGCGCCGCACTCGACCGGGTCCTCGGGCCTCCCAGCTCTGGCTGGGACGGGGGCGCCCGGGAGGCGGGCGCGGCCGGCAACACCTCCGCGGGAGGCCACGCCGCCCGCGCGCGGAGGCATCTGCTGCTGCCGGCGCTCTGGGCGCTCCAGGAGCGGATCGGGTGGATCAGCCCCGGCGGCCTGAACGAGGTCTGCCGGCGGCTGACCGTGCCGCCCGCGGACGCGTACGGCGTGGCCTCGTTCTACGCGCTCATCGCGCTCGAGCGGCAGCCGCCGCGGGTCGTCCACGTCTGCGACGACATCGCATGCCGCTGTGTCGGCGCCGAGGAGCTCGTCGCGGGGCTCGAGGAGCGTTTCGGGCCGGAGGGCAGGTCCTCGGAGGACGGCGGGGCGACGTGGTACCGGAGCCCGTGCCTGGGGCGCTGCGACCAAGCACCGGCCGCGCTCGTCTCCGTGGCGGGTGACGAGCCGCTCGAGCGCGCGCAGGCGCCGGCCGACGTGGACGCAGTGCTCGCGCTCCTCGCGGGCCGCGAGCCCCAGCCGCCGCCGGCGCCCCGCGTCCCGCAGGCGGGCGACCCGTCCCTGCGGTTGCTCCGCCGCGTCGGGGCCGTCGACCCCCGGAGCCTCGACGACTACCGCGCGCACGGCGGCTATGCGGCGCTGCGACGAGCCGTCGAGCTCGGGCCGGAGGGCGTGCTGCGCGAGGTGAAGGACTCGAAGCTCCTCGGTCGCGGCGGCGCCGCGTTCCCCGCCGGGGTGAAGTGGGAGGCCGTCGCGCGCCAGCCGGCGCGCCCGCACTACCTCGTCTGCAACGCGGACGAGTCCGAGCCGGGGACGTTCAAGGACCGTGTGCTGCTGGAGGGTGACCCGTATGCGCTCGTGGAGGCGATGACGATCGGGGCGTATGCGACGGGCTGCGAGCGCGGGTACGTCTACCTGCGCGGCGAGTACCCGGAGGCGCTGCACGCTCTGGAGCACGCGCTCGCCGAAACACGCCTGCGCGGGTTCCTCGGCCAGGATGTGATGGGCGAGGGGTTCTCGTTCGAGATCGAGCTCAGGCGCGGCGCAGGCGCCTACATCTGCGGCGAGGAGACCGCGATCTTCGAGTCGATCGAGGGACGGCGCGGCGAGCCGCGCAACAAGCCGCCGTTCCCGGTCGAGGCCGGGCTCTTCGGCAAGCCGACGGTCGTGAACAACGTCGAGACCCTCGTCAACGTGCTCGAGATCGTGCTCGGCTCGGGCCCGGCGTTCGCCGGCGTCGGCACCGAGGGATCGACGGGGACGAAGCTGCTCTGCCTCTCCGGCCACGTCGAGCGGCCGGGCACGTACGAGGTCACGTTCGGCGCGACCGTCCGTGACGTGGTCGAGCTCGCCGGCGGGGTGCGCGGCGGGCGGCCGCTCCAGGCGGTGCTGGTGGGCGGGGCCGCGGGCAGCTTCCTCGCGCCGGACGAGCTCGACGTCCCCCTCACGTTCGAGGGGACCCGCGCGGCGGGGGCGACGCTCGGCTCGGGGGTCGTGCTCGTGCTCGACGACACCGTCGACCTCGGCCGCCTGCTCCTGCGGATCGCGGCGTTCTTCCGCGACGAGTCCTGTGGGCAGTGCGTGCCCTGCCGTGTCGGCACGGTGCGTCAGGAGGAGGCTCTCGCGCGGCTCCTGGCCGGGGAGCCTCGCGGCGGCGTGGGGCGCGAGCTCGCGCTGATCGAGGAGGTCGGGCAGTGCATGCGCGACGCCTCCATCTGCGGGCTCGGCCAGACGGCGTCGAGCGCGGTCGAGTCCGCGATCGGCCGCCTGCACGTGTTCGGGAACGGTGCCGCGTGACCGGGCTGCTCGCCCCGCGGCGGATGGTGGAGCTCGAGGTCGACGGGCAGGCGGTGCGCGTCTTCGAGGGCGCGACGATCCTCGACGCATGCCGGACGCTCGGCATCGAGACGCCGACGCTCTGCTACGGCGAGACCCTCCGACCCACGAACGTCTGCCGCGTGTGCGTCGTCGAGCTGGAGGGCGCCCGCGTGCTCGCGCCCGCGTGCTCGCGCAAGGCCGAGGAGGGCATGCAGGTACGCACCGACTCGGAGCGCGTCCGGCTCTCCCGCAAGCTCGTGCTCGAGCTCCTCGCCTCCTCCGTCGACCTCTCGACCACGCCGGTCGCGAACGACTACCTCGACCGCTACACGGCCGAGCCGCAGCGCTTCGGCCCGCCCGCGCCCGCGAGCGAAGGCCGCGACCACGCCCGCGCGGGCCGTCACGTGGCGCCCGACGGGCGCACGGCGGCGACCGTGCACCAGCCGGTGAAGGTCGACAACGAGCTGTACGTGCGCGACTACTCGAAGTGCATCCTCTGTTACAAGTGCGTCGACGCCTGCGGCGACCAGCACCAGAACACGTTCGCGATCCACGTCGCCGGGCGTGGCTTCGACGCGCGGATCTCGACCGAGCTCGACACGCCGCTGCCCGAGTCGGCGTGCGTCTACTGCGGGAACTGCATCGCGGTCTGCCCGACCGGCGCGCTGATGTTCCGCTCGGAGCACGAGTTGCGCGGCGCGGGCGACTGGCGCGAGGACGAGCAGACCGTCACCGAGACCATCTGCCCCTACTGCGGCGTCGGCTGCTCGCTGGAGCTGCACGTCCAGGACAACACGATCGTCAAGGTGACGAGCCCGGCCGACCACGACGTGACCCTCGGCAACCTCTGCGTGAAGGGGCGCTTCGGCTTCGGGCACGTGCGGTCGCGCGACCCGTAGCTCGCAGTGTTGTTCAGGCAGGTGTCCGACCTCAGTCGGACACCGTCGGGCCGCGCTCGCCTCCCACTGCGACCTCGCCGCTTCCGACGAGCACCGTCGTGCCGTCGTCCGCGCGCACGCGGAGCCGGCCGTCGGGCGCGATCCCGGAGGCGACACCCGCGGCGTCGCCGACCGTGACCGTGCGCCCGCGGAGCGCGTCTCTCCGCTCGAGCTCCGGGAGGAGCGGAGCGAGGCCGTCGCGGCACCATCCGTCGTAGCGGGCCTCGAGCAGCTCGAGCAGGAGGGCGAGCAGCGGGGCGCGGTCGTGCTCGTGTCCCGTGACGGTGCGGAGGGAGGCGGCGGGCAGCCGCGCAGCGCGCGCCAGCGAAGCGGCGTCCTGGTTGACGTTGAGCCCGATCCCGCACGCGACCGTCTGCTCCCTGCCCTCGAGCAGGATTCCTGCGAGCTTGCGATCCTCGACGAGCACGTCGTTCGGCCACTTCACGCGCGTGCCGACGCCGGTCGTGCGCTCGACCGTCTCGGCGACCGCGAGCGCGCAGACGAGCGACAGCTGCGCCGCCTCGGCCCCCGCCGGCGGCCGCAGGAGCAACGACAGGAGCAGAGCCGTGCCGGGCTCGTCCTCCCACTGCCGGCCGGCCCGCCCGCGGCCCGCGGTCTGGTGCTCGGTCACCGCGAGCGCTCCCTCCGGCAGCCCGGTGTCGCGCAGGACGTCCTGGGTCGAGGTGTACGTCTCCGACCAGAGGTACGGCCGGCCGAACCGACCCCGGAGCAGGGGCGCGATGCGGTCGGCGGTTAGGGGCTTGTGTTGATTCAACACAAGCGGCGTCTCACCCGTCCGGCGGCGCCGTGCGGTTCCGCTTGACGGCCGCGCGCCGCCGCTTGCCCTCGAGCCGGCGCTCCACGGAGCCCTTCGTCGGGCGGGTCGGGACGCGGCGCCGCTCGACGTGGAGTGCGGCGCGGAGCTTCGCAGTCAGTCGCTCGAGCGCGAGCTCGCGGTTCCTCGCCTGACTGCGTTCGTCCTGGGCGACGGCGCGCACGACGCGGCCGGCCGCGGCCACGACCCGGCGCTTCTGCCGCTCCGTGAGCGCGGTCGAGGCGTCGACGTCGAAGACTGCCTCGACGCGGGTCTCGGCGGTGTTCGCGTGCTGGCCGCCCGGCCCGGACGAGCGCGACACGCGGAGCTGGATCTCCGACAGCGGGATGGAGACCGAGCGGGTGACCCGAATAGACTGCCCCTCCATGGCGTGCATTCTCCTGGACGTCGACGGGGTGCTGCACGTCTCCGGCGAGGCGATCCCCGGTGCCCAGGACGCGGTCGCACGCCTCCGCGCCGCCGGTCACGCGCTGCGGTTCGTGACGAACAACTCGACGCGACCGCGCGCGCAGCTCACCGAGGAGCTGTCCGGGCTCGGCTTCGAGCTCACGGAGGACGAGCTCCAGACGCCCGCCGGCGCCGCCGAGCACGAGCTCCGCGGGAAGCGGGTCTTCGCGCTCGTCATGAGCGGCGTCGTGCCCGATCTCGAGGCGCTCGAGCTCGTCGGCGAGGGGGCCGAGGCCGTGCTGGTCGGGGGCTGCGACGAGACGTTCGAGCCGAACCAGGTGTTCCGCTACATGAACCTCGCGCGCGCCTTCGCCGAGATCCAGCTCGGCGCGGAGCTCTACTGCCTGCACAAGAACCGGTGGTGGCAGACGAGCCGCGGGCCGCTGCTCGACGCGGGCGCGTTCGTCGCAGGCCTGGAGTACGCGACCGGGGTCGAGGCCGTCGTGCTCGGGAAGCCGAGCCCCGCGTACTTCGCCGCCGCGCTCGACGCACTCGGGGCGGAGCCCGAGCGGACCTGGCTCGTCGGGGACGACCCCGAGGCCGACATGCGCGCCGCGCAGCTCTTCGGGATGCGGACGGCGCTCGTCCGCACCGGGAAGTTCCGGCCGGACACGCTCGAGGGGCTCGGCCTCAACCCCGACGTCGTGCTCAGCTCGATCGCAGACCTGCCGGGACTGCTCGACAGCCGGTGAGCGTCCGGGTGGGCACCGACCTGATCGAGATCGAGCGGATCAGGCTCGCGCTCGAGCGGCCCGGCTTCCGGGACAGGTGCTTCACGCCCGCGGAGCAGGCGTACTGCGAGTCGCGCCGCAATCCGGCCGAGTCGTACGCCGCGCGCTTCTGCGGCAAGGAGGCGGTCGGGAAAGCGCTCGGCTGCGGCGTGCTGTTCACGTGGAAGGAGATCGAGATCGTCGGGCCGCCGAAGCCCGGGGTGACGCTCTCCGGCAGGACGCTCCGCTGGGCGGAGCGCGTCGGGGCGCGAGAGATCGACGTCTCGCTGACGCATTCCCACACGATGGCCGGCGCCACGTGCGTCGCGGACCTCGACCACCCGCCGTCTCCTCTGCGTGCCGCCTGATGCACGAGCCTCTCTACAGCGCCGAGGAGATGCGGGCTGCGGAGATGCGCCATCCGGGGTACCCCGAAACGGTGCCCGAGTTGATGGACCGCGCGGGCCGGGCGGTCGCCGACGAGTGCATCCGTGCGTATCCCGACGCGCGCCGCTTCGCCGTCGTCTGCGGCGGCGGCGCCAACGGAGGCGACGGGAGGATCGCGGCCTCCCTCCTCCGCCAGGCGGGTCGCGAGGCGGAGGAGACGAGCGACCCGAGCGGTGCCGACGTGGTCGTGGACGCGCTCTTCGGCACGGGATTCCACGGCGCTCCCCGCGCCGAGGCGGCGGCGCTCATCGAGCGGATCAACGCGAGCGGCGCGCCGGTGGTGTCGGTCGACCTGCCGTCGGGCGTCGACGCGTCCACCGGCGAGATAGCCGGTGCGGCGGTCGCGGCCGACGTGACCGTCACCTTCCACGGCGCGAAGGTCGGCCTGGCCGTCGCCCCCGGCCGGTTCCAGGCGGGGCGCGTCGTGGTCGCGCCGATCGGCCTCGAGCACGCGCCGACCGCGGTCGTCCGCGCGACGCCGGCGGTGCTCGGCCTCGTGCCGCTCCGCGCCGCCGGCGACTCGAAGTTCACGGCGGGCGCTCTGCTCGTGGTCGGGGGCGCGCCCGGGACGACGGGGGCACCGGTGCTCGCGGCGACGGCGGCGCTCCGGGCCGATGCGGGGTACGTGACGCTCGCGGTGCCACAGGAGAGCCTCGCCGCGGTCGAGGTGCTCGCGCTCGAGCCGGTCAAGCGAGGCTTCGCGTACGAGACCGCGCTCGAGACGCTCGCCCCCGACCTCGAGCGCGCCTCGGCGCTCGCGGTCGGCCCCGGGCTCGGGCGCTCGGAGGAGGCACACGCGCTCGTCCGCGACCTGCTCGCGCACGCGGAGTGCCCCGCGGTCGTGGACGCGGACGGGCTCTTCGGGCTCGAGCCACTCGACCGGCCGGCGCCCACGGTGCTGACCCCGCACGCGGGCGAGCTCGCCCGGCTGCTCGACACCGGCTCGGAGTGGGTCGCGTCGCACCGGCTCGAGGCAGCGGCCCGCTGTGCCGACCGCTTCGGCGCGGTGGTCCTGCTGAAGGGCGCCGACACGATCGTCCGCGCCCCCGACGGCCGAACGGTCGTCTGCGACCTGGGGCCGCCGTCTCTCGCGACCGCGGGCACCGGCGACGTGCTGACCGGCGTCGTGGGCGCGTTCCTCGCAAAGCGCCTCGACGCCACCGACGCCGCGGTCGCGGCAGCCGTCGCGCACGGGCTGGCGGCCGCCTCGGCACCGCACCAGGCGGGCCTCGTCGCGTCGGACGTCGTCGCCGCGCTCCCGCGCGCGCTGGGCTGACACCCGCGAGATCGCGACCTCATCACGAGTTACCCCGTCCGGGGGAGGGGGAGCACCCGCGTGCGGCCGAAACCCGACCTGTCTCCAGTCAATCCCTCTGCGAGGAGCAGACATGATCGGAAGGAAGCGCAGGCGGCGCATCATCGTGCTCGCCCTGCTGGCATTCGTGCTCGGCACGACGGCGTTCGCGTATGCGGCGGGCCTCACGTTCAACGGCGGCACCGATGCCGGCCGTGCGGGAGCCGGTACCGGCACGATCAGCGGCTACGACGTGTCGAGCATCAGCTACACGCTCGACGACAGCAACCCCGCGCAGATCACGGGCGTCGAGTTCGCCCTCTCGCCCGACACCGCCACGACGGCCGAGGCGAAGATCACCGGGATGAGCACGTGGGCGTCGTGCACCGACGGCGGGGCCACGTGGTCCTGTCCCGTCACCGGCGACGCGCAGGCCGCAGTCCAGCTGACGGTCGCGGCGGCCGACTGAGCGAACGACCGGAACGCGGCCGGGGTTCGCCCGACCCCGGCCGCACGGGTCTCCCTCGATGCGAATCTCGCCCCGCACCGGTCTCGGCCTCGCTGCCACCGCGATCCTCCTCGCGGTCGGCTGGTGGCTCCTCGGCCCCTCCCAACTCGGCGGCCCGACCTCCTACGCCGTCCTCTCCGGGAACTCCATGGAGCCTCGGCTCGAGGCCGGCGATCTCGTCGTCGCGCGCGCCAAGCCTTCCTACCACGTCGGAGAGGTCGTCCTCTACGAGGACCGCGAGACCGGCGCCCGCGTGCTCCACCGCATCATCGGCGAGCGTGGTGGGCGGTTCGTGACGAAGGGTGACAACAACGACTTCGTCGACCCTGTCCGCCCCGCCCGGGACGAGGTCGTCGGCGAGCTGTGGTTCGCCGTCCCGGGCGCGGGCACGGTTCTCGCCTGGCTGAAGCAGCCGCTCCATCTCGGGCTCCTGCTCGCCCTGCTCGTGTTGGTCGGGCTGGGCGGCCGGCGTGAGCTGCCACGGAGCCGGCCGCCGGGTGTCCGTCCGCTGGTCGCGCTGCCGGGGGCGCCCGCGGCGCCGGTGCCGGCGATCGTCGGCACCGTCGGGCGAGCGTTCGCGACGGTCGGGGCGGTCACGCTGGCGATCTTCGTCGCGCTCGGCGTCGCCGCGCACGCGGCGAGCGGGACGTCCACCCGACCGATCGACGAGCTCTACGCCCACGAGGGCCGGTTCTCGTACTCCGCGACCACCGAGCCCGATCCCGTGTACCCCTCGGGCGCCGTCGAGACGGGGATGCCGGTCTTCACCCGGCTCGTGGACACGCTCTCGGTCGCGTTCGCGTACCGGTTCGACACCCGACAGCCCGCGGACGTGCACGGCTCGACCCGCCTGGACGCGGTGGTGCGGGACACCACGGGCTGGCAGCGAATCCTGCCGATCTCCCCCGCCCACTCCTTCGACGGCACCGTCGCGAGGGCGGAGGGGCTGTTCGACGTCTCCGCGTTCGAGGAGCTCGTCCTCCAGGCGCGGGAGCTGACGGCCGCTCCACTCGCAGGGATCACGGTCGAGCTCCGTCCGCACGTCGACGTGTCGGGGACGGCCGGCGCGACACGCGTCGACGAGTCGTTCGCGCCGAGCCTCGTGCTCTCGTACGACGGGACGACGCTGAGGCCGCTGCCGGCCGTCGGCGCTCCGCCCGGAGCGGCGCCGCCGTTCGCGGCGCGACGTGTCGAGCCCGGGACGGAGATCGTGCCCGCGGCCCTCGGCGTGGGATCCCTCTCCCTCACCGTCGACCAGGCACGGACGCTGGGGTGGCTCGGGGTCGCCGCGTCGCTCGCCGTGTTGCTCGTGGGCGGCGCGCTGCTCGTCGCGGGCACGGACGGCGCTCCCGCGTCGCGGATCGCGATGCGGCACGGATCGCGCATCGTCCAGGCGCGCGCGGTGATTCCCGACGAGCGCTGGGTCACCGAGGTCGACGACATCGACGCCCTCGCGAGAATCGCAGACGCATACGGGCGCGTCATCCTCCACGTGACCGAGAACGGCGACGACGTCTACCTGGTGGACGACGGGATCGCGGTCTACCGCTACCGGGACGGGCGGGTGCCCCGTCCGACCGACCCGCTCCCCAGCGCGTCGTGGTGACGCACCCGCGCGTGCTGCTCGCGCCCGTGGTCGGCCTCGTCCTCCTGACGGGCGTCGCGACCACCGCGACCAACGTCGTCGAGCCGAGCTTCGTGGGGCGCGGATCGCGCGCGATCACCGCGAACGACCTCAAGCCCCCCGAGTGCGCGGCGCTCGACCTCGGGGAGGTCCGGCCGTCGCAGGGCGGGGGCGGCGCCGGCGGGGCGGCGCTGACGCTGGGCACGCCCGGGGACGACAGGATCGTCACCGGCGGCAAGTCGGACTGCATCCTCGGCGGGGCCGGGAACGACAACATCAACGCCGGCGGCGGCTTCGACGTCTGCATCGGCGGGCCCGGAATCGACACGTTCCGCAACTGCGAGGTCGTCCTCCAGTAGCCCGCGGGCACCGCCGGGCGCGAGAATGCGGCTGATGCGACGCTCGCAAGTCACGATCGACCTCGGCGCGATCCGCCACAACGCCGGCGCGCTCGCGGGGATCGTGGGCCCGGCGGAGCTCTGGGCCGTCGTGAAGGCGGACGGCTACGGGCACGGCGCTCTCGACGTCGCCAGAGCAGCCCTCGACGGCGGCGCTCGCGCCCTCTGCGTCGCCACGGTCGGCGAGGCGATCCCGCTGAGGGCGGCGCTGCCCGAGGCCAGGATCCTCGTCCTCGGCCCGACCGGCCCGGACGAGACGCGCGGCGCACGGGAGGCCCGGCTCGAGCTCGCGGTGGTGGACGACCGGCTTCCCGAGGGGCTGCCGCTCCACCTCAAGCTCGACACAGGCATGGGACGCTGGGGGCTCTCGGAGCTCGGGTCGCCCGGCCCGTCCGTGGTGGGGCTGATGACGCACCTCGCGACGGCGGACACCGACCCGGCGTTCGCGTACGTGCAGCTCGAGCGCTTCCTCGAGGCGACGGAGCCCTACGCCGGACGCTGCGTCCGTCACGCGGCGAACAGCGCGGCGGCGCTCCTGATGCCGCAGGCTCGCCTCGACGCGGCGCGCTGCGGGATCGCCCTCTACGGCATCGACCCGTGTGGCGAGGACGCCGGCCGCTTCGGGCTCAGGCCCGCCCTCCGGTGGGAGTCGCGGCTCGAGCAGGTTCGCCGGCTGCGGGCCGGGGAGAGCACCGGGTACGGTCGTCGCTTCGTGGCGACGGAGGACACCTGGATCGGCATCGTCCCGGTCGGCTACGCGGACGGCTTCCGCCGCGACATGACGGGGACCGAGCTCGTCGTCGGCGACGCGCGCGTGCCCGTCGTCGGGACCGTCTCGATGGACGCGCTCGCCGTCCGGCTCCCGCGTCCAGCCGAGCGTGGGACGGCGGTCACGCTGGTCGGCGACGGCGTGACGCTCGAACAGCACGCCAGGGTGGCCGAGACCATCGGCTACGAGCTCGCGTGCGGCATCCGCGTCTCACCCGGACGGGCGGAGAGGGTACTGGCCGATGGCTGACCTGGTCGAGCGGCGGCGCACGCTCCAGGCCGCCCGGCGCGAGGCTCTCGAGGCGCACGTCGCCGCGCTGCTGGCGCCCTTCCGCGGAGACGAGCGTGCGCTCGACGTGGGCTGCGGAACGGGGGCGCTCGCGTACGCGCTCGCACCGCACGTCGGGCAGGTCGTCGGCGTCGACGCCTCCGAGGAGTACGTCGCGGCCGCGCGCGAGGATGCACCGCCCGGCTGCACGTTCGTGGTCGGCGACGCCGCCGCCGTGCCGTTCCCGTACGGCGACTTCGACCTCGTCGGGTGCCTGCGGGTCCTCCACCACGTTCCGCGGCCCGAGCTCGTCGTCGCGGAGCTCGCCCGGGTGACCCGCCCGGCCGGGCGGATCCTGCTCGCCGATCAGCTCGGGGACGTCGATCCGATGCGCAGCCTCGAACTCGACCGCTTCGAGCGCGCCCGCGACCCGTCGCACACCCGGCTGCTCCCCGACGCGGACATCCGCGGCTACCTCGAGGCGAACGACCTCACCGTGACCGCGAACGAGGTCGTCCGCGAGCGGCGCGACATGGAGGAGTACCTCGACCTGGTCGGCCTGGAGGGCGAGGAGCGGGAGCGCGTCGCACGCATGGCGCCGGCGTCGTACGACGTCGAGCTCGGCTGGTACGTGGCGCACAAACGCACCTGAGGTCGCCCGACCGGCTGCCGTCTGGTAGTCAGGCAGGCGAAAAGAAGGTAGCCTGTGAGGCGCATGATCGTGGACGTCAACCCGTTCGTCTACTCGCGCCCCGTCGCACCGGAGGACGTCGTCGACCGCGAGGACGAGGTTCGTCGGCTGCTGCGCAACGCGGTCGGCGGCCACTACGTCCGCCTCTACGCCCCCCGCAAGTACGGCAAGACGAGCCTGCTGAAGCGCGCGCTGCACGACGGCGAGCGCGACGAGGGCCTGATCCCCATCCTCGTCGACCTCTACCGGGTGTCCTCCGTCGCCGACGTGACCGTGCGGCTCGAGCGTGCCTACGCGAAGCAGCTCAAGGGCGAGCTCCGCTCGAGGATCGAGGGGTTCCTGCAGCGGACGGGGGTCGGCCTCTCGCTGGGGGCCCTCGGGATCAGCGCGCGGCTCCAGCTCGAGCCGACCTCGGATCCGCTGCCCGCGCTGCACGCGCTGCTCGAGCTGCCGCTGCGGCTCGAGGCCTCCGGCGGCTACCGCGCGCTGATCGCGTTCGACGAATTCCAGGACATCGGCCGGATCGACGGTCTCGACGGCCTCGTCCGCAGCCACATCCAGCACCACGGGGAGGTCGCGTCGTACGTGTTCGCGGGCTCGGAGCCGGCGCTGATGCGGCTCCTGTTCGAGACGAAGGAGCGGCCGCTGTACGGCTCGGCGGTGCCCATGCGACTCGGGCGCCTCGCGGACGGTGACCTCGCCGCCTACGTGGCCGAGCGCTTCGAGCTGACGGGCCGCCGGGCCGGCGAGGCCCTGGGCCCCCTGCTGAGGGCGGCTCGCGGTCATCCCCAGCGGGCGATGCTGCTCGCGCACCGCCTGTGGGAGGAGGTGCGTCAGGGCGAGGAGGGGACACTCGAGAGCTGGGGCGCGGCGCACCTCGCCGCGCTGCGCGAGCTCGAGCCGGAGTTCGACGCCCAGTGGCGCGGCCTGGACGTGTCGCAGCAGAAGACCCTGAGGGCGCTGCTGCTCGGCGACGGCGCCCCGTACCGGACGGCCGCGTTGCGGCGGCTCGAGCTGACGAAGGACGTCGTCCGGCGCGCCGTCCCGCGTCTCGCGGCGACCGCGGAGATCGAGGAGCGCGAGGGTGGCGGGTACACGATCGTCGACCCGCTCTTCGCGGAGTGGATCGAGCGCCTGAACGACCGTGCGCTGACGGCCGAGGCGGACTTCCGGGCGCCCTAGACGGATCCGGGCCTGTAGTCCGACATGCCCGAGAAGCGTCCGACCACCCGGGGTGCGACCGCCTGCACGACCGAGATCATCCGGTACGGGAACCAGGGCACGGTCACCTCGGCCTTCCCCTTCTCGACCGCGCCGAGGACGGCCTCCGCGACCCGCGGCGGCTGGATCACGAACCGGCCGAGGAGCCGGCTCTTGAGCACGCCCTTCTGCGGGAACCCCTCCGTCTCGACGAACCCCGGGAGCACCGCGTGGACCGAGATCCCGCTCCCGCGGAGCGCGGCCGCGAGCGAACGGGAGAACGCGAGCTGGGCGTGCTTCGCGGCGGCGTACGCCCCCGCGGGCGCGAACGCCGCGGTGCCCGCGACCGAGACGAGGTTCACGACGTGCGCGCCGCCCGCCTCGGCCGCGGCGCGCAGGCCGGGCATGAGGGCACGCGTGCACCAGACGCCGCCGAGGTAGTTCACCTCGATAACCCGGCGGACGAGGTCGAGGTCGACCGCGAGGAACGTGCCGCGTGCGGGGATCCCGGCGTTGTTCACGAGCAGGTGCACCGCGGGGTGCCGGTCGAGGATCCGCGCCGCGAGGGCGTCCACCTGGTCGCGGTCGGCGACGTCGCAAAGCTCGACCTCGCCTCCGATCTCCGCCGCGAGCGAGCGCAGCCGGTCCTCCCGGCGGGCGACGAGGACGCACCACCACCCGCGCCGCGCGAGCAGCCGCGCGGTCGCCTCTCCGATCCCCGACGACGCGCCGGTCACGACCGCGATCCGCCTCGGCGGCTCCTGGTCGTCCTGCGCTGCGGGGCCGGCGGCGGTCACGAGCAGTGCAAGTTACAAGTTGTAACTTGTGGCCCGCGTCGGCGGGCCTGCTCGTCGTGCGCTGCGGGGCCGGCGGCGGTGACGAGCAGTGCAAGTTACAAGTTGTAACTTGCCCCGTCGCCGGGGCGGGCTCGGGCTCCGCCGGTTTAGGATCGGCGCATGGCCGGCCGGTTCGAGGGAAAGCAGGCGCTCGTGCTAGGCGTCGCGAACAAGCGCTCGATCGCGTGGGCGATCGCCGAGCGACTCGCGGCGGAGGGCGCACAGCTCGCCTTCACGTACCAGGGCGAGCGGATCGAGAAGTCCGTGCGCGACCTCGCGGCCACGGTCGACACGAAGCTCGTCACGGAGTGCGACGTCCGTTCGGACGACGACCTCGACCGGGTGTTCGCCGAGGTCGCCGACGCGTTCGGCGGTGGGCTCGACGTGCTCGTGCACTCGGTCGCGTTCGCGGCCGCGGAGGACCTCGAGGGGCGGTTCACCGACACTCCGCGGGACCGGTTCTGGATGGCGGTCGACATCAGCGCCTACTCGCTCGTCGCCTGCGCGAGGCGGGCCGAGCCGCTGATGGCCGAGCGCGGCGGCGGCTCGATCGTGACCATGACGTATCTCGGCGGCGTCCGCGCCGTGCCGCACTACAACGTGATGGGCGTCGCGAAGGCGACGCTCGACGCCTCGATGCGCTACCTCGCCTGGGACCTCGGCGAACACGGCATCCGCGTGAACGCGATCTCTGCCGGGCCGGTGCGGACGCTGGCGGCGCGCTCGATCGCCGGGTTCACCACGATGGAGGAGATGTTCGTCGAGCGCGCGCCGCTCCGGCGTCACATCGAGGCGGGCGACTGCGGCGCCGCTGCGGCCTACCTCCTCTCGGACGACGCGAAGAACGTGTCCGGCACGACGCTGTACGTCGACGCCGGCTACCACGCGATGGGCATGTAGCTCGCACGTGAGCGCCTGTCGGGTGGCGCTCGTCGCCGGAACCTGGCTCCCACGGTGCCCGCCCCGCCCAACGAGCTACGCGGCTGGATTAGGGGCCGAGGTGTCTTCTGCCAGAGGCCGAATTCGTTCCCGTGCGGGTCCGTGCACGTCGCGAACCAGCCCATGCTCGGCACGGGCGCCGGGTCGTCGGCGTGCCCACCGAGCTCACGC
>Ga0210142_1000003_pt1 | contig 82820 bp, 82 predicted proteins | sample Goodyear_PhragC__FD_184869 | JGI IMG/M metagenome (GOLD analysis project Ga0210142, IMG submission 184869) | Wetland microbial communities from San Francisco Bay, California, USA, that impact long-term carbon sequestration - Goodyear_PhragC_D2... | ecosystem: Environmental > Aquatic > Marine >...
CCTGCGCGATCAGGCGGAAGACCTCCCGCTCGCGGTCGCTGAGGTCGGCGACCTCCCTCGGAGGGGTCGGCCTGGGGGTGCGGGCGAACTGCTCGATCACCCGCCTCGTGATCGTCGGCGAGAGCAGGGCGTCGCCTGCGGCGACCGTGCGGATCGCGGCGATCAGCTGCTCCGGCGGGTCGTCCTTGAGGACGAAGCCGCTCGCGCCGGCGCGAAGCGCCTCGTAGACGTATTCGTCGAGGTCGAACGTCGTCAGGATCAGGATCCTCGGTGCCCCGTCGGCGGCGAGGATCCTCCTCGTCGCCTCGAGCCCGTCGAGCTCGGGCATGCGGATGTCCATCAGGACGACGGTCGGGTCGAACCTCCTCGCCTTGTCGACCGCCTCGAGCCCGTTGCTCGCCTCGGCCACGACCTCGATGTCGTCCTCGCCCGAGAGGAGCATCCGGAAGCCGGCGCGCACCATCGACTGGTCGTCGGCCACGAGCACCCGGATCGTCACGGCCGCTCCCCGCCAAGCGGGAGGCGGGTGCGGAGGACGAAGCCGCCTTCCTGCACCGTGCCTGCCGACATCTCGCCGCCGAACAGCTTGACGCGCTCGCGGACGCCGACGAGCCCGTACCCCGGGCCGTCGCTGCGGGCGGCTCCGTCGCCGTCGTCGCGCACCTCGATCTGCAGCTCGCCGGGGGCATACCGGAGGGCGACGTCGGCATGGCTGGCGTGCGAGTGCCTGAGCGCGTTCGTCAGGCCCTCCTGCACGATCCGGTAGGCGGAGAGTTCGAGCGCACGCGGTAGCGGGGCCGGCTCGCCGTCGACGCGCAGCCTCACGGGCAGGCCCGCCCGGCCGATCTCCGCGAGCAGGGCGTCGAGGCCGTCGAGGCCGGGCTGGGGCACGAGCTCGAGCTCGTCGCCGTCGCGGCGCATGGCTCCGAGGAGTCGGCGCATCTCGGCGAGCGCCGTGCGCCCGGTCTGCTCGACGCCCTGGAGCGCGTCGCGGTCCTCTGCGAGCGCGGCGGGAAGCTTGTGCCGCACGGCGCCGACCTGGAGCACCATCACGCTCACCGAGTGGGCGACGATGTCGTGGAGCTCGCGCGCGATGCGCGCGCGCTCCTCCGCGACCGCGATGCGGGCGGCGGCCTCCCGCTCCCGCTCGGCCTGGACGGCGCGTCCCTCCGCGGCCTCTGCCTGTTCGGCGCGCTCGTGCACGGCGAAGCCCGCGAGCCAGCCGATCGCGAACAGGAGCGGCACGAAGAACAGCTCCGCAGAGGCGTGGTCGGGGTTGTTGTAGACGATCGTCGCGGCGCTGCCGACCACGACCGCCAGGCCGACCCGCGACTGCACGGCGTCGTCGAGGTTGCCGAGCAGGAACGCGGCTGCGAGGCCGATCACGGTCATGGCCGTCGTGAAGACGACGAGCCGCCCGTCGACGAACGAGAGCGCCGCGCCCAGGAACCACACCGAGACGGGCGCGAGGAACGGGAAGCGTCTCCGCCCAAGGAGCGGGAGCACGACGACCGCGATGGCCGGCGCGGCGAACCAGGGCGTCGTCTGCGGGGCGCCCGGCGCGTCCTGCCGGAACGCGACCTCGAGCATGCCCTCGAGAGCGGCAAGCACGACCAGTGCGTCGAACCCGTACCTGCGCGCGACGTACCCGATCCGGCTCACGCGCTGACCGTACTCCACCCCCTCGGCGACCGCCTCCTACCTGAGATGGACTCGCGATCGTCCCGGAGACCGAGCCCGAATCGGCCCTCCCGACGATGTGGCCCCGCCCCTGGCCTCCTAGCGTCAGCAGCGATGCAGATCGCCCACGCAGAAGGAGGAACGCCATGACTGCGAGCTCCACACACCCCGACAATCTCGCGGCCCGCATGGGTCGCTGGAGCGCCGACCACTGGAAGACGGCCACGTTCGGCTGGCTTGCCTTCGTCCTGGTCGCCTTCGGCCTGGGCGGCATCGCCGGCACGAAGGCGATCGACCCGAACACCGCCGGCCCGGGCGAGTCGGGCCGGATGGACCGGATACTCGATGCAGGCTTCCGGCGGCCCGCGGACGAGAGCGTGCTGATCAGCAGCAGCTCGCTGAGCACGAGCGATCCGATCTTCAGGGCCGCAGTCGGCGACGTCGTCGCGCGGATCTCGGGCCTCGACGCCGTCCAGAACGTCCGCTCGCCGCTCGATCCGTCGAACGCGGGTCAGATCGCGCGCAACGGGCGCGCGGCCCTGGTCGAGTTCGAGATCCGTGGCGCAGCCGACCAGGCGGCCGAGAAGATCGCGCCGGTCCTCGACCGGGTCGCCGGGGCGCAGCAGGCCCACCCGCAGCTCTTCATCGGCGAGTTCGGCGACGCCAGCGCGGTGAAGGCGGTCGAGACCGCGTACGCGGACGACCTGGGGAAGGCGGGCCTCCTGTCGCTCCCGATCACGCTGGCCGTCCTCGTAGTCGCGTTCGGCGCCCTCGTCGCCGCGGGCATCCCGCTGCTGCTCGCGCTGACGGCGGTCTTCGCGACCTTCGGCCTCGTCGCCGCGACGAGCCACGTCGTGCCGATGGCCATGCAGGCCGGCGCGCTCGTGCTGTTGATCGGCCTCGCGGTCGGCGTCGACTACTCGCTCTTCTACCTGAGGCGCGAACGCGAGGAGCGGGCAGCCGGGCGCGACGCGCGTGACGCGCTCGCCATCGCTGCCGCCACCTCGGGGCGCTCCGTGCTCGTGTCGGGCCTCACGGTCATGACGGCCATGGCCGGCCTGTTCCTCACCGGCGACAAGATCTTCGCCTCGCTCGGCCTCGCGACGATCACGGTGGTCGCGGTCGCGATGCTGGGCTCGCTGACCGTGCTGCCCGCCCTGCTCTCCAAGCTGGGCGACCGCGTCGATCGGGCGCGGGTCCCGCTCGTCGGCCGCCTGCGCCGCGACAACGGCGAGGGTCGGATCTGGGGCGCGATCGTGACGGGCGTCCTTCGTCGCCCGCTGCTGTCCGTGATCCTCGCCGGCGGGCTGCTGGTGGCGCTTGCGGTTCCCGCGTTCCAGTTGCGCATGGTGCAGCCGGGGCCCGACACGTTCCCGCAGTCGCTCCCCGCCGTCCAGGCGTACAACGCGATGCAGCAGTCGTTCCCGGGCACCGCCCTGCCCGCCAGCGTCGTGGTGAAGGCTCCGGACGTGAACGCGCCCGCAGTTCGGTCGGCGATCCGACGGCTCGAGCGGCGCGCCGTGGCCAGCGGTCGCATGCACGAGCCGATCACGGTCGACGTCAACGGGGCCGGGACCGTCGCGAACATCACGGTGCCGATCGACGGCAAGGGCACCGATGCCGTCTCGAACGCGTCACTGGCCGTGCTGCGCGACGAGATCGTGCCCGCGACCGTCGGCGCCGTCCCGGACGTGGAAGCGGGCGTCACGGGCCTGACGGCCGAGTGGACGGACTCGACCCACGAGATGAAGGCAAAGCTGCCGCTCGTGTTCGCGTTCGTCCTCGCCATCGCGTTCGCGCTGATGCTCGTCGCCTTCCGGTCGCCGGTGATCGCGGCGAAGGCGATCGTGCTCAACCTGCTCTCCGTGGGCGCCGCCTACGGCGTGCTCGTGCTGGTCTTCCAGCACGGGCTCGGCGGGAGCCTGCTCGGCTTCAGCTCGACGGCGGGGATCTCCCCGGAGGTGCCGCTGCTCCTGTTCGTGATCCTGTTCGGGCTCTCGATGGACTACCACGTGTTCCTCCTCGGCCGGATCCGCGAGGCGGTGCAGCGAGGCGCGACCACCGACGAGGCGGTCGCGCAGGGGATCAGGTCGACGGCAGGCGTCGTCACCAGCGCGGCGATCGTGATGGTCGGCGTCTTCGCGATCTTCGCGACGCTCTCGATGCTGATGTTCAAGCAGTTCGGCGTCGGGCTCGCGACCGCGATCCTGCTCGACGCGACCATCGTCCGGGGAGTCCTCCTGCCGGCGTCGATGACGCTGCTCGGAGACTGGAACTGGTACGTGCCCGCGTGGCTCCGGTGGCTCCCCCGGATCGGCCTCTCCGAGAGCGAGGCTCCGGCCGAGCCGACGGCGACCCCCGTCTCCGCCTGACCGACGGCTTGGGCTTCCCCCGGGCCGTGACGCCCGGGAGAAGCCTCAGCCGACGGCGGCAATCTCGTTCGCGGCAGCGACGAGGTTGCCGTCGAGCCGACGGACGCCGAGCCGCGCGCAGAAGGGGTCCGAGACGCCTGGCCCGGAGAGGACGAGCCGGACCAGCCGGGCCAGCCGGCGAAGCGCGTCGGCTTCCGCCTCGAGGAGGGCGGGGTCGAAGCTCGTGACGACCGCCAGGGCCGGCTCCGTCGTCTTGACGGCCTCCATCAGGGTCGCGATCGGAGTGTCGGCGCCGAGGAAGAGGATGCGCCAGCCGTGGGAGCGCAGGACGAGCCCGAAGGCAAGCAGGCTGATGTCGTGCTGCTCGCCGGGAGCGCAGGCGAGGAGGGCGAGGGGTCCGCCTCCCCGACCCCAGAGCCGCGCGAGCGCGAGCAGGCGCCCGCGGATGAGGTTGCTCGCGAAGTGCTCCTGGCTGATGTCGAGCGTCCCCTGCGCCCAGTCGTCCCCGACCCGTGCGAGCGCTGGCAGGATCACCTGTCCGAGGACGGCTTCGACCCCGAACGCCGCGAAGCTCTCGTCGAGCACGCCCTGCACGCCCGCCTCGTCGTAATCCCGAATGCGTGCGAGCAGGCGAGCCGCGGCGTCGTCGAGGAGGCCATCCGTCGGGCGGCTGTCCTCGAGCGCGACGCGTGCGGCCTCGGCGGCGGACAGACCCGCATCGAGCGACCGGCGCATCTTTGTGACTCGTTCGGCGTCCTCGGCCGTGTAGAGCCGGAAGCCGCCGGACGAGCGGATCGGGGTCAACAGTCCGTAGCGGCGCTCCCAGGCGCGCAGCAGCTCGGCATTGACACCGACCCGGCGGGCGAACTCGCCGATGCGAAGCGGTCCGCTATCGGTGGACACCGTCAGACTATACATACCTGGGACAAAAACTTGACACGGAGCGTCGGTCGCGGCTACTCTCGTACAACTTAGGTACAGGTTTCGTATAGAGAGGGTAGTTGCAGCAGAGGCCCAGGTCGTCGATCGGGGCTGCTGCCCCGCGGCTGCCCGACCCAACGGAAGGAGATCGGAGATGAAGCGCATTCGCGCCATCCTCGCCCTGCTCGTCGTCGGGGCGCTCGCAGCCTCGGCGCTCGGCGTCTCCGCTTCGGCGGCGCGAGAAGAAGGCAACGACACCATCGTCCAGACGGCCATCGGTGCCGGGCAGTTCACGACGCTCGCCTCGCTGCTCGAGAAGGCAGGCCTCGTCGACACGCTCGCCAACGGCGGTCCGTTCACGGTGTTCGCCCCGACCGACGCGGCGTTCGCGAAGGTGCCCAAGGCGACGCTCGACGCGCTCGCGGCCAACCCGGCCGCTTTGAGGTCGGTGCTGCTGTACCACGTCGTCCCCGGCCGCGTCACGGCTGCCGATGTCGTCAAGCTCGACTCGGCCAAGACGCTCGACGGCCGGTCGGTCGCGATCAAGGTCGTCGACGGGAAGGTCTTGGTCGACGGCGCGCAGGTCATGACGCCCGACGTGATGGCCTCGAACGGCGTCATCCACGTGATCGACTCGGTCCTGATCCCGAAGAAGGCCGCAGCGACGAAGCCGAAGAACATCGTCCAGACCGCCGTCGCGGCACGCACGTTCAAGACGCTCGCCACGCTGTTGAAGCGAGCCGGTCTGGCCGGAACGCTGCAGGGCAAGGGGCCGTTCACGGTCTTCGCACCGACGGACGCCGCATTCGCCAAGGTGCCGAAGGCCACGCTGGCGGCGCTCGCGAAGAACAAGGCGAAGCTCCGCTCGGTGCTGCTCTACCACGTCGTCGCGGGCAAGGTCACGGCGGCCAAAGTCGTCAAGCTCCGCACCGCGAAGACGCTGAACGGCGAGCCGGTGGCGATCCGCGTCAGCCGCGGCAAGGTCACCGTCGGCGGTGCACGCGTCACGACGGCCGACGTCGTTGCCTCCAACGGCGTCATCCACGTCATCAACAAGGTCCTCATCCCCTAGCGGAGGGGTCGCCGCCCGGCGCCGGCCGACGGCGCCGGGCGGCAACCAGGCATGACGAGCCGTCGCCACCGACGTACGAAGCTTTGCCTTCGACGCTCCTGGGCCGACGTGTACGTGCGGTCGTTGGCGCTCCCGTATTCTCCAGACGTGGGAGCGTTGCGGTACGCGGCGGCGGTCACGGCGGCCGCCGCAGGCGGTGGCGCGGCGAGTCGCCGTTCGGTCGGAACGTGGTACGCGGGCCTGCGCAAGCCGGACTGGACGCCACCGGCGCAGGCATTCGGGCCGGTGTGGACGGTGCTCTACGCACAGATGGCCTACTCGGCGCAGCGGGTCGCGCGCTCGTCCAGCCAGGACCGCGAGCGTGCGCTGGCTCTCTGGTGGCTGCAACTCGGGCTGAACGCCGTCTGGTCGCCGATCTTCTTCGGTGCCCGTCGGACCGGGCCCGCCGCAGTCGTGATCTGCGCACTCGTGCCCGCCATCGTGGCGACGGCCGCCGCAAGCGCGCGCGTCGACCGCCCCGCCGGGATCCTCTACGCGCCCTACGTCGCCTGGACGACGTTCGCGGCCGCGCTCAACCTGGCGATCTGGCGACGCAACCGCTCGTAGTGGCGACGCCGGCACGCCGGACGTCCCCCCCGGCCGTCTTGGCACCGTCTTCCCCCGCGCCGCACGTGTTCCCTGTCGGGCCGTGGCCTTGACCGGGCGCTCGAGAGCCGCGACGGCCGGAGCGGCCGCCGCGCTCGTCTGGGCGCTCCAGGAGCCGATCGACCAGCGGCTCCTCCGTTGCGACTACTCCGACGTCGCCGTGCTCGGCAAGGCCGTGACCCGGGGCCCGGGCTGGCGCGCCGCGGGCCTCGCAATCCACACGCTGAACGGCGCGCTGTTCGGCCTCGCGTACCACGAGGCGCGCCGCGCGTTTCGCGTCGACCCCGCGAGGCTGGCGCTCGGCATGGCCCTCGCCGAGCACGTCGCGCTCTACCCCCTCTGCCTCGTCGTGGATCGACACCCCCCCGCGCGCGGCACGCGGGGCGTCCCGCCGCTGCTCACGAATCCGCGCGCGTTCGCCCAGGCGACGTGGCGCCACGCGCTCTTCGGGGCGCTGCTCGGCCGGCTCGCCCGATCACCGGGCGACCGGGACGGATGATGTCAGTGGAGTAGACCGAGCCGGTCGTGATGCGACGGTAGGGTCGGGGCCGACCGTCGTGACCAGAGGAGGTGCTCATGAGCGCGCCGCACGAAGGCGGGTGCTCCTGCGGTGAAGTCCGCTACCGGCTGACGTCCGACCCGCTGTTCGTCCACTGCTGTCACTGCCTGAACTGCCAGCGGCAGACGGGAAGCGCCTTCGTGATCAACCTCCTGATCGAGACCGACCGGGTGGAGCTCCTCGCCGGCGACCCGCAGCCGGTCCCGGTCCCGCGTGACGACGGCAGCGAGCAGGTGATCCATCGCTGCCCGACCTGCCGGGTGGCGTTGTTCAGCACCTACACCCGTCCCGAGCTGCTGTTCGTCCGCGGCGGCACGCTCGACGAGCCGACCGGAGTGGCGCCCGACGTCCACATCTTCACGCGCTCGAAAGTCGACTGGGTCGAGCTGCCCGACTCCACGCCTGCCTTCGACGTCTTCTACGACCCGAAGACCCTGTGGCCTGCCGAGAGCCTGACTCGGGCGAGGGAGGCGAGGGCGCGGGCGGGCGGCGACGGCTGAGCCCGATGCCGCGGGACACGAACTCGGGCTCCGCCGAGAGACCGAGGACGATGCGCCCGCGGTCGTCGAGCTGCCCTTCGGCTGTCGAGACGGAAGCACGGCTCGGCCGGCGGTACGTGAAGCGGGTCTGACCGCGATCGGGCGGCTCGGCGGCTCCGTGGCTGCCTTGCGGTGTTCCGACGCGGGTGCGTAGTTCCTCCACTGGCGGGACGCCCCCGTGCTTGCGAGACTCGCGGCAGCGTGACGAACGTCCAGGAGTCCGTGGTGATCGTGCCCGAGGCGCTGGAACGCCTCGTGGGCGCGCTCCGCGAACGCGGCTACGCCGTCCTCGGGCCGATCGTCCGTGACGGGGCGATCGTCTACGACGAGCTCGAGCGCGCAGACGAGCTCCCCGTCGGCTGGACCGACCGGCAGGACGCCGGCACGTACCGGCTCGAGCGCCGCGAGGACGAGGCCCGGTTCGGCTACGCGGTGGGACCGCACTCGTGGAAGCAGTTCCTGTTCCCGCCGCGGGTCCGCCTCTGGCAGGCGCGACGGAACGGACGAGGGGAGATCGAGGTCGAGGAGGAGCCCCACGACGGGCCGCCGCTCGCGCTCTTCGGCGTCCGCTCCTGCGAGCTCCACGCGATCGCGATCCAGGACCGGATCTTCGTCGGCGGTCGCGTCGTCGATCGCGACTACGCGTTGCGGCGCGAGAACGTGTTCGTGGTCGCGGTGAACTGCTTCGAGCCCGCCGGCACGTGCTTCTGCGTCTCGATGGGAACCGGCCCGAAGGTCGACTCGGGGTACGACCTCGTGCTGACCGAGATCCTCGAGGACGAGCACCGGCTGCTCGTCGAGGCCGGCTCGGAGCGCGGTGCAGAGATCCTGCGTGAGCTTCCCGGCAGGACAGCCGGGGCTTCCGACCGCGACGCCGCCGCGCGGGCGACCGATGCCGCGCGCGGGAAGATGGGCCGCCACATGGAGGCGTCCGACCTGCGCGACCTCCTCGAGCGCAACCTCGAGCACCCCCGTTGGGACGACGTCGCCGAGCGCTGCCTGACGTGTGGCAACTGCACGCTCGTGTGCCCGACGTGCTTCTGCTCGACGGTCGAGGAGGTGACCGATCTCGAGGGCGAGCACGCAGAGCGCTGGCGCGAGTGGGACTCGTGCTTCACGCTCGACCACTCGTACATCCACGGCGGCGCGATCCGGTCGTCGGGCCGCTCGCGTTACCGGCAGTGGATGACCCACAAGCTCGGGACGTGGCACGACCAGTTCGGGACGTCGGGCTGCGTCGGCTGCGGCCGCTGCATCGCCTGGTGCCCGGTCGGCATCGACATCACCGAGGAGGTGGCGGCGATCCGCGCGACCGAGGAGGGTGACGATGCACGGGCTTGATGCGGTGCTGGCCGAGGTGCCGGTGCTCGAGGGCATGCCCACGGCGCACCTCGAGCTTCTCGCAGGCTGCGCCTCGAACGTGCGGTTCGAGCCGGGCGACACGATCTTCCGGGAGGGGGACGAGGCGAGCACGTTCTATGTGATCCGGGGCGGCAGCGTCGTGCTCGAGGCCTTCGCGCCCGCTCGTGGGGGCATGACGATCGAGACGATCGAGGCCGGGGACGTGCTGGGCTGGTCGTGGCTGTTCCCCCCGTACCGCTGGCACTTCGACGCGCGCGCGCTGACGCGGGTGCGTGCGACGGCGATCGACGGCGCGTGCCTGCGCGGCAAGTGCGACGACGACCCGGCCCTCGGCTACGACCTCATGAGCCGCTTCGCGCAGGTGATCATCGAGCGGCTCCAGTGGACGCGGCTTCGGCTGCTGGACGTGTATGGGCGCGGCGACGGCTGAGCAGCTCTCGCGGCCGGGCGCGATGGCACCGGGCTCGTTCGTCGTGCGGAGACGGGAGCGGGAGACCGCCGACACGTGGACGCTCGTGCTCGAGCCTCTCGAGGGGGAGGGCCCGGCGATCGGCCCGGGTCAGTTCGTGATGGTGTACGTGTTCGGCGTCGGCGAGGTGCCGATCTCGGTGAGCGGCCCGCCCGGTCGCCGGGGCCCCGTCGTGCTCACGGTGCGCGCGGTGGGCGCGGTGACCGAGGCGATCTGCGCGACCGAGCCCGGCGGGGTGCTCGGCGTGCGCGGCCCGTTCGGGACGTCGTGGCCGATCGGCGCCTCGTCGGGCGCCGACGTCGTCGTGGTCGCCGGCGGGATCGGCCTCGCGCCGCTCCGCCCCGTCGTCCTGCACGCACTCGAGCGGCGCTCGGACTACGGCTCGGTCGTCGTGCTCTACGGGGCGCGCACGCCCGCCGACCTCCTCTACACCTCCGAGCTCGACGCGTGGCGGCGTCATGCTTCGATCGACGTCACCGTCGACGCTGCGGAGATCGGCTGGCGCGGAAAGGTCGGCGTCGTACCGAAGCTCCTGCCGGGTGCCGACTTCGCTCCGACGAGGGCGGTCGCGTTCGTCTGCGGCCCCGAGGTCATGATGCGCTTCACGGTCGAGGCGTTGCTCGACCGGGGCGTCCCGCCCGACCGGATCCACGTCTCGCTCGAACGGAACATGCGCTGCGGGCTCGGCCACTGCGGGCATTGCCAGCTCGGCCCCACGCTCATCTGTCGCGACGGGCCGGTCTACTCCTACGAGACCGCGGCGCCGTGGCTGGAGGTGAGGGAGCTGTGAGCGCGAGGCCGAAGCTCGCGGTCTGGAAGTTCGCGTCGTGCGACGGGTGTCAGCTGACGCTGCTCGACTGCGAGGAGCACCTCCTGCCGCTCGCGCGCGAGATCGACATCGCGTACTTCCTCGAGGCGACGAGCGGCGAGGTCGAGGGCCCGTACGACCTCTCGCTCGTCGAGGGCTCGATCACCACCGCGCACGACGCAGAGCGGATCCAGCGGGTGCGGAGCGCCTCGAAGACGCTGGTCACGATCGGCGCCTGCGCGACCGCGGGCGGCATCCAGGCGCTGCGCAACTTCGCCGACGTCGAGGAGTACCTGGGCGTCGTGTACGCCTCGCCGGAGTACGTGTCGACGCTCTCGACCTCGACCCCGATCGCTGAGCACGTCCGGGTCGACTTCGAGCTCCGCGGCTGCCCCATCGACAAGCGGCAGCTGCTCGAGGTGATCACGGCGTTTCTCCGCGGCCGCCGACCCGGGATCTCCAACGCGAGCGTGTGCATGGAGTGCAAGCGGCGCGGAAACGTCTGCGTGATGGTCGCGCACGGCACGCCGTGCCTCGGCCCCGTCACCCATGCCGGCTGCGGCGCTCTGTGCCCGTCCTACGACCGTGGCTGCTACGGCTGCTTCGGGCCGATGGAGACCCCGAACACCCGCTCGCTCACGCGGCAGCTGCACGTCCTGGGAATGGGCGAACCCGACATCGCGAGGGCATTCGGCACCTTCAACGTCAACGCCCCCGCGTTCCGGGAGGCATCGGGCCGTGGCTGAGCGGCGGACGATCAGGACGGACTACCTCGCGCGGGTCGAGGGCGAGGGCGCCATGACGGTGCGGCTCGCGAACGGGACGGTCGAGCACGTCGAGCTCCGCATCTTCGAGCCGCCGCGCTTCTTCGAGGCGCTGCTGCGCGGTCGTTCGTTCCGCGAGGCGCCGGACGTCACGGCGCGCATCTGCGGCATCTGTCCGGTCGCCTACCAGGTGAGCGCGCTGAACGCGATGGAGGACGTGTGCGGGGTCGAGGTACCCGACCCGATCCGGCTCCTCCGCCGGCTCCTCTACTGCGGCGAGTGGATCGAGAGCCACACGCTGCACGTCTACATGCTGCACGCGCCGGACTTCCTCGGGTACGACGGCGCGGTCGAGCTCGCACGAGACGCACCCGAGCTCGTCGAGCGCGGTCTCGCGCTCAAGAAGACCGGCAACGAGCTGATGACGCTCGTCGGCGGCCGCGAGATCCATCCGATCAACGTCCGCGTGGGCGGCTTCTACAAGGCGCCGACCCCGCGGGCGCTGCGCGCGCTGCGCGACCCGCTCGAGCGCGCCCTCGAGGCGGCGCTCGAGACCGTGCGCTGGACGGCTGGCTTCGAGTTCCCCGAGTACGAGGTCGACTGCGAGCTCGTCGCGCTCGCGACACCCGACGCGTACGCGATCGAGAACGGCAGGGTGACCTCCGACCGCGGCCTCGACATCGCGCCGAGCGCGTACGACGAGCACTTCGCCGAGGAGCACGTCGAGCGCTCGAACGCGCTCCACTCGCGTCGCCGCAACGGCGACACCTACCTGTGCGGGCCGCTCGCGCGCTTCTCGCTCCATGCCGACCACCTCGCGCCGGCGGCGCTCGACGTCGCGCGCGAGGTCGGGCTCGAGCAGCCGTGCCGGAACCCGTTCCGGAGTATCGTCGTCCGCAGCGTCGAGATCGTGCACGCGTGCGACGAGGCGCTCCGCCTGATCGAGGCGTACGAGGAGCCCGATGCGCCCGCCGTCCCCGTCGAGCCCGCGGCCGGAGTCGGCTACGGCGTCTCCGAAGCGCCCCGCGGCCTCCTCTTCCACCGCTACGAGCTCGCCGAGGACGGGACGATCCTGGACGCCAAGATCGTCCCGCCGACCTCGCAGAACCAGCTTGCGATCGAGGACGACCTGCGTCGCGTCGTGGGTCGCCACGCGTCCCTGCCCGACGACCCGTTGCGCGGCCTCTGCGAGCAGACGATCCGCAACTACGACCCGTGCATCTCCTGCGCGACGCACTTCCTGCAGCTCGAGGTGGAGCGGACGTGAGCATGCGTCGGGTCGTGATCGGAGTCGGGAACGCGTACCGGGGAGACGACGCGGTCGGGCTCGCGGTTGCGCAGCAGGTTCGCGGTGCAACGGCGGAGGACGTCGTCGTGCTGGAGTGCGAGCAGGAGCCGACGCGACTCGTCGACGCCTGGGAGGGCGCCGACGTCGCGGTCGTGGTCGACGCCTGCGCGGGAGGCGCCGTACCCGGCTCCGTCCATCGCTTCGACGTCGGCGACCGACCTCTCCCCGCCCGGGGCTTCCGCTCGTCGACGCATGCATTCGGCGTCGGTGACGCGGTCGAGCTCGCGCGCGCGTTGGGGCGGCTGCCGGGTCGCCTGGTCGTCTACGGCGTCGAGGGCGAGGACTTCGCCTCTGGGGCCGGGCTCAGCCCTCCTGTCGCAGCCGCCGTGGCCGGCGTCGCGGAGGCGATCGCCGGCGATCTCGACCCGGACGGCTCGGATGCATGAGCAGGCGCTGATGCGCGACGTCGTCGCCCGGGTCGAGGCGGTCGCCCGCGGGGAAGGTGCCTCCCGCGTCACGCTCGTGCGCGTGCGGCTCGGGGCGCTCTCGCACTTCACGCCCGAGCACTTCCGCGAGCATTTCGACGACGCGACGCATGGCACGGTCGCCGACGGCGCGGCGGTCGAGGCGACGCTCGAGGCCGACATCGCCGACCCGCTGGCTGCGGACGTCGTGCTCGAGTCCGTCGAGGTCGAGCGCTGATGTGCCTCGGCGAGATCGCGACGCTCGTCGAGGCGTGGGACGAGGACGGCGCCCGGCTCGGTCGACTCGACGACGGCTCGGTCGTCCCGCTCGCGTTCGCGCCCGGCGCGGAGCCTGGGTCGGCGCTCCTCGTGCACCTCGGCATCCCGGTCGAGGTGCTCGACCGGGACGCCGCGGCAGAGGCGCTCGCGCTCCGCGGCGCCACGATCGTCGACGACCACGGAGGATCACCATGAGCACCCTCGCAGCAGCCGTCGGCGTCCGCCTCTCGACTCGCGCCGCCGGTGTCGCGCTGGCGTTCGTCACCGCGTGCGTCAGCGGCGTCGCCGTGTACGTGAACGCGAAAGGGGTCGCCCGCTTCGACGACCCCACCGTCTACACGACTGCGAAGAACGCCGTCGCGGGCGCGCTCCTGCTGCTGCTCGCGGTGCCGCTGCTCGCTCGCCCGCGCCGGTCGGCGGGTCGCACGCCCTGGCCGAAGACGGGGCGCGAGCGGGTCGGGCTGGTCGCGGTTGCCTGTATCGGCGGCAGCGTCCCGTTCGTCCTCTTCTTCGAGGGGCTCTCGCGGGCGAGCGCCACACAGGCCGCGTTCATCCACAAGACCCTGGTCGTGTGGGTCGCCGTGCTCGCGGTCGTGCTGCTGAGGGAGCGCCTGGGACCGCTCCATCTGGTCGCGATCGGCCTGCTGATGGCCGGCCAGGTCCTGCTCGTGCCGAGGGTCGGTGTCGTGACGTTCGGCACGGGCGAAGTCATGATCCTCACGGCGACGCTGCTCTGGGCGATCGAGGTGATCCTCGTCAAGCGGCTCGTCGTCGGGATCGAGCCGCGGACGCTCGCTGCCGGACGGATGGCACTCGGCACGGGCGTGCTGCTCGTGTGGGTGGCGGTCACGGGGCGCGGCTCGGCGCTGCTCGGTCTCGACGCGGGCCAGTGGGGCTGGGCGCTCCTCACGGGCACGCTGCTGGCGGCGTACGTGGCGACGTGGTACGCGGCGCTCGCCCGTGCGCAGGCCGTCGACGTGACCGCGGTGCTGGTCTTCGGCGCGGTCGTCACCGCGGTGCTCTCAGGCGCGGCCGACGGCGTGGCGCTCGACGGGCTCGGGCTCGTCGTGATCTCCCTCGGCGCCGGCGTCGCAGCGACGGCAGCGCTCCGGGGACGCCGGTCGCCGCTGGCGGGGACATGACCGCGGGGCCGCTCCTCTTCGCCCGCTACGCGTATCCGCCCAACGCGCTCGGCTACTGCGGCGCGGACGAGACACGGACGCTGCTCGAGTACGGCGCGGCGGGCGCGTCGGACGGCGGGCTGGCCGAGCTCGCTCGGACGTTCGAGGGCGCGTGGCCGTACCTCTCGCTGATCGGAGCCGCGAACCGGATCGACGACCCGCTCGACCCCCGGGTCGTCGAGGCCTACTGGGTCGGGAACGAGTTGCTCGACAGGGTACGGGCCGACGATCTCGCGCGACACGTCGAGGACCGGTTCCGCGGCCGCATCGGCCGGACCTGGCGACGGGTGCTCGACACGGTCGCGGCCGGAGCGGTCCCGCACCACTCGTTCCACGTGCTCGCCGTGTACCCCTGGCTCGGGCTCCTGCGGACCGGGATCGTCGAGCAGCCGCTCCACGTCCTCGACCAGTGCCGGACGACACCCGCGCTCGTCGAGTCGACGAACGGCGACGCTGCGCGTGTGCTCGCCCGCGGGCTCGTCTGGGACGGGCGGACGCTGGCGCTCGGAGCATGGGTCTCGCGGGACGTCCGGTGGCGCGACGACGGCCGTGCCTTGGTCTCCGGCCTCCGCCGCGGCGACTGGGTGTCGCTCCACTGGGACGTCGTCTGCGACCGGCTCACGCCGGGGTCCGCCGCGAGGCTCGAGCACGTGACGCGCCGGATGTTGGCCGCCGTCGCCGCGACGCCCGCCACGACCGCGGCGCTCGGCTGAGTAGAAGCCGGAGCCCGAGCGCGACGGCTACCCCCGACCGACTCCGACAGGTGGATGGGAGCCGTCCAGCCACGCGACGCGAATGGCATGGTGCGGGCGATGGCAAGCGCGCCGCACGCGCCGCGGGCGGTCGCCGTCATATGATCTCCCCGTGGGCGCCGACCGCTCGCGCGCACCAGCGTCGTTGCAGGATCGGCGGGCTGCACAGGTCGCGCCGAGGATGCCGAACCCGGAGGTGCCCGATGACGAGCATGTCGACGCCTCACCTGTCGGAGGAGACCCTCGCGCGCGCACTCGACGCGTTCGGATCCGCGCTCGGCTCCGGCGCCGTGATCACGGGGGAGAGCGAGCTGCGCGAGTTTCGCGACCCCTTCGCGTACGCGAGCTGGGACGACTACAGCGCGTCGGCGGTGCTCATGCCGGAGACGGTGGAGCAGATCCAGCAGATCGTGCGGATCGCGAACGAGCACAGTGTTCCGCTCTGGACGCACGGGACCGGGATGAACAACGGCTACGGTGGGCCGGCGCCGCGTTTGAAGGGCTCCGTGATCGTCAGCCTGCGGCGGATGAACCAGGTGCTCGAGATCAACGAGGACAGCGCGTACGCGGTCGTCGAGCCGGGCGTCCGCTGGTTCGACCTGTACGAGGCGCTCCAGGCCGGCGGGCACAGGCTCATGGTCGCCGTCCCCGACCTGGGTTGGGGCAGCGTCGTCGGCAACACGCTCGAGAACGGGGCGACGTACCTCCCGACCGGTGCGGACATGGCCGCCGCCTGCGGCATGGAGGTCGTGCTCGCGAACGGCGAGGTCCTGCGCACCGGCATGGGCGCGATGCCGGGCAACCAGGCCTGGCACGTCTACAAGCGCAGCCTCGGCCCGGGGCTCGATCCGCTCTTCATGCAGTCGAACTTCGGGATCGTCACGAAGATGGGCCTCTGGCTGATGCCGTACCCGGAGTGCTACATGCCCCTCTGGCTGCGGGTCTGGAACGAGGACGACCTCGCGGCGGTGATCGAGACCCTGCGGGTGCTCATGCTCGAGCGCACGATCGAGAACGTGCCCCAGCTCTGGAACACGATCGCGTTCGCGTCGGTGATGTCGTCGCGCTCGCTCTGGTACGAGGGCGACGACCCGATCCCCGACGACGTGATCGACCGGATGGCCCGCGAGCTGGAGGTCGGGCGCTGGATGATGCGCTTCGCCCTCTACGGCGACGAGGCGGTCGTCGACCACCGCTTCCGCAAGGTCAAGGAAGCGTTCGAGCGGATCCCGGGCGCCGAGGTGTGGGGCCAGAAGCACGCGCCGGAGGACGTCGCCGGGCTCGAGAACCCGCACGAGCGGGTCCAGGCCGGCGTCCCGAACCTCGAGCTCAACCAGATGACCGGGTGGTACGGGGGCGAGGAGGGCGGGCACATCGGCTTCTCACCGGTCGCGCGGCTCACCGGGCCGGATGCGGTCGCGCTCCGCGACCTGATCCGCGGGCTCGTCGAGCGGGAGGCGCGCCTCGACTACGCCGCCGTGCTCATCCCGACGAACGCGCGGAGCTTCATCCACGTGACGCTGGTCATCTTCGACACGAAGAACGAGGCTGAGGCGCGGCGCGCGTACGACACGAGCCGTCTGCTCGTCGAGGAGGCCGCGAAACACGGGTACGGCGAGTACCGCGCCCATCTCGACTTCATGGACCTCGCCCAGGAGCAGTACTCGTTCGGTGACCACGCGTACCGCCGGTTCGCGGAGACGATCAAGGACGCCGTCGACCCGAGCGGGATTCTCTCGCCCGGCAAGCAGGGGATCTGGCCGAGGGCGCTGCGCGAGGCGAACGCACGCCCCTAGACGCCCACGCCCTGCCGGTTGCCCGCGGGGATCGCGCACCGAGCTGCCGCGCTCACTGCCGACGCGCCGTTCGGCCGCCACCGGCACGGGCCCCACGGTCAGCGCACCGCGAGAACGAGCCCCGGCCGGCGGATCACCGGACGCCAGCGCTCGGGGACGTCGACGCGGGCCCCGGGTCGCACTGCAGCGGCGACCAGGAGCGTCCCTCCGCGGGTGAACGCGCAGACGCCCGGGCCGAGGTCGCAGGGCGCGTACCCGCCGGCGAAGACGTCGGGCAGCTCCGCCCGGAGGCTCAGTGTCTTCCAGACGAGGAAGAGCTTCAGCGTCTCGTCGGTCGGCGGCGCGCCGGCGACGAGCGCGTCGAGGCGTCGGCGGGGAGCGTCCCAGTCGACGGGTCGCCGGTTGTCGGGATCCACCAGCGAGAGGTCTTCGAGCTCGTCGCCCTGGTAGAGCTCCGGTACGCCCGGCGCGGTGAGCTTCACCAGCAGCTGGGCGGCGGCGATGTGGCGCCCGACCGAGCGGACCTCTGTGAGGAACGGATCGCGCTCCACGAGCGCGGCGGCGCGGGCGGCGTATCCGCGCACGTCCGCCTCGTGCGCCTCGTCGGGTGCGAGCCAGCTCGACGTGACCTTGCCTTCGCGCAGGGCCTTCGTGACGTATCGGTCCAGCCGCTCGCGGTCGATCGGCGCCGCCCCGGCGAGCGTCTGCAACACGAGCAGCTCCTCCCGCGGATCCTCGAGCCCGCCGAGCTGCGTGCGCCACGTCTCGAGGCGCTCCAGCCAGCGGTCGGCCAGCCAGGTGAGAGCCACGATGCGAGCCCGGACGTCCGGCGACCGCTTCGTGTCGTGGGTGTACGTGGTCAGGAGGTGGAGCGGGAAGCGCTCGCCGCGACGTGCGTTGGCAGCGTGGAACGCGTCGATCCCGATCCCGAACCGAGCCGGGTCTCCGCCGACCTCGTTCAGCGCGGCAAGCCGGAAGTACCGGTAGAACGCGGTGTCCTCGACGCCCTTCGCCATCACGGGACCGGTCGTCTGCTGGAAGCGGACGACGAAGTCGTCGTGTCCGCGCTCGCGGAGCAGGAGGATGTCCCGCAGACGTCCGGTCAGTCCGGCGCGCTCGACCTCTTCCCGGTCCGCGTCCGAGACTGCGCCGTCCGTCGGCCGGACGTACGTCCTGTACACGTGGAACGCCGCGAGCGCGGCGGCGAGATCCGGCTCGTCCACGGCCTGCCGGAGCCGGCGCAGCTCCGGGCCGAACATGCTCGCGACGGCTTCGCGCTTCGAGACCGCCGCGATCTCCCCGAACGCCCGCCCGTCGCCGGTGATCTCCTCGTAGGCGGCGGTCAGCGGCTCCTCGGCGGACGGCTCGACGCAGACGGCCATCACGTCGTTCAGGAACTCGTATCCCGTCGTCCCCTCGACGGGCCAGTCGCGGAGCTCCTCGCCCGGCTCGAGGATCTTCTCCGCCCACACGTGCCCGACGCCGGCTTCCGCCAGCCAGCCGAAGTAGCCGGCCGGATCGGCGAAGCCGTCGGGATGGTCGACACGGAGACCGTCGATCAGCCCGTCGCGTGCCAGCTCGAGCACCTTCGCGTGCGTCGCGTCGAACACCGCGCGCTCCTCCTGCCGCACGCCCCAGAGGTCGTCGATGTCGAAGAACCGCCGGTGGAAGCCGGTGTGCGGGTCGACGTCGAAGAATCGGGTGCGGAGGCCGTCGTCGCGCCAGAACGGGTTCTCGTCGCTTGCGAGCATGTGGTTCGGGACGATGTCGAGGATCACGCCGAGCCCGGCGGACGCGAGCCGCCTGAACTCGTCCTCCCCGCCGAGGGCGCTCGAGATGCGGCGCGGGTCGGTGACGTCGTATCCGTGCTCCGAGCCGGTCCGGGCCTGCAGCGAGGGCGACAGGTACAGGTGGGAAACCCCCAGTCGGCGCAGGTACGGCACGACCGCCCGCGCCTGCGCGAAGCCGAAGCTCGGGGTCAGCTGGAGCCGGTAGGCGGCCCGGAGGTCAGGCACCGCGCAGCTCCACCGTGGCGGGGCAGGTGCGTAGCCCCGCGGGACTGCGCCACGCCGTCGGCACGAGGCCGTCGGCGCGGACGTCCGGGGTTCGGGGCAGCTCGCGAGGCAATCGCAGGAGCCGACGATAGAGCGGATCCGCCTTCGGGATCGACCTGGACGCGACGCCCGTCCGGCTCGGCGGGTGAGGGGGCGCTCCCGCAGCATGGTGTTCCGCCTCGGTACGAAACGCGACGCATCCGAGGCGGAGCGGCAGTCGTTCGGGCGGCGGCGGGGTAGACCGGTCGCAGATGACGAGAGCAGCCTCGTCATCCGGGCTGCTCTCGCGAGTCGATTCCGCTTGCGCTCAGCCGAGCGGGCGCTTCATCAGGACGACGGGCCACGCCATGAGATCGCCGTACTTCAGCGAGATTCCCACCGCCTCCCAGCCCTCCCTGCCGAGCTCGTTGAGGCGCTCGGGGTCCCAGGGATCGTCGGACTTCTTGAGTCCCTTCGCCTCTTGGAGCGGAACGACGACGTACTCCCACTGCGTCTCGGTGAGGGTCGTCATACGCGCCTCCTTTCCCACCGAGCATCCCGCGGAGCGTCGTTCCCCGCATCCGTGAAAACCCCGTTCGTGCGAGGAGTGGAGGTACTCACCTCAGGCGTTCGGGGCACTCCTGGGCCACGTCCGCCGAGTAGATGAGGATCCTGGGCAGTCAAGGGAGCGGCGCGGCACGTAGGTGGGTCAGCACGGCGAGGACCCGGCGGTGATCGTCTTCGCTCTCTGGAACCCCGAGCTTCATGAGCACATGGCGCACGTGCGCCTCGACCGTGCGCTCGCTCAGGTGGAGCCGCCTGGCGATGCCCGCGTTGGTCAGCCCCTCCGCCACGAGTTCGAGCACCTCGCGCTCGCGCTCCGTCAGCTCCGCGAGTGGGTCGTCTTCGCCCCGCGCTCCGACGAGACGTCCGACGACGTGAGGATCGAGCGCCGAACCTCCGTTGGCGACGCGGTCCGCAGCTGCGAGGAACTCGCCGACATCGAGTACGCGGTCTTTGAGCAGGTAGCCGAAGCCGCCGAGGGTGACGAGCTCCACGGTGTTCGTCGTCTCGATGTGCTGGGAGAGGAGGAGCACACCCAGCTCTGGATGGAGCTGCTTGAGCGTCCTGGCTGCACGCGCGCCCTCGTCCGTGAAGGTCGGTGGCATGCGGATGTCCAGGACGACGAGATCGGGATGGTGCTCGGCGACCGCGAGCCGGAGCCCGTCTGCGTTCCCCAGGGACGCGGCGACCTCGTGTCCGGCGTCCTCGAACAGGCGCCCGAGCCCCTCGCGAAGCAGCACCTGATCCTCGGCGATCACGACTCGCATGGCAACTCCGCGGTCAGCGTCGTGCCCGCGCCCTGGTTGCTCTCGATGCGCAGCGTGCCGCCGTGCGCGGCAACGCGGTCGGAGAGGCCGGCCAGGCCGGAGCCGGGGATCCGTGTGGCGCCGCCGACGCCGTCGTCTGCGATCGAGACGACGAGCCGTCCGTCCTCCCGTCCCGTACTGAGCGCGATCCTGGTCGCGTTGGCGTGCTTGACGGCATTGGTGAGGCCTTCGCAGGCGATGAAGTAGGCGGCGGTCTCGAGGCCGCGGTCGAACCGCTCGCCCGTCACCTCCACCTCGACCGGCAACGGTGTGCGGCGTGCGAGCTCGCGCAGGGCAGGGCCCAACCCGGCGTCGAGCTGGGCGGGAGGAAGGCCGTGCGCGAGCTCGCGCAGCTCGTCGATCGCGACCGCGACCTCGGCGAGCGCGCCGTCAAGGGTGTGGCCGGCGCTCTGGGGCGAGGCCGTGCCGAGCTCGTGTTGCGCATGGTGGAGCGCCAGCCCTATCGAGACGAGCCGCTGCTGGGCGCCATCGTGGAGGTCACGCTCGATCCGCCGCCGCTCCTCGTTGGCGGCGGTGACGATCCGAGCGCGCGACGCTTCGACCTCGCCGAGCTGGCGGCGCAGCTCGACTCGCAACCGCGCGATCTCGACCGCGAGGCCGCCGGCCTCGACGACCCTCCGCAGCAGGGTGGGATCTTCCTCGCTCGCGGGGTCGTGGAGCACCATCCCGAGCGGCTGGCCGCCGCGCTCGATCGGGACACGCTCCCTCCCATCGCCAGCGAGGTCGGAGACGGGCATCCCGCGCGCGTCGACGTAGAGCTCGCTCTCCGGTAGGAAGAAGCGGAGCTCCAGGTGCGCGTCCGACAGCACCTCCCGCAGGACTCCCTCCACCTCCTCCGGCGCGGCCCGCCCGGCGCGCAAGCCCTCGAGGAAGTCGGTCATCCGCCGCAGCGCGTCGTAGCGCGCCCGGTTGAAGCGGCGATCGACCCCGTCCTGCACCCGCTCACGCAGTGGGCGGAAGGCGACTGCCACGACGAGCGTGGCCGCCGCGGTTGCCCACCCGGACCCCCGCCCGAGCGCGGTGCCGAGCAACACGATCGTCGCCGCGAACGCGAGGGCCAGAACGAGCGTGACCGCGGCGTAGACGAGCGTGCGGTTGACGACGACGTCGATCTCGTAGAGGCGATAGCGGAGAATCGCAACTCCGGCGACGAGCGGGACGCTGGCGAAGCAGACGCCGAGCAGGGCAATTCGCGCTTGCAGATGCCCTTCGGGCCAGACCAGCCACGTCGCCATGACCAGCGCCGCTACGGTGGTCGCGACCGTACCGACCTCGAGCACGAGTCTGAGTTGCTGGCGCTCGAGGCCGCGCGCGCGTCGCAGGCGGACGACCATCGCCCCCGCGCCGAGCCCGATCCCGGCCACGACGAACAGCCAGCCGGCGAGGTCGACCGCGTCCATCGCCCCGCGCGCACCCGCGAGGCCGAACGGGTTCGACACCTGCGCGAACGGCTCGGCATACGGCCCGGGTCGCAGCGTCCCTGCAAGCACGAGCAGCGCCATCCCGACGAGGAGGCTCGCGAGCGCCGGTCGCCAGCGCCGGGAGGGAAGCCGTCCGTCGGGGAAGAGAAGGAGCGAGAGGCCAAGGAGCCCCGCGGTCGCTTCGCCAATCACGGTGTTGAACACCACCGCATCGCGTGCGCCCGGGAAGCGATGGCTTGCGTGAAGGCCGACGTCGGCGTACTGCCAGCTGAGGAGCTGGATGCTGGTGGCAAGACCGGTGAACAGGAAGATCCAGCCGATCCCGTTCTCCGGCACGCGGCGCGCGACGAGCGCCCCCACGGACGCGAACGTGAGCGCGAGGATCAGGAACGAGGCGCCACCCACTCCCGAGAAGACGTCGCTGGGCAGCACGCGACCCGGCCCGATCGCCAGCAAGACGAGCGTCGCGACGGCGATCACGACGCACAGGCCCCACCCGAACGCGGCGATCCGACGCGCGGTCGCGTGCCTGCCTTCTGCAGCCGGGCCGGTCCCCGAGGAAGCGGCGTTCCCGAGGCGATCGGCCGGTCGGGCCAGGGCCGACGACGCACTCTCGTCCATCGAGGGGATTCTCGCGCCGCGGTCTCGGGCTTGCCAGAGCGGTGGTACTGCTGCGTGCATACGTACTGGCGCTGAGGCACGCCGAGCGGTGCTGCCGATGACGCCGGCCCGGCTCCCTCGTAGCGTCGTGGCAGGAGGAGCGCCACGACTACTTCGGAGGCGAGACGACATGGCGAACACGAACATCGATTCTCTGCGACGAGCGGCGATCGCCGGTTCTTTCGGAGCCGCGGCGACCGCGATCGGTGGGCTGGCGGTCCAGGCGATCGTGCAGCCTTCGACGACGGTCTCCGACGAGAGGTGGAGCTACCCCTGGTCGAGCACCTCGCTCGTACCCGTCTCGATCCTGTGGGCGTCGCTGCACGTCCTCGTCTTCGTCGGCGTCCTCGGGTTCGCGCGCAGTGGCCTCGCCGGCCCGAGCCGCGGCGCGCGCGTCGGCGTCTCCCTGGCCCTGGCGGGCACCGCCCTCCTCTTCGTCGGCGAGCTCGCGGCGATCGCCGTCCGCGACCAGCAAGTCGACGACACGGGCGCGGAGATCGTCGGCGCGATCTTCGCCGTCGCGATCGTGCTCTCGGCGGTCGGATTCCTCTCCGCCGGTATCGCCACGGTGCGGGCGCGGCTCTGGCGTGGTTGGCGCCGCTACGCGCCGCTCGGCGTCGGCATCTGCACGACCGCGCTGCTCGGTTTGAACCTGACCAAGGCCCTGCCAACCGCCGTCGCCGTCTACGGCCTCTGCCTGCTGGCGATGAGCGTCGCCCTCTACACGCAACCGGCCCCGTCTTCGGGGACCGAGCTGCCGCTCCGGCCCCAGGCGGAGGGCGCGTGAGCGACACCTCCTCGGCGACCGACGCGACGGCCGAGCGGCGCGGCGCGACGGCACCGATCGACCTCGCGCCTCGACACCGGCGACAGAGGAACCAAGTCCTCCTGTTCGTCCGAGGCGTCGCCGACTGGCTCCATGTCACGTTCGCGGCCGCGATCGTCGTGGGCGTCTTCCTGCAGGTCTACCTGGTCGGCTCCTACATCTTCGGCGCCGGCACGGGAGCACTCGACGCGCACCGGACAGTCGGCTTTGCCCTGCAAGGCCCCGAGCTGTTCGTCCTTCTCACCGCGCTCGTCGCGTGGCTATCTCGGATCGACCTGCTGCTCGCGCTCCTGGTCGCGATCGTCGGCTTCCTCCAGGCGTTCCTCGCAAGCGCACACCAATGGGTCGGCGGCCTGCACCCGCTGCTCGCGCTCGTCGTGCTCGGCCTCGCGACGGCGCTCGCGCTGCGCGGAGTGCGTCGGCAGCGCGAGAGACGTCTGGTGCGGACGACGTGATCCGGGCGCTCCTCGTCGGAGGTTGCCTCGGCAGCGCCACAGGGGTCATCGGCGCGTCGATCTCGGACCCAGAAGTCGGCTTCCCGGCCTGGGTAGACCTCACAGGGGTCGTCGCCGGATTCGGCCTCGGGGTTCTGGCCGCTGGACTCGTCCTGCTCGGCCGTGCGACGTGGTCGTGGAGGCGCGAGCAGCACCGACAAGAAAAGCGCTCTGAAGAGCGACCGTGACTGTGAGCGAGGACGAGTAGATGTCGGACGACGACACGGCTCTCGCCAAGCGTCTGCTCGACACCCCTTGCACCACGCTCTACCTGCCCAGACCGCGTCTTCTGCGAACCCGATGACGAGCTCGGAACCGAAGAAACCCGCTCCAGGAGCGGGTTTCCGAGACGGGAGCGACGGGACTCGAACCCGCGACCTCCGGCGTGACAGGCCGGCGTTCTAACCAACTGAACTACGCCCCCAGGGCCGCGTGATTGTAGCCGTGCCGCGATCGGGCGAGGACACGGGCCCCGCGATGTGCATGCTTTGCAGGATGAATCTCGTCGACTGGATCGCCCTCGCGGTCATCGTCCTCACCGGGGTCGCGGGCGTGCGCCGCGGTCTGATCACCGGCGTCCTGTCCCTCGGGGGGCTCGTCGCGGGCGCCATCGCCGGGTCGCGGGTCGCGCCCGGGTTCCTGGGCGGGCTCGGCGGGTGGACGCCGCTCGTCGCCCTCGCCGGCGCCGCCCTCGGCGGGATTCTCGGGCAGTACGTCGGGCTGTTCGTGGGCCACACCGCTCGGCGCTCGCTGCTCCCGGTGCCGCCGCTGCGGATCATCGACTCGGCCGGCGGGGTGCTGCTCGGCGCGGTCACGGGGATCGCGCTCTGCTGGGTCGTCGGCGCCGCCCTCCTCTACATGCCGGGCCAGAGCAACCTGCGGCGGCTCGCGCAGGAGTCGTCGATCCTCTCGGGGCTCACCGAGGCGCTCCCGCCGGAGCGCGTGATGGACGCCCTCGACCGGATCGACACCTTCTCCGCGATCGTCGGCCCAGCCTCGGGCGTCTCGGAGCCCGATCCCGCGATCGCCCGCGACGCCGAGATCAGGTCGGCGCGGAGCTCGGTCGTGCGCGTGCGGGGGTTCGCGTGCGGCCTCGGGATCGAGGGCTCGGGATGGATCGTGCGACGCGGGTTCGTCGTGACGAACGCACACGTCGTCGCGGGCATCCGGTCGCCGGTCGTCGACCGCGGCGACGGTCGCGGCACCCCCGGCGTGGTGGTCGCGTTCGACGCCTCGAACGACGTCGCGATCCTGAAGGTCCCCGGCCTCGAGGGCAGGCCGCTGTCGCTCGCCGATCCGCAGCGCGGCGACCCGGCGGCGCTGCTCGGCTACCCCCTCGACGGGCCGTACGTCGTGACGCCCGTCCGCCTCGGACGCACGTCGCGCGTCGCAGCGCGCGACGCGTACGGGCGCCTGAAGCTCGGACGCTCGGTGGTCGGCTTCCGCGGCGGGGTGCGGAGCGGGAACTCCGGTGGGCCGATCGTCGATCGCCAGGGCAACGTCGTCGCGACCGCGTTCGCGCGGCGCCAGAGCTCGGACGACGGGTTCGCCGTGCCGAATGCAGCAGTACGCGGGGCACTCGGGAACGTCGCGTCGCGCGGGCTGAGTACCGCCTGCGTCGAGCGCTAGCTCCGGAGCTCAGTCCGGTGGAACGATCCGGGCGACCGGCTCCGGACGTGGTGCGCCGCGTGCGGCGTCGCCCGGCCCGCCCTCCGCGAGCGCGCCCGCCTCGGCGAGCAAAGCGGTCAGCGACCGCACGAGCGCACGCTGCTCCTCCGACGCGAGGCGGTACCCGGCGGGGCCGACGTCGTCGGGCCGGTCGACGAGCTCCGGGTACGAGCGCTCGCCGTCCACCTGCGACTGCCAGGCGTGCGCGAACTGCTCGAGCTGGGTCGCGAGCGCGGCCACCGCGCTGCGATAGCGCACCCAGCGGTGGTTGTCCCACGAGAGGCCGGGCGCGGTGCCGGGCGTCTCGGCGAACCGCTCGACCAGCGCGCGGCCCGCCGCGCGGCCGCGGGACGTGAGCGCCTCGATCACGGCGGCCGGCATCGTGAGGTTCATGCCCCCCTCGTCCGGTGCGGTGTGGACGTGGACGATCCGGTCGCGATAGCCGGGCTGGTGCGTGAGCGCCGCGTCGACGTGGTTCTGCATGGTGCGGACGATCCCGCCGAGGAAGCCGGTGAGGCTGCCCAGCCCCGGCTTGGGATCGAGGCGGTGCCACGTGTCGAGGAGGCCGCCGACGTTGGTCGACGGCAGGTAGACGTTCTCGGCCTGGTCCTCGCTGCGCGCGAAGTCGGGGTGGAAGCCGTCGAGGTCGATCGCGAAGGTCGGTCGGGTCGGGAGCGGCGTGTCGAAGAAGTGGACGGGGAAGTTGCTGGTGATGCCGCCGTCCGAGAACCAGCACACGTCGGCTTCCAGGGGCGTGGCGGGCACGCGACCGGCCTCGACCGCCGCGAGCGCGTCGCGCGTGCTCGCGCGCGTGAGGTCGAGCGCGTGGAGCGGCACTGCGCTGATCAGGAGCGGGAAGCTGAGGCTCATGCGCGCGGGCACGACGACGGGGAGATCGTCGGGGTCCGGGAACGGCCGGAGCGGCGCCAGCGCGTCCAGCGTCCTCCGTCTCCGCTCGCCCTCCTCGCCGTCCCCGGCCGCGGGAGGGTGCGCCTCCATCCAGGCGACGACGCGCTCGGGGAACAGCCGCCTGAGCTCGGTGGGGTCGAAGAGCAGCTGGTGGTGATCCCACGGCATGCGCTGCGGCCGCCTGTGGGTCACGTTCGTCGTCATCACCTGCAGGCGGATGCCCTTCGCTCGCAGGTCGCCGAAGGTGAGCGGGTCGTCGCCGTCCTTGCCCGCGAGGTCGTCGATCAGGCCCGCGAGCCACGGCGTGAGGGCGGGAGCATCGCTCCCCTCGGGGGAGTTCCCCGTGCAGAGACCGAGGTCGTTCCGACCCACCGCCCGCGGCAGCCCGACGGCGAGGCGGAGCGCGAGGGCGAGGCCGAGGCCGAGCACCGCGAGCACCACGCCTGCCAGGATCGCGCAGACCGCCAGCGCGCCCGAGCCCGTCCACGCGGCGAGCACCACGAGCGCGACCCCCGGGGCGAGCCCCGCGAGCACCGTGAGCGGAAAGCCCCGTACGGCCGCCCACCCCAGCCGGAGCCACTTCCCCGCGCCGGTGCTCCCGAGCCCGGCGGTGAAGAGCCGGAAGTACGGGCGCGTGCCCTGCTGCGGCTGGAACAGTCCCAGGAGGTTCCCGCCGGCGCCGATCCAGGCGGGCAGCGCGGCCAGCCACTCGAAGCCTCCCCGCTCGCGACCGTGCTCCGCGGCGGCCGCCCCCGCCGCCGCGATCGCGCCGGCCGACGTCCCGCCCACGTTGACGAACCGGTAGGTCCGCGCCAGCTCGCAGATCGCGTGCGGGTACACGACGCCGCTGGTGATGCCGCCCTTCATCACCACGTCGCAGGTCAGGGTCGGGTGCGAGTAGTCGTAGGCGCGCGGGTCGTCGCTCACGACGTCAGCTCCTCGAGCACGGGCTCGATCAGGGCTCGAGCGGTGGCGCTGTACTCGTGCTCAGGGTCGATGAAGCGGGCCAGCGCCTGGAGCTCGAGGGCGAGCAGTGCCTCGAGATCGGCGTCGGGGCCGTCCTGCTCGAGCTTCTGCGCGAGCCCCCGCGCGATCGAGATGTGCGTGAGGACCTCGATCTGCAGCGCGCGGCGCGCCTGGACGAGCCCGCGACGCAGGAGCGCATAGACGCGGATCGACTCCCTGCCCTTGCGCGAGCGCCAGCTGACGATCCCGTCGGGCTCGAAGCCGAAGTGCGTCTCCGGGCGGTCGAGGCACGGGTGCACGAGCAGCCGGGACTCGGCCTTCTCGCCTCCCTCCTTCGCCGCGCGCACGTCCTCCGAGGAGAGCGGGAACTGGTTCGCCTTGCCCTGCGTCTGCTCGCTGCCGTCGGGCAGCGACTGCTTTCGCGGCCGGTTGCAGTCGGTACACGAGGGGAGGAGGTTGCCCCAGCTCGCCGCGAGCCAGTAGTAGACGCCCCACACGAGCTTCGTCCCGACGAGCACCCCGCTCTTCGGGCGGAAGTGCTCCACGTCCAGCGGCTGCGTCGCGCCGAAGTAGCTCTCGCAGTAGGCGCACTTGAAGCGGAACGTGTCGTTGAGCGCACTCTTCACCGCGGGGAGCTTGTAGACGCCGAACGCGAACGGCTTGCCGTCGTTCGCCGGGTCGCCGAAGTGCGCGCGCGCCTTGCCCAGCTCGACGGCGCCCTTGTCGACGAGCTCCTGCGGAGCCCCCGGCAGGCGGACCCTGATCATCGGACCGCCTTGCCCGCGCTCGCCTGCTCCCAGATCTTCGCGATCCGGCGCTTGGTCGACTTTCGGAGCGCGAGCCGCGCGTCCGGGTCCGCGAGGGCGCCCGCCTGGGCGAGGTAGTCGTCGGCCGCCTCGAGCACGATCCGCTCGCGTCTCGTCGAGCCGAGTGCCTCCAACCCGTCGAGCCGGGCGTGGAGCTCCTGCGTGCGCCGCCGGTCGGCCGCGGTGGGATGCGGCTTCGCCTTCAGCAGGTAGTACTCCGCGAAGAGCGCGTCGAGCTCGGGGTCGATCGTGCTGTTGAGGCCGAAGTGCTCCGACGTCAGCAGCTGGTCGACCCTGAGCCCCGCCACCGGCGGGAGGTCGGTCACGGCGACGATCGCCCCCTCCTCGTCGCGTTTCACGACGACGACCTCGCCGTCGCCGAGGCCGCGGAGGCAGAGCGGATCATGTGTCGAGCAGATGAACTGCACCCGCGGGAACACCTGGCGCAGGCTCGTCACGATCCGCATCCGCCACCTCGGGTGCAGGTGGGCGCCCAGCTCGTCGATCAGGACGGTGCCTTCGGCGGCGTCGACGGTCGGCCACTGCTGGAGGAGCGAGATCATCAGGTCCGTCGAGAGCGCGACGACCGACTGGTAGCCGTCGCTCAGATGCTCCAGCGGCACCCGGAGCCCGAACGCCTCGACGTCGACGCGGCCGGCCCTCCGATTGCGGATCAGCCTGTCGCCGCTCTCGAGCTCGAGCAGGACCTTGAGCGCCCGTGCGATCGCCCCGAACGTGTCGTCGTCGAGCGACAGCAGCCAGTCGGTCGAGTTGCCGATCGGCGAGAACGGGTCGAACAGGTTGCGGACGCGGGCGCGGGCCGAGGCCGGCGGCGGGGCCTGGTCGCCCGCGCGCGGGAGCAGCCGCGTCGCACCGTACGCGAGCAGGATCACCTTCGGGTCGTCTCCGCCCGCGAACGTCCGCTGCCCGCGCGAGAACCTCAGCTCGATCGGCTCCGGGCTCCCGGCGAGGTGCACGCGGACATGGCCGCTGCTCGTGCCGTTGCGCACGCAGGTGGACGCGTCCAGTCCGAGCGCGTCCCGCTCGTCGCCCCCCATGAGCGCGAGCGCGACCGCCTGCAGGAGCGAGCTCTTGCCGCAGCCGTTCTCGCCGAGAAACATCAGCCACGGTGCTGTGGCCGTGGAGGAGGCGAGGCTCGCCGGGGTCAGGTCGAGGTGGGCGATCACCTTGAAGTTCCGCACCTCGATCCGCTCGATCCTCCTCGTGCGGCGGAAGTAGTCCTCGCTCGCGTTCGCCTCGCCCGCGAGCGAGTACGCGTCCTGCGCGACCTGCGCCTGGACGAACGCGCCCTTCACCCGCGTCCGCTCCGCGCCGGTCACGACCGGCAGGTCGCCTGCGACCTCGGCGACGGACGACGGCCCCTCGGGGGCGGCCTCCAGCGCGCGGTCGAGCTCCGGCCGGCGGGCGTTGGCCCACGTGTTGAGGAACTGGCGACGCAGGCCGGAGAACGGGAGGCGGCGGTCGAAGAGCGCGTCGAACGAGACCGGGTCGATCCCGGCCTTCTTCGCCACGCCCGAGGCGGTGGACTCCCACTCGCGCCGCACGTCGGCGAGAGCGGCGACCCGGTCGGCGACCAGCTGGGCCCGGTTCAGCCCGAGGACGTCGATGGTGGTGCGCCCCTCCTCGGTGCTCGACGCGACCGTCCCGTCCTCGGCGTACACGAGGTGCTGCTCGGGGTCGTCGCGGCGCGGCTCGAGCAGCAGCGGCCGCTCGGCCCGGAGGGACTCGCCGGTCGTCCCGGGCGCGGCCCGCGCCTCGCGCACGGGGAAGCGCGAGCCCTTGAAGCTCAGGCACTCGACGCAGCTCGGATAGAGGTTCTCCCACGTGTAGGCGAGCCACCAGTAGTGATCGGGGCTGAGCGTCCCGTCGAGTGCGAGCGCGTCACTCGGCGGCCGGAAGCGGTCGACGTACATCGCCTGCTCGGTCAGCGGCGTCTCGCAGTACGCGCACTTCCCCGCGTACGCCTCCCTGAGGGCCGACCGCACCTCGGCGTCGGCGAGCGGTCCGTCGGCGAACGCGAAGCTCTCCTGCGCGCGTTCCTTCGCGGGCCGTTCGAAGAACGCCCGCGCCCGGTCGTGGAGCGCCCGCGTCTCCGCTGACGCGAGTGCCCGCGGCGCGTCGGGCTCGCTCGTGGCGGCGATCACGCTGTGCCCTCCCTGGCGGGGCGCCGTGCCGCAGCGTCAGCGGGTCGGTGCATCTGCTCCCTCCGAGCGCTGCTGAGCAGCGTTACACAGCCCTGCCCGGACGCCAAGCGCGCCGCGCGGGCGGCGCGCGCTCAGACGAGGAGATCGAGCGCGGCGAGCGGCTGCTTGAAGGGCGGGATCACGTAGATCCCTGCCGCGCGCGTGCGGGATCCGGCGACGAGCTCCCGCGCGAGGTCCAGACCGACGGACGGCGCGTCCGCGCCCGCAGCCTCGAGCGCGTCGAGGACAGTGGGCGGCACCGAGATCCCGGGAACCTCATTGTGGAGGCGCAGCGCCATCGCGTGGCTGCGCAGCGGCCAGACGCCCACGAGCAGCGGGATCGGCCAGCCGCCCAGGCGCTCTGCGAACCGGTCGAGCAGGGCGATGTCGAAGATCGCCTGTGTCATCGCGAAGTGCGCGCCGGCCTCCACCTTGAGACGGAAGCGCTCCAGCTCGAGCTCGAGATCGTCCGCCGACGGGTTCACCGCCACGCCGACGAAGAACGAGGTCGGGGCGTCGAGCCCCTTGCCGACGTAGTCCTCCCCACGGTTCAGCGACGAGACGAGCTGTACGAGCCCGATCGCGTCCACCTCGTAGACGCCGCGCGCGCCGGGATAGTCGCCGACGTGGGGCGGGTCGCCGGTCACCGCCAGCACGTTCCGCACGCCCTCGGCGTGCGCGCCGAGGAGCATGCCCTCGAGGCCCATCACGGTCGTGTCGCGCGGGGTCACGTGCGGGATCGTCTCGATGCCGACCTCGCGCTGGAGTGTGACGGAGGTCATCAGGGCATTCATCCGCGCGCGCGCCATCGGGTTGTCATTGACGTCGACGAACCCGACCCTTCCCGACGCATGGAGCTCCCGCGTCGTCTCGACGAGCCCGTGCAGGGAGCCGCCTTTCGGAGGGTCGAGCTCGACGCACACGACCCACTCGCCCTCGCGGAACGCGCGCGCGAGGCCCGTCTCCACCGCGTCGGCGGCGGGGGCGACGGGCAGCACCGGCTCGTCGACCAGCAGCGTCGCGGCGGGCGTGCGCCCCGCGTCGAAGGCCCTGCGGATCGCCTCGATCTGGGCGGGAGTGGTGCCGCAGCAGCCCCCGACGATCCGCGCGCCGAGGGCGACGGCCTGCACGGCGAACTCGGCGAAGTAGTCGGGCGTCGAGTGTGGATACACGATCTGCCGCCCTGTGAGGCTCGCGAGCCCGACGTTGGGGAGCGCGGCGAGCGGCAGGCCCGCGTCGCCCATCTCCCGCAGCGCCCGGAGCGCGACCGTCGGCCCAGCCCCGTGGTTCGTGCCGATCGCGGCGACGTCCAGCGTAGCGAGGCGCGCTGCCGCCGCGCCCGCTCCCACGCCTCCCGTCACCTCCGCCTCGTCGTCGAACGTGAGCAGCGCCACGATCGGCAGGGACGAGACCGAGCGCACCGCGTCGACTGCGACGACCAGCTCGTCGAGGTCGAAGAACGTCTCCACGGTGAACAGATCGACGCCGCGGCCCTCGAGCACCCTCGCCTGCTCGGCGTACAGCGGCCCGTGCTCCGCCGGGTCGAAGACTTCGAGCTCGCCTAGGGGCCCGATCGAGCCCGCGACGAAGACGTCCCGACCCGAGACCTCACGCGCCTCGCGCGCGAGGCGGACGCCTGCCGAGTTCAGCTCCTCGAACGCGTCGTCGAGCATCACGCGGGCGAGCTTCCGGCGGTTCGCGCCGAACGTGTTCGTCTCGATCAGCTCCGCGCCCGCGGCGATGAAGCCGGCGTGGACCGCGACGACGCTCTCCGGCGCCCGCAGGTTCGCCTCCTCGGGACAGCGGAGACCGCGGACGGCCCCGGACACGAGCGCGCCCATCCCGCCGTCTGCGACGAGCGGCGGGCCCGTGCTGAGTCGGTCGAGGAAGCGGCTCACCGGACGGCCACTGTAGACGCGCGCCCACCAGGCGGGTCCAGACGGACGAGGCAGGGCTGCCGCCGGTCCCTGCTCCGTCCGCTGCCGGCCCGCCGGAGGGGAACCGGGCCCGCCCTCGCGCCCCGCGCGGCGGACGAGCCTCCCGACCATCGGCGCGGCGCGCGGGGCGGTCGATCACCCCTGCGGGTAGGGCCCTGGAGGTTTCGCGGCCAGCGAGAAGGGGCGGCCAGCGCCGCCCCTGTCTCGAACTCCGCGGCCACGGAAATGATTGCCGTCAGTTCCCGACCAGGAGCTCTCTTCCACCATCGGCAGGAACGCGCCGAGCTTGAGTCCGCCGTCGCCGACGGTCGCCCGGCCCCGCGCGACGCGGCTACGGCTCGGGGTGCACGACGCGGCCCTCCATCCCGCCGGCGACGGTCACGAGCTCACCCGTCACGTGGCCGGAGAGCAGCTCGGAGGCGAGCACGACGACCTGCGCGGCGACGTCCTCCGGCGTCGCGACCTTGCGCAGCGGCATCGTGCGCGTGATCCGCTCCACGTCGTCGGGCTCGAGCAGCCCGCGCGTCATCGGCGACGCCGTCCAGCCGGGCGCGACGGCGTTCACGCGCACCCCCGGGCCGAGCCGGGCGGCCTCGTTCTTGAGCGACAGGAGCAGACCGACCTGGATCGCGGCCTTGGCGGCGGCGTAGTCGGCGTGTCCCGCCTCGCCGAACCGGCCCGCGGTCGAGCCGACGAGCACGAGCGAGCCGCGTCCCGTACGGGCCGCCTCGCGGAGGAAGGCCCGCGCGGTGAGGAACGTCGCGGTGAGGTTCTGCGCGATCGTCCGCTCGAAGCGGTCGAGCCCCAGCTCCCAGACCGGCTCGTCCGCCGACGGGTAGACGCCCGCGACCGCCGCGCAGACGTCGACGGCCCCGAGCGCCTCGCGCGCCTGCGCGAACAGCCTGTCGACGTCGGCCTCGGCCGTGAGGTCGGCCTGGACGTGCAGGGCGCCGCCGAGCTCCGCCGCGAGCGCCCGCGCACGCTCCTCGCCGCGGTGGTAGTGGACGAGCACGCGCGCCCCCTCCGCGGCGAACATCCGGGCGCAGGCCGCCCCGATGCCACCCGAGGCGCCGGTGACGACGACACCCTGTCCGGCGAGACCGGTCTCCACGCCGCGAGCCTACGAGGTCAGTAGGTCTCGAGCGAGGCGCGGCGGCGGCCCTCCGCCTCGAACACCCGGAAGAGGACGTACGCGGCGGTGGCATACGCGAGCCCGATCAGCGCCTCGGTCGCAAGCAGGCCCGAGACGTCTGACAGCGGCGTGCCGTCGACGATCTCGCGCGCGGCCTCGATCCCGTGCGTGAGCGGCAGGCAGCGGCCGATCGCGCCGAGCCAGTTCGGCAGATCCTGGTTCGCGATGTTGACGCCGCAGACGAGCAGCATCACGAAGTACACGAAGTTCGCGCCGAAGAACACGTCGCGCGCGCGTAGGCCGATCGAGCCGATCACCATGCCGAGCGCGACGCACGAGCAGGTCGTGATCAGCATCGCGACGCCGAGCGCGGGGAGACTGCCCTCCGCGGGGCTGAAGTCGAGGAAGAGCCACGCGACGCAGAACCCGAACGTCGACACGAGCAGCCCGTTCGCGATGAAGGGCAGCGCCCGGCCCGAGAACATCGCGAGCCGGTTCGCGGGCGTCGCGAGCAGCGGTTGCAGCGTCCCGTACTGTCGCTCGTTCGCGATGCCCATCGTCATCCCGTAGATCCCGGCCTGCGCCGAGACCTGGATCGCGTTCCCGACGATGAAGAACGCGTCGTCCTGGGAGCCCGCGTACCGGCCGAGATACGTGAAGAACAGGATCTGGAAGAGCGGCGCCCCGAGCATCGTGGTCGCGTACGTGATCGGGTCGATCCAGTTGAAGAGCGCGCGATACGAGATCACGCCCCCCACGAGGAAGACCCTGGACGTCGCGTTCACGTGAGCGACAGCGTCGCGCGATCCCGCGCGAGCCGCTCGAAGTTCCGCAGGGCGAGAGCGCCGAGCGCCACGTAGACGACGCCGAGCGCGCCGCAGAGCGCGATCTCGGGCCATGCGTCTCCCCCGAACGCGGCCTCGCGGATCGCCCGCATGCCCCAGGTCGGCGCGAGGACCCACGAGAGCGGGCCGACCCACCCCGGCAGGAGCGACAGGGGCACGAGCAGACCCGTCACCAGCCAGACCGGGTACTCGAGCAGGTTCGAGAAGGCGTTCGCGTGCCGGTAGAGCACGAACGTCGACGCGAGCAGGAGGCCGAGCATCCCGAGGCTGAGGATCGTCGTCGGCAGGGCGACGGCGAGCTGGAAGGGCTCGGCGAAGTCGAGCGGCACGCCGAAGAAGATGCGGCCCCAGACGAGCGTCGCGACGATCGAGTAGAGCCCGAGCGTCGCGGTCGCGACCGTCATCGGGAGCAGCACGGCGACGAACGGCGGCGGTGCGCCGACCAGGAGCTCGAGGGTCCCCTGCCAGCGCTGCCACTGGATCGCGCCTCCCGACCCGAACAGCGTCGCCGACCAGACGCCCATCAGCCCGGCGCCGAGCGCGACATAGAGCAGCGTCCCGGAGCTGTTCCCCGTATCGACCATGAAGAACGCGATCGAGGCGAAGATGATCGGCTGCATGATCGAGATCAGCACGAAGAACAGCGAGTTCGTGAGCGTCTTCAGGTTGAAGAGCCAGCCGATCCAGAAGAGGCGCAGCGTCACGCCGCCACGCTACCCGCCTGGGGAGCGGACGGGCGCCCTCAGTACCACTTGCCGCGCGCGAAGCCCCCGAACGCGACGAGCCCGACCAGCGCGATCAGGATCCCGATCCACACGCTCCAGACGATCGCGACGACGACGCCGACGATCACGAGGATCCCACCCAGCCCGATGCCGAAGGCTCCACGGTCTGCGGTCCGATCAGCCATCTCTCCTCCTTGGGTCGATCGTCTACGGGGCGTCCAGTACCCGCAATCGCCCCGGGGTACTCGCCGCGTCTCGCAGCGAGCGAGGTCCGATGCTTCGAACCTCGGGCCGCCGGGTACACGTCGGGTATGGCACCGAAGAGAGAGCATACGACGAGCCGCGCGAGCGAGGAGAGCCCCGACCCGAGGCCGCCGGACATCCCCGAGCCCGCGCCGAGCCCCGACCCGGTACCCACGCCGCGGCCCCAGCCGGGCGAGCCCGACCCCGGCCCGCAAGGAACAGGGGACGAGCACCCGCTCGAGGCCGACTATCCGGACGCCGGCGACGAGGGCCGTCCCGACTGAGGCGGCCGGTGGAGCCGTCTCGGGCGCCGCGGGCGGAGGAGCCGCTCCGGCTCGCAGAGCCGGGGCCGCCGCCCCGACTCCGTGACCTCACGCTCTCCGAGTGGCGCGAGATCGGGGCCCGCGCGGTGCGGGAGTCCCTCGACGACGACGTGCCGTTGATGGCCTCGGCGCTCGCCTACAGCGCGTTCTTCGCGATCCCGTCCGCGCTGCTGCTCGTGCTGGGCATCTTCACGCTCGTCGCCGACCAGGCGACGATCGCCGATCTCGTCGACCGCCTCGCGGCGATCGCGCCCTCCGACGCCGCGACCCTGTTCGGCAGCAGCCTCGACCGGCTCAGCCGCCGCCCCTCGACCGGGATCACGCTGACGCTGGTGGGTCTCGGCCTCGCCGTCTGGTCGATGACGAGCGCGATGAGCACCGTGATGGCCGCGCTCAACGTCGCCTACGACCGGAAGGATCGACGCGGCTTCGTGCGGAAGCGCCTGACCGCGCTCGCGATGGCGGTCTGCGTCGGCGCGGCGGCCCTGCTCGCAGGCGTCCTCCTGATCATGGGGCCGCACCTGCAGGCGTGGCTCGGCAGCGCTCTCGACGCCCAGGGGACGGTCGCGATGGTGTGGTGGATCGGCCAGTGGCCGATCCTCGTGGCCGCCATGCTCGTCGCGTTCGCGGTCGTCCTTGCCCTCGGCCCCGACCTCGACCGGCGGAGCTGGCAGGTCCTCACACCCGGCGCGGTGGTCGCGGTGGTGGTCTGGCTCGCCGTCTCCGGCGCGTTCTCGTTCTACACGGCGCGCTTCGGCTCGTACGACAAGACGTGGGGCTCGCTCGGAGCCGTGATCGTGACGCTGATCTGGCTCTGGCTCGCGGGCCTCTCGCTCCTTTTCGGGGGTGAGCTGAACGCGGAGACGCGGCGGCGCGGGCGGCCGCGAGAACGCGCGGGCGCGGGCAGCCGTCCCTGACCGTACGCTGCGGCGATGGCGACCGCCGAGGTCGAGGCGCTCTACGGGCTGCCGCTCTCCGAGTTCACGGAGGCCCGCGCCGCGCTCGTCCGCGAGCTCCGCTCGGAGGGGCGTCGCGACGAGGCGGCCGAGGTGGCGGCGCTGCGCAAGCCCATGCTCGCGGCGTGGGTGGTGAACCGGCTCGCGCGGGACGAGCGGCGCGAGATGCGCCGCCTCGTCGACTCCGCGGCGGCGGTCAGAGCGGGACGCACCGGAGCGGACGTCGGCTTCCGCGAGGCGCTCGACCGACTCACCACCGCCGCCCGGGAGCTGCTGGTCGCGGCGGGGCGGCGGCCGGACGACGTCGTCCAGCAGGTCGCGAGCACGCTGCGCGCGGGGGCCGCGACCGCACCGGAGCTGCTCGCCGCGGGCAGGCTCACCCGGCCGCTCGAGTCGACCGGGTTCGAGGCGATGGCCGGTGCGACACCTCGGCGGGCTCGGCATGCCGCGGGATCGCCGCGCGAGCAGCGGGCCACGCCGAAGGTCGACCGCAGGCGGATCGAGGCGGCAAGGCGCGCCGTCGCCGAGGCGCGCGACGAGGCCCGGCGGCTCGAGCGGGTCGCCCGCGACGCGGAGCGCACCGCGCACACGGCACGGGCCGCCGCGGAGTCGGCGCGTTCGCGTGTCGCCGCGGCGGAGGCACGCCTGGCCGAGGCGCGCGGACGCTGACGGCCGGGCCTGCCGGCGACCCGAGCGGCGTTCAGCGGGCGCGTGCGGGAAGACGCTGGTAGCGGGGGAGGAGCTCGGACGCACAGAACTCCAGGAAGCCCCGCTGGTCGGGGCCCACCTGGTGCAGGCACACGTGGGTGAAGCCGGCCGCGAGGTACTCGTCGATCCGTCGCGCGTGCGCCTCCGGGTCGGGACCGCAGACGATCGCGTCGGCGATGCTCTCCTCCGTGACCATCCGCGCCGCCGCCTCGAAGTGGGAGGGAAGCGGGAGCTCCTGACCGAGCGGGCCTGCGAGCCCCGCGTTCGGCCAGTGCGTCAGGGCCGTGCGGCGGGCGTCCTGCTCACGCTCCGCCCAGCACACCGTCGCCTGCGCATAGCGGGGCTTGCCGTCCCCGCCCGCCGAGTCGAACGCCTCGACCACCGCTGCGTCCGGGGCGGTGCAGATCAGTCCGTCGCCGATCCGACCGGCGAGCTCGGCCGCCTCGGGGCCGCCGGCGGCGACCAGCACGTCGATCGGGTCCTCCGGGAGCGTGTAGATCCGGGCGTTCTCCACTGTGTAGTGACGTCCTCGATGGCTCGTCAGATCCCCGTCCCACAGGAGACGCATGACCTCGACTGCCTCCTCGAGCAGCTCGCGCCTGATCTGCGTCGACGGCCAGCGCTGACCGAGCACGTGCTCGTTGAGGTTCTCGCCAGTGCCCACACCGAGGAAGAACCTTCCCGGCAGCATCGACGCCGCGGTCGCGGCCGCCTGCGCGACGATCACGGGATGGATGCGGAGCGAGGGGCACGTGACACCCGTCCCGACCACGAGGCGCTCGGTCGCGAGCGCGAGGCCGCCCAGGACCCCCCAGACGAACGGGCTCTGACCCTGGCGGTCGATCCACGGGTGGAAGTGGTCGGAGACGAGCGCGAACTCGAAGCCGGCCTCCTCGGCGTGCACGGCATTGCGGACGAGATCGAGGGGCCGGTGCTCCTCGCTCGACAGCGCGTATCCCAGCGTCATGGCGTCCTCCGTCGTCGTGTGCCGTCGGCTTCCCGCTTCCTCCGGGGCCCAAACGCCTCCCAGCGTCGATCCTCAGATGAGGGCGGCGGCGGCGCGGTCCACGATCGCGAGCGTCCGTCCGGCGGCAGAGCGGACGAGCGAGGCGGGTGTGGCGCTCGAGGGCGGCTCGGCAAACGCGCGCCGCGCCGCCTCCGCCTTGCCCTCGCCGACGACGAGGTACACGACCTCGCGTGCAGCGCAAAGCATCGGGATCGTCATGGTCACGCGCTCGACCCACGGCTCGAGACCCGCGGGCGCGGCCACCGCCCGCGCCTCCCGCTCGGCGAGCGACGGCGCGTCGGGGAACAACGAGGCGGTGTGGCCGTCCGGGCCGAGCCCCTGGAGGGCGAGACCGAGCTCGACGCCGTCCAGCTCGGCGTCGTATGCGGCCGCCGCCCGACCGGGCGAGAGCGTGGTCTCCACGGCGTGCAGTCGCGGCGCGTGCGCGGCGCGGGCGACGAGCGTCTCGCGGACGAGACGGGCGTTCGACCGCTCGTCGTCCTGCGGGACGCAGCGCTCGTCGCCGAGCCACACGTCGACGGCCGACCAGTCGGGCTCGAGGCCGGCCGCGAGCTCGTAGGCTCGCCGCGGCGTCGACCCGCCGGAGAGCGCGACGTGGGCTCCCCGCGCGGCCGCCTCCGCGAGGCGCGCGGCCGCGATCCGCGCGGCGTCCTCCGCGTCCTGCGCGATCACGAGCTCGACACCCATCCGCCGAGAGTAGTCGCAGCTCGGGCGCGGCCGTACACTTGGGCACCGCCCGTTCCCCCAGCCAGGGAGCCCCGACATGAGCGACGCGCCGAGCATCGCCGACCTGCTCCACGAGGCGGCCGAGACCCACCACCTCGTGTGGCGCATCACCGACGGCGACGACCCCGACTGGGCCTCGTGGTACGCGGACTGGCTGCTCGACCATTCCGAGCTGCCGACGCTGCTGGGCCGCGCGCCGGTCCGGAGCCATCTCGTCCACGCGCTGGTCGAGCTCGACCGCAACCACCTCGCGAGCGGCTCGGACGAGCGCTGGGAGGACGTCTACGCGCGCGGGCTCGTCGAGCGCTTCCGGGCGGGGAGCCAGAGCTAGTTACAAGTTGTAACTTTCACTGCCCGCCACCTCCGTCCGATCGCGCGACGCGGACGAAGGCGGGCCGCGAGTCGCGGTCGACGATAGTTCCGGGCGGGAGGGGCAGCGCGAGCGCGAACGTCGCGCCGGCGCCCGGCTCGCTGCGGACCTCTGCGGCACCGCCCATCGCCTCCGCGAGCTCGTGGACGACCGCGAGGCCCAACCCGGACCCGACGCGCTGCTCCCCGGCATAGCGGTCGTGGAGGTAGAAGCGCTCGAACGCGTGGCCCAGGTCCGCCTCCGCGAGCCCGGGGCCGTCGTCGACCACCTCGAGCCTCCCGGGCCGCGCGACGATCTGCACGCTCCCCCCGCGCGGCGTGGAGCGAAGGGCGTTCTCGACGAGGTTCGAGACCGCCTGGAGCACGCGGTCCGCGTCGCCGAGGGCCGTCGCGGCCGGTTCGGCCAGCACCCGCAGCTCCACGCCGAAGGCGCGGGCGGCGGGCTCGTGCCGCTGGAATGCGGAGAGCGCGACCTCCTCGAGGTCGACGCGCTCCGCCCGGACCGAGAACGCACGGCGGCGCAGCCGGGCGAGGTCGAGGAGGTCGCCGACGAGCCGCTCGAGGCGGCGGGCCTCCCGCTCGATCACGACCCCCGTCGGGACGGGCTCGAGCACGCCGTCCTGCAGCGCTTCCGCATGACCCCGGATGGCCGTGAGCGGCGTCTTCAGCTCGTGGCTCACAGAGAGGAGAAAGGAGCGCTCGGCGTCCTGGGTGCGGCGCAGCTCGTCCGCGAGGTGGTTGAACGACGCCGCGAGCATGGCGACCTCGGGCGGCCCGGCGACGGGCACCGGGCGAGGAGGATCGCCGTCCGCGAGCGAGCGGCTCGCCGCGGAGACGCGCGCGACCGGCCGCGCGACCGCACGTGAGAGGCCAAGGGCGACGGCGGCCGCGAGCGCAGCACCGACGAGACCCGCGATCCCGAGCCCCAATACGAAGGGCAGCCAGTCGGCCGACTGGCTCGAGGCGGGCCGCAGCAGCACGATCGCCTCGCCGCCACCCTCGCGGGCGGCGAAGAGGAAGCGGGTGCCGCGCACCTCGAGCGAACCGCTCGCGCTCGCGTCGTTCCGGAGGCGCCGCGCCGCCGCCTCGGGGAGCAGCGCGTCGGCCTGGGCAGGCGTGAGGATGGCGAGCCGCTGCTCGTCGGTGGAGAGGAAGCGCCCGAGCTCGTCGTCCGAGCCCCGTACGGGGTCCTCGGCGCGTTGCGCCGCGATCAGCGCGACCTGGCGCTCGAGCGCGGCGACGGCCGTCGCCTCGAGCGAGCGGCGCGTGAGCAGCGCCCCGGTGACCACGGTCACCACGAGCGAGACGAGCACGGTGCCCGCAATGCCGAGGTAGATCCGGGAGCGGAGGCTCACGGGACGAGCTTGTAGCCGGCACCGCGCACGGTGCGGATCAGCGAAGGACGGCCGAGCTTGCGCCGCAGCTGGCCGACGTGCACGTCGACCGTGCGGGTGCCGCCGGGGAACGTCAGGCCCCACACGCGCTCGAGGAGCTGGGAGCGGCCGACGACGAGCCCCGGGCGCGCTGCGAGGTGCCAGAGCAGGTCGAACTCCCGCACGGTCAGGTCGATCTCGCCCCCTGCAACCGTGACCATCCGGGCGCCGCGGTCGAGGACGACGTCGCCGGCCGCCAGCACGTCCTCGTCCTCGCCCGGCTCGACCCTGCGCAGCACGGCGCGGATCCGTGCGGCCAGCTCCCGCGGCGAGAACGGCTTCGTCACGTAGTCGTCCGCGCCCAGCTCGAGCCCCGCAACCCGGTCGACCTCCTCGTCGCGAGCGGTCAGCATCACGATGGGGAGCCGCGACGAGGAGCGGATCGCGCGGCACACGTCGAACCCGTCCGCATCGGGCAGCTGGAGATCGAGGATCGCGAGCCGGACGTCGTGCTGCTCGAGCGCCGCGAGCCCTTCGGTGCCGCGGGTCGCCCAGACGACGCGGAACCCGTCCCGTTCCAGGTAGGCGCGTACGAGGGCGGCGATGTCCTCCTCGTCCTCGACGAGGAGGATCGTGCCCGCGCCGGGCACTACGCAGCCGTCCCGGCCACGCGCACCACGCGCGCGCTGCCGTCCGCGGCCCGTACCACCACGACCCGCGTGCCGCGCCGCAGTGCCCGCAATGCGACCAGCCTGCCCTCGCGCCGCACGAGGGTCCGGTCGGTGAGCGGGATGCGCACCCTGCCGGAGCCCGCGAGCCGCAGGACGAGCAGGGCGCGGCCCACGCGGACGACCCTGCCCTGCTCGACCGCGCGCGGGACGTGCCCGAAGGCGCGCACCCTGAGCGCGGGGCCCGTTCCGACGCGCACGGTCTCGGCCACGAATCCGGGCCGGATGTCGGCGAGCGTCGCCCGGAGCCCGTTCAGCCGGACCCGCGTCCGGGGACCGACCGGGACCGCGAGCTCGACGCCGTCCAGGCCTCGCAGCACGAGCGCCGACGGGCCGGCGGACTGGACGACGCCGCGCTCGACGACCCGGTCCGACGCGAGCGCCGGCGCGGCCGCGACGAGCGACGCGACCGCGACCGCGACGACGAGGCCGATCCGCATGCGCGCATCGTCACACGCTCCGGTTAGTGAACCGCGGCACCGACGTAAACGCTCTGTAAGCCGAGCCGCGCAGGCGCGGCTCGGCTAGAGGCGGCCGCGGTGCTGTAGGCGCTGTCGCCCCGTCGCCCGAAGACAGCCCGCTGGCGAGGGCGAAACCCAGGCAGAGAGGTGAGCGCGAGCAGCGTACGCAGTCGCCGCTTATCCCCGACGACCGAACCGGCCACTCGCCGCGCGGACGTCGGCCTCGGCGGCCGGGGCCGAGCGTTCTGTCAGGAGCCGCTGCCGAGGCGGCGCGGGTGCGGGCCGAGCTCGTGCATCGCGCTCGAGCCGTCCGGGAGGCGCACCGTCATCCCGTAGCGCAGCGGGCCGAGCCTGACGAGGCTCTCGTAGCGAGGCTGGACGACCATCGGGTAGAGGCCCTGCTGCTCCTGCTCGCGCTTCCACTCGCGGATCTCGTCCCGGCTCATGCCGTCGAAGTGCCTGTTCTCGTGTCGGATCCCGAACCAGCGGGCCGGGAACCACCACTTGACGAGCCGGCCGACCGTCGTGCGCCGACACCAGCAGTGCGGGTCGCAGCCGCACTCGTAGTTCCGCGGGTTGTGGAGCCGGTGGAGCAACGGCCGCTCGTCTGCCACAGGGGCAGCCTAGCGCGGGCGCGGCCGTGGGCACGGCCCGCCGCTCACGAGACGGCGTGCCCGGGCTCGCTGACGAGCGCGACGTACGCGTCCTCGAGCGTCGGCTCGCGCGTCGTCACGCGGCCGAGCGCGACGCCGTCGAGACGGGCGAGGATCTCCCTCGTCGGCTCGTGACCCGGTGTCGCCTGCACGACGACGACCTGCGCCTGCTCGTGGTCCTCCACCGCCACCGAGGTGACGCCGGCGATCCCGCGCAGCGACTCGAGCGCCCCGTCCTCGATCCCGTAGACCTCGATCTCGACCACGACACCGTCGGTGACGGTCTGCTTCAGGTCGCGCGGCGTGCCTTCGGCGACGATCCTGCCGCGCGTAACGACCGCGATCCGGTCGCAGAGGGCGTCCGCCTCGAACATGTAGTGCGTCGTCAGGAGGACGGTCTTCCCCGACGCCTTGAGGCCGGCGATCATCGAGCGCAGCTCGCGCGCCCCGACGGGGTCGACGCCGATCGTCGGCTCGTCGAGGAACACGACCGCAGGGTCGTGCAGGAGCCCGCGGGCGATGTGGAGCCGCTGACGCATGCCGCGCGAGTAGCCCTCGACCCGCTCCTTCTCGCGGCCCTCCAGGCCGACGAGCTCGAACAGCTCCGCGATCCGCGCCCGCTGGCGGCGCGGCTCGACGCCGTACAGCTCGGCGAAGTAGCGCAGGTTGTCGTACGCGGAGAGCCGCTCGTAGAGCCCGCGGTCGCCGCCGAAGACGTAGCCGATCCGCTTCCGCACCCAGTGTGCGTCGTCGACGACGTCATGGCCGAGCACCCGTGCGTGGCCGGACGTGGGGAGCAGGAGCGTGATCAGCATCTTGATCGTGGTCGTCTTGCCCGCCCCGTTCGGCCCGAGCAGGCCGAACAGCTCGCCCGCGCCGATCTCGAAGCTCACGCCGCGTACCGCCTCCACCTCGAGGGCGCGTCGCCGTACGGCGCCCGTGGTCGTGCGATACGTGCGGTGGAGGTCGATCGCCTCGACGACGGCTGCCATGCCGGCGACTGTAGCGCCGCGGGTTTCGCGCCCGCCGCGCTCGTTGACATGTCACCGTCCTTCCTGCAAGAGTTGAGGCGCGGGTAGACGTCGGGCCCGCTGCGGCGCTGCTGTCATCTGCCAGCAACTGGATCCCGATTTCCGACGTCGAAGCTTGCAGGACATTCAACAGGAGGGTCACGTATGAAGTCGAAGCTCACGCTCGTCGGGGTGCCGGTCCTGGCACTCGTCTTCGCGGCCGCCGCGTTCGCGCAGACCTCCGGCCCCAGCGCCAAGGCGGCGTCTCGGGCTGCAGCGATCACCTGCGGCAGCACCCGCACGATCGGGGTGGCCGCGCCGCTCACGGGGCCGGCCGCGTCGATCGGCGTGCAGCAGTTGCACTGGGCTCAGTTCTTCGTGAGCAACTGGAACAAGCTCAAGGCGAACAAGAACCGCAAGATCGCGATCGTCCAGGGCGACACCCAGCTCGGCGTGAACACGTCGTTCGCCGTGTCGACAGCGCAGGCGTTCGCGTCGAACTCCAAGGTGCTCGCGGTGGTCGGCCCGGCGGGCAGCCAGGAGGTCGTCGCCTCCACGTCCGCCTACAAGTCCGGTGGCCTCGGGTTCATCTCCGGCTCCGCGACACGCGTTTCGCTGACCGACGGCCACACCGACGGCAACCGCGTCGGGTTCTTCTACCGCACGGTGCCGAACGACGCCGTGCAGGCCCCGACGGTGGCCAACTACATCACGGGCAAGCTGAAGGCCACCCGCGTCTACGTGATCGACGATCAGGAGGTCTATTCGCAGGGTCTCGCCGACGGCGTGCAGGCGATCCTCAAGAAGCGGGGCGTCACCGTCACCCGCGACTCGATCAGCCAGCAGGCCTCGGACTTCTCGTCGAACGTCGCGAAGATCCCCGGCAACACCCAGGTCATCTACATCCCGTGGCAGCTGGCTCCGCAGGCCCAGGCCTTCGGTCAGCAGCTCAAGGCCGCAGGGAAGGGCAACATTGCGCTGTTCGGCTCGGACGGTCTGTTCTCGCCGGACTGGACGATCGCCGGCTCGTACGACTCGTTCTTCCCGGTCGACACGTCCAGCGCGGTCGTGACCGCGTTCCAGAAGGCCCACAAGGGTGACGGCGAGTTCTTCGGGGCCCCGAGCTACGTCGCAGCGCAGGTCGCGGTGCTCGCGATCACCAGGGCGTGCGCGGACGGCAAGGCGACGCGCGCCGAGGTCCGCAATTTGATCCCCAAGATCAGGATCGGCCCGAAGGCCTCGCTCCTCGGCACCCGGGTCGTGTTCCTGAAGAGCGGCAACCTCCGCTACGGCGGGTTCGGCGTCTACCAGATCCAGCCGGACGGCAGCTTCAAGCGGGTCGGCTAGCAGCGCGCCCCGCATCCGACGTGACAGACGTGCGGCCCACCAGGTGGGCCGCACGTCTGGCGCGACGGCCCCGATCACACGAAGGCGGCGACGCCGCCGCGACCTTGGAACGCACACCGGGTTTCTGAGATGTTGCGACCCAGACCGTGAGCACGAACCTGCGGACCCAGCTCCAGAACCTCGTCGGCCTGGGCCTGGTCATGGTCGCGTTCATGTTCTACGCGGTCTACCTCGGCCCGACCCCCGCGGGCACCTCGCCGTGGGTCTTCTTCTTCCAGCTCACGGTCAACGGGATCATCCTCGGCAGCCTCTACGCCCTGATCGCCCTCGGGTACTCGATGGTCTACGGGATCCTGAAGCTCCTGAACTTCGCTCACGGCGACGTCTACATGATCGGCTCGTTCATCGGCTTCGGCGTCCTGACCCTGCTCGGGGGGCCGCTCAGCCCCGCGATTCCCGTCGTGCTGCTCGTCCTCTGCATGTTCGCGGTCGCGATGCTCGGCTCGGGCCTGCTGGGCCTCGCGATCGAGCGCTTCGCCTACCGGCCGTTGCGCGACGCACCCCGGATCGCACCGCTGATCTCGGCCCTCGGAGTCGCGTTCTTCCTCGAGAACTCGGCGTTGCTCCTGTTCGGCTCGCAGTACCGCAACTACGACGGTTTCGCCCTGATCAGCTACGACGGCCTCCATCTGGGGGGCGACAACGGCGTCTTCGTGCAGTACCTCGGGCTGATCGTCCTCTGCGGGGCGGTGGCGCTCATGATCGCGCTGCTCGTGCTGGTCCGCTGGACGCGGCTCGGGAAGGCGATCCGCGCCGTCTCGTTCGACCGCGAGGCGGCCGCGATGATGGGCATCGACACCGATCGTGTGATCGCCGGCACGTTCTTCATCGGCTCCGCGCTCGCGGGTGCGGCAGGCGTGATGTTCGGCCTGCTCTTCAGCCAGATCTACCATCTGATGGGCTTCCTCGCCGGCCTCAAGGGGTTCACGGCCGCCGTCGTCGGGGGGATCGGCAGCATCCCCGGCGCGATGGTCGGGGGTCTGCTCGTGGGAATGGTCGAGTCGTGGGCGAACGGCTACCTGAGCGGCAACTGGTCACAGCTGGTGGTGTTCGGAATCCTGATCGCGGTGATGTTGATCCGACCCACCGGTCTCCTCGGCACGCCCGCCCTGCAGAAGGTGTAGGAGAGCGTGACCGAACACCCCCCACGGGACCGCGACCAGGCCGAGCCCGCCGACCTGGGGATCGGCGTCGACCAGTGGGTCGCCCAGTCCGACGAGCGCAGAGCGGAGCTTCCCGGCCTCCGCGGCGTGATCGCACGCGGTTGGAGCAGGCTGCCCCCCGCGGGCAAGCTCGCGCTGCTCACCCCGGCCATCCTGGTGCCGTTCCTGCCGATCAGCAGCGGCAACCTCTACAACTACGGCCTCTTCATCCTCATCTACGCGTTGCTGGCCCTCGGGCTGAACGTCGTCGTGGGGTTCGCCGGGCTGCTCGACCTCGGCTACGTCGCCTTCTTCGGGTTCGGCGCCTACCTCTACGCATTTCTCTCGGGCACGCACGAAGCCGGCGGCCACGTCTACACCCACCACTGGGGCGCCGAGACGTCGATCCCGCTCGTCGTCGTCTTCTGTGCCTTGCTCGGTCTCTTCCTGGGCACCTCCTCCCGCAGGCTGCTCGGCGACTACCTCGCGATCGTGACGCTCTTTTTCGGCCAGGCCTTCGTCGTGTTCACGAACACCGCGAACCCCGCCGGGATCACCAACGGGTCGAACGGCCTCGCCAACGTCGATCCGCTCACGTTCTTCGGCGGCCGGGTCGTGATCGACACGACGCGGGGCTACTTCTGGTTCCTGCTGGGCGTTCTGGCGCTCGTCCTGATCGTGCTCTACTGCCTGAGCGAGTCACGCACGGGCCGAGCCTGGAAGGCGTCACGCGAGGATCCGCTGGCCGCCGAGCTCATGGGGATGCCGGTCAACCGGCTGAAGATCATGGCCTTCAGCTTCGGCGCCGGGATCGCCGGCCTCGCGGGCAGCATCTTCGCCGCCGTGCAGACGGGGGCGTTTCCCCAGAACTTCGGCACCGCGGTGCTGATCCTCATCTACGCGGTCGTCATCCTGGGGGGTGCGGGCAGCCTCACCGGGATGATCGTCGGGGCGATCGTGATCGTCGCCGCCAATCAGGCGCTCGACCCGACCTCCCCGGCGAACCTTCCCCGCGTCCTCTTCTACGGCGCCGTCATCGCGGCGGTGTACTTCACGATGAAGACCTGGCCGAAGAGAATCGCGGCTCTCGCCGGGACCGCGGTCTTCGGCCTGCTCGTGCACGCGATCGTCGGCAGCGTCTGGTCAGCCGGCACGAGCGGCCAGGTCACGTCGGGCGGCTTTCTCGGAGGCGTGATCGAGAACTGGGTGCTGATTCCCGAGCACCCGAGCAGGCTCGCCGTCTACGGCTATCTGATGCTGATCGTCTCGGTGACGGTGCTCGTGCAGCTCAAGGGCTGGTGGCGGATCGCCGTGCTCGTCCCGACGCTGTACCTGACCGCGTTCGTGTGGGAGAACCTGATGATCCAGCAGCCCTCGGTCACGCGCCAGGTGCTCCTCGGCCTCATGCTGATCGCGGTGATGACCATCCGCCCGCAGGGACTGTTCGGTCAGGCCAAGGTGGAGATCGTCTGATGGCTCCGATGCTGGAGCTGAAGAACGTCTCCAAGGCGTTCGGCGGGCTGAACGTGATCTCCGGGCTCGACTTCCATGTCGACGAGCACGAGATCGTCAGCGTGATCGGCCCGAACGGAGCCGGCAAGACGACGCTCTTCAACATCGTCACCGGCGTCTATCAGCCGGACCAGGGCGAGGTGCTCTTCGAGGGCGAGTCGATCGTGGGGCTTCCTCCCTACAAGATCACGCAGCGTGGGATCGCCCGCACGTTCCAGACCCTGCGGCTCTTCCTGAACATGACCGTGAAGGAGAACGTGACGGCGGCCGAGTACGGGCACACTCGAGCGGGCGTCGTGCGGTCGATCCTGCGTACGCCCGGCATGCGCCGGGAGGAGCGGGAGATCAGCGCCCTGGCCGAGGAGAAGCTCGCCTTCTTCGGCCAGCGTCTGGTCGGCTACCGGTGGAACGAGCCCGCATACTCGCTCTCCTACGCCAACCGGCGCCGGCTCGAGATCGCGCGCGCGCTGGCCACGAACGCGCGGCTCCTGCTGCTCGACGAGCCCGCCGCCGGGATGAATCCGGTCGAGACGCACGAGGTCACCGAGCAGATCGCCAGGCTCCGCGACGACCTCGGGCTCACGATCTTCGTGATCGAGCACGACATGCACCTCGTCGAGGGCATCTCGGACCGTGTCGTCGCGCTCGACCACGGCATCAAGATCGAGGAGGGGACCTTCGACGAGGTGGCGACGAGCCCGAAGGTGATCGAGGCGTACCTCGGCCTGCGAGCCGGCGCGGAGGGGGCTGCGTCGTAGTGGAGGCTGCGGCCGCACAGTCCCCTGCGGTGACGACGCCGCTGCTCGAGTTCGACCACGTTCACACCTACTACGGGCAGATCCACATCCTCGACGACGTCTGCGTCAAGGTGTACCCGGGCGAGCTGGTCTGCCTGCTCGGTGGCAATGCATCGGGCAAGTCGACCACGCTGAAGACCTGCCTGGGCATCGTGAGGCCGAGCGCGGGCCGTCTGCTGTTCGGGGGCGACGACGTCACGACGAAGAAGACGAGCCTCCGTATCGCGCGCGGGATGGCGATCGTGCCCGAGAACCGGCGCCTGTTCGCCCCGATGAGCGTGCTCGAGAACCTCCAGATGGGCGCCTATCTGCACGGCAAGGGCGAGCAGGAGGACTTCGAGCGCGTGTACAGCCTGTTCCCGCTGTTGTACGAGCGGCGCGCACAGCTCGCGGGCACGCTCTCCGGCGGCGAGCAGCAGATGGTCGCGATGGCCCGCGCGCTGATGTCGAAGCCCAAGCTGCTGCTCATGGACGAGCCCTCGATGGGCCTCGCCCCGCTCCTCGTCGAGCGGAGCTTCGAGATCATCCAGCAGGTCAACGAGACGGGAGTCGCGATGCTCGTGGTCGAGCAGAACGCGAACGTCTCGCTCTCGATCGCCGACCGCGGCTACGTCCTCTCGACGGGCCGCATCGTGCTCGAGGGCCCGGCCTCCGACCTGCTGGAGAACGACGACCTGCGGAAGGCGTACCTTGGCCGTTGAGGCGGGACGGGCGCCCGGTGCCGCCGTACGGGCCGAGTTCCCCATCTTCGAGACCGCGACCTACCTCAACTCGTGCTCGCAGGGCGCGCTCTCGCATCGCGTCCGCGACGCGGTCGAGGGATGGCTAGCCGGGTGGGACGAGAACGGGGCCGAGTGGGACTTCTGGGTCGAGCGGAACGAGGCGTTCCGCTCCGGCGTCGCCGAGGTGCTCCACGCACGGCCCGACGACGTGGCGGTGACGACGTCCGTCTCGCAGGGGGTGAGCGCGCTCGTCTCCGCGCTGCCGCTCGAGGGAGAGCGGAACCGGATCGTGATCTCCGAGTACGAGTTCCCGACGATCGGCCAGATCGCCCACGCCCAGGAGCTGCGGGGGGCGGAGGTCGTGCACGTCGTCCCGGACGAGGACGGGTCGATCGGCCCCGACCGGTTCGCGGCCGCGATCGACGAGCGGACGGCGCTCGTCTGCTGCACGACGCTGTCGTACCGCTCGGGGCACCGCCACGATGTCGGCGCGATCGCCGTGGCGGCACACGAGGCCGGCGCGCTCGTGCTCGCCGACAGCTACCAGGCCTGCGGGGCGGTCGAGCTCGACGTGCGCTCGCTCGGCGCCGACGCGGTCACGGGCGGCACGGTCAAGTACCTGCTCGGGACGGCCGGACTCGGGTTCATGTGGGTCCGGCCGGGGCTCCACGAGACGCTCGTCCCGACGCAGACCGGCTGGTTCGCGGACGAGGACATCTTCGCGATGTCGATCGCCGACTACTCGCCGCACCGGAGCGCGCGGCGGTTCGACTCCGGCACCCCGCCGGTGCCGTCGCTGTACGCAGGCGTCGCCGGCCTCTCACTCGTCTCCGAGACGGGCGTCCCCTCGATCCAGGCGCACGTGCTGGCGCTCGGCGACCGGCTGCTGGACGGGCTCGACGAGCTCGGCGCCGCAGTCGTCACGCCCCGCGACGCCGCACGGCGCGGGCCTCTCGTCTGCGTGCGCTCGACCGACGTCGAGGCGCTCGTCGGCGCGCTCGCCTCCGAGCGGATCGTCGTCTCCTCGCGCGAGGACAAGCTGCGCATCGCCCTGCACCTCTACAACGTCGAGGAGGACGTCGACACGCTCCTCGCCGCGCTCGCCCGCCACCGGGCGCTGCTCGCGTGAGCACCGGACGCCATTCGGTCGGGGGCGCGCAGAGCGCTAGTTACAAGTTGTAACTAGCGTTGTCCGCCCTGCCGCCCGCACCCTCGATCGCGTACGGCGACCACCCGGACCAGGTGGCCAACCTGCACCGCCCGGTGGGGGAGGGCGGGCCGTGGCCGTGCGTCGTGCTCGTCCACGGCGGGTTCTGGCGCACCGGCTGGGACCGGACGCTGATGACGGCGCTCGCGGCCGACCTCGCGCGCCGCGGGCTTGCCGCCTGGAACGTCGAGTACCGGCGGGTGGGGCAGGACGGGGGCGGCTGGCCCGGCACGTTCGAGGACGTCGCCGCGGCTGTCGACCACCTCGCCGGGATCGACGACGTGGACACGGGGCGGGTCGGGACCTGCGGGCACTCGGCCGGCGGACAGCTCGCGCTCTGGCTCGGCGCGCGGCACCGGCTGCGCGAGGGGCCCGGCGCCGGCCCGGCCGTGCGTCCCGTCGCCGCCGTCTCGCAGGCAGGGGTCTGCGACCTCGAGCGTGCGTGGCTGGACGACCTCGGCGGATCGGCGGTCGAGGGGCTGTTGGGCCCGCTCGTCCAGGGGTCGCCTCGCCTCGCCGTCTCGTCTCCGACCGGGCTCGCGCCCCTCGGCATCCCCCAGCTCCTCGTGCACGGGACGGAGGACGACGTCGTCCCCGTCTCCCAGAGCCGCGGCCATGCCGAGCGCGACCCGCTGGCGGAGCTCGTCGAGTTGGAGGGAGCCGACCACTTCGACCTGATCGACCCGGGCGGCGCCGGCTGGGAGGCGGTCGTCGACTGGCTTTCGCCGCTGCTCCGCGGCTGAGATACTCGTCGGGTGGGCGACGTGGACTCGGCGACCGAGCTCGAGCGCACGATCGAGCGCTACAACGAGGCGTGGAACGCCCAGGACCTCGACGCGATCCTCTCCTGCCACGCGCCCGGGATGGTGTTCGAGAACCACACCGCGGGGGAGCGGGCCGAGGGCGACGAGGTGCGGGGGCACATCGCCGCCATCTTCGCGAAGTGGCCCGACCTCGCCTTCGCGGGCCGGCGCCTGTACGCCCGCGACGGACTCGTGGTGAGCGAGTGGACCGCGACCGCGACCGCAGCGGACGGCCGCCGGCTGACGTGGGACGGCATCGACGTGTTCCCGTTCGAGAACGGACTGATCCTGCGCAAGGACGTCTACTCGGCCGCCCACCGCGCCCGGACGCTCGACCCGTAGCCGCCGGCCGGTGCCGCGACCGCGGATCCACGTCACGGCGCCCGTGCCTGCCGAGGTCGCCGACGCGCTGCGGAACGACTTCGAGACGAGCGACGCCCCGGAGGGAGTGGACGGGATCGTCTCGATGCTCACGACGCGCGTCGACGGGGCGTACCTCGACCGTGCCGGTCCGCAACTCCGGGTCGTGGCGAACTACGCCGTCGGCGTGAACAACGTCGACCTCACGGCTGCGGTTGAGCGGAACGTCGTCGTCGCGAACACGCCCGACGTCCTCACGCGCGCGACGGCCGAGCTCGCGGTCGGGCTGATGCTCGCGCTCCTGCGCAGGATCGTGGAGGGCGACCGCTTCGTCCGGCGTCGCGACGAGTGGGAGTTCTCGCTCGAGTTCATGCTCGGCGCCGGCCTCGAGGGCAAGCGGCTGCTGATCGTCGGACCGGGGAGGATCGGGCGCGAGACCGCGCGGCTCGCCGAGAGCTTCGGCGCGCGACCGGTGTTCGCGGGCCGCGACGCGGTGCACGGGATGCTGGGCGAGGCGGACATCGTCAGCCTGCATGTCCCGCTGACGCCGGAGACCAGGCACCTGGTCGATGGGCCCGCACTTGCGTCGATGCGATCCTCCGCGATCCTCGTCAACACCGCACGCGGTCCGGTCGTGGACGAGCGTGCGCTGGTCGAGGCGTTGCGGGCGGGGACGATCGCGGGCGCCGCGCTCGACGTGTTCGAGCGCGAGCCGCAGGTCGAGCTGGGGCTGCTCTCGCTCGAGAACGTCGTGCTCACGCCGCACCTCGGGAGCGCGACCCGCGACACGCGTGTCGCGATGGGGATGCTGTGCGTGGAGGCGCTGCGGGCGGTGTTGCTGGAGGGGCGCAGGCCCGCGAACGCGGTCGTGTAGCCTGCGCCGGCCGTGGGCGCCTACGGGAGCGCATCGATGTGGGGCGAGCTCCGCCGGGTGCTCGTGCGGCGGCCCTTGCCGGCCGACGCCGGCGCCTGGGAGGCCTACGGGTGGCGCGCGGCCCCCGACGTCGCCGCGGCGCAGGCGGAGCACGAGGCGCTCTGCGCCCTGCTCGGGGAGGCGGGCGCAGAGGTCGTGGTCTCCGAGCACGATCCGGGCAACCCGGACGCGATCTACACCTACGACCCGACGCTCGTCGGCCGGGAGGGTGCCGTGCTGTTGCGCCCCGGCAAGGACGGCAGGCGCCGCGAGCCGGAGGCGACCGTCGCCGCGCTCGAGGCTGCCGGGATCCCGGTCGCCGGACGGATCGACGCTCCGGCGACCGTCGAGGGCGGCGACACCGTGTGGCTCGACGAAACGACGCTGCTCGTCGGGATCGGCTACCGGACGAATCCCGCTGCGCTCGACTCCTTGCGGGACGCCCTGCCCGGCACCGAGGTGATCGCGTTCGACCTCCCGCACTGGCACGGCGCTGCCGAGGTCATGCACCTGATGAGCCTGATCTCGCCGCTCGACCGCGACCTCGCGCTCGTCTACCCGCGCATCGCGCCGACGCGGCTCCTGTGGCTGCTCGCCGAGCGGGGGATCGAGGTCGTCGAGGTGCCCGACGAGGAGTTCGAGACGATGGGGCCGAACGTGCTCGCGCTCGGCCCGCGGCGGGCGCTCGCGCTCGAGGGGAACGACGAGACGCGTCGCCGAATGGAACGGAAGGGCGTCGACGTCGTGACGTACCGGGGCGACGAGATCTCGCGCAAGGGCGACGGCGGGCCGACCTGCCTCACCCGTCCGCTCCTGCGGGACGCGTGATCCGGCGCGAGCTCCCGCGGTTCCGCGGGCGAGCAAGGGCGACGGCCCGACGTGCCTGACCCGCCCCGACCGGTCCTCAGAGCTCGTCGAAGGTCAGCTGACGCACGCTCGTGAGCCCCGAGACGCCCACGCCGAGGAGCCGGAGCGCACCGGGACGGTCCTGGAGGCCGCGGTCGAGGAGGCGGCAGGCGAGGTCGCCGATCCGCTCCGACTCGTCGATCGGCGTCGGCAGCGTCGTGGAGCGCGAGCGGATCGAGAAGTCGGAGTAGCGGAGCTTCGTGGTCACGGTCCGCGCGGAGATCCCGTCCCGGTGGAGGTAGGAGGCCACCTCGACCGCCATGCGCCGGAGCTCCGCGTGCATCGAGCCCCGGTCGGTGAGGTCGCGCTCGAACGTCTCCTCCGTCGAGATCGAGATCCGCTCGGCGTCGAGCTCCAGGTCGCGGGGATCGATCCCGCGGGCGCGATCGCGCAGCAGGCGACCCACCTGACCGGGGAGGAGCGCCCTGAGCTCGGCGTCGGAGAGCGCCGCCAGCTCGCCGATCTGCTGGACGCCCGCGCGGGCGAGGCGCTCCTCGGCGCGCGGCCCGACGCCGGGGAGGAGCCGGGTCGGCAGGGGCGCCAGGAAGCGCGCCTCGCGTCCGGGCGGCACGACCGTGATCCCTCCCGGCTTCCGGCGATCGGACGCGACCTTGCAGACGACCTTGGACGTCGAGACGCCCAGCGAGCACGACAGCGAGGTCGACCCGCGGACGGCGACCTGCACCGCCTCCGCGAGCCCCCTGGCCTGGGAGAACTGCTCCGCGACGGAGCCGAGATCGAGGTAGCCCTCGTCGAGGCCGGTCCGCTCGATGCGCGGTACGACCTCGCGGATCGCCGACCAGACGGCCTGCGAGTACTGACGGTACAGGGCGTGCCGGGGCCGCAGGAACACGGCGTCGGGGCAGCGGCGGAGCGCCTCGGCCGCGCTCATCGCGGAGCGGATCCCGAAGCGTCGTGCCGCGTAGTTCGCGGTCGCCACCACCCCGCGGCCTCTGGGGTCGCCGCCGACGACGAGCGGGCGCGCCCGCAGGGCTGGGTCCTCGAGCTCCTCGACGGCGGCGAAGAACGCGTCGAGATCGAGGTGGGCGAGGATCGGCACGGCTGCACGCAAGGCTACGGTTCGCCCGTGATCGACGTGCCTCCGACTCCGCCTCCTCCACGGCCGCCGGCGATCGAGCGGCCGGCCGCCTACCAGGTCTCGTACGGGCTCGTCACGGGAACCGCGGCGCGCGGCGCCCACCGCGTGATCGTGCGGGTCGACGGGGAGGTCGTGCGCGACGTCCGGTTGCGGCAGCGGTCGTTCTCGCTGGACGTGCCGCTGCCTGCGCGCGAGGTGCGTCTGCGGGTCGAGACGGTGGACGGCCGAGGTCGTCACGCGGGCCGGACCGTGACCCACGTGCTCGGCCTCCCGCGCGCCGCCCGCCCCACCGAGCGGCCGCTGCGCCTCGAGCCGCGTCTCGAGCGCGACGTGACCCGGCTCGCGGCGGGGTACCCGGGCACGGCCGCCGTCTACGTCGAGAACCTCACCACCGGAGCCGGAGCAGCCTGGAACGCCCGGGCGACGTTCCCGGCCGCGTCCACCCTGAAGCTCGCGATCGCCGTGACGCTCCTCGCGCGTGTCGACGGGCCGCCCCCACGCGGCAGCGAGCTCGACGGCCTCCTGCGGCGGATGCTGATCCCGTCCGACAACGAGGCGGCGAACACGCTGCTCGTCCGCCTCGGCGGGTCGACGAGCGGCGGCGGTGCCCTCGTCGACGACGAGATGCGGGCCACCGGTCTGGAGCGAACGGTGATGTACGGCGGGTACCTCCTGGGGACGTCCTTCGGCGTCCCTGCCCGCGGCCTCGCCTCGGCTGGAGTGCCGCTGACGGTCGTCTCGCAGCCGCAGTGGGGGCCGGGAAAGTCGACGACCGCGCTCGACCTCGCACGCCTCTACCGTGCGCTGTGGCTCTCGAGCGGCGGGCTCGGCCCTCTCGCCCGCACCGGGTCCGGCGTCAGCCCTGCCGAGGCCCGCTATCTCCTGTACGTGCTCGCGCTCGTCGCCGATCGCGGCAAGCTCGCGCGCACGGTCGCGTCCCAGCCGGGCGTGACCGTCATGCACAAGGCGGGCTGGGTCGATGCTGCCCGCCACGATGCCGGGCTGATCGCGTGGCAGGGGGGCATCGTGGTCGCGGTCGTCATGACGCACCGCTCGTCGGGCGCCGGCTCACGCGCGGACACCTTCGCCGGGCGGGTCGCCTCGACGGCGCTGCGCCGCTTTCGCGGCTGAGCCCGGAGGCGGGCAAAGAGACCGAGGGAGGCGCGAGGGCGCGGCCAAGACGGGCCCGCACCCTCGCTGCGGGCCGGCGGGCGCCCTCGGAGTGCGCTACCGGCCCGTCCGGCGGATCCCTGGGAGGCGGTTCGGGATCGCAGGGCCTCGTCCGTCATTCGACCTGCGGCCTGCGAAGGCTTTGTGAGGTTTCGGTACGGGTGTGGTCAAGATCGCCCGCTGCGCGAGCCGGGCGCGGCGGGCGGTCGTATGCGATAGCTATCTTTTCTGTATCTAGTAACTGAGAAGATCCGTGAGGAGCGTGAGCCGGTGAGCAAGCTGTTGCTCGTCCCACTCGACGACATCGTCGTCTTCCCCCATATGAACGTCACGCTGACCGTCGACGTCGGCGACGAGAAGCGCGTGCTGCTCGTGCCCAAGCACGAGGGCGAGTACGCCGCCGTCGGCACGGTCGCTCTGGTGACCGACACGGTCAAGCTGCCCGGAGGCGCCGTCGCGGTCGCGGTGGAGGGCCTCCATCGCGGCGTCGCGGGCGCGGCCGAGACCGATCCGCAGGGTCGCCTCTTCGTCGAGGTCGAAGACCACCCGGACGGGGCGCGCGCCGACGAGCGCACCCGTGAGCTCGAGACCGAGTACCGCGCCGTCGTCGAGGAGATCCTCGAGCTGCGCGGCGACGACGGCCGCGTCCAGGCCTTCGTCCGGTCGATCGGCGAGCCCGGCGCGCTCGCGGACACCTCCGGCTACGCGCCCGACCTGAGCTTCGAGCAGAAGCTCCAGCTGCTCGAGACGCTCGACGTCACCGAGCGGCTCGAGCTCGCGGTCGCCTTCCAGCGCGAGCGCCTCTCGACCATGCAGATCCGGCAGAGGATCCGCGAGGACGTCAACGCCGGGATGGAGAAGCAGCAGCGCGAGTTCCTGCTCCGCCGGCAGATGGACTCGATCCGCAAGGAGCTGGGCGAGGACGACGCGTCCGTCGTCGAGGAGTACCGGACCAAGATCGCCGAGGCGGGCATGCCCGAGGCCGTGCGCGAGCAGGCAGACAAGGAGCTCGCGCGCTTCGAGCGGATGGGCGAGAGCTCACCCGAGTCGCAGATGATCCGCAGCTACCTCGACTGGCTGCTCGCGGTGCCCTGGGGCGCCCGCTCCGACGAGGTGCTGGACCCGCAGCGCACGCGTGAGGTGCTCGACGCCGACCACGCGGGGCTCGAGGACGTGAAGAACCGGATCGTCGAGTACATCGCGGTCGCGAAGCTGCGCAAGGAGCGCGGGATCGAGCCGGACAAGCGCGCCGGGGCGATCCTCACGCTGATCGGGCCGCCCGGCACAGGCAAGACGTCGATCGGCGAGTCCGTCGCGAAGGCGCTCAACCGCGAGTTCGTGCGCATGTCGCTCGGCGGCGTGCGCGACGAGGCCGAGATCCGAGGCCACCGGCGCACGTACATCGGCGCCCTCCCGGGTCGCCTCGTGCGCGCGCTGCGCGACGCGAAGACGATGAACCCGGTGATCCTGCTCGACGAGGTCGACAAGGTCGGCGCCGACTGGCGCGGCGACCCGTCCGCGGCCCTGCTCGAGGTGCTGGATCCCGCCCAGAACTCGACGTTCCGCGACCACTACCTCGACGTCGAGGTCGACCTCTCCCAGGTCTTCTTCATCGCGACCGCGAACATCGCCGAGACGATCCCCGGGCCGCTGCTCGACCGCATGGAGGTGATCCGCTTCGACGGCTACACCTCCGACGAGAAGGTCGCGATCGCGCAGGGCTACCTCTGGCCGCGCCAGCGTGAGCGCGCGGGGCTGCGTGAGGACGAGGTCTCGATCTCCGACGGCGTGCTCGAGACGGTGATCTCCGAGTACACGCGCGAGGCCGGGGTGCGGCAGCTCGAGCGCGAGCTCGGCTCGATCCTCCGGAAGACGGCGACGCGGATCGTCGCCGACGAGGCCGAGACCCCGGTCGAGGTCGACGTCGCGGCAGTGCGCGACGCCCTCGGCCGTCAGAAGTTCTTCCGCGAGGCGGCGGAGCGGACGGCGGTGCCGGGTGTGGCGACCGGGCTCGCGGTGAACATGTCGGGCGGCGACGTGCTGTTCGTGGAAGCGACGGCCGCCCCCGGCGAAGGCCTGGTGCTCACGGGCCAGCTCGGCGACGTGATGAAGGAGTCCGCGCAGATCGCGCTCTCCGCCGTTCGCTCGCGAGCCGACGCGCTCGGCATCGACCAGGATGCGTTCGAGCGGAAGTTCCACGTGCATGTCCCGGCCGGGGCGATCCCGAAGGACGGGCCGAGCGCCGGCATCACGATGGCGACGGCGCTCGCCTCGCTCCTCACCGGGCGCCCGGTCAAGCACACGGTCGGGATGACGGGCGAGCTGACCCTCCAGGGCCGCGTGCTCCCGATCGGCGGGCTGAAGCAGAAGGTGCTCGCCGCGCACGCGGCGGGCCTCACGGACGTCGTGCTTCCCGAGCGGAACCGCGGCGACCTCGACGACGTCCCCGAGCACGTCCGCGAGGAGCTGACGTTCCATCCGGTGATGTCGCTCGAGGAGGTGCTCGGATTCGCGCTCGAGCCGGCGCAGTCGTCCCAGCGCCATGTCTCGGTGTAAGCACTGCCCCCCGGTGCCCGAGGAGGTCCGCCGCGCGGCGGGCCTCCTCGAGCGGCGCTGGACGGTCTCGATCCTCTGGGCCTCCGTCGAGGGAGCGAGCCGGTTCAACGAGATCAAGCAGGCCGTCGGCGAGATCCCGCCCCGGACGCTCGCCCAGCGGCTGCTCGAGCTCGAGGCTGCGGGGCTGCTCGAGCGCCGCGTGATCGACGCGCGGCCGCCGCGCGTGGAGTACGTCCTCACCGACGACGGGCGCCGGCTGCGGTCGGTGCTCGACGCGCTGGCCGCCTACGCGGCGCGGTGAGATTCCCCCTATAGCTCGATCGAGGGACTGCCGATAGACAAGGGGATGAACCTCCCCGAGGCCGTCTCCAACAGACGTATCGGCGCGCTGTTCGTCGAGCGGGGGCTCGTGTCCGAGAGCCAGCTGATCGTCGCGCTCGAGCTGCAGCAGGAGACCGGGCAGCAGCTCGGGCAGATCCTCGTCGAGCGCTTCGGCGTGCAGCGGGCGGAGCTGGCGAAGGTCGTCGCAGAGCACTGGGCCCGCATGGGGCAGGGCGAGGACGCGGCCAACACGCGCGCGAGCGAGTCCTGGCGCCAGCTCGGTGAGATCCTCGTCTCGCGGGGCTTCGTCACGAGGGAGCAGCTCACGCAGGCGCTCGACCGCCAGCGTCAGACCGGCGAGCGGCTCGGCGAGGCACTCGTCGGCCAGGGCATTTTGAGCAAGTTCGAGCTCGCCGGCTCGCTGGCGGAGCAGGCGTCGACGGTCGACGCGCCGAACGAGGCCGAGTCCGAGCCCGCCCCCGTCGTGCCGCTGGCACCGTGGCTCGCCAAGCCGGACGAGCCGGCCGACCTACAGACACCGACGAGGCCGCCCTGGGCGATCACGCCGAGCTGGGGCGCCGAGAACTCGGAGTCGGGCGACGCGACGGAGGAGGAGGCTCCCTCATCCGCCGAGCAGGAGCCGGGCGAGCCGGCTTCCGAGCAGGAGACGGTCGAGCACGAGAGGATCGAGCAGCAGGCAGTCGAGCATGGGCCCGGCGAGCCGGATCCTCTCGAGCAGCAGGCCGTCGAGCAGCAGGCGGTCAGGCTCGAGGCGGTGGAGCAGGACCCCGCCGAGCCGGATTCTCTCGAGCAGCAGGCGGCCGAGCAGCAACAGGTCGAGCTCGAGGCGGTCGAGCAGGAGGCAGTCGAGCAGGAGGCGGGCGGGACGCTCGTCGGGGAACCCGTCGAGCCGATCGGGCCCGAGCGCGTCGAGACGCCCGAGCCGGTTGCCGGCACATCGGCGGACGAGGCTCCCGCGACGGGCCACGGGCGGCCGGAGCAGGTGGCCGTGGACACGTTCGTCGCCTTTGCGTCGACGCCGCGTGGCTACCGCCTCGTTGCGCTCGACGTGGGAGCTGCGCCGGAGGTCGGTGAGCGGATCGAGCTGCCCGAGCTCGGCGAGCTCGTCGTCATGCGCCGCGGCGCCTCCCCGCTGCCGCTCGACGAGCGCGTCTGCGTCTTCCTCGAGCGTCCCGTGCCGGCCGCCCACGCCGGCTGAGCGACAGCGCGGGCTCCGGGCCGCACGCCGACCGGCCGGGGGGAGACGATCTGCGTAAGCTCGAGCGCGACCGTCCGTGAGCGACGCAATGCGCGACGAACGCCCGATCGGGCCGGCGGGGCGGCCCGGCCTCGGGGTGCCCGCGTGACCGGCGTGCTCGCGCAACCGCCGCTGGCGGCGGCCGGCGTCTGGGGCCTCGTGACCGCGACCGCCCTCGCGTCGTTCGTCGAGTTCGTGGAGGCCTTCACGATCGTGCTCGCGATGGGCCTCACGCGCGGCTGGCGCTCGACTGCGATCGGCGCGGTCTCGGCCCTCGCGGCGCTCGTCGCCGTCACCGCGGTCGCGGGCTTCGCGCTGATCCGGTGGGTGCCCGAGTCCGCGCTCCAGCTCGTCGTCGGGACGCTGCTCCTGATCTTCGGCCTCCAGTGGCTGCGTAAGGCGATCCTCCGCTCGGCGGGCATCGCCGCGCTGCACGACGAGGAGGCGGCGTTCCGGGAGGAGCGCGAGGCGGCGCTGCATGCCGGCGGCGACCGCCGGCTGGGGCTCGACTGGTTCGCGTTCGTGGTCTCGTTCAAGGGCGTCTTCCTCGAGGGCCTCGAGGTCGTGTTCATCGTGATCACGTTCGGCCTCAACGCGGACGACGTGCCGCTCGCGGCCGCGGGTGCGGCGGCGGCCGGAGCCGCCGTGCTCGTTCTCGGCGCGCTGGCCCACCGCCCGCTCTCGTCGGTGCCCGAGAACACCCTGAAGTACGTCGTGGGCGTGCTCCTCGCGACGTTCGGGACGTTCTGGGCGGTCGAGGGGCTCGGCGCGTTCTCAGCCGGCAGTGAGAGCCTCGCATGGCCCGGCGGGGACTGGGCGCTGCTCGTGCTGCTCGCGTGCTGGCTCGTCGTCAGCCAGGGCTCGATCAGGATCCTCCGGCGGGCGGTCGTGCCGGACCGCGCCCGATTCGCAGGCGGGGGCGCGTAGCCGTGCGCTACGTGCGCGGGTTCCTCCGGTTCTGGCTCGAGTTCGTCGTCGGCGACGACTGGCGCATCGCGGCGGGGGTCGTGGCGGTGCTCGCGGCCGGCGCCGTGCTCGTGGGGACCGATGCAGTCGGCCACGCGCTCGTGGCGCTCCTCGTGGGTGCCGGGGTGATGGCCGTCGCGGTCACTCGAGTGGTGGTCGGCGGAGTCGCCGCCGTCCGGCGTGCGCGTCCCGACGCGTAGTCCCGCGCATCTCGTCGAGCGTGGACGCGCTACCCCGCCGCCGAGTTCCGGGTCGCGTGCTCGCGGCGGCGCCCGGTGCGCGCCGCCGCGAGCACGACCGACCCGGCGACACCGTGCCGGCTACAACCGTGTCGACTACGAGCGTGTCGGCTAACGAGCGTGTCGGCTACGCCGGGTCCGCTACGCCGTGTCCGAGCGCATCAGCGGCGTGGAGGCGAGACCGTAGACGACCAGCACGGCCAGCGTGATCATCCCCGCCGAGAACCACGGGGTGATGTTGATCGTGAGGAAGCCGTTCACGATCACGAGGATCGCCCAGATGTACGCGACCACGCGGCCGAACTCACCGCCGCCGAGAAGAGAGTAGGCGGCCCAGATCGCGACCGCTGCAATCCCGAGGTCCCAGAGCCCCCAGAGCCACATGTTGTCCCCGAACAGCCCGAGCGTGTAGTCGCTGATCCTGTGGCTGTTCACGAGGTAGCTGATGCCCGAGATGATCCTGAGGAAGCCGACCGAGAACATCACGATCGCCGCGAGCATGATCCAACCGGTCCGGTTCGCGTAGGACTGCATGGACTGCATCGACACTGTGCCTCCCTTCGTAGCGGAGTCGCGACTCTAACACTGTGCGGGCGAGAAAACATGCTCGTCCGGGCCACCCTGGCAGCGCGGGTGGGGCCTCCGCGCACCACCAGATCGCGTCGAGATTGCGTACACGGGTTGTATAGTGACGCGGTGGCCGACGCGACGCTTCGGATCGGCGAGCTGAGCCGGCGCTCGGGCGTGAGCCCCGAGCTGCTGCGCGCGTGGGAGCGGCGCTACGGCCTGCTCTCGCCCACGCGGTCGGCGGGAGGCCTCCGCCTCTACTCCCTCGACGACCTCGAGCGGGTGCGCGTGATGCAGCAGCACCTCGCGGCGGGCCTGGCGGCCGCCGAGGCGGCCGCCGAGGCCTCGCGGGCAGCTCCCGACGGGGAGACGCGCGGCGCGTCCCTCGCGCCGGACGAGGTGCGCGCCGAGCTCGGCGACGCGCTCCGGCGGTTCGACGAGCCGCGTGCCCAGACGGTGATCGACCGGGCGCTCGCCGCGGCGAGCCTCGACGTGCTGCTCGTGGACGTCCTGCTCCCGTACCTGCGGGAGCTCGGCGATCGTTGGCAGCGGGGCGAGGCCTCGGTCGCGGAGGAGCACTTCGCGTCGGGCGTGATCCGCGGCCGGATGCTCGGGCTCGCGCGCGGCTGGGGGCGCGGCCTCGGTCCTGCGGCAGTGCTCGCGTGCCTCCCGGGCGAGCAGCACGAGCTCGGCCTGATCGCGTTCGGGCTCGCGCTCCGGGAGCGGGGCTGGCGGGTGGCGTTTCTCGGCGGCGACACGCCGCTCGAGACCATCGAGCACGCGGGCGCGGCCGAGACCGAGCTGGTCGTGCTCAGCGCGGTGACCCCGGCGCGCGTGCGGCCCATCGCCGCGCAGCTCCGGGCGGTTGCCGGACGCCGGCGGGTCGCGCTCGGAGGCGCCGTCGCGACCCAGGAGGACGCGGAGGAGCTCGGCATGCTGGGGCTGCCGGGCGATCCGGTCTCCGAGGCGGGAAACCTCACGAAGACGTGGCTCGCCGCCTGAGCGCTCTGCCGACGGGCGCGGAGCTCCGCCGCACTGGCCCGCCAGGCCCGTGCGCCGTGGTCTGCGCGAACGGCGGCCAGGCAGCCGCCGTGCCGGGCACCTGGAGCGCCTCCCTCGAGTGGCTCGTCGACCGGCTTGCGCCACGGTTCCCCGGCCTGCTCTTCGCCGAGGTGCGCTACCGCGTGAAGTCGTGGCAGAGGCTCGACTGGTGCGAGGAGGACGTTCGCGCCGCCGTCGCCGGGACCGGGGCGGCCCGGACATTGCTCCTCGGGTTCTCGATGGGGGGCGCGGTGGCGGTGCTCTGCGCGGACGCGCCGGGCGTGGACGCGGTCCTCGGGCTCGCTCCGTGGCTGCCCGACCGGCTCCGGCTCGACCGCCTGCGAGGCAGGCGGCTGGACGTGCTGCACGGTGCCCTCGACCGTCCGCTCCCCGGCGTGCCGGGCGTCAGCCCGGCGAGCTCGCGGCTTGGCTTCGAGCGGGCACGGGCGATGGGCGTGGATGGGAGCCACACCGTCGTGCGCGGCGCCCTGCACGGCATCGCCGTGCGCACGCCGCTCGGGCTGCTGCCGCTGCCCCGGGCGTCGCGCTGGGCCCGGCTCGCCGGCGAGCGGATCGCCGCCTGGGTCGGGCCGCCGGTCGAGGCGGGAGCGCCATGAGCACGTCCGTCGGCACGGTCGCCCCGCGCACCGGCCGGGTCAGCCGGATCGTGACCCTGGTCGCCCTCGTCGTGCCGCCGCTCGGCATCGCGATCGCCGCGGCCGAGCTGTGGGGGACGGCGTTCCACTGGGTCGACGTCGCCGTGCTCGTCGGCTTCTACGTCGTCTGCGCCTTCGGCACGACGATCGGCTTCCACCGGTACTTCACGCACAAGGGATTCGAGGCGCGCGGGCCCGTGAAGGCGACGCTCGCCGTCCTCGGGTGCATGACCATGCAGGGCCCGCTGATCCAGTGGGTCACGGACCATCGCAAGCACCACGCACTCTCCGACAGGCCGGGCGACCCGCACTCGCCGCACGTCGGTCACGGCGACGGGCTCGGCGGCGCGGTCAGGGGCTTCGTGCACGCCCACGTCGGCTGGCTGTTCACGAGCCTCGGGACGGAGGAGGGCGGGGAGTACGGCCGCGACCTCCGTGCCGACCGCATGCTCGTCTGGATCGACCGGCTGTACCTGCTGTGGGTCGCGCTCTCGCTCGCGCTCCCCTTCCTCGCCGGCTACCTCCTCGGGGGCACGTGGGCGCGGGGCGTCGAGGCGATGGTCTGGGGAGGTCTCATTCGCATCTTCCTCTACCAGCACGCGACGTTCGCGGTGAACTCCATCTGCCACATGTACGGCCGCCAGGAGTACCGCTCGCGCGACGAGGCGCGCAACAACTGGCTCGTCGCGCTGCTCGTGCTGGGCGAAGGCTGGCACAACAACCACCACGCGTTCCCGGCGTCCGCGCGCCACGGGCTCGGACGCTTCCAGGTCGACGTCTCGTGGCTCGTGATCCGCGGGCTCGAGCGGCTTCGCCTCGTGTGGAACGTCCACGTTCCCTCCGCCGGCCAGCGGGACCGCCGGCGCATCGAGTCGGCCTGAGCTTCTCTCTCTTCCGGACACGGCGATGTGCGCCGGCACGCATTCACCGTCCAGAGGCTGTACATATTCGGTATAATCATCGTACAGATGGTGTACACGCGCTCCATCGAGGTCTCGCGCCCGCCGGCGAAGGTCTTCGCGTATGTCGCCGACCTCTCGCACGCAGCCGAGTGGGATCCGGGTGTCCTGGAAGCGCGACTTCTCGGCGAGGGCCCGGTTGCCCTTGGGAGCAGGTTCGAGCTCGTCGCGCTCTTCCGCGGTCGGCGCCGGCGGTTCGAGTACGTGGTCACGTCGCTCGACGAAGGCGACCGGATCGAGCTGCTCGGCACCGGCGACCAGGTAACGTCGCGCGACGCCATCGCCGTCGAGCCGCGCGGCGCCGGCGCGCGGCTCACCTACAGCGCGGAGATCCGGCTCGCGGGGCTTCGGCGCGTGGCGGAGCCGTTTCTGCGGGGGACGTTCCGGCGGATGGGCGACGAGGCGCTCGAGGGCCTGCGCGCCAGGCTGGAGACGCTGTGAGAGTCGCGGTCGTCGGGGCCGGCGTCGCCGGGCTCGGTGCCGCGTATCTCCTCTCGCGCGCGCACGAGGTCGAGGTGTTCGAGCGGGAGGGCCGGGCCGGCGGCCACACGCGAACCGTCCGGCGAGACGGTCTCGCGCTCGACACCGGGTTCCTCGTCCACAACGAGCGCAACTACCCCTTGCTGACGCGTCTGCTGGGTGAGCTCGGCGTCGCGACCCAGGCCTCGGAGATGTCCTTCTCGGTCACCTGCCCGTGCGGGCTCGAGTATTCGGGCAGGAGGCCGTTCGCGCAGCCGCGCCGCGCGGTCGACCGCCGGTTCCACCGGCTGCTGTGGGAGATCGGCCGCTGGCTTCGCACCGCTCGTCGGTCGCTCGACGAGATGGACTGCGAGCGCTGGACGCTCGAGCGATACCTCGAGGAGCGCCGCTTCTCCGGCGAGTTCAGGCGCCACTTCCTCGTGCCGCTGACGGCCGCGCTCTGGTCGACCGCGCCCGGACGCGCGCTCGAGTACCCGGCCGCGGCCGCGATCCGCTTCTTCGACAACCACGGCATGCTCGGCCTCCGCCGCTTCCGCTGGCGGTACGTGACCGGTGGAAGCGACACGTACGTGACCGCGCTCGCCCGCGTGCTCGGCCCCCGCCTCCGGCTGGGCGACCCCGTTCACTCGCTCCGCCGGGACGCCGACGGCGTCGAGCTCACGTCTGCGGACGGCACGCGCCGACGGTTCGACGCCGTCGTCGTCGCGACCCACGCCGACCAGGCCCTGGGTCTCCTCGAGGACCCCTCGGCCGACGAGCGCAGGGTGCTCGGCGCCTTCGGGTACACCCGCAACGAGGTGACGCTCCACACCGATTCCTCGCAGCTTCCCGGCACGCGCGCCGCGCGCTCGTCGTGGAACTACCGGCTCGGAGACGGCGGGCGGCCGACCGTGACGTACTACCTCAACCGGCTGCAGCGACTGGAGACGGACCGGGACTGGTGCGTGACCCTCAACGGCGAGGTGCCGGCGGAGCAGGTCGTCGACCGCACCGTCTTCCGCCACCCGCTGTTCACGATCGAGAGCATCGCCGCGCAGCATCACCTCGCCCGCGTCTCCGGCGCGCGCAGGACGTGGTACGCGGGCGCCTACCACGGCAACGGCTTTCACGAGGACGGGCTTGCATCCGGCGTCCGGGCCGCGGCCGGGCTGGGGGTTCGCTGGTGAACTCGGCGCTCTACGAGGGGACCCTGGTGCATGCCCGCAGCGACCCCGTCGAGAACGTCTTCCGGTACCCGGTCGCGTACTGGCTGCTCGACCTCGACGAGCTCGACGAGCTCGGCCGGCGGTTCGGGCCGATCGGCGTGAACCGGAGGGGCCTCGTCTCCTTCCGCGACCGCGACCACTTCGACGGTGACGACACGCCGCTCAAGGACGCCGTGGTCGCCTTCGCCGGCGACGAGTCGATCGAGCGAGTGCTCGTGCTCACCCAGCTCCGTGTGCTCGGCTACGTCTTCAACCCGGTCTCGTTCTACTGGTGCTACCGGGGTGACGGGTCGCTCGCCTGCATGGTGGCGGAGCTGAACAACACCTTCGGGGAGCGACTGCCCGAGCTCCTGCCCGGCGGCGGGCTCGTCTACGAGCACGACAAGCGGCTGCACGTGTCGCCGTTCATGGGGCTCGACCAGAGGTACCGGTACTCGTTCTCGGAGCCGGGTGAGAGCGTCCACGCCCGGATCGAGGTGCACGAGGGGGAGCGCATGCCGCTGCAGGCTGTCCTCTTCGCGCGCCGGCGCGAGCTGTCGCGCACCTCGCTCGTGCGATTCCTCGTCCGCTACCCGCTGATGCCGCTGCAGGTGATCGGGCTGATCCACTGGCAGGCGCTGAGGCTCTACCTCAAACGGGTGCCGTTCCGGCGCAAGCCGCCGTTCGAGCCCGGGCAGGGATCGATCTCCGCGTGAGCGTCGCGCTTCGCCACGAGCCCGCTGCGCGCCTGCCGCTCGTCGAGCGACTCGGGACGCTGGCGCTCCGGCGCGTCGCCGAGGGGATCGAGGGCGGCACGCTCGCAGTACGGACGCCCGACGGAGCCGAGCTGCGGTTCGGCTCGGGGCCGTCCGTCAACATGACGATCGACGACAACCGCCTGTTCGGCCGGCTGGCGACCCGGCCACGGCTCGGCCTCGGCGAGTCGTACCAGGCGGCGGAGTGGCGCTCCGACGACCTCCCGGCCCTGCTCGAGCTCCTCGCCCGCAACGCGGACAGGGCAGCCGCGCGGCATCCTCGGCTCGGGCGTCTCGCCCGCCTCGCGCCCCGGCTCAACAGGCGGACCGGCCTGCTTGCCGCGCGACGCAACGTCGAGTACCACTACGACCTCGGCAACGAGCTGTTCGAGCTGTTCCTCGACGAGACCATGACCTACTCGTGCGCGATCTTCGCCTCCGAGGAGGAGCCGCTCGCGGCCGCGCAGCGTCGCAAGCTGCGCCTCGTCTGCGACAAGCTCGACCTCGGTCCCGACGACCACGTGCTCGAGATCGGCTGCGGCTGGGGCTCGTTCGCGCTCGTCGCAGCGGGCGAATACGGCGCGCGTGTCACCGCGTTGACCCTCTCCCCGGCGCAGGCCGAGCTCGCCCGCGCGCGTGTCGTCGAGCACGGGCTGGACGACCGCGTGACGATCCGGCTCCAGGACTTCCGGGCCGTCCAGGGGATGTTCACCAAGGTCGCGTCGATCGAGATGATCGAGGCGGTCGGCGAGCGCCTGCTCGCGCCGTTCTTCGCGACCGTCGACCGTGTGCTGCTGCCCGGTGGCCGCGCCTGCGTCCAGTCGATCCTGGTTCCCGACGAGCGTTACCGGCGCTACCGCTCGAGCCCCGACTGGATCGAGCGCTACGTGTTCCCCGGCTGCCTGATCCCCTCGCTCGGAGTGCTCGCCGACGTGTCGGGGCCACTCCGCATCACAGGCGTCGAACGCATCGGCGGCCACTACGCCGAGACCCTCGCGCGGTGGCGCTCGGCGTTTCGCTCCCGGCTCGACGCGGTGCGCGACCTCGGCTTCGACGAGCGCTTCGTCCGGACCTGGGACTTCTACCTCGCCTCCTGCCAGGCGCTCTTCTCGGCCGGGCTCCTCGACGACGCACAGCTGGTCCTCGCGCGATGATCGATTCGCGGATCCTCCTCTTCCTGCTCGCGTGGGCGCTCGCAGCGGCGATCCAGGCGGCGCTCTACGTCCGTCAGCGGCAGACGGGAGACGCGACCGCGGTCGACGCCGGCTGGGCCGGCTCGCTTGTCGTGATCTCCGTCCTCTACGCCGTGCTCGCGCCGGGGAGCCTCGCGTATCGAGTGCTGATCGCGACGATGTGCGGGCTCGAGAACCTGCGCGTCGGGCTGCTCGTGCGGGCCCGCGTCGGCGCCGGCGAGGACGAGCGGTACCGGGAGCTCCGCCGCCGCTGGAGCGCCACCGGCAACCTGCAGCTCCGGTTCTTCGTGTTCTTCCAGGCTCAGGCGTTGCTCGCGGCGGTCCTCTCCGCTCCCGTTCTCCTCGCCTCGTTCGACGCGTCGCCCCGGCTCGGGCCGCTCGCCTGGACGGGAGGAGCGCTCTGGCTGGCCGCCGCCACGCTCGAGCGGACCGCGGATCACCAGCTGCGTCGGTTCAAGCAGGAGCCGGCCAACCGAGGCACGACCCTGGAGAGCGGCCTGTGGCGCTACTCGCGTCACCCGAACTACTTCTTCCAGTGGCTCACATGGGTCGCGTATGCGCTCGTCGCCCTGGAGGCTCCGTACGGCTGGATCGGCCTCGTCGCGCCTGCGCTGATGCTCTACCTCATCCTCTTCGTCACGGGCGTCCGCCCCGCCGAGGAGAGCTCGCTTCGCTCGCGGGGCGAGGAGTATCGCCGCTACCAGCAGCGGACGAGCGCGTTCGTTCCGTGGTTCCCGCGGGAGCAGCGGGCATGAATCTCGTCGACCGGATCGTCGCCACCGACGCCGTGCCCGAGCCCGTGCTCCGCCTCGGCATCCGGGCGAACCTGGCCTCCCGGCTCCGCCGCGAGCGAGCGCGGGGTCGGGTCGAGCGGGAGCGCTTCCGCGCGGAGCTCTTGCGGGCGCCGATCGCCGTCGTGCCCGCAAAGCCGAACGAGCAGCACTACGACGTCCCGGCCGAGTTCTTCGCGCTCGTGCTCGGGCCGCGCCTCAAGTACAGCTCGGGCTACTGGCCGGCCGGGGTGGAGACGCTGGCCGAGGCCGAGGAGGCGATGCTCGCCCTCACGTGCGAGCGTGCCCGGATCGAGGACGGACAGGCCATCCTCGACCTCGGCTGCGGCTGGGGCTCGTTCACCTTCTACGCGGCCGAGCGGTTCCCGGAGGCGCGTATCACTGCGGTCTCGAACTCCCACTCGCAGCGGCGCTGGATCGAGGCGCAGGCGCCCGCGAACGTGGAGGTGATCACGGCGGACGTCAACGAGCTCGTCCTCGAGCGCCGCTTCGACCGCATCATCTCGGTCGAGATGTTCGAGCACATGCGGAACTACGACGTGTTGATGGCACGTCTCGCGGCGCTGCTCGACGGCGACGGCCTGCTGTTCGTCCACCTCTTCTGCCACCGAGAGCTCGCGTACCCGTACGACGACGGCTGGATGGCGCGACGCTTCTTCACCGGAGGCACGATGCCCTCCGCCGACCTCCTGCCGTCGTTCGACCGCGATCTCCGGCTCGTCGAGCGCAGCCTCGTCGACGGAACGCACTACGCCCGCACCGCCGAGGCATGGCTCGCGCGCCTGCGGGCGCACGAGGACGAGATCGCCGACCGCTTCGGGCGCGCGTTCCTCGCCGACTGGCGGGTGTTCTTCCTCGCCTGTGCCGAGCTCTGGGGCTACCGCGGCGGCACGGAATGGCTCGTCGCCCACTACCTCTTCGCCCGGTGAGCGCCGGCGCGGCGGTGTGCACACCGAGATGGGCGTGAGACGCGTTCCCGACGGCTGGAGCTCGATCGAGCGGCGGAATCGCGACGGCACGATCGAGAGCGAGCAGCGGGCGACGGCGGTCGCGCCGCCCGTCGAGCACTCGGAGGCGGGGGCGGCCCTGCTCGGGGCGAGCTACTGGCGCGCGGTGACCCGGGCGAGCGCCGGGCTCGTCCACTGCGTCGCTACCGACGACGCGGTGACCCTCCGTCTCCTCCGCCGGGGCCCCAGGCTGCTCGTGCTCGGTCCGGTCGAGCTCGCCGTCGACGGCGACGAGGTCGCCTGGCGCGCCCGCATCCGCGGCGGCCTGCTCGTGAGGCGGCGAGGGGGGACGTTCAGCCTGGTGCAACGCGGCGTCGTCCTGGCGGTGCGCGTCGAGGACTTCGTCCCCCGCCTCGGTCGGCTCTACGCTGCGCTCCTGCAGCGCTTCCACCTCGCCGTCAGCCGTCGCTACCTGCGCGCCTGGGCCACCGGAGGCCGGCGGTGAGGGCCGCCGTCCTCGGGGCAACCGGTGTCGTCGGCCGCGCTCTGGTCGACGCGCTCGCCGAGCGACACGACGTCGTCGCGATCTCACGGCATCCGGGCGCGGTGCCGCCGGGCGTGCTGCCCGTCGCCGCGGACGCCACCGACGCAGACGCGGTTCGGCGGGCGCTCGACGGCGTCGAGGTCGCCTACTACCTCGTCCACTCTCTCGGCTCGCCGGACTACGCGGCGCGCGACCGTCGCGCGGCGCACACCGTCGCGCACGAGGCCGAGCGCGCGGGCGTCTCGCAGCTCGTCTACCTCGGCGGCCTCGGCGACGACCGGCCCGACCTCTCGCCGCACCTCCGCAGCCGGCTCGAGACCGCGGCGGCGCTCTCCTCCGGCAGCGTGCCGGTCACCACCCTGCGCGCCGCCGTCGTCGTGGGCCGCGGCAGCGCCGGCTTCGAGACGATCGTCGCCCTCGTCGACCGGCTCCCCGCGATGGTCGCCCCCAGGTGGATCTCGACGCCGACGCAGCCGATCGCGCTCGCGGACGTCGTCGCGTACCTCGGCGGTCTCGCCGGTGAGTCGCGCGCGCTCGGCCAGACCTTCGACGCGGGCGGGCCCGAGGTCCTCACCTACCGACGGATGATCGAGCGGATTGCCCGGATCCGTGGACGCCGCCCCGTGATCGTCGAGGTGCCGGTCCTCAGCCCGCGGCTCTCCTCCTACTGGCTGCACCTCGTCACCCCGGTGCGCGCGAACGTCGCGCGGCCGCTGATCGAGGGACTCAGGAACCCGACGGTCGCCCGGGACGAACGCATCCGCGAGCTCGTCCCGATCGACCTCACCCCCTTCGACGACGCCGCCCGCGCGGCGCTCGCGTAGCGGTTCCGGGGCCGACCGGGGCCGCTGGGACCGAACCAGCGACCCTTCCTGCGCGAACAACAGCTCGAGCGTCGGACAGCCGAAGGCATCGTCCCGCACGGGTCCGACGTTGCCACAAGTCTTGACTTGACCTTGTGACTCTGGTTACGTGACTGCTCTCAGCGAGTCCAAGTCGCGCGACGACGCCTCATAGGCAGCCGCACATGCGTGGCCTTTGCGACGGATAGCCCTCTTGCCCTTCGCTGCGGCGGTGTCGTTGTTGTATCGGAGGGAACGACGGGGGACGGGTGATCGATCCTGTGGGAAAGCGGCTTTGGCTGGGTGTCGTGGTGCCCGCGGTTGCGTTCTGTGGCTTCAACAGTCCCTCCCGTGCGGCCTCACCCGACTCAGCTTCTGTTTCGGGCGGCTACGCCGGTGATCGAGTCTTCCTGGGGGTGACGGGCCGCGTCCAGGTGCCGCCGTGCGCGGGCGACCGGGGCCGTACGTCTACGTCGACGCGGCGAGAGTGTGCGGCTATGGCAAGTCGTGGAGCGGGGGAGGGTTCCGGCGGCACGTCCGCGCCCACCGGGTTGACCTGCTGCAACAGGCACGGCACCGGCTTCTTCCTGAGCCGCGAGAGCTGGCGACCGCTTTTGATGACCCGCAGCGACGAACAAATCAGGCGGATCCGCGCGGGACGAGTGGGAGCAATGCTCGTGTTTGTCGGGCTCGTGTTCGCCCCCGGAGGCTCCGGCGCCCAAGCCCCGGTCACCGTCGGGTCCACTGAGATCACCTCGACCGAGACAACCCAGGCTGATCGATACGGAGACACGACTGACCGTCGGGCCGTGAGTTCGGGACGCTGAGTGAAGGAGGAACGAGAGAGATGCGGACTTCGCGAGCGGGAACTGTACGGATGAGGCTTTGGCTCGGGGTCGGCGTCGCGGTTGCGGCCGTTGCCGCGATAGGCGTGCTCGGCGGGGCCGGCGGCGCTGCGATCGGCGCAGCCGCGAAGCCGACATTGGCCGTCGCCGTCGTTGGAGGCGGCAGCGTGAGGAGCAAGCCCGCGGGAATTGCATGCCCCGGAAAGTGCCTGGCGACGTTTGCGGCGGGCTCGAGAGTGCTTCTCACCCAGAAGGCCAGGACGGGGTCTCGGTTTCTCCGTTGGGGCGGCGACTGCACCGGTGCTGGTGCGTGCAGGGTGAAAGTGTCAGCCTTGGCCGCGGTCGCGGCACAGTTCGTCGGGCCGAAGGCAAAGCCGCCCTCTACGGTGTCCGTAGAGCCCGGCGCCTACTCGGGTCCCAGTTCTCGCGGCTTCCCCGTGACGTTCTTTGTCCCGGCTGGCGGCGGGAGCGTGTTGAACTTCTCCCCGACGGCGGTGAATGTCAACTGTGCAGGCGGCGGTGGGGCCCAGACACCCTTCAAGATCTTGAAGGCGACGATCAAGCCGGATCGCTCGTTCACCGCCAGGACATCCGAGAGCGGCGTCGTCAACGGGGCCAACGCGAAGCTCACCTACTTCGTCACCGGGTACTTCCAGGGCCCGAACGCGAACGGGGCGGGGACCGCGGCCGGGGTCTACCGCGAGGACATCGTGTTCACCGACACGCCCACCCGAAAGTGCACGTCTAACAACCTGCCATGGACGGCGGCTCGGTCCGGCTAGGCGCCGCGCCGCTCGTCGCTACGAGGGAGGGAACATGGGTATCGAGAAGGTCTCTGAGAATCGCGCCGTAACAGGATCCGACGGTGGCCGTTCGGCTGCCAATCTGAACTACATCCTCTATATCATCGGATTTTTTGTTGGCGTTACGGCTCTGGTGGGCGTAATCCTCGCCTACTCCAACAGACAGGCAGCTTCCGAAAACATCCGTTCTCACTTCGAGTGGCAGATCAAGATCTTCTGGCGAAGTGTCAGGTTCTTGATCGTCATTTCGATCCTGTTTTTCATATTTAGTTTTGTCGCCGTCCTGACCTTCGGTGTCGGGTTCATTCTCTTTGTCATTCCCTTTGGGATCGGGCTCTGGTGGTTGGTTTCGACGATCAAGAGGATCGCCGCCGGGATGAAGGCTCTGGGTCTCGGTCAACCCATCGCCTTCTACGGCGGAGCCTACGGCGACGTGGGATCCGTGGCGCCGTCGGGCTCTGCTGCGATCGCTCTGCCCGCGCCGGTTGCGTCAATGCCGCCGCAGGGTTGGTACGACGACGCTCAACGTCCCGGCCGCAAGCGCTGGTGGGACGGAACTGCGTGGGGGATGAGAGACGATGAGCATCCCTCGATGGCGAGTGGGAGCGCGGCCGCAGACGACGAGATCGCCGTGGCATCCGACGAGGTCGCCGTTCCATCCGCGGAGATGGCCGTCGCCCCGGCCGTGACGGCGCCCGGGCCCGCAACGGAGACCGCGGTCCTCGCGGCCGTGGTGGTCGAGTCGAGCGCCGAGGTGGCACCTGCCGCCGCGACGTCGGCCCCAGCGGAGCCGGCTGCCGCACCGGCGCCGGGGCGGTTCTGCGAGAACTGCGGTGCAGAACGTCGCCCCGGCGGACGATTCTGCACGAGCTGCGGACACGCGTGAGTGCCGGTCCCTGCGGCGTGAAATGCGTGAGACGATGGTGACCTGCGCGTCCTGCGGCAACGAGGAGCCGGAGGGCTCGCGGTTCTGCGGGAACTGCGGCGCACCGTTCGCGCCCGCCGAGCAAGAGCCGAGCGGCATTGCGACGGGCGGCGAGAGGATGTCGACGTGCGCGTCCTGTGGCAACGAGGAGCCGGAGGGTTCCCGGTTCTGCGGCAACTGCGGCGCGCCCTTCTCGCCGGTCGGGCAGCAACCCGCCGAAGCGGCCGCGACAGTGGCGCGGGAACCCGCAGACACCGCGCCCGCAACCGAGATTCCCACACCCGAACCTGCCGGCGGGCCGCCGCCGCGAGTCGAGCCCTCTGCGACGTCCCCGGCGGAGGGAGGGGGCCGCTTGCGCTGGATAGCGGCGGGAGCAGCGGTGGCGTTGCTCGTCTCGGGGGGCGCTATCGCCGCGTTGCTTTCGCTCACGGGCGGAGAAGGCTCGACCCAGGTGATACCGACGACGCAGCAAACGCCGCTCGACTCGACGTCCGACAGCCAGCCTCCCGAGCCGAGCTCAACACTCGCAGACATGATCGGCCCTCGACTCCAGGAGATTGCCGTCTCACAGGCCACCGTTAGCACTCAGGTGAGCTCGCTCCGTGCCGGCGACGAGTCGTTCGCAACGCTGCGCGCTGCCGCCAGGGCGCTCGCCACGCGTGTGCTGCGAACGCAGCAGCTCGCGGACGGTCTCGCTCCGAACGACGCTGCAGAGGCGCGGACGCTCGTGTTGCTGCGTCGCGCCCTTGCGGCTCACCTCGCCTATGCCGAGGCGCTCGCAAACCTTCCTGCCCGACCGCGGCTGCTCACCGAGACGAGCGCGCAGGCGGCAATCGCTCGAGCGGAGCTCGCGCGCCGTGCCTATGCGGATCTCGGCGTCGCGGACTCGACCCTGCCGATGATCTACATCACCAGATCCGATCACGCGTCGTTGCTGGCTGTCGTGCCTGTCCCTGTGCAGCCGCCGAGGGCAGCCGGCCGGGTTGTCGACCTCGTACCGCTGCTCGTAGGCAGAGGGCCGGACGATCCTCTCGGCCGCGGGCGCTGCTTCGGGCCGTACTCGTCGAGGGCGTCGCTGCGGATCTCGGGCGTCACGCACCGCACGAGCTTCATTCAGTGTGGAGACAGCGCGAGCGGAGATCCGAGTCGCGTGAACGGCGTGTATGCCTTCGCGGGGCCGACGTTTCCCGGGCAAGCGAGGCTCGTCCGAATGACCGGGCAGGTCGCGATCGACGAGAGCTCAGCTCCTTCGCAGCGTGGGTCGAGCGTCACCTGGACCGTGAGTTACAACGGGGCGCCCATCTGCTCGAGCACCGTTGTCTGGAGCGGACCGCGTCCTCTGCCAAGGAGACTCGATTGCAAGATCCCGGCGGCCGCCTCCTCCGCGGGCCTCGAAGTGCGGCGGCTCGAGATCCAGCAGGTCGCGTCTCTTACGTCGGCGGGGAGCATGTGGGCCGGACTGCTCGACCCGAAGATCGTGGTCGATCCTCTCTAGGAACGTGCAGCGGGTACCCGTCCCAGTTCGGCGGCAGCGTGAGCACCTGCATGCCCCACGCCGTCACGCCGAGCTCAGTGCGAGCCCTCCGTGCGAGACCATCGAGAATCGGGTCCATCTCGTCGATCTCGCGGAACGTGACGTCAGCCATGAGTCCTCTCCAGTCGAGGCGTCTCGACTGGCGCCTTCCCTTTTCGATCCGTGACGCGCCGAGAACTCATCGGTGCACCCGAGGAAGCCGCAGAAGCCGCGTCGTCCCACGTGGGCCGGGCTGGATTCGAACCAGCGACCCTGGGTGGGAGTCCAGCCAGACGAGCCGCGGGCGACCCCCCACGACGTGTCCGCGCTCGTAACCGGGTGCCTGCCCCCGCCACACTCGTGTCGAGGCTGCGGCCTGGTCGCCGGCTGAGCATTCCGTGTTCACCCCGGGTGAATGCGATGCCTGCAGCCCATATTGCCGGCGAAGCGGCGTAGCTTCTGGGCATAGGCGCGAGTCGCGCCGCCAACGACGGAGGTCGACCTGGTTGTTGCTGCGAACGGCTATTGGATCTGGACGACTCTCGCGGTCATCATCTGGATCGCACTTGCGTTCTGGCCGGCACGTGTCGCCGCTCGCAAGGGGCACAGCTTCTTCGGCTACTTCGTGTTCAGCATCTTCTTCTTCCCGGCGGCGCTGATCGTCGCCTACCTCGTAGGCGACCGGACGATGGCTGCCGTGGCTTGAGCGGATGCGAGCGATTGCCATGGGCCTGCAACGAAAGGACGTCGCATGACAAGCATTGCGGTCGAACAGAGCAAACCGCTGGATGAGCTCGGCCCCGTCGACTACGTCGTCGTCGAGTTCCCGGCCGGCGCAAGTACCTTCACCGGCGAGATGGCGAGGGAGCTCGTTGCACTAGTCGAGGCAGGCACCATCCGCGTCATCGACGTGCTGATCCTGCAGAAGCAGGAGGACGGCTCCATCGAGGCGATGGAGCTTTCCGACATCGAAGAGCTAGGCGAGCTGCAGGCGATCGAGGCCGAGCTGGCCGAGTTGCTCGCGGCGGATGACGTCGTTCACCTCGCGGCGTGCATGGAGCCGGGCAGCACCGCCGGCGTCCTGATCTACGAGAACCTGTGGGCGGCCCCATTCGCTTCCGCGGCGCGGCGTGCGGGCGGCCAGCTGATCGCCAACGGCCGCATCCCCATCCAGGCCATTCTCGCCTCCATCGAGGCCGATGAAGCACTCACAACCGAAGGAGTCTGACCATGCCACTCGGACCAGGACGTGCAGGACGTGTCGGAGTCATCGGCGCCCCGGTCGCCAAGACGGCGGTCGTGGCCAAGGCCGTCTCGCCAGGCCCCTCTCCTGTGGCGAAGACCGCCGTCGTCGCTGCGGCTGTAACCCCCGGTCGTGGCCGGCGACGCATCTGAGGCTGCCCGGAGGGCGGGCTCTTCGCCCACGCGCTGCTGAAGGATTCAGCCGCGTGATCGCAGTTCTGTTCGTCGTCCTGTGGTGCCAGTGATCAGCTCGCGTTAACGCCTCTGGCCAAGCCGTCACGTGAACCTGGTCTGGACGGGGATCGTCGTCGCCGGGGTCGCCGCGTGGCGGTGGCCGCAATGCTGCTCGTGCGACGACGCCTCCGACGTGGGCCGGGCTGGATTCGAACCAGCGACCTTGGGATTAAAAGTCCCCTGCTCTACCAGCTGAGCTACCGGCCCCAGGAGCGGAGTGTAGGGGTGGCCGCCCGGCGCATCGTCCACCGCGCGAGGGACAGGTCGCCGGGGCGCAGGCGGTCTCCGTAGACTTGCCGCGTGGACACACGGACGACGCGGACGTCCCCGAGCCGCGCGGCCCACGCCCCCGAGGGCGCGGACGGCGACGCGACCGACAAGATCGACCGGCTGCTGCGCGAGATCGACGCGCTGATCGACGGTGACGAGGCTGCGGATCGCCGCGTCACCGGTGCCTGGAAGACCTTCGCGGACATCACGGCGGCGGCGCATGCGCATGCGTGGGACGCGTACAGCGTCGACCTCTCGGTCGACGCCGCGAGCTACCGGGCCCTCGAGCGGGACCAGCAGGAGGCGCTCCTGCGGGTGTTCGGCACCATCTACCGGGCCGAGTCGGTCGTCGACGACTGGATGGGCAGGATCGTCGCGGCGATCCCTCGCGAGCCGAGGAACGGCGGCCCGTCCGACGGGCTCGGGTACGACGCGATGCGCACGGCCCTCGAGAGCCAGGAGCACGACGAGAAGATGCATCGCGGCAGCCTCGTCCGCGTGGCGGCCGAGGTGCTCGGGATCGACGCCGACGACGTCGAGCGCGTCGCCAAGAAGTACGACAACTTCGTCGCCGAGACGCTGTTCGCACGGTTCGACCGGCAGATGGGGCACCTGCTGCGGCCCGACCGTCCCCTGGATGACGTGTACACGGCGATCTTCATCTACGGGATCCTGAGCGAGGACGTCGTCGCCAACAGCGACGTCGTGATCCGACGGGCGAAGAGCACGAGCCTCTACGACGGCTACAACCTGCCGGGCATGAAGGAGGGCCAGACGAACGTCCGCCGCGACGAGGGACGCCACGTGCGGATCGCGGTGCTCTCCACCCATCGTTACCTGGCCGAGTACGACGGTGCCGCGGCGCGGCTGACGAGCGTCACCGCGGAGTACATGGACCTGGCCGACCGGTTGCTGCGGGCGGCGAAGCGATCGCACGGCGTCATCGACGCGCACCTGCGCGAGTCCTACGGCCCGGACGTCGACTCGCTCTACTACTACGTGATGAACATGAAGCGTCTGGCCGTCCGGCTCGACGAGCTCGGCCTCCACGAGAGCGTCAGGGACGTCCAGCGGCGCGTGGAGGCCGCCGTGTCGGAGTACACCGACGACCACCGCCGGCCGATCGTCGAGACGCCGAACGTGATCCTGCGGAAGTTCGGCCCCACGATCCTGAGGCTCGCGGCGACGCGCGACCAGACATAGAGGGCCCGCGCGACCCTCGTTCGCGGCGCGCATGCGAGAATGCGCCGGTGCAGGTCGAGTCCCGGCCCCGACTGAGGGGCGTGTTCCACCTCTGGGCGTTCGTCGCGGCGATCGCCGCCGGGGTCGTGCTCGTCGTGCTGGCCGACGGCACGCTCGCGACCGTCTCGTCGTGGGTGTACGCCGCCGCGCTCGCCGCGATGTTCGGCGCGAGCGCCCTCTACCACCGGTTCCCGTGGCGCAGCGCCGCGAGGCGGGTCTGGGCGCGACGGCTCGATCACTCGACGATCTTCGTCTTCATCGCGGCGACCTACACGCCGTTCGCACTGCTCACCCTGGAGGGGCCGACACGCTGGCTCGTGCTCGGCACGGCGTGGGCGGGCGCCGTCCTCGGGCTCGTGCTCGAGCTGGCCTGGATCGACTCGCCGCGCTGGCTCAGCACCACCGCCTACCTGCTGGTCGGCTGGGTGGGGGTGCTCGTCGTCCCGCAGCTCTTCTCGCGCGTCGGGGTCGCGGTCGCGGTGCTGCTCGTCGTCGGGGGAGGCCTCTACTCGCTGGGCGCGGTGATCTACGCGACCCAGTGGCCGAACCCGTTCCCGCGCACGCTCGGGTTCCACGAGCTCTTCCACCTGCTCGTGGTCGCCGCGGCGGTCACGCAGTTCGTCGCGGTCTCGCTCGTCGTGATGTAGCCGACGGCGCCTACGTGCGCTCGACGCCGCTTTCACCACGAACTCCTCGGCCTCGAGCCGGCTCTTCTCGCGGACCTCCCCGAGGAGCGAGGCTCGCGCTCCTCGTCGTGGAGCAGAGCTCGCAGCTACGTCGACGTCCGGCCCGACTCGAGGGCGGCCCGACCACACGCTCTGCATGCACAATGCGGCCGTGGACGACGGAGCATCTCGATGACGCGCCGGGTCGAGCTGACCGACGACGAGTGGCGTGCGCGGCTGACGCCCGAGCAGTACGCGGTGCTCCGCCGTCAGGCGACCGAGCGGCCGTTCACGGGGACGTACACCGACACCGAGGATCCAGGCGTCTACCGGTGCGCCGGGTGCGAGGCGGAGCTGTTCCGCTCGGAGGCGAAGTTCCACTCGGGCTCCGGTTGGCCGAGCTTCGTCGAGCCGACGTCGCTCGAGGCGGTCGAGACGCGCACGGACACGAGCCACGGGATGGTCCGCGTCGAGGTCGTCTGCGGCACCTGCGGCGGCCACCTCGGCCACGTGTTCGACGACGGGCCGCAGCCGACGGGGCAGCGGTTCTGCATCAACTCGTGCGCGCTGCAGCTCGATCCCGCTGCCGGCGACGATGGGTGAGCTGCCGGCCGGGACCCGGCTCGGCGCGATCCGCCTCCGCGTCGGCGACGTCGGTCTCCTGCGCGACTTCTACGAGCGCGCGATCGGGCTGCGCCCCCTCTCTGCCGACGACGGGATCGCCACCCTCGGCGCCGGCGACGGGACGCTGGTCGAGCTGGTCTCCGACCCCGAGGCGCCGGCGCGGCCGCCACGCACGACGGGCCTCTTCCATCTCGCCCTGCTCGTTCCCGGGCGGGTAGACCTCGCACGCGCGCTCCGGCGCGTCTTCGAGGCCGGCTGGCACCTGAGCGGCGCGTCCGACCACCTCGTCAGCGAGGCGCTGTACCTCTCCGACCCGGAGGGGAACGGGATCGAGCTGTACCGCGACCGCCCGCGCGAGGAGTGGCCCCACGCGGGCGGCGAGCTCGAGATGGCGACGTTGCCGCTCGACCTCGAGAGCCTGCTCGCCGAGCCCGGAGGGGATACGGACGAGGCGGAGATGCCCGAGGGCACCGTGCTCGGCCACGTGCACCTGCAGGTCGCCGACCTCGCGGTGGCCGAGGCCTTCTGGGTCGACGCGCTGGGTCTCGACGTGACCGTGCGGGGGTACCCCGGAGCGCTGTTCGCGTCGGCCGGCGGCTACCACCATCACGTCGGCCTGAACACCTGGGCGGGCGTCGGGGCTCCGCGGCCGCCGGCGGGGGCGCGCGGGCTCGACCGCTTCGAGCTCCTCCTTCCGGATCCGGACGACGCTGACGCGGCACGCGGGCGGCTGGCGTCGATCGCCGACGTGCAGGAGGTCGACGGCGGCGCGCTCGCCGAGGATGCGGCCGGGAACGCGGTGCTCGTCCGCGCCGGCGCGCTCTAGGTCTCGAGCAGCCCCCGTACGCCGCGGGCGATCATCACGTCCTCACGCGCGTGGACGACCTCGGTGCTGAAGTCGCCCAGGAGGGCGAGCCGGTCGGCCACGGCGCCCCGCACGTCGGGGCGGTTCTCGCCGACGCCACCCGAGAACGCCAGGGCGTCGATCCCGCCCAGCGCGACCGCCATCGCGGCCGCCGCCTGCGCGACCCGGTAGGTGAAGACCTCGAAGCCGAGCGGCGTGTCGAGACCGCCGAGCGCGGCCAGCCCCGAGTCGTGCTCCAGCGACCGCTCGAGCTCGCCGAGCTCGACGTGCCGCTCGCGCACGAGATAGACGAGCGCGCCCGGGTCGACCGAGCCCGAGCGCGTGGCCATCGGGACTCCCTCGAGCGGCGTAAAGCCCATCGTCGTGTCGATCGAGCGCCCGTCCCGCACCGCCGTCACGGAGCACCCGCCGCCGAGGTGGCAGACGACCAGCCTCGGTACCGGCACCTGGTCCGCGGCCCAGGCGACGGCGAGCCCGTGGAAGCCGTAGCGCCTCACGCCCCAGCGGTCGCGCCAGGTCGCGGGCAACGCGTACGTGACGGCGCGCTCCGGGAGCGTCGCGTGGAAAGCGGTGTCGAACACCGCGACGTGCGGCAGGTCGGGCAGCGCCGCACGCGCCTCGCCGATCGCCTCGAGCGCCGGTGCGTTGTGGAGCGGGGCGATGGAGGAGAGAGCGTCGATCTCGGCCAGCACGTCGTCGTCGACGACGACGGGGTCGACGAGCCGCGGGCCACCGTGGACGACGCGGTGACCGACGGCGTCGAGGCCGGCGGGGGGATCCTCGAGCGCGGCGACGGAGGACGACGATTCGTCCTCCTCCACGACGGAGAGCTTGAGGCTGGTCGATCCCGCGTTGACGACCAGGACGCGGCTCAGAAGGGCCACGTCCAGTCTCGGATCTCCGGCTGGTCCTCGCCGTGCTCCCGTGTCCAGGCGCGTGCCGCGAGGCGCGTCTCCTCCATCTCCTGGCGCAGGTGGGCATCGGCCGACGCGAGGCCGGGCACCCGATCGACGACGTCCGTCACGAGTCGATACCGGTCGAGGTCGTTGAGCATCACCATGTCGAACGGCGTGGTGGTGGTGCCCTCCTCGCGGTAGCCGTGTACGTGGAAGCCCGCGTGGTTCGCACGCCGGTACGTCAGCCGGTGGACGAGCGTGGGGTACCCGTGGAAGGCGAAGACGACTGGCCGGTCGGTCGTGAAGAGCGCGTCGAAGTCGCGGTCCGCGAGCCCGTGGGGGTGGATCGACTCGGGCTGCAGCCGCATGAGGTCGACCACGTTCACGACCCGGACCGCGAGGTCAGGCAGCCGCTCGCGGAGGATTGCCGCCGCGGCGACGGTCTCGAGCGTCGGGATGTCGCCGCAGCACGCGAGCACGACGTCCGGCTCGCGGCCCTCGTCCGTCGAGGCCCACTCCCAGATGCCGAGACCCCGCGTGCAGTGCGAGATCGCCTCGTCCATCGGCAGGTACGACAGGGCAGGCTGCTTGCCGGCCACGATCACGTTCACGTAGTCGCGGCTCCGCAGGCAGTGGTCGGCCACCGACAGCAGCGTGTTCGCGTCGGGCGGGAGGTACACGCGCACCACCTCCGCGCGCTTGTTCACGACGTGGTCGAGGAAACCGGGGTCCTGGTGGGAGAAGCCGTTGTGGTCCTGGCGCCAAACGTGGGAGCTGAGGAGGTAGTTCAGCGAGGCGACGGGCCTGCGCCACGGGATCCGGCGTGAGGCCTCCAGCCACTTCGCGTGCTGGTTGAACATCGAGTCGACCACGTGGATGAACGCCTCGTACGAGTTGAACAGCCCGTGGCGCCCCGTCAGCAGGTAGCCCTCGAGCCACCCTTCGCAGAGGTGCTCGGAGAGGATCTCCATCACCCGGCCGTCCGGCTCGAGCCGGAGCTCCTCGTCGACGGGCTCGACGGCGGCGTCCCAGGCGCGGCCGGTGACCTCGAACACGGCGCCGAGCCGGTTCGAGGCGGTCTCGTCCGGCCCGAACAGCCGGAAGTTCCGCGGGTTGCGGTCGATCACGTCGCGGAGGAAGCCGCCGAGCACGCGGGTCGCCTCGCTCCAGGTCGCCGCCGGCCGGTCGACGGGCACCGCGTAGCCGCGAAAGTCGGGCAGCTCGAGCTCGCGGAGGAGCTCGCCGCCGTTCGCGTGGGGGCTCGCGCTCATCCTGCGCGGCCCCTCGGGTGGGAGCGCGGCGAGCTCGGGAACCAGCGCTCCCGCCTCGTCGAAGAGCTCCTCCGGCCGGTAGCTGCGCAGCCAGCGCTCGAGCTCGCGCAGGTGCTCGGGATCCTCGCGCACACCGGTGATGGGGACCTGGTGAGCGCGCCAGGTGCCCTCGACCGGCTTGCCGTCCACTTCCTTCGGCCCGGTCCAGCCCTTCGGCGTGCGCAGGACGAGCATCGGCCAGCGCACCGCGGCCGTCTTCGACGCGCTGCGCGCGCGTCGCTGGATCGAGCCGATCTCGTCGAGCGCGTCGTCGAGGGCGGCCGCCAGACGCCGGTGCACGGGCTCCGACGGCTCCCCGTCGAAGCCGCCCGAGACGACCAGCGGCTCCCAGCCGTAGCCGCGCAGCAGCGAGACGAGATCCGTTTCGGGGATCCGCGCGAGGATCGTCGGGTTCGCGATCTTGTAGCCGTTCAGGTGGAGGATCGGCAGCACCGCGCCGTCGCGCCGGGCGTCGAGGAACCTGCTCGAGTGCCAGCTCGCCGC